>Ga0073928_10001886_pt1 | contig 38539 bp, 32 predicted proteins | sample PaiPotPPA55metaG_FD_76969 | JGI IMG/M metagenome (GOLD analysis project Ga0073928, IMG submission 76969) | Iron sulfur acid spring bacterial and archeal communities from Banff, Canada, to study Microbial Dark Matter (Phase II) - Paint Pots PPA... ... | reverse complement strand
GCTTTTCGATGTAGTCATAAGCGCCCTGGCGCATGGCATCCACGGCGGATTCAATGGAGCCATGCCCGGTCATAATGGCGGTCTCGGCTCGCGGTAGTTGCTCGCGTATCTTTCTGAGCAGGTCCGCGCCAGAAAGGCTGGGCAACTTTAAGTCGGTGACCACGATGTCGGGCGGGCTGGTTTCCACTATTTCAAGCGCTGACTCGGCCGTTTCAGCCTCGGTGCAGGCGAAGCCGAGGCCCTGGCCGACGGTCATGCATAGACGTCGGATACTTTGTTCGTCGTCCACAATCAAAAAGCGAAGTTTCGATTCGTCTTTCATGGTTTTCCGATCGTTTTTTCCACCGCTTCCATCAGTTGATGGATGCGGAATGGTTTTTCAACACAAGGCGTGCCGTTTCTGGCCAGAAGAGCAACAGTCTCGGCGCTTGCCGTATCACCGGTGATAAAAATAATTCGTGAGGCCAGTTCCGGACGGTGCCGCATCAGCCAGTCGTGAACGTCAGCGCCAGTAATTCCACCGGGCGTTCGAAAATCCGAAATTACCCCGCGGAAGTCGCGGGTTGCGAGCAAGTGCAAGCCGTCGGTTGCCGACGCAGAGCATTCGATTTCGTATCCACGCCTTTCCAGCGCGGTGCGCAGAAATGCAGCGACGGACGGTTCGTCCTCTATCAGCAAAATGCTGCCGCGCGCGCCTGCGAGAGTCATGCTTGTTCCCATCATTGCTCGTCCTGTCCTGCCTGCGATTCCAAGGCTTTTGCAAGCACGGGCAGACGCACAATAAAAGTGGACCCGATACCGTCGGGATTGTTGCGTGCAGCAATTTCGCCAGAGTGCGCTCGCACAATTCCGTAACAAATGCTGAGGCCTAGCCCAGTTCCTTTGCCTACTTCTTTAGTAGTGAAGAAAGGATCGAAGATGCGATCGGGATGCGAGATGCCCGGTCCATTATCTCGAAACACTATTTCCAGGTGCTCGTCGCTATGCGAGGTCTTGATTTCGATTTTTCCTTTTCGCCGAGTCTCGTGAACCGCATCGTAGGCGTTGTTTAATATATTTAGAAATGCCTGCTGTAATTGGTGCGGATCCCCCACAATTACAGGCAAATCTTCGCCGTAGTTTTCGATTAGCTCCACTCCATGATTCGAAAGATCGTACGCGCGAAGCTTTACGGTCTGCTGCAACACGGAATTAACCTGCAAGGGTTCCCTCTGCGCCGGCATTTGACGCGCAAAGCTGAGCAAGTTCTGAACAATCACGCGTGTCCTTTGAGCTTCCTGCAAAATAACGTGCAACTCTTCCTTTGCACTTTCAGGGACTTCTGGATTCTCCAAAAGAAGATCCGTAAATCCGACGATAGCCGCCAGCGGATTGTTCACTTCGTGCGCTACACCCGAAACCAGTTGTCCCAGCGCTGCCATTTTCTCCGTGTGCATCAATTTCGCCTGGAGGTCGGCCGCGTCCGTGATGTCAGTCATCACCACCACAATGCTGTTAATGTCTCCCTGCTCATCGCGCATGGGGCTCAAGCTCACAGAAAACTGTCCGGTGGTGCCGTTTCCACGAAAAAGCGGAATATCGATGTTGTCGAGCGCCGATCCTTGCAGCACGCGCTCCTGCGCTTCCACCAGCATCCCTCGCCGTGCCGGGGGCACCAGCTGAATAAGCGCATGGCCCAACAAATCCTGTTCGCTGTAGCCAGCTTCAAAGCAGCGGCGATTGGCGTAACTCACCAGCCCGGCGGTGTCGAGCACGAGGATCATGCTCTGCGTGTTATTCAATATATTTTTGTTGAAGTCGCGCTCGCGGCGATAACGGCGTTCCGCCGTGCGTCGGTCGGTGATGTCTTTCAGAACGTGGATGGTGCGGAGTTCATCTCTGGGTCCGCCGTGAATACGCGATGCCGACACGAGAAATGTTCTGTCCGCTACCTCGTGAACAAATTCTTCATGCGCCGATTGCGGGTTTCTGCAAAACGGACAAAAGCCGGGTTGCGCAGGCGACGACAACAATTCCATAGTGCCAATGTCGCGCCCGATCGCTTCGGTAGGTGGAACTTCCAGCAAATCAGCGAGCGCGCGATTGAGACGCAACACGCGGTTAGTTGTATCGTGCACGATAATGAAATCCGAGATCGCGTCAAAATCCTGCACCCACTGCTTGCGCGATTGTTCGATGCGGGAAAAGAGCCGCACATTTTCCAGCGCTACTGCGGCGTGACTGGCAAGCGCCTCAAGCAAGTGCCGCTCTGCAGGATTTAGTTCGTGCGTCAAATCCACCAGGCAGAGCACGCCAAGAAGTTCCGCTTCGCTGCCGAATAGCGGCGCGAGTACCAGCTCTTTCCATCCCAGGGAGTCGGCCAAACCCGGCCCCAGCAGACGCGCAGCAAGTCCTTTGCGCAATTCGGAACCAAGGGAGATGGCCTGCTCGGCCAGGGTGCCCGCCAAGCGATGCTGAGTCATGGCGTCCCAGCGATGGGCTGGCCCACTGAGCGCAGCAATTTCCCAGTCTGATTCGCGAGCAAGCACCAGAACGGCGGATCGCGCTCCCAACATTTCTGCTGCGCGAGCGGTGAGACGGCGGGCAAACTCCTTCGTGCCTAGCGATGGATTGAGCTCAAGTGTTGTGGCGGAGAACTGAGCCAGCAGGCTCTCCGAGGAGCCATCGAGTCGAGTTGAGACATCTGCGCTACGTTTCACTGCTCGCATGCAGGATTGGGGGCTTGCGCGTGATTCCAGCTTACCTAAGAGACGGTACGGCCCCATCTCATTTTGAGTCAAGCAAGCTGGCCTGGGATGTTACGTAAACGGCAATCTCGGAATGTCGCAGGCTGAGACGAGCAGAGACTAAAGGCGGGTGCGCTGAGACAGTTTGCGCTCAGCATTTTTGCGGTTGGAAGATTTCATGCCCCGGTAAGGCTTTTTATTTCATGCACATGCTTAGGTTCTTGGCGATTAGCTTGCACTCGGAAATATCGTCTGCCGCATGGCAGCCTTCGTGCAATTTCCGAGGGCGGAGCTATCCCCTCAGGGAGGGCGTGGTAATGAGATCGAGATCGTGCGTTGCTCTATGGGGACTTGCTGCCTTGCTGGCAGGATCATTGGCCGTTGTAGCTAAAGCACCCGGCCAGGAAAACTCGACAGAAACCTCCAAGCGAAAAGTTCGTACACGTGCTGTTCCGGATTATCCGCCGCTGGCTAGGCGGTTGAATGTCACAGGAAAAGTGAAGATCGAGGCCACCATAGCTGCTGACGGTCACGTGACCACCACAAGAGTGATCGGCGGAAGTCCCGTGCTGGTGGGTTCCGCGCTTGAAGCGCTGAAGAAGTGGCGTTTTGAGCCGGCGCCCAAGGACACCACGGAAATAATTGAATTTGAATTTAACGGGCAGGGTAACTAGAGGTCCGTTCCATAGCGAACGGTAGACTTGCCGGGTGGGAAGCGGAGGCGTTTCAACATGACAATTGGAAAGAAGCTTTACCTGGGGTTCGGCGCGGTACTCGCCATTATGTTGGTTTTGTTCATCATCAACATTTTTACGGTGAGGCGCGAATACAGTGCACGAGCAACGGTCGCCTCAACGCTGTCCGACGTCAAGGCTATCGAAACCGTCCGCTTCCAGATGATGGAAAACCGGTTGTATCTCGGAAATTATCTGCTTAGCGGCGATCTCCGCGACGAAGACAAAACCAATAAAGGTGTCAGCGATCTGGCATCTCTTCTAAAGGACGTCGAGAGCAAAGCAAACGACGGTAGTCTCAAAACAGCCTTCGCTCAGGTGGAAGCCGGCGAGCACAGCTGGGCTGACGATTTCGCCAAGCCCATGATTGCAAAGCGTCATCAAGTGGATGCCGGTGACGCCACTGTATCCGATTTGCAGATTTTTTATCTTCAGCACGATCCAAATGCTTGGTTCAACAAATCTTCCGTTGTGCTGGATGATGCGAGCACAGCCGTTCGCAAAGCACTGGATGATTCGAACACCTCCGCCGCATCCGCGACTGCTCTGAGCACCATCATCACGACTGTCGGCACGCTGCTTGCGATTTTGCTGGGAGGCTTTGTGGCCTTCGCCACCGCGAAGTCCATCAAAGAGCCGCTGTATCACCTGATCGAAGTGGCGCATCAGATCGGAGAGTCTGGCGATCTGGATCAGTCGATCGATATCCATCGCGATGATGAAGTCGGTGTATTGGCACAGAATTTCAACAAAATGATCATTCATTTAAAGGAAATGGCGGCCGTCTCGGCGGCGATCGCAGAGGGCCAATTGTCCGTTTCCGTTAAACCGCGGTCTGCGCAAGACACCATGGCGTTAGCCTTCACACGGATGACAAAAGGTCTGCGCGATCTCGTGCGGCAGGTGCGCGATAGCGCTTCGCAAGTGGCCAGCGGCTCCGGGCAAATGGCCAGCGCTTCCGACGAATCAGCAAAAGTAAGCGTGCAAGCGGCATCGGCGATTGATGAAGTCACCAGCACAATGCACGAAATGAGTATCAACGTGCAAAACGTGGTGAAGAACACGCAGGTGCAAGCCTCGAGTGTGGCTGAAACCTCCGCTTCCATCGACCAAATGGTTACCTCGATTCAGCGCGTAGCTGACACCGCCAAGCTCCTGGTGGATATATCGCATCGCTCGCGCGAAGAAGTTCAAACCGGCATGGTAACTATGGACAAAGCCACCGAGGGATTGAACCGCACCAGCCACGCGATCCAATCTTCGGCTGAAATTATTGACGTTCTCGGTCGACGAGCCGACGACATTGGAAAAATTATCGAAGTCATCGATGATCTCGCCGAACAGACTAACCTGTTAGCTTTAAACGCCGCCATAGAAGCGGCGCGCGCCGGAGAGCATGGATTAGGTTTCGCCGTCGTCGCCGAAGAGGTACGCAAGCTCGCTGAAAAATCCACGCAGTCCACCAAGGAAATTTCTGAGCTGATTCAGGGCATACAAAAGGAAGCCCGAGAAGCGGTGGACAACATGGAGAAGAGCACCAGTATGGTCCAGGAAGGATTGCTGTTGAACAAGGATCTCAGCTTCGCGCTCGAAAAAATCTCCGACGTGGTCTCCGAGGTCTACAAATTCTCACAAGAAATCGGAGCAGCTACGATGGAGCAGTCCAGCGGCTCCACCCAAATCGCCAAAGCCACCAACCGGTTAACCGAAATTACGCAGGAAATTAATTCGTCGGTGGAAGAGCAGGCCTCCGGAGCACAAGGCGTTGTGCGTGCGATGGAGAAAATGCGGGAACTTGTCCAGCAATCGAGTTCGAGTTCCTCCGAATTGGCGGCGGCGGCGGAACAAATGTCAAAACTTTCCCGCGCTCTCCTGGAATCGATGGATCGCTTCGTGCTCGACGAAGGATTTGCGGAAAGCCGCCGTAGTCCGTCCCGTCGTGCACCTTCAGCGCCGGAGCGGGCGGCCCGTGAAGAGTATGCGGAATTAGCACGTTCTTAGGGGCGCGTACAACCAGACATGGAAAAAGAACTTCAGGTTGTAGGGTTCCGCATCGGCCGAGAAACTTTCGGCGTGCCAATTTCGCTGGTGCGCGAGATCGTGCGCGTCCCGTCTATTACCTCTGTTCCCAACGCGCCGGACTATATCGAAGGTGTGATCAACCTTCGCGGCCGGATTATTCCGGTGGTCGACTTGCGTAAGCGATTCCACGAAATAGTGGGCGAACCCAGCAAGAAAAACCGCATTGTGGTAGTGGAACTAGAGAATCGCCTGATTGGATTGATGGTGAATTCTGCGTCCGAGGTTCTGCGCATACCGCCCTCGGAAATCGAAGCCCCACAGGACGTTTTTCAGGAAGGCGAGCTGAACTACATCACCGGCGTCGGGAAACTGCGCGGGCGCCTGATCATTCTTCTGGATCTTAATAAGATTTTGCAGCGCGGCGAACTTCGCCGTTTGGACGACGTAGCTGAATCGATTGAGGCGGTTCCCGCCGGCAGTAGCGAACGTTAATTTCTACCCTGGCGGGTAGCGGCAATACAGAGGACGGAATGTCTACGACTACAATCGCGACGCAGGTGCCACTAACAGACGCGGAATTGAAACTGCTGCAAACGCTGGTTTACCAGGAATGCGGTATGTATTTTGACGAACGCCGCACGCACTTCCTGAAAGACCGTCTGCAACGCCGCCTCAAAGCTTGTCAAATCGATTCCTTCTACACCTACTATCGTTTGCTTACCAGCCGGGAGGGTAAACAAGAGCTCGTATCGCTTCTGGAAAATCTGACTGTAAACGAGACAAGTTTTTTCCGCATTCGTCCGCAGCTCGACCTTTTCCAGAAAGTGACTCTCGAGGAAATTTTGAAGCGTAAGCAGGAACGCCGTGATTGGTCCTTGCGCATTTGGAGCGCGGGATGCTCCACGGGCCAGGAGCCTTATACCCTGGCGCTTTTGGTTTGCGACGCGCTGGCCTACTACTATTTGAGAAACCCACTTCCTTTTGAGATGCCCACGCCTAAACCGTTGATCCCTCCGCCTTGGAAAGTTGAAATCCTGGCCTCCGATATCAATTATTCGGCGCTGCTTACCGCCCAGCAGGGAATCTATACCGAGCCCCAAATGGAAACCGTGGATTACACATGCCGGCTGCGTTACTTCGATAAAGTTGGGGACAAGTATTCGGTTAAGCCCGCGCTGAAGAACCTGGTTCAGTTCGATTTTCACAATCTGAAAACAGAATATCTGCCTCTGCGCAACGATGTAATTTTCTGCCGCAACGTGATGATTTATTTCGACGAACCGGAGCAAAAGCGCCTGGTCGATAAATTTCATCGATGTTTGAATCCGGAAGGCTATCTCTTTGTCGGGCACGCCGAGAGTCTGTTTGGGCTTACCACCAAGTTCCACATGATTCATCAAAATAGCGCGACGGTCTATCAGAAGATCGAGGGGGCGCCGTGAGCTTTCTGCCCGACGACCGCGCATCCGAGCTTCGCGAGCTTTTTTTTGAAAGCGCCGCGGAAATTCTCCAGAACATGAATGAAGCTGGCCTCGCTCTCGAAGAGCGTCCGGCCGACAAGGAAAATCTTCGCAGCGTTCGACGCGCTGTCCATACCTTGAAGGGTGATTCCGCGGCTTGTGGCTTTCGCGAACTTAGCGAACTCGCGCATGAGCTCGAAGATGTCCTCACGCCGGAGTTGGCCAAAGAAAATGCCGCGCTGATTCCCGAAGTAGTGCTGACCGCCGCCGATACTTTCCACGAAATGCTGGCCGCCTATCGCGACCATCTTCAGCCGCCCGACGGCGGCGCGCTACGGGATCATATCAACCGCTTATTACATAAAAGCCCGTCACCACCGGAGAAATCATCGCCACTCGAAGCCAAATTCGATTGGAATGAGTACGAGCGCTTGATGATCGCCGAAGCGTTCCGACGCGGCGAGGCGGTCTATAACGTCGCACTTTACTTGGATTCGGAATCGCTGCTTCCAGCTGCGGCCTTTGAGCTTGTACGCAAGGCGCTGGAGGGTGCCGGGAGAATACTGGTCCTCCACCCGGAAAGCGCGGCCCAGGCAGCCAGTACAAATTTGATCGAAGCCGCGGTCTCCAGCACCAAGTCAATCGACTGGATTCGGAAACATTGCCACGTCCCCTCCGTGGTTTCGCGTATTTCTGTCGTGAAGTGTTCCGCTGGTGACACCGCTCCCCGGGATCTTCTGGAGATACTCGTCGAAGCCGAAGCCGCTGCGGTGTCTGCCAAGGTTGGTTCGGGTAGCTCCGAGTTGGCTGCGGATCACCAAGATGAGTCTCGTGACGCGGTAGCTACGTCGGGTTTAGCCCACGCTGCCGCGGAAAACACTCTGCGTGTGGATGCAGGGCGTATTGATACGGTGATGAACCTCGTTGGTGAACTGATCATCGGAAAATCCATGCTTCAGCGGACCATTACGGAGTTCGAGCGCACGCACCCGAAAGATCCCTTGCGCGGCAAGTTTGCCGACGCGCTTGCATTCCAGTCTCGCGTTCTCGGTGAGCTTCAAAAGTCGGTAATGAAAATACGCATGGTGCCTGTCGAGCAGCTCTTTCGCCGGTTCCCTCGCGTGGTGCGCGATGTGGCTAAATCGCGAAACAAGGAAATTAATCTTGAAATCGCGGGCCAGAATACGGACTTGGATAAAAGTGTTCTCGATGCTCTGGGCGAACCCCTCGCGCATTTGGTGCGCAACGCTGCAGATCACGGCATCGAAACTGCCGCAGAGCGCGTAGCCGCACAAAAACCCAGCCGAGGGACCGTCCGTCTGGACGCGTATCACGAAGGTGATCAAGTGGTCATCGAGATTTCCGATGACGGCCGGGGACTTGACCGCGCCAAGATTCTGCGTCGCGCCATCGAATGCGGCATCGTGGGAGCGAACGACACCGCGCGCTTGAATAATTCCGACATCATAAATCTCATTTTCGAGCCTGGTCTTAGCACCGCGGATGAAGTAACGGAGATCTCCGGCCGTGGCGTCGGCTTGGATGTCGTTAAATCGGCCGTCGATAATCTCAAGGGCTCGATCGAACTTGAAAGTGAACTGGGTCAAGGCACCACCTTCCGGTTGATGGTTCCGCTGACCTTGGCGAGCATTCAATCGCTTTTGTTCCACGTATCGGGAAAGCTCTACGCCGTGCCTCTGGCGATGGTCGTGGAAATTACGCGCGTATCGGAAGGCGAAGTTCATCGACTGGACAATCACGAGGTCTTTCAGTTGCGCGAGCAAGTTCTCACGCTCGTTCGTTTGGAACGCCTGGAATCGACAGCCGCTCGCGCGCGCGAGAAGCGAATTTTCGTCATTGTGATTGGTTCGGGAAGCAGGAAATTTGGCCTGGCTGTTGACAGCTTGATGGGCGAAGAAGAGCTCGTGATAAAAGCTCTCGAAGACCGCTTGGTGACTTCACCACTGGTCAGCGGCGCTTCGATACTCGGCGACGGAACGGTCGTCTTGATATTGAACGTTCCAGCGGTTATTTCTCATTTATCCAGAATTCAGCCGGTGGGAGCCATCGCGTGAGCCTGAACGGAAAAATTCGCGTTCTGGTAGTCGATGATTCGGCGCTCATGCGCAAGCTCATTCCGCAAGTGCTGCATCGCGATCCAACGATTGAGGTAGTCGGCACCGCAATGGATGGAGAGATGGGCCTGAAAAAGATCGCCGAGCTGCATCCACATGTGGTGACGCTCGATCTGGATATGCCGCGCATGGACGGGATCGAAATGCTTCGCCAGATAACTCGCAAGCATCACGTCCCGGTAATCGTTTTCAGCGCGCAGACAGATCGCAGCGCGTCGATTACTTTAAAGGCTTTGTCACTCGGCGCTTTCGACTTCGTCACCAAACCACAAGACGCTGCCTCGGGCCGCATCGAGCAAATCGCCGCTGAGTTTGCGCTGAAGATAAAAGTAGCGGCCGCTTCCGGCGCGCCGAAAATGATTATCACCGTGCCTTCTACGAAACGTAGAGAGCGCAAGACAACGGCCATGCCCAATTGGCCGTCGCGAGTGGTCGCCATGGGTGTCTCGACTGGCGGTCCAAACGCTTTGCAATATCTTTTTTCGCAGCTTCCCGAAGATTTTCCCGGCTGTCTGTTGGTCGTGCAGCACATGCCGGAAGGATTCACTGATATGTTCGCCCGGCGCTTGCATGAGTGCTCCGCGATCGAGGTGAAAGAAGCGCAGTCGGGTGATTTATTATTGGCAGGACGAGCGTTGATCTGCCCGGGCAATCGCCATATGAAAGTCCGCCGAATGGAGCATGGCAACATCGCGATCCTGGTCGATCAACCGAGAGTGAATGGGCACCGCCCGTCGGTTGACGTGCTTTTCCAATCAGTGGCGCAGGAGTTTGGGAGCAACTCCATCGCCGTGCTAATGACTGGCATGGGCGACGATGGTGCCGCAGGGATGGGCGCTGTTCGCTCCGCTGGCGGATTAACGCTGGCGCAGAGCCCCGACTCTTGCGTGGTGGACAGCATGCCTCGTTCTGCCATCGAGCGCGGATTTGCCTCGCGTGTCGTTTCGCTATCCAGTCTTTCCGGAGTGTTGCAGTCTAAGTGTGCGCTGGAACGCGCACCGGCAGAACCTGTGGGAGCAAAGATTATCGGTGGTACTGACTGATGGACAGGAAGATTTTTGAAGGAGATGGTTATGAAACAGTTTGAAGCTTTAACCAGAAAGAAAGATAGCGAGCCCGTCCGATACTTGGTCGTGGACGATTCGGTCTTCGCGCGAAAGAGTCTTGCGAAGATGATCGAGTCCTTCGGCGGTCAGGTGATTGGCGAAGCAGGCGACGGCTGCACGGCCATCACCGAATATGCTCGCACGAAACCCGACATCGTTCTGATGGACATCACCATGCCGCAGATGGAGGGGATCGAAGCCGTTGAGCGTATTGTCCAGGAACATCCTGACGCACGCATTGTGATGGTTTCCTCCGTCGGCTATCAGGACAATATCCTCGCTGCTCTGCAAAAAGGCGCGCGCCACTTCGTTCAAAAACCGGTAAAACCGGACGCGCTCTACGAGATCATCCGTTACGTTCTCAATGATGATGGCGTCACAGCTACGGTCGGCGCCGGCGAGGAGAAATCTCGATGAGGATGGATCTGATCCAGCCGTTCATTGGCTCCCTTGACGCTGTACTTTCCGAGATGATGAAGGCGCCTGCAAAAATTGTGGATCTAACTATGGAAGTTGAAGGATATCGCCGTAAGGGCGCTGCGGCTCTGGTGACTTTTCGCGGGCAGATTGAAGGTCGCGTAATTCTGGACATGGATCCAGGCGCCGCGGCACAAGTGGCTAGCCTCCTGTTCGGCGCGGATGTCGCACCCGATGAAGCAATTGTCAGGGAAACGGTGTGCGAGCTGGCCAACATGGTTATCGGCAACGCGGTAACCCAGCTCAATGACGGCGGATTTCAATTCAAAGTTTTCCCGCCGGAAGTGGTTGCTCAGGAGCAGTGCGGACAGGCTGGAAAAGATTCCGAGGCCACCATCCTTTGCTTCGAAACGCCGAGCGGCAACGTCTATCTCAACATCGTTATGAAATATCTACAACGCCGCAGCCGCGAGCGTTCCGCCGTACCCGTCGCTTGAGGGCCTTCGCCGGAAAATCTCCGTGCGAGCGCGAGTCTAGAGCGCTCGCGGACCCACCCTGCGGTATTCCACTCCGTGCCTGAATAGCCCTGCCCTGGGAATTTCTTCTGAATACACGACGTGGGCGGGAAGAAAAATATTCGCAGCATCCGGTGAATAAGGCACAGCCACCTGAATCATGGCCTTTGTGTCGTACCGGCGCCTGCTCCGGAAGCACATGCCGATGGGCGAAATATCTTCGCAGACCGCCAATTCGTCGTCGGATTCCGGCTGCCGAATGCAGGCCGTTAGTCGCGTCTTGATTCTCATGCGCTGGCGTGATCGTTGTTCTTCGCCGCCGGGAATCTCATCCGCTTCTTTCGCACTTTTGCCGCGCGCCGCTCTCAGAGACCGCTTCTTTTCATCTTCGTGCGGAGCTTGCGTCCAAATGCTAGGCACACCGCAAGTCTTGCAGTGTCGCGCGATGCCGCGATTGGTTTCAAACCCGCGAAGCTCCAGCTCGTTCAAATAGGTTACCTCGCGGTTTTTGCAATAGCCGCATTGCAATAGCATGCGCGCCACTGCCTCAGTAGATTCTGTGATCGGGGGGAATTCAATTTTCCAAAAGTCCCCTTCTGGGTCCAGTATTTCAATGCCGTAAAGACGCCCGTCCTTTTGGCGGCCGAATTCGCCTACCACCCTTGCCGGAACGGTTTTTTGAGTGTCCGCTCCAGCCTGTCGCCGAATTTGAATCTCTTGTTCAGCTTTGAGCTCACGCTCCAGGATGATTACTGCGCCGCCGCGATTGATTAGCAGGGTGCGGGTCGTGTCTTTGAACTCTTGGCCGCTGCTATCTGTGCCGGAAGCTTCCAATAGCACGGTCAACGACACCCTATCGCTGCGTCGCATAGACGGCGTTCCCATCAATACCTCCTAAAGGCCTGGAGCCCCACTGGTCAAGATAACATACCGAAATGATTCGTTGCCTTCCGCGAAACAAATCAAGACCCCAACAGTTAACTTCTTCTTTCCTGAGTTATTATGTGCATCCATGGCCAAACTTCCGTTATTTCCGCATTTTTGTCGCGCAGGTCGCTGACGTGTCTACCGCCAGTTCGCAGCGTCTTCAAAAGCTTTTTAGGATGGCGCTGCTGCTTTGCTGTTGCATCTTTTTTGTATCCGTGATTTCCGTAGGTGCCCAATCGGAAGCCGTGAATACCGTTCGCGTCGAAGGTACAGTCCACGATTCCAGCGGTGCCTCGGTGTCAACTGCCCAAGTTACACTGAAATCGGGGACTTTTTCCGCAGCAATGTCGGTGACTCCGTCTGGTGATTTTGCTTTTGAAAATGTTCCCGGAAGTTCGGGCACTATCATCGTCACCGCCAAGGCATTTCAAAAGGTCGAGCAAACTTGGAACTCCTCGCCGCCGAAGCCGGCGCACCTGGATATCATTCTGCTTCCACTTTCTTTAAATCAGCAGATTGTTGTTACTGGAAATCGCACTCCGACACTATTGAGCGACGTCCCCTCGAGTGATATTCAGCTTACACGCGATGACCTACAAGCCACGCCTGCCCTCACGCTGGACGATGACTTACGGCAGGTTCCCGGATTCAGCCTGTTCCGTCGGTTCAGTAGCCGCGTCGCCAACCCCACCACACAAGGCGTCTCATTGCGCGGCCTGGGTGCCAGTGGCTCAAGCCGTGCTCTAGTGCTTGAAGATGGTATTCCACTCAACGATCCTTTCGGGGGCTGGGTCTATTGGGATCGTGTGCCTGCTGAATCAGTCGCCGGCGTGGAAATATCTCAGGAGGGAGGTTCGAGCCTGTATGGCAGCGATGCGCTCGGCGGCGTGGTGCAGTTTCTAACGCGTCCTGCGGAACCTGCCGGGATTTCGCTGGAAACTTCCTACGGAAACCAAAACACTCCGGACCTTTCTCTTTGGGCTGGCGGTCAAAAAGGCCGCTGGGAATCTACTTTCGCCGGCGAGGTATTCAATACCGATGGTTACATCCTGGTTCCGAAGGCCGACCGCGGAAGTGTTGACACCAAGGCTGGCTCCGATCACGGTACCGCCGACTTGATGATTGGAAGAAAAATCGGTGGTCAGGACGAAATCTTTGCGCGTGGCTGGTTGCTCGATGAATCCCGCGGCAACGGCACTTCTCTCCAGAGAAATGAGACTAAGCTCGGCCAAGGCGCCCTTGGTGCCAACCTAACCCTTGGCAACTTTGGCTCTCTTACGCTCCGCTTTTATGCTGACGTGCAGACATATCACCAGAGTTTCTCGGCGGTGGCTTCCGACCGCAATAGCGAGAATTTGACAGATTTACAGACGGTCCCGTCGCAGGGCATTGGCGGGTCGGCGCTCTGGTCGCGAAAATTCGGAAAACGCCAAACCGTTGTCGCCGGGTACGATGAACACGAGGAAATCGGAGCCAGTCACGAAATTTTCTTTTCCGGCGGAATGAACTCGTTCGACAAATCATCTGGAGGGCGTCAGCGGACGATTGGAATATTTGGCGAAGACTTAATCCAAATTACGCCGCGCTGGTTGCTCACCCTCAGTGCTCGCGGGGACTATTGGCGCAATTTCGATGCTTCCACAATCTGCAATCCGGTGAACTCACCTTGTACCTCTCCGAGTATCAATTTTTCCGACCGGAACTATGACGCCTTCAGTCCGCGTATGGCCTTGTTGTTCCAGATTAATTCCAATATTTCTTGGTCCGCTTCCGTCTACCGAGCCTTCCGCGCGCCTACCTTGAATGAACTCTACCGCTCGTTTCGGCAGGGCAATGTCATTACGAACGCGAACGCTGGGCTCCGCGCAGAACATCTCACCGGCACCGATACGGGCGTGAATATATTCGGATTCAATCGGCGCCTCGAGTTGCAGGGGACATTTTTCTTCAACGAGATTGTTGACCCCGTCGCTAACGTTACTTGCCAACCGCCTCCCGATAACGATCCCTTATGCCCGGCGCCGATACCCAACACCATTCTTCGCGTGCGGAAAAATCTGGGTCGCACGACCGCGCCCGGATTTAGCTTGGATTCCGTTGCGCACATCACCCGCGACTTTCAATTGCGCGCCGGTTATCAGTATGTGGATTCGAAGGTCGCCAGCTTTCCAGGCAACGCGGCATTGGTGGGCCTGTGGATTGCCCAAGTGCCGCACAACGCCTTCACCTTTCAGGCGCGCTACTCAAATCCTAGAATCATTTTGGTCTCCGTGGATGGACGATTCATCGGCAAGCAGTTTGATGATGACCAAAATCAATTCCCCTTGGGAAGTTTCTTTGTATTGGACGCGATGGCTGCCCGGAGTGTTGGAAAAGGCGTGGAATTTTTCGGTGCTGTGGAAAATGCTTTCAACGCGCATTACGCCGCGGCGGCCACTCCGGTTCCGCAGCTGGGCTTGCCGATAGCTGCTCGTTTCGGCATGCGATTCCAGTTTCCAAGCCGGTAACCCAAATCGGTCGCTTGGTTTCTAGCGCGTGAGCGAAGGCGGCGGATATTCCGGCAGTTTGGCGTCTTTTTTGTCCGTGCGCTTTACTTCCAGTTCGTCAAACAAAATGGAAGGCGCGATCACGGTGCTGGGAATTGCGCCTTCGCGATTGCTCACCAGTGGATCATCTCCTGCGGCAACCAGGTTGTTTCGCAGCGTGCGCGTGTCCAATTCGTTGAATACAGCGCCCCTCACAAGTTCTTCATGCCCGTCCTTCACGTACACGCGATAGAGCAGCCGCGGGTCGTATCCCGAAAGCGTTTCCACGTAATACCCGTACGGCTTGTTTTCTTCTTTGCACATTTCAATTAATTTCGCCTTAATCTGGTTCGATGAAAGAGGATTCTTCGGCTGCACCACGAGGATCCCGATACTGGGACTTGGAGCCTGCCCTGGCGCCGCCCGTCCGTGCCCGTTTGAATCAGGAAAATCGCGAATCGGCATTCTCCCCAGCAGGTAATCCACAAGCATACCGTCTTTGATTAGCGGCACCACTCTTGCGCGTACCCCTTCATCATCGACCTCATAGTTTCCGGTGAGACTTTTTCCGCGGAACGATTTCATCGTAGGATCGTCAACCACGGAAAGAAACGCTGGGAGCACGCGGCCCTTGTAGTTGGAAGAAAATTCTCCTGTTGTCCGAGCTGACTCGCCTGGCTTCGGCCGAATCCCCAACACGTTAGCTCCCACCATGCCGTAAAAGACATCGCTCGCAGCGTCATTCGAGAAAAGAACCGGGCCGCGATAGTCTTCTTCCGCCAGCGGTGCTTCGCGAAGTTCTTTTAATGTCTTCAACATTTTTGACGTGTCGGATTCCAATTTTGCCGAATCGGGCAGCTCGGAGGCCTTGGCTGTCATATAAAATGGCGAACGTCCGAGCTGCATTCCATCCGCGGCTTGCGTTTCGCCGGAGAGCTGTACCAGATAGACGGCATAGCCTTGGCGTGTAATGGTTCCCTCGGTATTTACGAAATATTCATTCACTGACCGAAAGTCGGCATACGCGGAGAGTGACTGGATTTTTGGATCTGAGCGGAAAAGATCCGTGGACTTCACCAGCGCCTTTTCCCATACCTCCGGTGAGAATTCGAGCTTCGCAAGCGGGTCAAGCGTCTGCAATGCCGGAGCTTTAGCGAAATCGTCAAAGGGTTGCTCCGCACTGTAGTGGCTTAGCAGGGCCTTCTTGCTGGCGAGTGCTTCGCTGGCAGCTTTGTAAGCACGATCTGTCGCGGCCCATAATTGACGGCGCAGCGCGACGGTGTCGTTGTCCAGCGGCGCAAGATCAACCACGCCGATGCCGCGATCGAAGTAGCTGTCCTGCTTGTAATCGCCCACGCGCACTACCACCCGCACGCTGCGGGCGTGCACGTGCTGGTTCTGGCGCAGCGCGCCAAACGCCGCTTCTGCCGTATATTCTTCCAAATCCGAGAGCCGGTATTCGATGTAGTAGGGTGCCGACACGTTCTCCATCTTCACCTGCGCTTTCGAACGTTCGAGTTCCTCGCGCATGGCCTGAATTACAGGATCGGAGGAAGCAGCAACCTTCGCATCCGGGCCAGCACTCAAAGTGGCGCTGGTCGCAGGGTCTGTTTTTATGCTCTTCTGCTGCGCTGCACCTGGGCATGCACACGACAGAGCCACGGCTGCCGTGAATGTTAAGCAGCTTAGGAGATGCTGGCGATGTTTTCTGATTGTGTTCATCGCTAGCGCTCCCTCGCCGAGTTGGACGGAGAATTCGACGTTGCAGCGCTGCTAGGCTCGGGCGGCGCCAGAATCGGCGGACGCTCGGTTCCCCGGCGCCGTTTCTGAACCTCGATTTCCGAAAACAGCATGGCTGGCGCAGCCGCTGCCACCGGGATTTGTCCCGACTCAGCGCCGCAAATTCCGTTGAACACATGCATGGTGTCTCCCGTCACCATAATATTGTTCAGGGAGAGCAACGGTGTGCCCACAATGTCCACTCCGCGCACGAGTTCGTCGGGTCGGCCATCGGCGTAAACCCGATACACCATCACCGGTAGTACCTGGAATGCCTGAGGCATCGAGCGTGATGTCAACGTGAAACCGCCTTGAATATCGTCGAAATAAAGACCGTAGGATTTTCCCTGTTTCTTGATCTCCTCGATGAATTTTTTGCGAAGGTCAGAATCCGGCACACGATTCGTGGAAGTCACGATCAAATTTCCTTGGCGGCCAGTGGGCATCAGTCCTGGTTGCCTGCGGCCGTGCCCATTAGAATGGTCGAAATTCTTCACCGGCATGCGCGACATCAGGAAATTTTTCAGAATCCCGTTTTCGACTGCTTCCACGCGAACCGCCGGAACGCCTTCATCGTCGAAATCATATGATCCGCCGAGCTTCACTCCGTTCAATTCCTTCAACGTGGGATCATCAACGACGGTCAGAAAAGAAGGAAGAACCAGCTGGTTTATTTTCTTCGTGAACGTCTGACCTTCCGTCTCATCGCGTTGGCGATGCCCTTCCAGCCGATGGCCCAGTACTTCGTGAAAAAAAACCGCGGCGGCCCTGCCGGACAGCAAAGCCGGCCCCGCATATGGCTCCGCCGGCGGAGCGGCGCGCAAAGCCTTCAAATCTTCAGAAATCTTGTCCACCTTCGCGGTCAGCTCGGCATCCGAAGGGAGCTGATCCGGAGAGGGCGCCTGGAATGTTTCCACTCGCATCAATTCCATGCCGTCGTCCGCCCGCGTCTCACCTTGAATAACCAGCCTACTGATCGCACCCGGCCGCACCACCGCGGTCCCTTCGCTGGTAGCCAGATACGAACGGTCATCACTGACCGTAAGGTACACAGTCGAATTGTAGACTTCCGGATATTTCAGGAAGCCTGCCGAAAGCCTTCGCGCGCGATCTTCCCACTGTTTTTGGTTCAGCCGCTCGACGGTGAGCGCAGCGCCCACATGATCTTGTGGCGCTTCCTTCGAAAAATCCGGCGACTTATCTTCTTCTTCTGATTGCACTGCCGTGTTTGTCTTCACCGTCAAAAACGCCGAAGAGGCTTGATCGTATCCGCGGTTGGTGAGCTGCCAAAGCACGCGAGCAATCGCGTCCGCGTCATCATTTAAGGGAAGAGACCCGGAGGTAATACCGGAGCCGCGACTCTTGTTATGCGTGTTGTCCAGTGCAGGCGAACCAACGCGCATCATCACGTCCGCTAGGCGTCTACGAACGCTGGTCGAAATCATCAGGCTGCCATTCGCGGCCACGATCGCAGAGCCGTCGATGTCGGTGACCGCGTAACTTAGGTAGTAAGGCGCAGGTTCCGACTTCGCCAGCAACGTGTTGGCGCGCTTCAATTCTTGCTGCATGGTCTGCAACAATAAATCCGGCGCGGAGCCCGCTGAAAAACTTGGAACAGCACAAAAGATCAGCAAACAAAGAACTACGAATCGTCGCATAGGCCTGTTCATTTTTTAGTTATCACTCTCTCAGATATACAACCTAGCATACAACTCTTTGACGGTTTCGAGCAGAATACGACGCTCCGCCGTGCTCTGTTTTTAAAGGGTTTGGGAGACTTTTCAAAATGAGCGAGACGGTAGCCGAAGAAAAAAGAGCGAAATGACTGGAGACCAGAAATTCTAAAAGCGCGCTTGGCTATTTTGGCGCGGACGAACTTTCAGACAACACATCCCAGATGCCGTAGGCCACGCCGCCTGCTGCCCCTACTGCCACTAACGCCCATGCAAGAGTGGCGGTGTTCAGAGCGCGTTTGGTTCCCGAGCCACCCACTCCGGCTGGTGCCTGCGGCAGCGTTGTGGCGGCGGCCGGTTCCAATTCCAGCGTCACGCGATAGGATCTACCGGCCGGGATATCGCGAACTTCTCCATCGTGATCGAGACTGAGCGTTCCGCGATATGTCGAGATTACGACTTCCAGGGGCCCAACAATTGTCACCTGACCGTAAGCCGGTTCGCTGTTTGCTGCGCGCAAAATGCCTTGCGGAATTTCTAGTTCAATGTGATCGGTGCCATTCGACGAAAAACCAACCGTCCCGTGTCCTACCACCGCATGCACCATTGTCGCGCTAGCATTTTGCGACAAAGTGGCTGAGCTAGCCGAGAGCAAATACAGTTGGCTCGACCCAAAATTAAGTCTCAACGCGCCGCCAGCTTCGGTAGCAAGGGTGTCACCGGGAAAGATGGTCGTACCAATCGCAACTTTCGCATTGCCGATATGAGCGTTTTCAGCCTGTGTCACCAGCCCCAAAGGCTTTTCATCGGCGGCATATGCGGGAATGTTCAGCAGTCCAGCGATTAAAATTGCGACAAGTACACAACGGGAGAGTGCGCGCATAAGTCCCTCCAAACCGACAGCTTCAATTTAGGCCTTAGACACCATGAGTGTCAATACCAGAACCAGGAAAAAATCGCAGCGCAAAGCTGGCCTGCTTATGCGCATGACTGGCGGGAGGCCGGTTCACAGTCGCGAACCGATTGTGCGATAGAATAGCTGGGTTCCTTCGGGAGGAACGCGTTGATCCATCGTTTCGTTTTTCATAACGACCGGCTTTTGCCCGTCGAAGAAGTGCGGCTCTCGCCCGGGCAGGCAGGCTTACTGAACGGCTGGGGCCTGTTCACCACAATCCGCATCATTGGCGGCGTGCCCTTTGCATTCGAACGCCATTGGAAACGTCTAAAGCGCGACGCGGAGCGAACGCACTGTCCGTTTCCCTTCGAGCCTGAAGATGTGCGCGCCAACCTCGATCGGCTTCTTCTCGCCAACGAGGTCCGCGAAGGCTGCGCGCGAATTTACGCGATTTACAATCAAGGCTTTTGGAGCAGCAACGAGCCATTTTCTCCCGCGGATTTAATCATCTATTCCTCCGATCTGCCGTCCTACCGGGAACCTGTAAGGCTTGGTCTGCGTGAAAACGGACGCCATGCTGCCTCGCCTCTCGCTGGCGTAAAGGTCACTTCCTGGCTCAACAATGTATGGAGCCTCCACGAAGCGCACCAAGCGGGATTTGATGAAGTCGTGATGCTCAACGAGCGCGGTGAAGTGGCCGAATGCACCGCAGCGAACATTTTCTGCGTGCGGGGCGAGCGCGTTTACACACCGCCGCTTACTTCTGGTTGTCTCCAAGGTATTACGCGCAGTGTGCTGCTTGAAATCGGCACGGGTGTCGGCACGCTGGTGGCGGAACGCACACTGTTCCCGGAAGATCTTTATAGTGCCGACGAAGTTTTTATATCTTCCACCAACCGAAGCATGCTGGGCGTAAGCGAAATCGACGGCCACCGAATCGCCAGCGCGCCCGGACCAGTTACTCTAAGGCTGGAAAACGCCTTCGCGGAGTATGTCCGCGCCTACGTCGAATCAAAATCCGCAGCCTCCGGCCGCCGCTAGGCTCCGGGACCGAAAAACCGCACTTCGTTGGCCGTTAGTGAATTAGTAGACCTAGAGCCGCCGTTACAACTCCAGCCAAACCCAGCACGATTCCGAAGCCCCAAAATATTTTCTTGCGAGTGAGCAACGTGATTGAGCAAATGACCAGAGCCGCTTCGAGCATCACCTCACCTAGATCAAAACGGTCAGCGCGATGTTGCTCGGTGAGCACTTCGTTCTCGGCGCTCTTGGCCTCGGCTTGAATGTCTTTCTGCTCCTCTTTGTAACGATCCACTTCCTTGGAGTACTTCTCCTTGATCTTCGCCACCTGCTCGGCATTTTGCAGCGTGAAAACCGAAATCTCATCGAGGAACAGCTCATAATTTCGGCGCCGGATGTCTTTGGCCTGGTAGTACGCCCATTGATCGGTGGCTTTCGTTTGGTGAAGAATTTCTTCGGTGTGCGCCCGGTGCCCCAACAATGAAACCGAAGCCACTAGCACCGCCAGCACGGCCATGGTCACCGTAACCGGCGCTAGGCTTGGCTCTTCTGCGCCGTGTTCAGCGTTTTCTTGCAGTTCTCGAATTTCTTCGGCCATGGATGCCTCCGGTGAGCGACCCTCAGGATTCTGTGCCGCAGAGGATAGCAGAACTTGTTCGCAATGAGCCAGCCGTAAGTACCTCATTCCTGTACAATTGCTATTCGGCAGGCGAGCACCTCGAAAATCGGCCGTCGGGAGTTTTTCATGAGCGATCTAGCAAACAAAACCTGCGTTCCTTGCCGCGGAGGTGTTCCTCCGCTAGCGGGAAAAGAGCTTGAGGACTTGGCTAAACAAACGCCGCAATGGAAAGTCGTAGAAGGGCATCACCTCGTGCGCGAGTTCAAATTCCCCGATTTCGCCCAGGCGCTGGCGTTTGTAAATAAAGTGGGCGTCATCGCCGAAGAGCAGGGCCATCACCCCGATCTATTCCTCACCTGGGGAAAAGCCGAAGTAAAAACCTGGACGCACAAAATTAACGGTCTCACCGAAAGCGATTTCATCCTTGCGGCGAAAATCGATCGCCTGCAATGACTCTTCGATAGCGATGTTCCCCACAGCGTTCTACCGTTCTAAGGTTGTACCTCCGCATAACTCGCGTAGCTAATCCTCTATTGCCTCTTACACCACCAGCAGCAGCGTGTGGATTGACCCGCACCGACAGAGCCCCTACGTTGTGTAAGTAACATTCCGGAGGAGTGATGCGCTCTTTTGCTCGGCCCTGCATTGCGGCGATTCTCGCAGGCCTTTTGGCTTTCCCTGGTTTTGCCGCGAACGAGAAACCGCTGGGCTTTGTAACCCAGGCCCAAAGCGCACAGGTTTCCGATGCTAAAGTCGCCATCGGAACCACTGTTTATCCGGGCGACAGAGTGCAAACCGAGGCAGGCGGCGCTTTGCGCCTGAGAATGGGAACCACCCAGCTTTATTTGCTGGCCTCAAGTTCTGCGACTCTCGGTCAGCGATCGGATGCACTTTTTGCGGAAGTGTTGCGCGGCACCGTGGGCTTTTCGTCAAATGGCACAGATCAACTCGAGCTCGAAGTAGCTGAAGGCGTCATTCGAGCAGCAAATGGTCAGCCTGCCTACGGTCAAGTCACCATAGTCGGACCAGCGGAGATCGTGGTCTCCGCCTTTCACGGTTCGTTAGTCCTTGATAATGACGGTGAACTCCATACGATCCCGGAAGGAAAATCCTATCGAGTGACCATGGATTTGGAGCCGGCGGGAACCGCTGCGCCAGTTATCCCTGCATATCGCGATGATGCGAACACCACTCCGGCAAAACGCAAGCGTCGGAAGCTCGCATTCTTCTTACTCTTCGGTGGCGTCGGGGCATTGGCTTCTTACGGCATCTGGACTGAGTTGTCGGAGAGCCCCTCGAAAAATTAGAATTTATCCCCAGTCCCGTTAGCAGCTGCTCCGCAAACGCAGATTGCCCCAGCCGGTTTGGGCAGAACCAATCAAAAATAGTATCTGAAGCGCGCCCTACTTTTTATGTTGGGGCGCTGGCGCTTCGTTTGTGTTTATTATTACGGTGAAATGGCGTCGAATTTAAGGCAGGCGTTCCGCGAAACGCGGCTTTTTCATTTTTACAAAAGCATTTCGGCCTGGGGTGAATACCTGTCGTGGAAACTTCGCGCTGTCCCCGGAGCCGGGGCGCCGCATTTGGTGAAGCAGCGAATGATTGCGGAGTTTGCTTCCAAATTCAATCTAGGCGTGCTGGTCGAAACCGGAACGAACTACGCGCACATGTTGTATGTAAACCAAAACCGGTTCCACGAAATTTATTCGATTGAGCTCGATAACCGTCGAGCAGAAAGCGCTCGACGAAAATTCGCTAACCATCCGAATATCCATGTTCTGCAAGGTGACAGCGCTAAGGTCTTGCCCGAGCTATTGCCCGCTCTGAAGGAACCGTGCTTGTTCTGGCTCGATGGCCACGATTTCGATATCTCGACTCCCGTGAAGCAGGAACTCGAGGCGATCTACAAGTACCCCGCCCGGGGTCACGTTTTGTTGATTGACGATGCGCGCTGGTTTGACGGCCGCACCGAGTACCCCACCCTGGAAGCGCTGCGCGAAAAAACAGCAGGCGGATATCCCGGCAGTGTGGTGGAAGTCAAACACGACATCATCCGAATTTACACTCCGCCTGGCGCGCCTCTCTACTCTCGCTGAAATACCTCCGGGTCCCTCCGAATCCTGTTTCGCTTGCTCACCCTTCTGCCTTCCAATCGTCGAAGCTATTGACACTATATCGCCGTACGTTATAGTCTCCGTCAGATCGGTATAGTAGGGTGTTCAGGATATCCACCGTCTTCACCGTACAAAGGAGATGCCGCATGGCGCGTTCGCAGGAAGAGACCCCCGGGCAGCAGCACGTAATGAGCGCCGCGATGTTTCACGTTTTGCTGGCGCTCGCAGATGGCGAGAAGCACGGCTACGCCATCTTGAAGGAAGTGAAGCGAAGAACCGGAGGAAAAGTTCAACTCAGCGCCGGTACTTTGTACGGAATCATCAAGCGCTTAAATGGCGAAGATTGGATTGTGGAATCAAACGACCGGCCCGCGGCGGGCCTTGATGACGAGCGCCGCCGCTATTATCGCCTCACCGAATTGGGACGCCAGATCGCTGTGGCCGAAGCGCGCCGCATGGAAGAGCTATTGACGATGGCTCGCAACAAGAAGCTTTTTCGGAAACCCGAACTAGCCTAGGGAGGAGATCCTATGAATTCGTCGCCTGCTCCAGTGTCCAAAAAAATCTTTCGCTCCCTGCTTCGCGTTTTGCCCGCGGATTTCCAGTCTGACTATGGCCGCGAGATGGAGCATACCTTCGAGGATCAATCGCGTGACGCCCGCGAGCGTGGGGGCATAGCGGAGATCATCAAGCTGTGGTGGGAGACGATTCAAGGCATTTTCCAGACCGCTCCTCGCGAGCACTGGGAAATTTTGAAACAGGATTTAACCTACGCCGTCCGCATGATGCGCAAGAACCCGGGCTTCACCGTGATGGCCACCATCATTCTCGCGCTCGGAATTGGAGCAAACACAGCAATCTTCAGCGTCGTGCATGCCGTTCTCCTTCGCCCGCTCCCATATCCCAACGGCCAGCAGCTTATTTTTATCCGCCAACAGGCGCAAAAACAGGGACTCGACGACATCCAGTTCTCAGTACATGAGATTCAAGATTATCGAGAACAAAATAAAACGCTCAGTGGCTTAGTGGAATACCACAACATGTCGTTCATTTTGCTGGGTCACGGCGACCCTGACCGTGTCCGCTCGGCGGTTGTCTCCGCTAATTATTTCGATCTGTTCGAAGTAAAGCCACTGCTTGGCCGCACGTTTGTTCCCGACGACGACAAACTCGGCGCGCCTCCTGTCTTGCTGCTCAGCTATCCATACTGGAAGAACAAATTCGGCAGCGATCCAACCATCGTGGGAAAAACGTTTGAAATGAACGATAAAGTACATACCGTCGTGGGGGTTCTACCGCCGCTTCCGCAGTATCCCTCGGAAAGCGACGTCTACATGCCCACATCGGCTTGCCCTTTCCGCTCGGGCAAAACCTTGATCGATAATCGGGACGCGCGAATGATGGAAGCCTTCGGAAGGTTGAGGCCCGGGGTTTCCGTCGTCCAGGCCAACGCTGATTTCTCCACCATTGCTGGCCGTCTGAAATCGGAATATCCAAAATCGTATCCCGAAAATATCGGGTACACAGCTCGAACCATGCCGCTTCAAGAGGAATTAACGCGAGAGGCTCGGCCAACGTTGCTGATGCTTCTCGCCGCCGCAGCATTCGTCCTACTAATCGCCTGCGCCAACGTGGCGAATTTGATGCTTGCACGCATGTCGCGCCGCGAACGCGAGCTTGCCGTCCGCACCGCGCTGGGAGCGGGCCAGAGCCGCATCCTGCGCCAACTGCTTACCGAGAGTTTCCTGATAGCGCTGGTGGGAGGGCTCTTCGGGTTAGCCTTTGCCTACAGCAGTCTCCAACTCTTAACCCAGTTTGCCTCGCGCCTTACACCTCGCGCTCATGAAATTCGAATCGATGGCGGCGTGCTGGCTTTCACTCTTTTGGCCGCGCTGGGTACCAGCATCGTGTTCGGCACGCTATCTGCGATTTTCACTCGCGCAAATCTGTCATCGAGCCTGAAGGAGGGCAGCTCCGGAGCCGGTGCTGGACGCTACAAAAACCGCGTCCGGAGTGCGCTGATTGTCTCTCAAATTGCTTTCTCCTTCATTTTGCTCATCGGTGCAGGGCTTATGCTGCGCAGCCTGATCAAAATCCAACAAGTGAGCCCAGGTTTTGTTCCCGAGCACGTTCTGGCGATGCGCACCACTTTTAGCTTCAGCAAATACGCGAAGCAAGAGCAGGTTTTCGACGTCATCAAGAAAGTTCTCAATCGCGTTCAAGCTGAACCCGGAGTAGTATCGGCGGCCATTTCCGGCATTTACCCGCTTGAACCTGAGGCCATCTCGGCTGGAGCCAACGCATTTTCAGGACCGTTCATGATCGAAGGTCGCCAGATAAGCCCGGCCGAAGCTCCTCCAGTGGGCAATCAAGTCATAATCTCAAACGATTATTTTCGGACTCTGGGCATCCCGCTATTAAAGGGCCGAGAATTTGCCAATACCGACGACGGTGGCAAAGAACGCCAAGTGGTAATTATCAATGAAGCGATGAAGCGCCAGTTCTGGCCCCATGAAGATCCCATCGGCAAACGCGTGTCAGGGGACAACGGTGAAACTTGGGTCACCATCGTTGGTGTGGTCGGAGACGTCCGCGAATTCGGCCTGGAACATCCGATTGCGCCGGAGTTTTATGTTCCTCAATCGGAAGGCTCCAACTCTTCCGCTTTGATCGTGCGCACCATAGCAGATCCCAGAGCGATGGCTGACGCACTTACTCGCGCGGTACACGATATCGATTCCCAGGCCGCCGTGACTCACGTTTTGACTCTGGAACAAGCGCGCAGCGAATCCGTTGCCTCGCCTCGAGTCACTGCCGCCCTCCTTGCAATTTTTGCTGGGCTTGCGCTGCTGATCGCTGCTGCCGGTATCGGCGGAATCATGGCGCTCACTGTTAGCCAGCGAGTTCGCGAAATTGGAATCCGGCTCGCACTGGGAGCTCGACCTTCGAGCATCTTGTGGATGGTTCTTGGCCAGGGACTTCTTCTTGCCACACTCGGCGTCGGCATTGGAATCGTTGGAGCGGTCGGGCTGAAAACCCTCGTTAAGTCGCTCCTTTTTGGCGTGACGGCCACCGACCCCACTACGTTTACCGGTGTAGCGTTTGTTCTGGTTGGAGCAGCGATGATCGCAACCTATCTGCCTGCCCGCCGCGCTGCGGCAGTCGATCCAATCATTGCTTTGCGCACGGAGTGAGTTCTTCATCATTCAACACGATTCGAGGAGATGACGGCATGAACGGACAAAATCTTAGTCGCAGGAAATTATTACAAGCATCTGGCGCGGTCGGGTTGGCAGCCGCCATACCCGGGTCGATTTCCGCTGCGTGGACGGCAGTTCGGCGTGATCGACCCTCTAGTGCCCAAAAATCATCGGGCCCTGCTGTCATGCCGAACCCCCTCAAGCCGCCTACAAGCGGTGCTATAGCTGTGGCCTTCGTCATATCCAAAGGGGCTGTGCTTATCGATTTCGCCGGCCCCTGGGAAGTTTTTAGCAATGCCGACATTCCTGACCGCGACATGATGGACAACGCGTTCCAGCTTTACACTGTCGCAGAGACGATCGATCCGATAAAGGTCAGCGGCGGTATGAAAATCGTCCCGAATTACACTTTTCAAGATGCCCCGCCTCCGAAAATTATCGTCATTCCTGCTCAAAACGGCGCCAGCGACGCGATGCTCGATTGGATTCGCAAAGCATCGAAGACCACTGATGTCACCATGTCCGTTTGCACCGGCGCATTTGTACTAGCCGCAACCGGACTTCTGAATGGCAAATCGGCCACCACTCATCACACTGCTTATACCGATTTAGGGATGCAATTTCCCGACGTCAAAGTACTTCGCGGCATACGTTTCGTGGAGGAAGGCAATCTCGCCACCGCCGGAGGCCTCACCTCGGGTATGGATCTCGCCTTGCGCACCGTCGGTCGCTATTTTGGCCCTGAGGCCATCCAACGCACCGCATTTCAGCTCGAATATCAGGGTAAAGGCTGGATGGACGCCGGTTCCAACTCCGAATTCGCCGTGAAGCCTGCCGGTGATATTTGCGCAGTCTGCTGGATGCAAGTAAACGGCAAGATGGCGCTCTCTGAAGTTTACAGGGCCAAACGTATTACTTTTGCATGAAGAATCACAAAGACGCGTTCGACTCTAAGCCTGACAAGTTCGTCGAGTTGCTCTCGAAGCCGTAAACCAGCAGTCGTCTACAAACATGTAGTTCCGACTGGCTGACCATTGGCCGCTGTCATTTTGCAGTTTGTTCCCCGCGCTAATCCCGATAAACTTTCACTGATTTTACTGATCATCCCGCGAATTGTCGCGAGCACGCAAAGTTATGCTGAAGCGTTTATTCATCCACTACGTTGCGGAAGAAGCCAGACCCATGTTGCGCCTCGCCATCCCCCTTGTGTGCGCCGAACTCGGTTGGACCACGATGTCCATCGTTGACACCATGATGGTCGGCCGCCAGTCGGACAGCGCCGTGGCCATTGGCGCGGTTAGCTTGGGCGGCATTCTTTACATCGCCATCGCAATCTTCGGCACAGGCTTGATGCTCGGCCTCGACACGTTGGTTTCTCACGCCTACGGCGCCGGGGATTTGGAAGAGTGCCATCGCGTCCTGGTAAACGGAGTGTACCTAAGTTTGGGAATTGCGCCTGTTCTGATGGGAATCGTTTGGCTCTTTGGACCGCTACTTGGTTCCCTCGGCATTCAAAGTGCCGTCCTGGAGCAGGCCATTCCCTACGTACGCGCTTTGAATTGGTCCACGCTTCCCCTTCTACTCTTCTTCGTTTTTCGGCGCTACTTGCAGGGAATGGACCAAGCCAAGCCGGTGATGTTTGCACTGGTCTCCGCGAACTTAGTGAATTTGGTCGGAAACTGGGCCTTGATTTACGGCCATCTGGGACTGTCCGCGATGGGCACGGTAGGTTCTGGATGGTCCACCTGCATCGCCCGTGTCTATATGGCGAGCGTCCTGCTCGTATATTCCATTTACTACGATCGTCGCTACAAGACTGGACTGCGCGACACTCGCCGCTTGCCCGATTTCTTCCGCATCTGGAAGCTGGTGCAACTTGGTCTTCCCGCCGCCACGCAATTCGGCATGGAGGTCGGCGTTTTTGCCGTAGCAACAGCAATGATCGCAAAGCTGGGCGCCGTCGCGCTCGCCAGCCATCAGGTCGCGTTGAACACGGTCAGTTTTACCTATATGGTTCCATTGGGAATCAGCGCGGCTGCGGCCGTTCGCGTTGGTCAAGCCTTAGGACGTGGTGATCCTCATGGTGCCAGCCGGGCCGGATGGACAGCCATGCTTCTCGGCACCGGCTTCATGGGCTTTATGACCATACTTTTTCTGGCCGCTCCGCAGTACATCACGCGGATTTACACTCCCGATCCTGCCGTGGTGGGCGCCGCAGGCACCCTGCTTTTCGTCGGAGGTTTTTTTCAGCTTTTCGACGGAATGCAGACAGTAGCCACCGGCGCGTTGCGTGGCGCGGGCGACACGCGCACTCCCATGACCTGCCATTTGATTTTCTACTGGCTGGTGGGTTTGCCCCTCGGCGCCTACCTCTGCTTTCATCTGGGCTGGGGCGCGCCCGGCCTGTGGATCAGCCTCTCGGTGGACCCTGTTCTTATTGGCTGCGCCCTCCTTTATTTCTGGCGCCGCAAAGAACGCTCCTTCGCCACCCAGAAAGTTCCGCTCGCCGCGACGACCTAGCGCGTTCCTTACGAGGCCGCCGTTTGGCCGACGAGGGACCTACTGTCGCTTTACTCGTTGCCTGGCCGCAGCTGCGCTACAATCACACCCAATCGCATGGACCAAAACGAATTCATGCAACGCGCCATCGCGCTCGCGCTAGAAAATGTGCAATCCAACCGCGGCGGTCCTTTCGGCGCCCTAATCGCGAGAAACGGCAAAATAATCGCGGAAGGCTCAAACCGCGTGACCTCCACGAACGACCCCACCGCGCACGCTGAAATGGTCGCCATTCGGGGAGCTTGCACGCACCTGGGAACATTTCAGCTCACAGGTTGCGAAATTTACGCGAGCTGCGAACCTTGCCCCATGTGCCTTGCAGCTATTTATTGGGCGCGCCTCGATCGCATTTATTTTGCTGGCACCGGCTCAGATGCGGCAAAAGCTGGCTTCGACGATCCTCTCATCTACCAGGTAATGGCCAAACCTCACGCGCAGCGAAAAATCCCGATGATCCAGCTGATGCACGAGCAATCGCTAGCCCCATTTCGCGCCTGGGAACGAAAGCCCGACAAAATCAGTTACTAAGGACTCCCACGAGCAATCTGGAAAGTGCCGTAACTACGGGTTGCACCCTGGTTTGCGCTGGACCCAGCGAATTCCTCTGCGCGTAATTTCGAGCGCGTCGATCGGACCGCCCACATCCGCCTTCTGCGGATGATACTGCATGGTGAGTTGCACCAGGCGGACTGCCCAGCGCACGTCTCTGTCTCTCAGCGGAATATTCCTTTCAGCCGCGATCCATTTCCTATGTTCCGCCTTTGCGAAATGAGTCTTGGCCGCCACCACTTCGTTGACAATTTCATTACGGCCTAGCGCCCCCAATTGAACCGTAACCGTAGAGTGCTCCGTATAAAAATTCTGTTTGGCCCGTTGAGTGGCTGGCTCGAACACGATTTCCACCTGATACATCGCGGTTGAACCTTTTTCGAAACCGGTGAACACGCCGGTGAGAAATATGCCCTTGTCCAGCATGTGCTGGGAACCCGTAGGATCTTCCTTGAGCGCTTGATTTATGCGAACGACCATATTGTCGCCCCAACTCCTGGCTGCGGTTTTCAGAACCCGCGGATTATGTGTCTTCTGCGCTCCGGTGAAAGCGTTCGAAGCCTCTTTCTGCGCATCCCAGAGCGCTCGTCCTCGGTAGGCGTGGATAATATTCCCGGAGGCAGTAAAGACCGAATGATCATCCAGTCGCACTATCTTGCAAATGTCGTCGCGATACTTCTCAGTATCGTCGAATCCGCGGCTATCAACCGCCATCACAATTTTTGTTCGCGACCACCCGATAACGACAACTGTGCCGGTCGTGCTTTGAGCCCCAATGCCCGCATCCATGCTACGCGCGATAACCAGGAACAAGACTGCAATCACTTTGATCTTCATACGGCCTAGTCACCGCCGCAATCCCTGAAAGGTTGTGAGTATTGATATGGGAGAATTAACCTAAGGCCGCTCGGTGGCTTCTACCCGTACCAGCAAAGCTTCCGGAGGGCTGTTGGCGCTGGGAAATTATTCGCTCAAGATTCTCCGCAGCAATCCATTTTTAGGGAGTGCCGAGGCCCGCCCGCTGCTCGAAGCATGGGGATGAAAATGAGAGTTTAAGATCGATTCGAACCCGTACCAAATTGAGCTTGCCGAAGGGCTAGATCATCGACAGCACAATTTCGCGGTTTAGCGCATTCTAGCTTGGCTAGCGGGTCGAACCTAGGGTACCAATTCCTGTGTCAGTATGGCTCCGCCCATGGACGCCAGCACTGCGGATTCTTTCACCGGCTTGTGAGAATCCCTGGCTATCCAAAGCGTTTCCTTGTCGTCACCGCCATCAGCCGAAGTGATGTCTACCTTATACGCGTCAAACGTGCCGGCAGGCACCGTCACTGATTCCACGCCGGAAACATTCAACTGCATCAGCTTTACTTTTTGTTTCAGCACATCGAAATTGCGGTACGTCGCGCGGAAGCCTTTGGCCAATGGCAGGCACGAAATGGACTGCTTCGCGCCCGCAGCATCAGCGAACAGCGGCCCACCCAGATCGACGGAGATGGGCTGATCCTTTCCGTTCATGTTCATGTTGCCGTCGGCTTTGCCGCCACTGAAATTGACGTCGACCGACACCGGCCCCTGTTTCAAGCGCATCTTGCGCGCGATCAGCGTTCCTTTTTCCAGGGTCGATACCTCGGTCACCGTTCCTTGAGGTGTGTCGATTACTTCTGTGGCGATCCAAGAACCGCCGTCCTCCGCGATGGTGGTCGAGACACTCAGCGCTACCTGCTGGCCGCCCATCTCGATCTTGGCCTGATACTTGTACGTGCCGGCTTCCAGGTCTCTAGCCGTCTTGGGCGCGCTCACTGAGCTCGCATCAACTTTCTTTGCCAGCACAATTGTTTTGGGATCGACGGTGATTTCTTTCAGCCGCGTCATCACTTCCGGCGTTCCGTCACTCTGGTCGCGCCCGCCCAGATACTTGGCGAAAAATATCTCCGTGGCCATCACCGAGGCCATGTTGTTCACCGGGCGCGCAAAGCCGTGGCCCTCGTCCGGAATCAGCAGGTATTCCACGGGGAAGCCGCGGTCGCGTAGCGCGATCACAATCTGCTCGGACTCGGCGTGGTTGACGCGCGGATCATTAGCGCCTTGGGCGATCATCAACGGCGTTTTGATTTTGTTGGCGGACGTGAGTGGCGAGCGCTCTATCAGAAGTGCCTTCCCTTCCGCCGTGGTGGGATTTCCCATGCGCTGATAGAACATCTGACGGATGGACTCCCAATAGGGTGGAATGGAGTCCAGCAGGGTGATCAAGTTGGAAGGGCCAAACAAATCCACTGCCGCGGCGTAAAGATCCGGAGTAAAGGTTACGCCGGCTAGCGTTGCGTAGCCCCCGTAAGAACCCCCGAAGATTCCCACGCGCTTGGGATCGGCAATGCCTGCGTCAACCAGGTATTTCACGCCCCATGTTACGTCATCCTGCATCTTGCGGCCCCATTGCTGGTTTCCGGCATCAATAAATTTCTTGCCATAACCTGTGGAACCGCGGAAGTTCATGCTCAACACGGCGTAGCCGCGGTTGGCAAAAAACTGCGCGTATCCGTTGTAACCCCAGGTGTCACGTCCCCATGGCCCGCCGTGCGGGAAAATAATCGTGGGGAGGTTTTTAGCCGGCACTCCCTTGGGCAAAGTGAGATAGGCCGGAATCTCCAGACCGTCCGACGACTTGTAATGTACCGGCTTCATCTCCGCAAGAGATTCGCGGGGAAGCTTTTCGCGCACTCTATATTGCAGGGCGAGCTTGTCGTTTTTTCGGTCGAAGAGATAGATCTCGCCGGGTTCCGTGTCACTGCTGGCGGAAATCAGCCAGGTCTGTTCGTCGAGAGTGGCAGAATTCAGGCTTACTTCTTTGCCTGGGAACTTGCCATCTAGCCATTTGAAATCGGCGCCGAAACTTTTGTCCTTGAAATAGTAGCGCGGTCTGTCTTCTTCATACACGGTGAACGCCAGCTCGTCTGTAGCTTCGGAGAAAAACGCCTCGCCGAAATCCACTTTCTTCTGCGGATCCGATTCCACCATCTCTGTTTTTCCGGTTTCCGGATCGAACAACTCCAGAGCGGACAAGTCCATATCCGCGCCTTGGTTCGTTTCCAGGTAGGCCCGCTTGCCGTCTTTCTGAAAACGGATTACGCCGCAACTCTCGAACACATTGCAGGAATAAATCTTGGTGAATTTGTCGGAATCGACGCGAAGGATTTCCGTGTCGCCGTTCTCCGCCGAACGCGTGGCCAGGCGCAGGTTGCCCTGCAGATCGAAACTCCAGCCTTCGATGCGCTCGGTGTTCTTGCGCATCAGCGTTTTCTCGCCGGTGGAAATCTTCAGCTTGTAGAGGTCGTGCCAGGCTTTGTCGCGGTCGTTCAGGCCGATGTAAACAACGTCCGGATCATTTTTAGGGGCATCTACAAGCATCACGCGCACGCCCTTCAGCCCGGTCAAGTCGCGCGAGGATGGCGCATCCGCGCCTGTCGCCGGTTTGGCGCTGGGATCGACGGCATAGACGTTATAGTTCTCATCGCCGTCGTTGTCCTTCACATACAGGATGTACTTGCCGTCACGCGTCCAAAAGAATCCAGCGATCGGGCGCTTGGTCTCCGTGGTTAGCAGCCGCGCCGCGTCGAACGGTTCATTGACACCCTTCACATAAATATTGCGCGTGTCTTTCCAGGGCTTCTGGAATGCCAGAAACTTCCCGTCAGGGGAAAGTTGCGCGCCGGCGATTTCGGGATTGCCGAAAATTATCTCGCGGTCGATGATCGGCGGCAGACCGCCGCCGGAAGCATTCTGATCTTTGGTACTCTGCGCTGCGAGCGATGTGGCGGCGAGCGCCAGGCACAGCAACCCAGCGAGTAGCGTTTTCATAAGAGTATTTTCCTCTCTACATGGAGACGATTCGGATTGGTTCGTGACTGTTCCGCCAGAGATTATCCGCGCAACAGGCTATCGCTGTCCACCCGAATCCCGATGGGACCCGCTGTGACGCCCCGACGATTGGCGTCCAACGTGCCAATGATTCGAACCCGTTCCCGGGGTTAGCACTGCCGAAGTATTAGACCGTCCACACGCACGACTCCTTGAAATTCGCCGAATCGCATGCTAGCGTTTCCCGTGATTAAAATTGATCAGCTTCGGGACCTCAACAAAAGCCTAACGTCGAGAGACCGCAGTCGCCTGTGCTCGAGCGTGTCAGCCGCTCATAGGCCTTCCATTTTTACCCCGCCAATTGCATTTCTACCCGGTTTTGCCTTGCGAGTGGAAGGCGATGTAACTCACCCAAAACAAACAACGGAGGAATTTCTACCCGGGGCCAGAACCGCATGCCATGGGGCAGTGTGCACGGGTGCCGCGGGAGTTGAAACATGAACGTAAAACTCGCCGAAAACAATTACGGCGAATCGCGTGTTCGATTGTTGCGAGTGGTGCGCCAGGAGGGCCGGCACGACATCAAAGAGCTCACCGTCGGGATTCAGTTCGAAGGCGATTTCGAGCCGGCGCACACAAAAGGCGAAAACAAAAAAATCCTGCCCGCCGACACGATGAAGAATTCTGTTTATGTTATAGCCCGCCAGTATCCCGTCGAAGCAATAGAAGACTTCGCGCTGCACTTGATCGAGCATTTCCTCACTTACAACGAGCAAGTCCGTCGAGTGCGCATTGAGATGACGGAAAATCCGTGGTCGCGTATCCCTCACGGAACAAAGCCGCACGCTTTCGCGTTCACCCGGGCCAACGGACAGGGAGAGCGCACGGCTACCTTAAACGGAGCCCGCGAAGGAATCATGATTCGCGCCGGCCTCCGAGATCTCGATGTGCTGAAAACAGCGAAATCAGCGTTTGACGGATTTCTGCGCGATCCTTACACCACCCTGAAAGAAGATCGCAACCGCATCCTTTCAACCACTATCCAAGCCGACTGGCTTTATGAAGGAGACGAAATCGAATTCAGTCCAGTCTGGTACGGGGTACGCCAAACGCTGCTCGAAACATTTGCCGAGCACGATAGCAAATCGCTTCAACACACGCTCTACGCCATGGGTGAAGCCGTCCTATCCACTTTTGACCGCATACGCGAAATCCATCTTTCATTGCTTAACAAACATTTCAACCCTGCGGATCTTGCGCCATTCGGAATGGACAATCCCGGCGAAGTTTTCCTTCCAACCGACGAGCCCTACGGCCTGATCGAAGCAACTCTACGTAAGGAATGAACGCTGAATGAGCGCCTCTAATCATCTTCTCGTCAGAATCGGAGGAGCTTGCCTGGAGAACTTGGTGTGACGCGAAAACCAGATATGCTCAAGCTCACCAAGGTTTCCGAATGGAACGACGGCCATTTTCACCGCAAAGATGATTACCTGGCCGCCGAGGAACCACTGGAAATTCGCGTCGGCGTCGAACCCCTCAGCGTAACTATGCGAACACCGGGCCACGACCTGGAACTCGCTGCTGGATTTCTCTTCACCGAGGGGATCGTATGCTCAGGCGACCAAATCATTTCGCTCCGACCCGAGGTGTCCGGCGAAAATCCCAATGTTGGTAATTTAGTCCAAGCAGAACTTGTTCCCGAAGCCATTCCAGACTTCTCGAAGATGCAGAGGCACTTTTTCGCAGCGTCGAGTTGCGGTATTTGCGGCAAAGCCTCGATCGACTTCGTCCGCTCGCGGCTGCTTAAAGCACCGAACTCTGATTTTAGGTGCACGCCCGAACTTCTGGTGACGCTTCCCGACGTGCTGCAGTCCTCGCAAGACGTTTTCCAGCGGACCGGCGGATTACATGCCGCCGCCCTTTTCGACTCGACTGGTGCCTTGCAAGTCTTGCGCGAAGACATCGGCAGGCATAATGCCGTAGACAAGGTGATTGGGTGGGCGCTGCGAGGCGGCCAGATCCCTTTGGCGAGCTCCGTGCTACTGGTGAGTGGCCGAGGCGGTTTCGAGATTGTGCAAAAGGCTATCATGGCTGGTTTGCCAGTCGTGGCGTCGGTGTCCGCGCCATCGGGTCTAGCGGTACAGCTCGCGCGCGAGTTGCGCTTGACGCTGATCGGATTCTTACGCGGGAGGCGGTTTGTCATTTACTCAGGCGAGGATCGAATAGCCCGCTCAGAAAATCCAAGCGAATAATGAGGTCTAAAAAGAGGGCGTAGATCGCAGCAGCCCAGCGCCAGGCGGGCAAAAAAGGAACTGGCTCGAACCGACGGGGAGCGGCTCGAGCCAGGAGGTTATGGTAGTGAAGGACTGCGGGAATCTTGTTGTGTCGCCTTCCTCGCAGTAGCGAGCCAGATTTTGTACAATGGTTGTTACTGCCAAATGAAAGGCTTGTAAAAACCTGATAGCTGGAAAAAGGCGATTGGCCAGTGTAGGATAACCAGCCTAAACCTCTCCTGCGGGATGTTGAATACCCTGTGACAGTTACGATTAATTTGCCCCCCAGTATTCCGGCCAAGCGGACGGGCCTAGAATTCTGGATGAACCGCGTCTCGGAGGTAGCGGATAAGGTTGGGTACGATTGGAACTCCGATGGCGTGCACGACTTGCGCGTCGCGCTGCGCCGCTGCCGAACTATGGCCGACGCTTTGAGCGAAGTAAACCCCTCGCCAAGCTGGAAGAAGCTTAAGAAATCCACTAGGGACCTGTTTCAAGCACTGGGCGAGCTCAGAGATACCCAGGTTGCAAAGCAGTGGGTGAAGAAACTGGGCGGGGCGAAAGACCCTGTTCGCAGAAGTCTGTTGAAAGTCCTCGACGAGACGGAAAAACGGCAACAAAAGATAGCGGAAAAAGCTCTGGCGCAGTTCGATCGGAAAGATTGGAAAAAATGGTCGCGAAAGTTTCCGGCTAAAGCCGAATTCTTTCCTGTCGAGAGCGTGGTTTTCCAGCGCCTGGCGCTTACAAAATTGAACCAGGCAGTGGATCTTTACCAGCGGGCCAAAAAAGTTCGAAGCGGAGCAGCCTGGCATCGTCTTCGGATCGGGCTAAAAGAATTCCGTTACATCCTTGAGAATTTTCTGCCGGAGCGCTACGAGCACAGTAGCAAAGAGCTAAAGCGTATGCAGGACATCCTTGGTGAAGTTCATGATTTAGATGTGTTGGGGCCTTTGCTAAGAAAACGAGCGGCGGGAATGGATCCCGAAATCATCGCGGACTGGATAGGGAAAATCGAGAGTGAACGGAAAGTTCGTCTCGAGGAATTTCGGACAAAATCCATCGACAAGGAATCTTATTGGGTGTTCTGGCACAAGGGACTGCAGTGGGGCCACAACCTCAAAACGGTTTCTCCGCCAGAACTACAGCAGGTTTACTCCGCAAGCTGACGAAGCATTTTCGGTGTTAGGAGCCAGCGAATATTCCATTTCCCCCGGGTGGCAGTGTGTTCAAAACAAGCCACACCGGCCTTTTTTAACTCAGTGACCGCTCCGCGCGCGCCGAGCAGGTGTGCAATCATCAAATCAAGCTGGGGCGCGTGACCAAAACACATAACTTCTTTGGCGCGAAGGCCCACCACTTCCTTGACGATTTCAGCGGGATTCCCGGCGGGCTTGAGCGCATCGTGTACTCGAATCTTGGCAGGAGCGAATCCAAGAGTCTCGGCGAATATTTCCGCCGTTTGTGCTGCGCGGACAAAAGGACTCGTAATCAGGACGTCCGGCTTGATACCCAAGACGTTGAGACCGAGCGCGGCTGCGCGCGTCTTCTGCACACCCTTCGCCGTCAGCGGGCGTTCCGGCTCGGCTGGTGATTTTGGATCGTTGGGATCCACGGCGATGCCGTGGCGCACGAGATAGAGAATCATAGTCTAAGCTACCTCTTTTTCTTTCTTTTGCACGCGACGAAATTCCACATTCAAGTGAAATTCTCTCTCGAATAATTCCGCCTTGCGCTCAAGCCCGGCAATATCCAAGCGTGTGCCATCGGCGGCTCGAATCATGAAAATAGCTTTGTGGCCTACGATCTGCACGTCAACGCCGGTGACTTTCTGCTCATGCTCGGACTCAAGCTTCTCGGCAATGCGCAGCAGGGAAGTAAGGAGGCGGCACTGTCGGCGCCGCTCGCTGTCAAGCGCGGCGTAGGATGAGTGCTCGAGCGCGGGTTCCGATTTCGAATTGTGGTAACGCACCAGCGCAGCCACCATCTCACACCGCCAACCGCGCAAGCCAGGGACTTCTCCATTGCGGATCAAATATTCGCCGTGCCGATTGTGGTTCTTACGATTTACGAAATGTCCGATATCGTGCAGCACGGCGGCCACTTCGAGTAAGAGCCGAAGTTCCGAGCCCATTTCGTGAATGGGACGAAGCTGATCGAACAGCGAAAGAGCTAGCCGAGCTACTTGCTCGGCATGATGTTGATTGTAATTGAGGCGGCTCGCGAACCATAGCGCGCCTTGCCGGATTTCGGCGGCGCGTCCCCTTTCTTCGTCAGAGACAATTCCGCCGGAGTATTGCTGTGCCACCAGATCGAGAAGAATACCTTCCCGAACGCCGACACCGGGAACGAGCATGGCGCGGAGGTCCAGCCATCTGGCCAGCGTCGTAATGATGATGGCCGCAATTCCGATGACTTCAGCGCGGTCTTCCCGCACGCGAAAAGTCCGCATACGACCCGGTATATCAAGTGCCATCATGCGCCAAGTTTGATCTTTTAGCAGGCGTACATTGATCGACGGAATGCGCTCGATCATTGGTCCTGCAGCGATTCGCACCAAAGCTTCGGCATTTCCTCCGCAGGCAACAGCAATCGCCCGGCTAAGTTTTGGAGGCGAGGGAAGCGCACTTCGTAGAACCGCGAGGACGTGGTGGCGAAGGCGGTTGGCATCGTCTTCGTCAATCGCGCCGTGAATGGAATACGTTTCCATCAGACGTATGGTGCCGAGCGGAAGCCCCATCCGATGCTCGAGAACTCCACGCTGAAAGAAATTCAGCTCCAGGCTGCCCCCGCCTAGATCGAAGATCAGTCGTGGCTGCAAGCGGTCGTTCAGAGCCCATTTCACCGCAGAGCAGACGAGCCGGGCCTCTTCCTCATTGCCGATCACTTCCAGCTCGAGGCCGGATTTCCGCCGGATGCGGTCCATCAATTTGCGATAGTTGCGCGATTCGCGGGCGGCCGCAGTTGCAACGGCGCGATAAGCGCCGACTTGATAACTGTCCATGCGATCGCGGAATTGTTTAAAGGTGCGTGCTGCTCGAGCAATGGTGTCGTCATCAAGCAATCGGCGGGTAAAGGCGTTGTGTCCCAAACGGACCGCGGCACGTTCGTTGTCTAGTACTTGGATGTGCTCCGGGGAAGTGGCACGGGCAATGACGAGCCGAATGGCATTGGAGCCCGCATCGATCGCGGCTAGTTGGACCGGGGCAGCCACTGTTTAGCGCCAGAGGTGCGACAGCGCGTGCGAAGGCTTGTATTGCGTGCTGCGTATCCCCAGGTGCGAAGCGATTCGTTTGCGTAGCACGCGGTTGACCGCAGAGACGCTGCTTTCGCCGTCTAATTCAAGGAAACCGTGCCGCTTCGAGAGATACTCGAACTCACGCTTGATCATCGACTGATATCGAATGAAGGATTGAAATAGGTCATTCGAGAG
>Ga0073928_10001885_pt1 | contig 38545 bp, 25 predicted proteins | sample PaiPotPPA55metaG_FD_76969 | JGI IMG/M metagenome (GOLD analysis project Ga0073928, IMG submission 76969) | Iron sulfur acid spring bacterial and archeal communities from Banff, Canada, to study Microbial Dark Matter (Phase II) - Paint Pots PPA... ... | reverse complement strand
GAATGTGGCGCGCCAACTAAGCGCCCTGCAGCCAGAACTTTAACGAAGTAGTCAGGAGTCATCGTCCTAGGCTCGTATTCGTGGTTCAAAATCAACGGGCCGCTGAGTCTTCACACAGACTCTGAAGCCCATTGAGGTTATGGCGTTATGTCGGAGCTGAGGCTCCGACCCCTTAACGAGCTTTGAAACGCGTGCGCGCCGACCACCGTCAGCGAGTTCATCAAGTTGTGATGCGGCAGAGCGCATCGTAAGGGCATACTTGGCGCAGGGGGTTCTGGCTCAGGACGGACGTGGAACGGAATGGAGGGCAACAGATATGGCGGCGCTTACTGGGGAACAGGTTCGGCGGATGCATGCTTACTGGCGGGCGGCGAATTATCTTTCGGTGGGACAAATTTATTTGAAGGACAATCCGCTTTTGGAGCGGCCGCTTGTTTTGGACGACATCAAGCCTCGGCTTTTGGGGCATTGGGGGACTACTTCGGGGCTGAATTTTATTTATACGCACTTGAACCGGGTGATCAACGAACGCGATTTGAACATGATGTACATCATCGGGCCCGGGCATGGCGGGCCGGGGATTGTGGCGCATACGTATCTAGAAGGGTCGTACACGGAGATTTATCCGGTCATCGAGCGAAATCGCGATGGAATCAAGCGGTTGTTCCGGCAATTTTCGTGGCCTTATGGGATTCCGAGCCATGTGGCGCCGGAAACGCCGGGGTCGATTCATGAGGGAGGCGAGCTGGGGTATTCCTTGCTGCACGCGTATGGGGCGGCTTACGACAACCCGAACCTGATCGTGGCTTGCATTGTGGGCGATGGCGAGGCGGAGACCGGGCCGTGCGCTACCAGCTGGCATGCGAACAAGTTTTTGGACGCGGCGCTGGATGGGGCGTTGCTGCCGATTCTGCACTTGAATGGGTACAAGATCGCGAATCCTACCGTGCTCGCGCGGATTTCGCAGGAGGAGCTGGAAGCGTTGTTTCGGGGGTATGGGTACACGCCGCACTTTCTGGAGGGCGACGATCCCGAGGTGATGCACCCGCAGATGGCGGCGGTGCTGGACACCATGCTGGACGAGATTGCCGCGATTCAGAAATCAGCGCGCGAGGGAGGGACTAAAGAGCGGCCACGCTGGCCAATGCTGATTCTGAAGACACCGAAGGGCTGGACCGGGCCGAAGACGGTGGATGGTAAACCGGTGGAAGGGACCTGGCGTGCGCACCAGGTGCCGGTTTCCGATATTCGCAAAAATCCGGAACACTTGAAGATTCTCGAAGAGTGGATGCATAGCTATAAACCGGAAGAGTTGTTCGACGCCAACGGGACGCTGGTAGCGGAACTTGCCGATCTTCCGCCGAAGGGCCGGCGGCGCATGGGAATGAATCCGCACGCGAACGGAGGATTGCTGCTGGAGCCTTTGCGATTGCCGGCGTTTCGCAACTTTGCGGTGGAGGTGAAGGAACCGGGCTCGCCGGACAGCGAAGCGACCCGCGTACTCGGAAACTATTTGCGTGAAGTGATGAAGTGCAATCTGGAGTCGCGCAATTTCCGCGTGTTCGGGCCGGACGAGACCGCGTCAAACCGGCTCGAGGCACTCTTCGAGGTTACCGGGAAAACGTGGGAAGCATCCACGCTTCCCGTGGACGAGCACCTGGCCATCGACGGGCGGGTGATGGAAATTTTGAGCGAGCACATGTGCCAGGGATGGCTGGAAGGCTATCTCCTCACCGGGCGGCATGGATTTTTCTCGTGCTACGAGGCGTTCATTCACATCATCGATTCGATGTTCAACCAGCACGCAAAATGGCTGAAGACCACGCGGACGATACCGTGGCGGAAACCGATTGCATCGCTGAACTACCTGCTCACGTCGCATGTGTGGCGGCAGGATCACAACGGATTTTCGCACCAGGATCCGGGATTTATCGATCACGTTGCGAACAAGAAGGCCGAACTGGTGCGGATTTACCTGCCGCCGGACACGAATTGCCTGCTGTCGGTGGCGGATCACTGCTTGCGCAGCCGGAACTACGTGAACCTGATCGTGGCGGGGAAACAGCCGGCGCCGAACTGGCTGGACATGGACGCCGCGGTGGCGCACTGCACGGCGGGGATGGGGGCCTGGGATTGGGCGGGGCACGAAGCAGACCATCCCGACGTGGTGATGGCATGCGCCGGGGATGTGCCCACGCTGGAGATTCTTGCGGCGGTATCGCTGCTGCGCGAGGAATTGCCCGATCTGCGGATTCGCGTGGTCAACGTGGTCGATCTGATGGCGCTGCAACCGATGTCCGAGCACCCGCATGGGCTGGCGGACGAGGATTTCGACGCGTTGTTCACGACGGACAAGCCGGTGGTGTTTGCGTTTCACGGTTATCCGACACTCATTCACCGCTTGACGTACCGGCGGCGGAATCACAACAACATTCATGTGCGGGGATACGTGGAAGAGGGAACGACTACCACGCCGTTTGACATGGTGGTGCTCAATCGCATGGACCGGTTTCAACTGGCGCTGGATGTGGTACGGCGGGTGCCGCGGCTGAAGAGTATCGCGGACCAGGCGACGCAGCGGTTCACGGAGATGATGCAGCGGCACAAGTTGTATGTTTCCGAGCACGGCGAGGACATGCCCGAAGTCGCGAATTGGAAATGGACGCGGAGATAAGGAAATTTTCTTTTCGTTGTAGGCGCCGGGCTTTAGCCCGGCGGGCGCCCAAGTTTGTACCCCCGGGGACGCCGGACTAAAGTCCGGCGCCTACATAGATGCTTTCGGTAAATCGATGATGAGCGGCGATGCGGTATTTGTGGTGAATAGCGGGTCGTCTTCGTTGAAGTTCGGCGTGTTCGCCGGGCGCCGGGTCGAAGCGCGGGCGCAAGTGCCTGACAAAGTGCAAGCCGACGTGAAGGCATTGTATCGCGGAGCCGTCGAGGGAATTGGCGGCGGCGAGGGAAAGATATGGCTGCGCGGGAGCACGGGTGAGACGCTGATCGAGAAGGCGAAGGCGTTTCCGGCGCAGAAGGATGCCGCGCGAGCGGTGGCCGCGGAATTATCGGAGATGTCGCTGCCGGCTTTGGGGGCGGTGGGGCATCGCGTGGTGCATGGCGGGCCGTCGCTCACCGAGCACCAGAAAATTACGCCGCAGGTTCTGGAGAAATTGGAGGCGGCGGAGCACTTCGCTCCGCTGCACGTTCCAGTGGCGCTGGAGTTGATTCGGGAGACGCGGCAGCTTTTTCCTGGCGTGCCGCAGTTTGCGTGTTTCGATACGGCGTTTCATCGGACGCTGCCCGAGGCGGCGGCGCGGCTGCCGTTGCCAGTGAAATTCTGGGATGCGGGGATTCGCAAGTACGGTTTTCATGGACTGTCGTGCGAATCGATTCTCCATGCGCTGGGGTCGGATCGGCCGGCGCGAGTGATCGTGGCACATCTAGGCAACGGCGCGAGTGTCACCGCGATCGCAAACGGGATTTCGATGGACACGTCGATGGGGCTGACGCCGACCGGAGGAATCGTGATGGGGACGCGGCCGGGCGATTTGGACCCCGGCGTGTCGCTGCACATTCTGCGGATGAACGGAAACAACGTGAAGGAATTGGCGCGACTGCTGGACAAGGAATGTGGATTGTTGGGCATTTCAGGGGCTTCGCCGGACATGCGGTCTTTGCATTCGGCGGCAGCGAACAATCCACGCGCGCGATTGGCGATCGAGATGTTTGCACGCTCGGCGAAAAAAGCGATCGCGAGCTATGTGGCGGTTCTCGGCGGGCTTGACTTGCTGGTGTTTACGGGAGGGATCGGGGAGCACGACGCTACGGTGCGGGCGGGAATTTGCGAAGGGATGGAGTGTTTTGGCTTGCGGCTCGATGAAGAGGCCAACCAACGGAATGCTGGAACAATAAGTGGAACGGATAGCGCCGTGCTGGTTCGCGTGGTGACGAGCGACGAAGAGACGCAGATCGCGCGAATTGTGCTTCGGTTAACGGAAGATGATTGATGACGGGAAATTTGGCGGGCGGAAGTTTTGCCGGGGTTGAAGCCGGGCGGGGCAAGCCCCGCCCCTACCAGGTAACTTTGGCTCGATCACGGATGCTTCGGTAGCGAACACAAGAGCGCCCGCTTCCCTTCGAGACTCAGGGTGAACAGAAAGCGGCCGCTACAGGGGCTTAGGCTCCGGCGCCCTTGGAGAAGCTAGAGACGGCGGCGGCTTCGGTGTCATAAACGTCGAAGACCGTGAGCAGCTTGGTGATCTGCAGCACTTCCTGGAACTTGCTGCCGAGATGGCAGAGCCGGAGCGAGGCGCCTTGTCCCTTTGCGCTGTGATGCGCGGCGACGAGCGTGCCGAGACCCGCGCTGTCGATGAACGTGATGTTGTCCATGTTGAGGACAATTTTCTTTTTGCCCTCGGCGAGAAGTCCCTTTACTTTTTCACGCAGCGCGTTGCTCTCTTCTCCAAGAACGATGCGGCCGTCCAGCGCCACCACGGACACGCCATCCACTTCGCGGTTCGTCATCTTCAATGCCACGTTCGTATCCTCCTCAAATTATCGCTCAACGTACTGGAAGCGGTTCAGGGCAACCGGTCTGAGACCGCACAGCTTATCAGTAATAGTCCGCGCAGGACATGTAATATCCGCAGACCAGGCAAATCAACTTGCAGCGCCGGGACTCGAGCCGCTGCGAGCAGACCGGACAATACCGCGAAACGTCTTCGTGCGCTGCGACCGAGAAGTCACCCGGGCTCGCTGCGATCGAGTTCGGGTGGTCCTGCGCGGGCACAGTTTGTGCAGAGGGAACATCACCAGCCTCCTGTTGGACCCTTCGACTCTCAGGGTAAACAGGAGCAAGCCCTGCTTTCGCGGCACGTTCCACGGCCCGACGGTTATAGCACATCCCCCAGCAGGGGAAAAGCGGGTGACCCGTTGGGACAGGCTCGGCCGAGGTGCAGCCCGGGAGAGCGAGAGAAGGCGGTGATTCGCGAGGTCGCGCATGAAACCTATGTCACCACAGGCGCATCTTTTAAGTGTAGGATGAATGTACTGTAAAGACGGACTACGGGCCCTGTAGCGTCCCCGGGAAGGTGCTTTATGCGCCGAATCTGGATGGTTGCGAGTTTCGCGTTGATTTTTCCAGTTGTTGCAAGTGCACAACATCGCGGTGGAATGGGCGTCGGAATGGGAATGTCCGCGCCGGTGGCTGCGCATGGAGTTTCTGGCGGTGCGCCGCACGTGGTTGCGCGAGTTTCCGCAGGGACGCGGCCAGCGACGACGGTCGTTCATCGGACGCGCACGGCGGGAACGCCGAGTCGGAATATTACCGTCGCCTCAGGTGCTAGAAACCTTTCCGCGTTTTCAACGGCTATGAATGTTCCTGGGTTGGGTTTTGATTTTCCGCATTTGGCGGCCGTCAGCCCGCATCAGGGACATGGGCGTTTCCGCAACCGACAGGACATACCGTTCGGGTTCGGGGACGGATTTCTATTGTCGTCGCCTGGAATCATTGTGGACAACCCGCAGGCGGTCGAAGAGGCTCAGCAAGCGGCGCCTGACGACAACGGCGTAGGGCCTGCTGGAGTCGATGGACCGCGCGATCCGCAGTATGCCTATGTGCCAAGGGTTACTCCGGCGCCCGAGCCGCCGGCGGATGCGTCAGAATATGTTTTTGTGCGGCGCGATGGCGGGCTGTTGTTTGCAGTGGCCTATTCCTGGGACAACGGGACGTTGCGATATGTGACGCGCGACGGAGTTCGAAAGACCGTTACGCAAGATTCGTTGGATATGGATGCGACGCAACAGTTTAATGAGCAGCGTGGATTGAGTTTTCGGGTTCCTGCTTAGAGCGCATCTTTCGTAGATCAAAAATAAATCCGAGTAATTCACCGGCGGCCGGTCTTACGATCGGCCGCTTTTGTTTTGGCGGATGCGTTTTGAACAAGACGCTTCCGCGCGGGCGGGGCCCTTCGAAACTCAGGGTAAACAAGCCCCGCCCCTACGAGTGTGCGCGTGGCTGGCGATCGGCAGGGATGCGCTACTTTGCGGGCTCGGGCATGACGTAGCCGGACTGTGCGGGTAGGCCCGCGCGCTCCAATTGGACTGTCGAGTGGCCGATGTTGAAGTCCTTCGCGGCTTTTTCCTGGATGGCGGTGAGGATGCGCTCGCATTCGTCCAGGTGCATGTCGGGAATGCGGGCGTGCAGGCTGAGGGCGTTGTGATCTCCGCCCAGCGACCAAATGTGGACGTCGTGAACTTCGTAGACGCCATCGATGGTGAGCATGGCGCGGGCTACGTCTTCAACGGTGCAGTCGCGGGGGCTGCCTTCGAGTAGCACGTGGGCGGATTCGCGGAGGATACCGATGCTGGACCAGAGGACCAGGATGCCGATGGCCAAGCCGAGGAGCGGATCGATCCAGCGAAGGCCGGTGGCTCCGATGACGATTGCGCCGATGATGATGGCGATGTTGGAGAGAGCGTCGCCGAAATTGTGGACCAGGATGCTGCGCAAGTTTAGATCGCCGCGGCCGCGCACGAGCGCTAGGGTGATGCCGCCATTGACGGCGAGGGCGGCCAGCGAGGTCCAGATCATCCAGCTTTCAACGACGTCCACCGGGGAGCGGAAACGCTCGATCGATTCGTAGCCCAGCCATAGGGCCAGGAAGACCAGCACGAGTGCATTGGTGAAGGCGGCGAGGGTGCCGGCGCGGTGGTAACCGTACGTTTTCTCGGAGTCGGCGGGGCGCTCGGCCCAGCGCATGGCGAGCCAGGATATGCCAAGGGCGGGGACGTCGGAGAGATTGTGCACCGCGTCGTTGAGCAGCGCTACGGAGTGGCCCAGCAGGCCGCCTACGATTTCAGCGGCGACCAGGCCAAGGGTGGCGGCCATGGCCCAGCCGAGGACGGATGGGCGCAGGGTTGGGTGCGCGTGGCCGTGGTGGTTATGGCCGTGACCACCATGGCTGTGTGCGTGATCGTGATGCGCGGCGCCGGGGGCCGCAGTTTCACCGGGCGCACAGTCGTCAGTGTGGGCGTGGGCGTGATCGTGGGAATGCGTATGCATCGCCGTCAGCTCTATTCTACCTGCCTCCGTTGCCGCAACGAAGTCTACCTCCGTGCTTAGTGGACATCTTGACACGCAAGCGATGCGATTTCGTTGACGGTGCCGCGAGCGACTGCCAACATCAATCAAGGCCGATCATTTCCCGGGTACACGTGCGGGAGACATGCGGGAGTATACTGCGCGCCATGTCGAGAACTGAACGATGAGCGTACCCGTCGCCAAATTGAGTTTCTGGGGTGTGCGCGGAGCAACTCCTACCGTGGACCCTGCCACCTGGCGCTATGGTGGCAACACGCCCTGCCTGGAGCTGATTGCTCCGGACGGGACGCAGATCATTTTAGATTGCGGCACCGGTTTGCGCATGCTAGGCAACCGTTTGGCGGCGGCCAACGGCGACCGCGTGTCCGAGACTCATATTTTTGTTACGCACTATCACTGGGATCACATTCAGGGCATCCCATTTTTTGCGCCATTTTATGCGGACAAAAACGAATTTCACTTCTATAGCTTCCGCTCGAAATATCTGGGGCGCGATAGCCTGAAGAAGGTTTTTGAGACGCAGATGGCGCTGCCGTATTTCCCGGTGGATATGTCGGCGATGAACGCGAAGCGCAGGTTTCAGGAAGTGGCAGGCGGCGATTCATTCTTCATTGGAGAAAACAAAGTTACAACTCGGGCGCTGAATCATCCGCAAGGCTGCCTGGGGTTCCGCATCGAAACACCGGCAGGAACGGTGGTGTACGCCACCGACAACGAGCCAGGAAATCGCGATCTCGACAAAGGTTTGCGGGAATTAACGCAGGGCGCGGATATCTTCATTAATGACGCGCAGTATACGCCGGAGCAACTTGCGGGGCCGAGGCGAGGGTGGGGACATTCTTCGTGGAAAGAGGGCGTACAGATAGCGCGTGAAGTGAACGCAAAAACGCTGGTGTTGTTCCATCACGATCCGGACTCGACCGATCGAATGGTGGATGCGATTTTGCGGCATGGACGTGAGGAGTTCGATTCGGTGTTTGCGGCGAGCGAGGGGATGGTGATTACGCTGGGGGCTCCGGGAGGACGCGTGGATGCGCACATGCCTGGGACGCGGACCGCTCTGCGACGCGAGGCGCAATTCCGGGCGCGCGTGTCGGGCGTGACCGAGGGCGGACGGCCGTTCGATGAAGAAACGGTGGTGAGCGACTTGTCGCTGCAAGGGGCGATGATTTCTCTGCGACACAGCCCGCGGCTGCAGTCCGAGCTTCAGGTGATCATGGAGACGCCGGGACCGAACGGCTTGCAGGCGGCGATGCGCTTGCGCGGGTATGTGGTCCGCATTGATGCGGGTTCGGAGAAGGGGCTGAGCGCGGTCGGAGTCGTGTTTACGGACTAGATCGATCGTCGCAGTGGATGTTCTCGCCAGGAGTTGAGTCTTTCCAAATCCTTGCGGAGGCGTTGGCCGGTTGAGTTTTCTTGGCGCGGCCGCGTGCGCCGTGTAGTCTGAGTCGGGTGGAAACTGTGCGGAAGCAAGCGAATTTTGTGCCCGTGGGCGCGCTCGACAAGCGACCGCCTTCGCGGCGGGAGTTGCTCCAGGGTCTGGTGCGGCAAGCGCCTTTCGTGGCCAAGAATTTTCAACTCTATTTCCGGAATGCGTGGCGGCGCCACGTGTTGCACACGAAAGTTGTTGCGCCTTATGCGGTGACGTTCTACGTGACGCACAAATGCAACCTGGCTTGCAGTTACTGCACGCAGAAGGAACCCGACGTGTTCAGCGACGAACTGGGGACAGCTGACACGTTGCGCCTGCTGGGACGGATCCGGAAGGAAAGCGACTCGATCGTAATCACCGGCGGGGAGCCAACCCTGCGGGCCGACATCGAAGAAATAGTCGAAGCAGCGCGCTTCAAGCATAGATTCAGGTCGCTGCTGCTGATCACGAACGGGACCTTACTCGATCGCAAGCCGAAAATTCTGAATGCCGTGACCGGACTGGTCGTCAGTTTGGATGCTTTGCGTTCAGATCCAACCAATCCGTTGTCGAAACCCGCGGCCTTGCCCAAGGTGATGGAAAACCTGCAATTTGCGAAGGAGCGGCTGGGCAGTCCGCGACGAATCACCATCAGCACGGTGATTGAGGAATGGAACATCGCGGAAGTCGAGCGTTTGCTGGACTGGTGTGGCGAGCAGGGATTTGTGTTCGCGGCGCAGTCGGCGCAGATGGAAAAGATGCCAAATCTGGGGTTGCTCAAGAATCCGCGGTACCAGGCGCTGGTGGATACGATCATTGCGCGACGCCGCGAGAACAAGCAACCGATCAATGGAACTCCGCGGACCATTGAAACGCTTTTGAGATTTCGGGATTTTGAGTGCTTTCCGACGATGTTTCCGCGCGTTTATCCCAACGGCGATGTGTTCTATCCGTGCGAGCCTTTGCGGATGATCGCTGGAAACCTTTTGCGCGACGGATCTTTGCGCAAGATATTCGCGGCGGGGAAGAAAAAATACGGTGATATCCCGCCGTGCCAGGGGATTTGCTACCTGTTTGGGAATGTGCTTTCTCATTATTACGTAAATGATTTTTGGGGGCTTGCGGGGGATTTCATTCGCTAGGTCGGCGAAAAACCAAGCGAATTTAACGCAGAGGGCGCAGAGATCACAGAGCAGAAAAAAGAACGAGCCGCACTGCGAGACGTTGTAGCGCTAGCTCAGTTCGGCGATTTTCTTATCGAGGTGGGCCAACGCGGCTTCCAGGGATTTTCGGTGGTGGGGGTTGGTTGCGGAGGCGAGATCATTGGTGATTCGGGTGCGGGACATCTGCAAATCGTTGATGCTTTGCTCCCGCAGATGCTGCTCGACGCTCTTTTGTCCGTGTTTTGTCGGAGGCTTGCTGGTCTCGACGGATTCGACTTGCGCTTCGACGTCCTTACTTTCCCAGCCTCTGGCCATGCCTATATTGTGGCACAGTCCGTCCGGACCATGACTTTTTTAATCGGCGCGAGTTTCGTGTGAGAGTTTCGAAACTGTCGGCTATGCGCCGGCGGCGCGAGCACGCGGCAAAATCGGAAGTGTCGAGTGGATTACGCCGCGTATCGTGCTCTCTGCAACGCGCGCAAAATGTTCCGCGAAAATTCCGCCATAAGAAAATTCCTCGACGTGATCGGTGCGGCGAACGCGCAGGATCCACCGATCGCCGGCCGCTTCGACGTGAACCGACGAAACTTCGGATACGGGAATCGTCAGCAGCGTCTGCAGCCGCGAACCCAACACCCAGATATAGTCCGCGCCTACAAAAAGTTGCGCGGAAGCGGCTTCACCGGATCCCTGCGGATATCGGTACTTGCCGCCATTAACGACGACGAGCGCACCCAACTCGCGGGCTTTATCGTCCACGCCGGTGCCGGAGTTTGCCGACGGGAGCAGGGCGCCAGTGAGAAACAGTACGAGGCCCGCTATGGCCGCCAGCCAGCTGTTCCAAAAGGCGAGCGGCAAGATGACCAGGGCGGCTCCAGCAATTCCTAACAGAATGCGAAACGCAGTCCAGGAGCGCTCGTCGCGGCGGAGGTTCAGGACCTTGGGTACGAGTAGAACGACTGCGAAGAGCCCGCCGATAGCAAGCCTCTGCAGGCGCGCGGCGATATTTTCCGTCTGTGAGTCTGCCGAGGTGGCCGTACTGTTCATGGATCAGTCTTTCTATTGTCTAGATTCAATTCGGTCTCAAAGGGTTCAACAAGTTTACGGTGCCAGACCGTTAATTTCGCGCATACGGGCGAAGGCGCTACGGACGTGCGGAATGGTGATCGAGCCGCCGACAATCAGGGCCACGTTCAGCGCGTCAATGACTTCGTCGCGCTTCCAGCCTTCTTCCCCACATCGAACCAGATGATAGGTTATGCAGTCATCGCAGCGTAGCACCGCTGATGCCACTAGGCCCAATAGCTCTTTCGTCTTGGTACCCAGCGGGCCCGGCTCGTAAGCCTGGTGATCCAAGGCAAAGAATCTCTTCATGCCTAGGTGCCCGCAGCCGAGGATCTCCTCGTTCAAGTCGGCGCGAAAGCTCTGAAAATCATCCAGCCCGCCGCGCATCGCTCCTCCAGGAACACAGCAAATCACTGCCTTCGAAATGGGCATCCATTATGAGCCGCGCGGGCAGTCTGAGAGTGAGAGGCGAATGTTTCTGCGATCAAGCCGGCGCTTAAGGATAAATGGGGCGTCCTAGTACTCGGTCAACGCACTACCCGGCTCGTCGGGGGTCAAAGTCGAACTGCTACCTCTTTTTGCTAGTCAGCGACGTCAGTCGGCGGAGGGAGCCAGAGCTTTCTCCACCAATTCCTTTGCGCCGGGTTTGCCGGCGAGGACCATCTCCAACCATTCGGTGCCCACGTGCGAGAGACGTACCGCTTCGCTGGTGAGCGATTCCGGGCCGCCCGAATCGGCGTTGCCGAAAAAGATGCGATCCATGGGTTGAGCGGCGGCGAGGCGATTCTTTGTGTACTGGCCGGGTGTGGCCATGAACATCGGGTGGCCGCGGCGATAGATGCGAACCTCGATCGGATCGACGTTGAAATCGGGCATGAGCTTTTGAAAATCGGCAAGAACGCGGGCGGCCAGAGTTTTGCAGTTCGCTTCGTCAAGGAGACTGGAGCGCTGGTATTCCCGAAGTGGCGTGTAGAACGAAAGAATGTTGTTCTTTTGTTTGTAGCCCGGCCGATTGCGGATGGTCCAGTCCGCGACGATGAAATCGGTGAAGGTGTTGCCCGGGCACCAGTTGTCATAACCCCGGTTGTAAACCGGCTTGTCAAAGATCAGGTTGACGACGGGATACGGTGCGAAGCGGGTCCGGCGCATCGCTGTTTTCTGATCGCTGGGCAGATTCAGCACCAAGCGAGATGTGATGTGTTTCGGGGTGCACATCAGGACAGCTTTCGCAGCTACGGTGGTGAGTTCTCCTTCGTGGAAATAGGTAATTCGGACAGCGTCTTTGTCCTGCACGACAGCGACAACCGTGGCATCGCCGAGCATGCGGTCTTTGTATTGGGGTTGCAGGACTTCGACCAGTTTGTGGGTGATGCAGCCGAGGCCGCCGGGAAGGATCACGCGCTTGGCGTCGTCTCCCTTTGCGATGTACTGGACTGCCGAAATACCCACATATGCCGAAGTCTCTTCACAGGTTGCTCCCCAATTTGAGGGGCCGTACCCGTCCCACCACTGCTGCACTTCGTGAGCGTACGGGGCGGTGTACTTCGTCAGGAGTTCCGAATCCAGCTCGGTCATGCGCTTGTGCACATTAATCTTCATCATGTCGTTGCGAAATTCGCGGAAGCTGGCGCGCACTTCCTTGGGAAAAGGAAGTTCGTCGATTCCCTTGATCCAGGTATCCGGGACAAAGGTTTTGTTGATGATGGTCGGATCGGGATTGTTGACGGGCAGGAGCTTTAAGCCGATCTCTGACGCGAGTTGATTGCCTTCGTCATCTATGTCGGCGTACGCGGAACCCGTGGCGAACGGTTGTCCCGCGTATTCCTCCTGATAGGCGTTGCCTCCGAAATGATCTTCTTTTTCGAGAAGGAGAAAATCTTTACCGCGCAGGAAATAAGCCGCGGAAAGACCGGCGACACCTCCGCCAATGATGACGATGTCGGCCTTTCGCGTGGCGTCCGGACGATCGAACGCGTGGCCATCCCGGATCTGGTGGCAGATTTCGAAATGTTCGCCGTCAACGAGCGGAAGGGCGCCGCTCGCCGGTGGATGTGGCTCTGCGACAAGCGTGGAGTCGATGGGGCAGCCTGCGGCGACGGATCCCACCACCACAAACTTGATGAAATCGCGGCGTGAATTGGACATAGGGCTCCTAGGGTCGTTCGAGAAGGTCTTGAGGCTCGGCGCCAAGGCCGCGCGTGCGCACGCGGTACCAGATCACGATCAACGCTACCGAAACCGCAAAGATCAGCGTGGAAATGGCGTTGATTTCGGGGGTGATGCCGCGGCGCAGGCGTCCCCAAATTTCGAGCGGCAGCGTATTGTCGCGACCGATCAGGAAAAAAGTCACCGCGATTTCGTCCATAGACAGCGTGAAGATCAGCAGACCGGCGGCGATCAGTGAGAGCTTGAGATTGGGGAGCGTGATGCGCCAGAACGTTTGCCACGGAGTCGCGCCCAGGTCGAGCGAGGCTTCTTCCTGTGCGCGATCCATTTTTTGCAGGCCCGCGAAAAGTTCGGTGGTGGCGACGGAAATGAGAGCGGTGCCGTGGCCCAGAAAGACGGTGAGCAGACTCAGCGGAAGGCCAATGAAGACGGCGAACATCAGCAGCGAGAGTCCCGTGATGATGCCCGGGAGGATGAGTGGCAGGAGCACGAGGCGGCGGAATAGAGCTTTGCCAGGGAAGCTCGCACGATCCAGCGCCAGGGCCGCGAGGAGTCCGAGCGTGAGGGCGAGGACGACGCTGGCCGCGGCCACGATAAGGCTGTTTAACACCGCATCCCAGATCGCGTTGTCAGCGAAAAGTTGCCGATACCAATCCATCGTGAAATGACGCGGGGGGAATCCACCGACACCATCGCGATTAAAGGAATACGCGATGAGTACGACGATCGGCAGATAGATGAATGCGAACACGAACGCCGCGTAGGTAGTGAGAATGAGCGCACGAGATTTGGCGTTTGCCGAGGTCATTTGCGAGGTCATTTGAACGACCACCGCTTCTCGAGCCGCTCCGTCAGGAAAAGCAGCGTCACGGTGATCACCAAAATGCACACGGAAACGGCGGCGCCAAGGGGCCAATCATATGCCGCACCAAAAAGGCTTTGCACGATGTTCGCGATCATGGTGCCCGAGGGGCCGCCCACCAGCAGTGGCGCGAGGAAATCGCCGAGCGACAAGACGAACGCGAAAGTAGCACCCGCGAGCAAACCGGGCATGGACAGCGGGAGAATTACCCGGAGGAACGTATCCCGTTGGCTGGCGCCGAGATCTTGAGAGGCTTCGACGAGCGGGCGCGGAATATGCTCGAGTGCGGCGTAGATCGGCAGAAACACAAAGGGAGTGTAGATGTGCGTGAGCATCACCACCACAGCGAAAGGACTGTAGAGAAGGAAACCGACGGGTGCGTGTGTAATATGAAAAAACTGCAGAAAGCCGTTGAGCACTCCATCGCTCCCCAGAATTGTCTTCCAGGCGTAGCCGCGAACAAGGTAGCTGACCCACAGCGGAACGATCACGAGTTGATAAAGCAGTTCTTTGCGCGCGCCGGCGTGGAAAGACAGGTAGTAGGCAAGCGGGTAGCCCAGGAGCAGTGAGAGAAATGTCACCGAGGCCGCGATGCGCATGGTGCGGAGCAACACTTCGACGTACAGCGGATTCGTAGCGAGCTTCTGATAATTCTGGAGGTTCCATTGATGGACGAGGAAGCCGTCGCGCACGAGCCAGAAGCTGTGGGCAAACATCAGCGCATAGGGCAGCAGCAGAAAAAGACCTACCCAAAGGAGTGGTGGGAGCGAGACGATCGATTTGTAAGCGCGTGAGTACATGCTGCTACTCGCTGACACGAATCGCGTCTGTGACGGCGAACGCAAACTCATGCTCGCCGCTGAGCGGGCCGCGAGCGGGAATCCGAGCGCGCAATATCTGCGCGGCGCCGCAATCGATTTCGAGCAGTTCGCTGGCGCCGCCATAAATCTGTTGGCGGATCGCCCCGCGAAAACGAACAGTGGGCGCCGTGTGCGATGCGTCGACAGCCAATTGAATCGCTTCTGGCCGAAGGGAGTAAAGAACTGCGCCGTCGGCTGCGGAAGATTGCCAGACCAGCGCGCCGCAAGTCGTTGTGCCAGCGTGAGCGTTTCCCCGCAGCAGGTTTGTTTGCCCGATAAATTGTGCTGTGTAGGCGGTGGCTGGGCGGGCGTAGATTTCGCGCGGCGGGGCGATTTGTTCAAGGGATCCGTCGCGCAGCAGCGCGATGCGGTCCGACAGAGCCATCGCTTCCTCCTGATCGTGCGTGACGAACAGGAAAGTGATGCCGACTTCGCGCTGCAGCGCCTTCAACTCGCTTTGCATCTCTTTCCGCAGATTTGCGTCGAGCGCGGAAAGTGGCTCGTCGAGCAGCAGCAATTGCGGACGATTTACGAGAGCGCGCGCTAAGGCTACGCGCTGTTGCTGGCCACCGCTCAATCTTCCCGGCCGAGCCTCCGCGAATCCCGCCATTTTCACCATTTGCAACGCTTCCTCCACACGCCCGCCGATTTCATCCTTGGGCGTATTTTTAACGCGCAGACCGTACGCAACGTTGTCGCGCACGCTGAGGTGAGGAAACAACGCGTAGTGCTGGAACACCGTGTTGACGCGCCGCTTGTGCGCGGGAACGTTGTCCAGTCGGACGCCGTCCATCCAGATTTCACCGGAGGATGGCTGCTCAAACCCGGCAACCAGACGCAGCAGCGTAGTCTTGCCCGAGCCGCTTTCGCCGAGTAGCGTGAGAAATTCGCCGGCAGCAATATCCAGCGTCAGGCTCTTCAGCACCACGTTCTCGCCAAATTGTTTGGATACTCCCCGCACTTCGAGCAAGGTCTTGCCGCCAAGCGCGGGTTCTGCGGGCGAAATGGCGGCAGGCGAAGTCACTGCGCGTTCTTCACCTCGTTCCAGATCTCCGTATATTTCGGGCGCCGCGGAACATCCTGCCAGAAATAAATTCGCTTCATGTAATCGTCGGGATCGTCGAGGTGCAGCGTTTTCTTTTCATCGGCCGTAAGAAGTTGGCCCGTGCCGGGATTGGCTGGCGTGTAGTGCGTCACGTCGGTGACCAACTTCTGCGTTTGCGGCTCAACCATATACTCCAGAAACGCCTGCGCGAGCTCCTTGTGCGTGCTCGCGGCTGTGATCATTAAGTGATCGATCCATCCGGTCGTGTTTTCTTTCGGGATGGTTTCGCCGATGGGAAAATTGAGCTTGCGGAGCTGATTGGTCATCAGTGGCCAGCCCATCGCGGCAAGGATTTCGTGGTTTTGAAAAAGGTTGGTCAACTCGCCGCCGGTTGACCAGTATTTTCGAATGTTGGGCTTGAGCTCGATTAGCTTTTTCTTCACCGCCTCCAGTTGCTCATCGCTCAAGTTGTAAAGCTGATTCGGGTCCGGCTTGTCGTAGCCAAGCACCTGCGCGGCCATGTACACGCTGGAAAGCTCATCCCAAAGTGAAATTTTCCCCTTGTACTTGGGATCCCAAAGAACGCTCCACGAACCCGGCGCCGTAGCGAAGACCGTCGTGTCGTAAAGCAGCGGATTGGGCCCCCAAACGAACGGCACGCCGTACGTTTGGGCATTGGCTTTGACCAGAGGAGAATCGCGTAGCTTCGGCGAGAGTTGAACGTAAGAGGGGATCTTCGACAAGTCAAGCGGCGCTGCGAGTCCTGCGCGAACAATCGAGGTGGCGACGTCGCTCGACGGCGAAATCACATCGTAATTCGCAGCGCTGCCTCCGCGAAGCTTGGCCACAAGTTCGTCGCTGGAACCCATATACGACGCAACAACTTTGCAATGATGCGCTTCCTCAAACGCATGCACGAACGACGGGTCGGCGTAGCCCTCCCACACCAACAAGCTCAGCGTTTCCTGTTTTTGACCGCAGCCGGCGCCGGCGATCACGAGTACAAGGACTCCGAGGAAGAGCAAGCAACGTTTCATTTTTCTCCCCTTGCGCACACCGCCCAGTAGCACAGACACTCCTGTCTGTGTCCGCGTAAACCCCCGCAAGGCTGCAGCAAACGCAATCCTCGGCCCGCCGCCGCGCCAGCCGAGAACAATCCACACTAAAAAGTCGGCGGCGTGTTAACCCACAGCAGCCACGTCTCGGTCTTCCCGGGATTTCTCCAGCGATGCGGCGTCGAACTCTCAAAATACAAGCTGTCGCCCGTTTTCAAACGATAATGCTCATTGTTGCTGAGCCAGATCTCGAATTCGCCGCGCAGAATATGAAGGAACTCCTCGCCCTCATGCGCGTAGGATTCTCCGCTTCCTCCGTTGGGTTTCACGCGGAAGAGATGAGGTTCCATGGCGGTATTTCCCCAAGCAAGCAACTCCATTCGTACACCCGCGCTAGTCTCCAGGACTTTTCGCTCCGCCGGCCGCACCAGCCGCGGATTTTCACGCGCTGCCTCGAAAAGCGAAAGAATGTTGGTGCGATAGTAGTGCGCGATTCGCTGCAAAGTCGCCACGGACGATCGCATCTGGCCGCGCTCCAGCGCGCTCAGAAAACCGATCGAAACCCCGGTCGCCCGCGCCACCTGTGCCAGCGAGAGCCCGCGACGCGCCCGCAAACGCCGGAAGCGCTGTCCCGGCAGCATCGCGCGCTTCGCCGGTGCCGAAACGATTCCCTGCCGTTTCAACACGTGAACGATCGCAGCAGGATTCAAGCCTCGGGCGCGCCGAAGGAACATGGCGCGCTGCAATAGCCGCACGTCCGCCTCGGTATACATCCGGTAGCGGCTTTCCGTCCGCCGCGGCGTCACCAGTCCAAGCACTTCCCACGCCCGCAACGCCGAGGAAGAAATGCCCACACGGCGCGCCGCTTCGCTAATCCGCAGCATGCGCCCCGGCAAGTGCGCCCTCGATTTGCCGGATAAATTCTTTCCACTTGACACTAGTGCTGGCTTCTCCTAAGTTTACGGGATTATAGTAAGGTTTCACAGGCGCGGCAACCTCGAAGTGGCTGCGCAACCAGATTACTCTGTGGGAATAAGGGGTGAGTTCATGAGGGCAAATGCTTGCAGCGGGCGGACGCCATCCTCCCGTCATCCACGCTTTCTTTCGATTGCGATCGCAGTATTGGCGATTCTGGCGGCCGCGCCATTTGCCGGCGCGCAGAGCACCGGTGGCCGCATTCGCGGCACGGTCACCGACCCTAGCGGCGGCGCCGTGGCCGCAGCCAAAATCTCGCTGATCAACGAAGCCACCAACGTGACCCGTGATGCGGACTCCGGCGTCAACGGCGACTACCTCTTCATCGAGGTCCCCGTGGGCTCCTATGAGCTTGATGTCGTCCAGCAGGGCTTCAAGAAATACGTGCGCAAGGGCATTGCGCTCAACTTGAATGAGGTCCTCAGCCTGGACATCCCCCTGCAGATCGGCACTTCCGCTGAATCCGTGGAAGTCACCGGACAACCTCCCGTCGTCGATACCACCTCCACGCAGTTGGGCGCCGTCGTGAACGAGCGCTCTTCCACGCAGTTGCCCCTGAATCAGCGGGATGTATATCAGTTGCTGCAATTGCAGCCCGGGGTTCAGTCACAGATTGGAAACAACTTGTTCTACGGCTCGGATAAGCCTGGCGTCGTGACTGTGAATGGCGGCCGTGGCCGCTCCAACAACTACTCGGTGAACGGCGGCGATGGAAACGACCTGTTCGCCAATCTGCCCGCGGTGCAGCCTTCTCCGGACAGTATTGAAGAGTTCCGCGTCATCAGCAATTCATTTGACGCTGAGTACGGACGGAACTCCGGTGCGGTGGTCAACGTCGTGACCAAGTCCGGCACGAATGATTTCCATGGCAGCGCCTACGAATTCTTCCGCAATGACGTCCTCAACGCCCATGGATACTCCTTCCAGCCGACGCCAAAACCGCCGTTCAAACAAAACCAGTTTGGTGGAACTTTCGGCGGACCGCTCAAAAAGGACAAGATTTTCTTTTTCGGCTCCTATGAAGGAAGGCGCATTGTGCGGGGCATCGTTTCGCAGCAAGTGCCTGTCCCCACCGCCGCAGACGAGGCTGGAGATTTCTCCGCTGGAGGCACTGCGGCTCCATTCAGCGGGACTCTTACGGACAATACGGTGGCCACGATCTTGCAAAATCGGCCCGGTTGCGCCAGCGGAATCGCCTTAGCGGGAGGCGTGGCGCCTGCGGCTGGGACGCCATACAGCGCAATTTTCCCCAATAACAGAATACCGACGCCGTGTTTCGATCCCGTCGCGCAAAGTTTGTTGCAATATTTGCCGGGCTCTGGCGGCAGCAGTTCCCTCGCACAAGACGTCTCCAAGTCCACGGATCGTGGCGACCAGTTCTCCGTGCATTACGACCAGACCTTGAGCAAGAACCAGAAGCTTTCCGTCTATTATTACTACAACAACGACAACACTTTGGACCCCTTCGCCATCTTCCAGCTGGCCGGCTCCTCACTGGGCAATTTTGGGGGCCGGATTATTTCACACGTTCAGCAAATCAATGCGAGCCACACGTGGACGATCGGTTCCACTGCGGTGAACGAATTTCGTTTCACATTGTTCCGGGAGGCCGAACCACAGTTTTACACTCCGACAAAAACGAATCTCGTAACAGCGTCCTGTGGTAGTGCGATCCCCGCATCAGAGTGTTTTGGAGGGACCTCCGACACCGCACTGGTCGATGCGAACGGGAATCCCTTGGGTACAGCCGCAACCCCGAATACGCCGGTATGCCCCGGTCAGTTCGGATGCGGAATTCATCCGGGGCTCGGCTCACAATTTGAAGGTGTGCCATTTGTGACTCTGAATGGCACCACCGGTCTGTTGGGAAACAACTTCGAAGGGCAATTGCCGCAGACCGGCAATACTTTTCAATTCAGCGACAATTACAGCAAGATCATCGGCAATCACAGCCTCAAGTTTGGCGCTGATGCGCGTTATCAGAAGTTCGACCAAACGGTCTATTTCAACGTAAACGGCGAGTACATTTTGGGGACGGGCGGTTCCAACGATACGGGTTCTTCCGACCCCTATGCGAACTTCCTCCTGGGCTTGCCCACTTCCTACTCGCAAGGTTCCGGCAACAGGGAACTCGTGCGCAGCACCTCCGTCTATCTCTTCGCGCAGGACAGCTGGAAAATTAAGTCCAACGTTACGCTGAACTATGGTTTGCGTTGGGAGATGAATACCCCGCTGACAGATATTGGTCAGAAAGTTCAGAGGTTTAATCCCGGACAAGACTCGACGATTTATCCTTGCCAACTCTCCCCGGTAAGCATCGCGGCCTTTCAGCAGCTTCCGCAATTTCAAGGGCCCGGAGCACCGACACCAAGCTGCGCGAACACGGGTACGCAGCCCACAGGCCTTGTAGTTCCGGGTGACAAAGGCGTGCCAGGTGGTCTGATCAACACCTACACCAAAGCGTTCGCACCGCGGCTCGGCCTTAATTGGAGTCCCGGCGCGAAAGACGGGTTGATCGGCGCGCTGACCGGCGGTCCGAACAAGACCACCGTCAGCATGGGATGGGGACTCTTCTACAATCCCATCGAGCAGCTGGTTCTTGAACAGTTCGTCGCCGAACCTCCGTTCGGCATCAGCAACTCGGTCTCGAACCCCCTTTTTGGCACCCCTTTCGTCGGGCAAGACGGGACTACCAAGCCAAACGTCTCTAACGGCTTTCTCACTCCTCCGCGTGGTCAGCCTGTGGACTGGTCCCTCTATCGTTCGATTTTGCTCTTCGGACAATTTCCGACGACTCTGCGGACACAATACTCGTCACAGTACAACTTCACCATCAAACGTGAGTTACCGGGCAGTATTCTTTTCCAAATCGGTTACGTTGGCTCGCAAGGGCACCGGCTTCTCGCCATTTTCGATCAGAATGCGGGGAACGCGCAGACCTGCCTCGATCTGAATGCCACGCTGGGGACAGGCACCTGCAGCACGTTTGGTGAGGATAGCTCTTACACCGTTCCGGCGGGAACGGTCATTCCTGCGGGCGGGTTCCACTTGCCTTACAACGCCGCTCCGGGAGGCTTGGTCGTGCCCGGCGGAACAACACTGGCAAATCCGATTACACTCGTCGGTTTGCGTCCTTTTTCTTCGCCCAATTGCCAGCCACTGAATCCAAATCCTTTGACGAACGGGTGCCCTGCCGACGGAACACCGACCTTCGGCAGCATCTTCAATGAAGATACGGCGGCGCATTCCAACTACAATTCACTTCAAGCCCTTTTCCAGAAGCAGTTCACCCATGGGCTGCAATTTCAGGCGTCTTACACCTATAGCAAATCACTCGACAATGCTTCCAGCTTCGAAGAAATCCTGAATCCGACGAATTTTAATGCGACATATGGCCCGTCGCTTTACGATGCGCGCCACCGCTTTGTCTTCAACTACGTCTGGGACTTGCCGGTGCCCAGGATGCAAGGATTTGCAGGCAAAGCTCTGAACGGCTGGCAGGTATCCGGCATCTATACTTTCCAGAGCGGCTTCCCGGTCTTGATCAACAATTGCAATGACAGTGAACTGAATGGCAGCATTCAGGGATTCGAATGCCCTGGGAAACCGAACGTCGTGACTCCCTTCAAGAGCTCGAATCCGCGTGGCACGGTTTGCGCTTTTGGGACCGGACCGCTTTCAGGAACAGGTACGCCCTGCCAGCCCGTTTCCGGCTTTGGATTCGACCCCAACCAGTTCGACAACACTATTTTTGACCCGAGCGCCGGACCATCGACCGACCCCACGGCGATAACGCTCGGCCAATTTGGGAATGCGCCGCGCACGGTCTGCTGCAACTCGCCAATCAACAATTGGGACATCGGCATTTTCAAGGACACCCCGGTTGGCGAAAAGCTGCGCGTCGAATTCAGGACGGAAATTTATAACGTGTTCAATCACGCGCAGTTCTACAGCATCGACGGCAACTCCGGAAACGCGGGTACGACATTCGGGCAGCCGCAGAAGGTCCGCGACCCGCGGCTGCTGCAATTTGCGCTGAAGCTTCTTTTCTAACGATCTAAGAAGCTTCAAGATGCGAACATGGCGCAGGTCGAGAGGGCCGCGGCTTGCTACGTCCAAAGAATCTGAGAGAATTAGAGTTTCGCGCGCTTGTTACCACAAACTGACCGCAGGGAACAGACCTGCTAGCGTTGGCCGCTTCGCGGTCACACAGCAAATGGAATGACGAAATGTACGACGAACTGAAAAAGGAAATCGCCACATACGAGAAGAGAACGCCCAAGTCCGCGGAAGCTTACAAACGGGCCTTGCAACGCATCCCCCTCGGAGTCGCCAGCAACTATCGCCATTACGAGCCATATCCCATCTTCGTGAAAAACGGTAAGGGGAGCCGCATTCACGACCTCGACGGCAACGAATATATTGACCACAACCTTTGCTTTGGCGCATTGATGGCCGGACATTGCCATCCCGCGGTGGTGAAAGCCGTTGAACAGAAGCTGCACGAAGGCACCACCTTCGGCATGCCGCACGATCAGGAATGGGAGCTTGCCGAGGAGATCTGCAAGCGCTATCCGGTAGAAATGGTCCGGTTCGGTTCCAGCGGTACCGAAGTCACCATGCACGCTTGCCGCATCGCCCGCGCCGCCACCGGCCGCGACAAAATCTTGAAGTTTGAAGGCTCCTACCACGGCCTGCATGACACCGCGCTCGTCAGCGTCAAGCCCAAGGCCGAAGACTACGGCGATCCCGACGCGCCCAATTCGGTGCCGGGCGGCGGGGGCATCCCACTATCCGCTTTGGCGAACGTTGTCGTAGCCAGCTTCAACAATCTCGGCAGCGTCGAGCGGCGCTTCCGCGAAAATCCCGGTCAAATCGCCGCGATTATTCTCGAGCCCATCCTTATGAACGTGGGCCTGTGCATGCCCCAACCCGGCTTCCTGCAGGGCCTCCGTGATATCGCCACAAAAAATGGCGCTCTGCTCATCTTCGATGAAGTAAAAACCGGCGCAAAGCTTGGCTGGGGCGGCGCCAGCGAATACTTCGGCGTAAAGCCCGACATGATCTGCCTGGCCAAATCCATCGGCGGCGGCTTGCCACTTGCCGCATTTGGATCCAGCCGCACAGTGATGGACCTGATCTCGCAGCACAAAGTTTTCCACGGCGGCACTTACAACACCAATCGCGTTTCCATGGCCGCGGGTCTCGCCACGTTCCGCGAAGTGCTCACCCGCGAGAACTACGCGCACACCGACAAGCTGAGCAAGCGGCTCACCGAGGGCTATCGCAAAATCGTTGCTAAGGTCGGCTTGCAGGCTTACATCGCCAGCGCTGGCGTAAACGGCGCGCTGATGCTCTATCCCAAAGAAATCCAGAACTATCGCGACTGGACTACCATCGACATCGACCTCTGGCGCCACTATTGGTTCGCCATGGTCAATCGCGGCGTTTTAGCACAGCCGTACTGGTGGGACGAGCAGTGGACCATCTCGGTCCAGCACACGGAAGCGGACATCGACAAACATCTTTCCGCGTTTGATGAAATCGCTCCCGCATTGGCCAAAGCCCAGCAAGAGCGCGGCGCCGCCGTAGCAAGTTCCGCCGGCCACTAAGGCCGCCCGACGGGAGTCTTGAGGCGAACGGGATCCGGCCGCCAAACTCGCCGGCCGCTAAACTCGCCGGCTAGTAGGGAGGGCACGACTTTAGTCGTGCCGAAAGTCTGGCGATTGACCGGCTTTAGCCGCTGAGGGCCGCGCGGGACACGCAATGCTTTGTAAGGGCGCAGCACTGCTTTACCCTGACTGTCGAAGGGTGCGCCCCAACTTGCCCAGGCTGAAGAAATGAACGCAGAAATAGTCAGCCGAGTCGGGGGAGAAACGACGTTGCAGACCGAGGTCATCACCTCACCTATCGCGGCCGCCGCACAAAACGCCCCTCATCTGCGCCGCGTTCTGGGCCGGTGGGACCTCGTTCTGCTTTTCGTCGTAGCCGTCTTCAATCTCAACGTTGTCCCGTCCATCGCCGCCAATGGCGGCGTAACCATCTGGCTGTGGATCATCTCCCTGGTTCTCTTCTTCTGGCCGCAGGGCATCGCCGTCATCGAGCTGGCGCATCGCTACCCCGGCGAAGGTGGCGTCTACCTCTGGGCCAAGGAAGTCTTCGGCGATTTTCACGGCTTCCTTTCCGGCTGGTGCTATTGGACTAACAACATGATGTACGTTCCGACCATCATGCTGTACTTCGTCGGTGTGTTCGTGTTTGCTCTCGGCTCCGGGCATCAGTCCCTGGCCGACAGCAAGGTTTTCGCTTTGAGCGCTTCGTTGATTCTTCTCGCGATCCTGGTGGTACTCAACGTTATCGGACTTGGCGTAGGGAAATGGATCAACAACCTCGGTGCGATCGGAACCGGAATCGCTGCTGCCGTTCTGATTGGCTTGGGAATCATCGTCTGGTTTCGCTTCGGAACTACGGTCACCACCGCGGACTTCCAGATTCCAGCAAATCCGCGCTTCGTCCTCAACTCCTTCGGCGTGATCTGTTTCGGTCTCGTCGGTCTAGAACTCGCCTCGGTCATGGGCGACGAAATTGAGAATCCTCAGCGCATTTTGCCGGGAGCCGTCGCGTGGGGCGGCGTTTTGTCCGGACTCCTCTATATTGGCGCGACGCTCACATTGCTAATCGCCGTCAGCAAGCAAGACATCAGTGTTCTGCAAGGCATCGTGCAGGCGGTCAGCCATATGGCGGCGAAAGTGGGTGCCGCGTGGATCGTTGGGCCCTTTGCGTTCCTGCTGAGCCTTTCTATCGCCGGAATCGGCTCGGCTTGGCTGGCCGGTTCGGCGCGCATCCCGTTCGTTGCCGGCCTCGACTCCTACATGCCGTCGTGGCTCGGAAAAGTCCATCCAAAGTATGCGACGCCGTACGCGGCGTTGATTGTGCACGCCACGGTATCGATGATTCTGGTCGTGGTGAATTTTTCGTTTACAGGCGCCGGCGTCCAGGAGACCTTTCAAAAGTTGTTATCGTTGGCGGTGGTGCTGCAACTGGTGCCGTTCCTGTACATGTTCGGCGCGCTGCTCAAAATTGCCGCGCACGAATCGTTCGTCAAAGGCCGCTATGGCAAGCCCATGCTTTTCTTTGCGGGAGTGAGCGGGCTAGTGACGACAATCCTTGGTATCGCGCTGGCCTTCTTTCCAGCCCAGCAGATCACTTCGGTCATGTCGTATGAAGTATGGATGTTCGGCGGAACCCTGTTGTTCATCGGCCTCGCGGCATTTTTCTTCTTCGTGTATGGCCGGCGAAAAGCAGCCCGCAAACTGGCTGCGATGGAGTCAGTCGGCTAAGGTATTTAGAGCGGAGGGATGTCATGTCGGGCGGCGTAAAAGCGGACGTACAGACTTACAAAAATTATGTGAACGGCCAATGGGTCGCTGCTGCGTCCGGCGAAACCTTTCCCGTATACAATCCATCAACCGAAGAAGTCATCGCCAACGTTGCCGCGGCGGGCGCCGCTGATGTGGACGCCGCCGTCAAAGCCGCGCGTGAGGCGTTTGACAACGGAATTTGGCGGCAGACCACTGCCCAGGATCGCGGCCGCATTCTCTTCAAACTCGCCGACAAGATCCGGCAGAATACCGCGCGGCTGGCTGACATCGAATGCCGTAACACCGGCAAGCCAATTGTTGAAGCAGAATACGATATCGCCGACGTCGCAACCTGTTTCGAGTATTACGGCGGGCTGGCAACGAAGGTCATGGGGCACGTCAATCCCGTCCCCGCGAACGCATTGAGTTTCACGCTGCGCGAGCCGGTAGGCGTCGCCGCGCAAATCATTCCGTGGAACTATCCGCTCCTGATGGCCGCGTGGAAGCTTGCGCCCGCGATTGCCGCAGGGTGCGCCTGCATCCTGAAACCCGCCGAACAGACTCCGCTCACCGCGCTCGAATTTGCCAATTGGTTTGAAGAAGCCGGCTTGCCGCCCGGCGTCGTGAACATCATCAACGGCTTCGGCGAAACGGCCGGTGCCGCGCTCGTCGCTCATCCTGGTGTTGATAAGGTAGCTTTTACCGGCAGCGCAGCCGTCGGAAAAATCATCGTGAAGAGCGCCGCCGACACCCTCAAACGCGTCACGCTCGAACTCGGTGGCAAGTCCCCCAACATTTTCTTTGCCGAAGCTGACTGGGAAGCTGCCGTTGACGGCGCGCTGTTCGGCGTTTTCATCAATCAAGGCGAAGTTTGTTCCGCGGGCAGCCGTATTCTCGTCGAGAAGAAGATCTACTCCAAATTCGTCGAGTCTATGACCGAAAAGGCCAAGCGCATTACCCTGGGACCTCCGCTCGCGCGCGAAACTAAGATGGGTCCGCTCGTCAGCAAGGAGCAATACGATCGCGTCAGCTCCTACCTGGAAATCGGAAAAAAGGAAGCCAAAGTCGCGATCGGCGGCGGGCGTCCGAAGGCTTTCGGCAAAGGCTACTACCTCGAGCCCACGATTTTTTACGACGTGAATAACAACGCGCGCATCGCTCGCGAGGAAATTTTTGGCCCGGTCGCCTCGGTGATTCCCTTCGATGGTGAGGCCGACGCGATTCGCATCGCCAACGATACCCCTTACGGTCTCGCAGCGGCGGTGTGGACCCGCGATATTTACAGAGCCTTCCGCGTCGTCAAGTCTTTGCGCGCCGGCATCGTGTGGGTCAATCATATGCAGCCGACCTACGTCGAGGCTCCTTGGGGCGGGTACAAGCAGTCCGGGTTCGGCCGCGAGCTGGGTCCCTGGGGCCTCGAGGAATATCTCGAAACCAAGCAAGTTTTTGTGAATCTCGATGAAACTCCAATTGGATGGTACTGAACATGGCCACAATTCAAATTCGCACGGAAATTCCCGGGCCGCGCTCGCGAGCCTTGATGGCTCGCCGCGAAGCCGCGGTGCCTCGCGGGCCGTACAACACCACGCCCGTTTTCGCCGCGCGCGCGGAAGGCGCGACCATCGAAGACGTGGACGGCAACCGCTATCTCGATTTCGCGGGAGGCATCGGCTGCCTGAACGTGGGACATCGCGCCGCGCGCGTGGTGTCCGCGATTCAAGAACAATTGGACAAGCATCTGCATCTCTGTTTTGCGGTTACGCCCTATGAGAGCTACATCGCTCTGGCGGAAAAACTCAACGCGCTCGCGCCCGGTAAGTTTGCGAAGAAAACGATTGTCCTGAATACCGGCGCCGAAGCGGTTGAAAACGCCGTCAAAATCGCCCGCGCCTACACGAAGCGTCCGGCCATCATCTGCTTCGAGGACGCGTTCCATGGCCGGACGCTGATGACCATGACCCTGACCAGCAAGGCGCATCCCTACAAGGCTGGCTTCGAGCCCTTTGCCAGCGACGTGTACCGCATTCCGTTCGCGTATTCGTACCGCAGCGAGGCCGGCGCCACATCGGAAACGTTCGCGCATCATCTCGAGAATGCGTTCAAGCGTCACGTCGCGGCTGAATCCGTGGCCGCTGTGATCGCCGAACCGGTTCTCGGCGAAGGCGGCTTCGTCGTTCCGCCGCGCGATTACTTCAAGGCTTTGCACGCGATCTGCCGCAAGCACGGAATTCTTTTTATCGCCGATGAAGTGCAGTCGGGCTTCGCGCGAACCGGCAAATGGTTCGCTTCCGAGCATTTCGGAATCGAGCCGGACTTGATCGCCATGGCCAAATCGCTTGGCGGCGGCATGCCCATCGCCGCGGTGACCGGTCGCGCGGAGATCATGGACGCGCCCGCCGTTGGTGGGCTGGGCGGAACATTTTGTGGGCATCCTGCATCATGCGCTGCGGCGCTTGCGGCCATTGAGACCATCGAGAAAGATGGCTTGCTGGCGCGTTCTACCGCGCTCGGTAAGCATTTCGAGGCGCGCGCTCGTGCGTGGCAGAAACAATGGCCGCTGGTCGGCGACGTTCGTGGCCTGGGCGGCATGTGCGCGATTGAGCTGGTGCGCAACGCGCAAACGCGCGAGCCCGCCGAGAAAGAGACCAAGCAAATCGCGGAGTATTGCTGCAAGCACGGTCTCGTCACCATTACCGCCGGCACATTCAACAACGTAATTCGTATTCTCGTGCCGCTCGTGGTCACCGACGAACAACTCGACGAAGGCCTAAATGTCATCGAGGCAGCACTCGCCTCGGTTGCGGAACAGAAACAACCCGCGCTGTCCCACGCTTGAAGAATCCGTAGCGGCCGCTTTCCGAAGCGGGCGTCTTAAGATTCCACGCACGTACAGGGCGCTTACGCTCCGAAGCAATCCGGCGCGGAAAGACCATTGAACGCGCGGCAACCACCAGGTGCAGCACTCTCCAATGTTGACGGTGCGGGTTTTTGATTGTCCATTCCATTCTTCAGGCGTTTCCTCAACCTTTTGCTCGTGGAAATACTCAGTTAACCGTAATACCCCCCTCCCCTGTTTTTCGTAAGTATTCATTCTGCAGGTAGTTAAAGCGGCTTGTTTTGATAGACTTGTGTAAGTGTTGATTATAAATGGGTTAGGATGATGGGAAAATGGAGCCGGTGCCTGGCGCTGAGCTACTGGGATGGAGCGAAATGGGCGCGGATTCGTGTTAGTGTACACGCGGAAGAATAGCATAGAATATATAATACGTCAAGTACTTTATCGGCAATCTTTCGAATCGCTTGTTAACACGTTGAGAGTGTTGGGGATGTGCTAGAGAAGGGAAACAAAAGTCAAAAACCGCACCCTCAAAAACCGAAGTGTGCGGCACCCGGCCGACCGACGTGGTCCGATCTGGGAAGGTCCATGGTCGCGGATTCTAGAGGCCGGCGGGGTTGATGGCGAGGAGGCGGGGTTCGGTCATTTCCTCGATGGCGTAACGCAGGCCCTCGCGGCCCAGCCCGGAGTCCTTGACGCCGCCGTAGGGCATGTGGTCGATGCGGAACGAGGGGACCTCGCCGATCATCAGGCCGCCTACTTCGAGTGTCTCGAACGCCTGCGTGATGCGCACGAAGTCGCGCGTGAAGACGCCGGCCTGCAAGCCGAAATCGGAGCGATTGATGGAAGCAAGAACGTCGCTGTAATCGCTAAATCTCTCGACCGTGACGACCGGCCCGAAAATCTCCATGCAATTCACGCGCATCTCGGGCTTGGTATTGGAGAGCACAGCAGGAGTGACCGTAGAGCCCGTGCGCTGTCCGCCGCAAAGGAGTTGGGCTCCGCCGCGGACCGCTTCCTCGATCCACTCGGCGACGCGTCGCGCGGCGGGTTCGTTGATCAGCGGGCCAACGTCGGTGGTTTCGTCCAGAACGTCGCCGACTTTCAATTTTTGAACGCGGGGAACGAGCGCGCCGACGAATCTATCGTAAATGCCGTCTTCCACAAGGATGCGCTGAACGGAAATGCAAGTTTGTCCCGCATAGGTAAACCCTCCGGATGCGCAACGGTCCGCGGCGAAATCCAAATTCGCATCGGCGCAAACGATCACGCCGGCATTGCCGCCAAGCTCCAGCACTACGCGTTTTTTCCCAGCTTGGGCCTTCAGTTGCCAGCCGACGGCGGTGCTGCCTGTAAAACTGAGCAGCTTGATGCGATCGTCGCGCACGATCAGCGCGGCGTCCTCATTCGACAGCGGCAAGACATTCAATGCGCCAGCCGGCCAGCCGGCCTCTTCAATGATTTGCGCAAGCCGCAAAGCGGTGAACGGAGTCTGCGGCGCCGGCTTGAGGATGATGGTGCAGCCCGCCGCGATCGCCGGAGCGAGTTTGTGAGCTACGAGATTGATGGGGAAGTTGAAAGGAGTGATCGCGGCAATTGGCCCGAGCGGAAATCTCCGCACAACGCCCCAGCGGCCCGCGGTGGAGGCTTGCCAATCCAGTGGCAGGTACTCGCCGCCAACGCGCACAGCTTCTTCGGCGGCAACGGCGAACGTGAAGATCGCGCGATCGACTTCGACGCGAGAGGCCTTCAGCGGCTTGCCCGCTTCCAGCGCCATGATGCGGGCCAGTTCGTCGCGATGTTTTTCAATTCCGGACGAGACGGAGTGCAATATCTGCTGCCGCTCGTAACCGCCGAGTTTCCGGGTGACGTCGAATGCGCGAAGGGAGGCCGCGATGGCAGCTTCCGCATGTTTTGCGGATGCGCGATAGGTGGTGCCAACCAGCCGTCCGGTTCCCGGCGAACGAATTTCGATCGGCTCGCCGTCGGTGTGCCATTTGCCGTCAAGCAAAAAGCCCACGTTGAGCGCGAGGGTATTTACGGACGAGCTATTTGTAGACGCGGTGTTTGTGAAAGTTGTGCTCATAGAAAGTCCCTGGACCAGTTTGCGCCCGAAAGTGGCTCGCTTCAACTCCTGCGGATCGAAGTCTTATCCCCAGGAGAGTTGGGGTTTAGAACGTGAAGCGCACACCTGCTTGGGCGGCGAAGGAAATGCCGACCGTTGTGCCTGGTCCAAAGAAATCGCCGAGTGCCCCTGAAGGGACGAGCAGTTGCTTACCGCTGGTGACTGGCTGGGTTTGGGTGCAAGTGGGGTCGAGGCAGAGGGCCGTGACGTTGGCGAGGTTGTTTACCGGCGTGGGTAAGGCGCTTATGTCGGTGACGTAGTTGGCGCCGGGGTTGTTGCGGTTGAAGAGGTTGAAGAATTCGATGAAGGGTGTAGCGGTCCAGCGTTCGTGGAACGTGAACGGTCGCGCAACCCGGACGTCGGTTTGCAGATAGGGCGTGCCGCGGAATTGGTCCAGCGTTGTTTCGACGCCGTCTACTACGGCTCTTGTGCCTACGGGCGTGGTGAGCGTGATCGGGCGCGCGCTCTCTGCCTGCGATAGGAAGGTCACCTCGAAACCGGCGGGCGCGTGGATGGTGCCGGCCAGCACGGCGCGGTGGCGGACGTCTTCGCCAGACGGGCCGTAGTCGCCCGGCGCGAAGGCGTTGAAGGCATTGCAGACGCCGTTGACGTAGTCGAAGAGTTCGCCCAGCACGCAGCCCCACGTTTTTGCGGAAGAGAGCGTGTAGTTGGCGACGAGACTCAGGCGGCGGGCTACGTTGCCTTGCAGATGGAGGGCGAGCGCGTCGTAGCTGGAGCGATTGTCGGAGCGGAAGACCGAGACGTTTGGAAAATCGTAGCGACGGTAGCCATGCATGCCGGTTTCCAGGGTCCAGTCGGCGCTTAGGCTCCAGTTGGCGTTGAAGGCGTGCTGGATGCCTGCGGTGGCGTGGATAGCGTAGGGGGTGTGGTAGTTGGGATCGATGATGGAGGGCGGCGCGATGCCTCCGCCGGCGGCTACGTTCGTGTTGTTGACGGCTTGGAAGGCGGTGACCCATCCGTTTTGCGCGAGGTCGCTGTAGTACATGCCTGCGCCGCCGCGCAACACGGTGTTGCCCGACGAGCCTAGCGCATACGCGACTCCAAGGCGCGGGGCAAAGGCTTTGCGGTAGTCGTGAGGCGCGGTAGCGATGAAGGGAGAGGCCATCGGGTCCAGGGAGACGAGGTATGGGTTCTGTGCCTGGCTGCGGCCGGAGGCGGTGAAGAGGCCAAAAGTAGTGTCGTAGCGCAGGCCGTAGTTTATGGTGAGCCGTTGCGTTAGACGCCAGGAATCCTCGGCGTACAAGCCGAGGCGCTGCACATTTTGCGAGAAGCTGCCGTCGCCTGCCGGGGTGAAGGTGCTGCCAGCGGCAATGTCTGCCGTGAATTGCGCGGGATTGGCGAGATAAAACGTGGGATCTTCCGGGAGCGTGACCAGAGTTTCGGGCGTGGCGGTCAGCGCGCCGCTAAGTACCGGCTCGTGGATGAAGTTCACTCCTAAGCGCGGCGCGTGCTTGCCGGTGGTGTGCGTGACGTCGTAGCGGAACTGATATTTCTCCTGGTTGCGCAATACGGGGAACGCCGTGATGGCGGTGATGAATTGATTGTCGCCGAAGGATTCGAGGCCCGAGATGGTGCTGGACGTAGAGCTGAAGGGGAAGGCTAGCGCGAAGCCGAGATCGGCGTTGCGCGATTCGGTGAGATGCAATCCGCTGGCATCAAAGACGAACGAGCCCAACCAGGTCGAGCTGAAAACGAAGTGATTGGCGAGAACCAGATTCATGTAGTTGTTGTGCGAAGTAGCGCCTGTGGATGGCAAAGTGCCTTGCTGAACCAATGCGTTGTGCGTGGTGTAGTTGTCGATCGCGGCGCGGAGAAACCATTGCGAGTTCGCGGACTGCGCCCAATCGAGACGCACCAGGCCGAGATAATCGCGGAACGGAACCGGGACGCTGCTCGGAACGGGTATCGAATCGACCGTGGCGCCGTTCACACTCACCAGACCAGCGGCGGCTAGTTGCGCCAGGGCGTTGAATTGGGCCTGGCTGGCTGAGCTGTAGGCGATGCTGGCGTTTTCGTGGACGTATTCGAAGGATGAAAAAAACCAGAGCTTGTCTTTCACGATCGGGCCGCCTAGCGTGCCGACATAGTTTTGGCGGGAGAAGGGCTGTTTCGGGTTGGGAGCGGGATTGTCGATGGGAAAGCGGGCGTTGAGGGCTGCGGCGCGCTCATAGAACGCACCTTCACCGTGCCAATCGTTGGTGCCGCGCTTGGTGGTGATGACCACGGAGCCCGAGGTGGTGCGTCCGGTGTCGGCATCCTCCAATGCCGTGCGCACCGCGAATTCGTGGATCGCTTCGGGAGAGAAATTTTGCAGGAAGCCCCCGATGTAGTCGTCGGAGTTGTCGCCGCCGTCCACGGAGAGTTCGTTGTTCAGGCCGGAACTGCCGCCGGTGGAGACCGCGGTGATGCGGGCTTTGGTGGGGTCGGAAGGCTCAACGGGTTCGGTGCCGGGGGCGAGGTAAGCGATGTTGGCGAAGCTGCGGGCGGCGAGGGGGATGGTCTCGAGGTCATGGGGGCAGATGACGGTTTGATGGACGGCGCTGGAGGTGTCGAGGGACTGCGTGGTGATGGAAGAAGACTCGCCCTGGACGGTGACGGTCTGCCTGACGACGGCAGGCTTCAGCGTGACCATGATTTCCCGGACCGAGCTAAGAAGTACCTGCACGTCCGAGACGGCGTCGGCAAAACCGTTCGCGGAAACAATGATGTGATAAGTGGCTATCGGTAGATCGTCAATACGAAATTCTCCGCGGTTGTTGCTGGCGCCTTCGCGATTGAAGGCCAAGTCAGCAGCGTCGACGACTATTTTGGCGGAGGGGATGCGGGCACCGCTCGGATCCTGGACCGTGCCACGAAGGGTTCCGCGAGTGTTCTGGGCTCGCGCCAAGCAAGCGGCGAACAGGATTACAAAAGTTCCGAAAAGAGCGCGGAATCTCATTGGTAGATCGGAGCTGCGAATTCAGCGATCCGCGGAAGGCGGCTTCGGGATTAGCGCAGGGACATCCTGCTGCTTCACGACGTCGTCATAAGCCTTCACGTCCGTCGCGACGATAGTTTTCCATTTCGCCAACTGCTCGTCCACTGACTTTGCGAGCATGTCGAATACTTCGAACGACTGCTGGGTCGGAGCCGAAGCGCCGCTGGCGACTACGCCACCTAGCGCGACCAGTTGGTTGTTGAGGCGGATGGGGAAATTGAGGACGTCCTGGCCGCTCTTGGCTTTGGTTTGGATGAGGACTTCTTCGACCTCGGTCATCTTTTTGTCGAGAGACTTACCGGCATCGGCGACGGCCTTGGCGCGTGGATCGCCCTTGAGACGCTTGTTAATGGTGTTGACCTGCTCGCGGAGATCGCGGATCTGGTTGATGGCGTCATCGGTTTCTGTGACCTTTTCACGGATCTTGATGAGCAGATCGAATTGCTTCTGGAGATCGGCCTGGGTGACTTTCAGGCGGGGATCCGGCTCGATCTGCAGCGGGGCGGTGTACTCCTTGCCCAAGACCGTGAGGCGCACCTGGTAGGTGCCCGGGAGTGCTTCGGGGCCTTTGGTATCGCCGCCCCAGAGCGGAGCCTGAGGAACGGCGCTGGCGCCTTCGTAGCCAAGATCCCAGACGAAGCGATTCAGGCCGGCTTCGGCAGGGAGTGGGCCAGCGTTGTGGCCGCGCGGACCTTCATCCTCTTCCGGTGCAGCTTCGTCTTCCTTTTCTGATTTCTTCGGAAAGTGGCGGATCACCTTGCCGGAGGAGTCGAGAATATCGAGGGTGATCTTGGGAGCTTCGGCTTCGCCGGGATTGGAACCTTTCTTGTCGGCATCATTCTTTTCCGTGGCTGCAGCCGCGGCGGAATCACCGTCGGCTGCTTTCTTACCTTCGTTCGATTTCTTTAGCGAGGTTTTCAGCCAATAGTCGATGACCGCGCCTGCAGGAGGGTTCTTGCCGGTGTTTGGGCCGCCACCGAAGAACGAGCCGGTGAAGACGGTGTGATTGGCCGGAGCAGGCGTGAATAGGTGCGCGTCCTGCTGCGTAATGGAGTCGGTGTATTGCCGAATGGAAGAGATGTTGTCGAGCACCCAGAAGCTGCGGCCATGCGTGGCGACAACGAGGTCGGCGTTCTTGATCACGAGATCGTTGACAGGCGACGGTGGAAGATTGAGTTGGAGTGACTGCCAGTGCGAACCGTCGTCGAAAGAAACGTAGACGCCCGCTTCGGTGCCGGCGAAAAGCAAATTGTCGCGCGTTGGGTCAACACGGACAGCGTGCACGTAGTTTCCGGCTGGGAGGCCGTTCACTAGCGCGGTCCAGGTCTTGCCGAAGTCGGTGGTCTTGAAGATGTACGGGGCGAAGTCGTCCTGCTTGTGGCGTTCAACGGCGACGTACGCGGTGCCAGCTTTGGTGGGGGAGGCTTCGATCATGCTTACCGTGCCCCAATCGGGCATGGCTTTTGGCGTGACGTTTTCCCAGTGCTGACCGGCGTCGCGAGTAATGTGCACCAAACCGTCGTCGGTGCCTGCCCAGATGAGGTCTTTTTGGACTGGAGATTCTACGACCGAGAAGATGGTGTCGTAGACCTCGACGCCGGTGTTGTCTTTGGTGATGGGTCCGCCGGAAGCTTGCTGTTTTTGCTTATCGTTACGAGTCAGGTCCGGGCTGATGATGTTCCAGCTCATTCCGCCGTCGGTGGTTTTGAAGAGGACCTCGCCGGCGAAATACAGGGTCTTGGAATCGTGCGGAGAAAAAGCGATGGGCTCGGTCCATTGGAAGCGATGCTTCACGTCGGCGGCGGCCCAGCCGATGGGATTTACAGGCCAGGGATTCACGCCTAGCGTTTCGCCGGTGCGGTGGTCGTAACGCGTGATTTCGCCGCCGTAGGAACCGGCATAAACGATTTGTGGATCGGTCGGGTCTGGAGCGATATAGCCGCTTTCGCCGCCGCCGACGTCGTACCAGTTGGCGCGATCAATGCCGCCTTCGGAGCTGGCCGAGGCGATGCCTACCGTGGAGTTGTCTTGCTGGGCGCCGTAGATGTAGTAGGGAAAACGATTGTCGGTGGTGACGTGATAGAACTGGGCGGTCGGTTGATTGTAGAGCGTTGACCAGTGCTGGGCACCGTCAGTCGATATGGTTGCCCCGCCGTCATTTCCATTGATGAGGCGATTGGGATTTGTAGGATCGATCCAGAGACCGTGATTGTCGCCATGGGGCGTGTGTAGTGGGCTGAATGTTTTGCCGCCGTCGTTCGAACGATAGGATGCGGTATTGAGGATGTAGACGGTGTCGGCGGATTTTGGATCGGCGAAAATGTGGGAGTAGTACCAAGCGCGTTGACGGAAGCGGTGGTCGTCGGTGAGCAGGTGCCAGGTTTCGCCGCCATCGTCAGAGCGGTAGATGCCTCCTTTTTCAGCTTCGACGACGGCCCACACGCGATTGGGGTTTGCGCCGGAAACGGCGACGCCGATGCGGCCCTTGATGCCTTCGGGAAAGCCGTGCTCCTTTATTTCTTTCCAGGTGGTGCCGCCGTCGGCGGAACGGAAGAGGCCGCTGCCGGGACCGCCGCTGTCCATGCTCCAGGGAGTGCGCTTGGCCTGCCATAGAGCGGCGAACACAGTATTGGGATTGCTGGGATCGAAGGTGACGTCGATACCACCGGTCTTGGAGTCTTTGTAGAGGACCTTTTCCCAGGTCTTGCCGCCGTCGCGCGTGCGGAAAATGCCACGCTCGTCGTTATCGCCGAAGGGATGGCCTAGAGCGGCGACGAAGGCGACGTCGGGATTTTTCGGATTGACGATCAGACGGCCGATCGCGTGCGTGTCCGCGAGGCCAACGGAGCTCCACGTTTTTCCGGCGTCGATGGACTTGTAGACTCCGTTGCCGCCGACTATGTTTCCACGGATGCAGGCCTCGCCGGTTCCTACGTAGATGACGTTGGGATCGGACTCGGACACCGCGATCGCGCCGATGGCGGGCGAGGCGGTTTTTTGCTTATCGAAGAGCGGCGTCCAGCTGATGCCGCCGTCGGTGGTCTTCCACACGCCGCCGGCTACCGCGCCAAAGTAATAGACGTTGTTTTGACCTACGACGCCAGAGACCGCGACCACGCGGCCCCCACGGAAGGGGCCTACAAGGCGGTAATTGAGAGCCTTCCAGGGTGACTTCGGTTCGCCTTCTGCGTCTTGGGTGGCTGCGCTGGATGACTCCGCGGCTGCTTGGGAGGCTGGCGGTTTGGACTCGGGCGGTGGGGTATTCTTTTTTTTCTGAGCGAAGGTTGGAGGGATGAGAAGCGAAAGGAGCAGGAAGAAAGTGATGTTACGCAAGAGCTTGCACCTCCAGGGCGTGACGGCGAAGCGAAATCCTAAACGTTACGGGCTGACAACGCAAAGCTAAAATGGCTGGAGTCAGTGAAGCCTCAGATGTCTCTACCTATAAGTTGCCAATGCCGGATTGAGTTTTGGCGAGACTGGGTTCATAGTGCTGCGCGACGGTTGGTGGGAGTGAAGCAGTTCCATCGCTAGTATCAAAGTCTGAAGAACAGAAGCGGCGGAATCGCTGGTGCAGCGCGCTGGAAATCTTTCTCTGAGGTGTTATGTGATTCGATGGAGTCGAGTCTTCTTGGTTGCTTTCGCCATTTCGGTCGTTTTTTCCAGCGGGCGAATAAGCGCGGCGCCGCAATATCCGCAGAGTACGTACCAGGAGATGCGTTGGCGCATGATTGGGCCGACGCGCGGTGGGCGAACGCGTGCCGCTTGTGGAGTGCCTAGCCAGCCGAATGTTTTTTACATGGGGGCGGTAAATGGCGGTGTGTGGAAGACGGATGATTTTGGGAGGACGTGGACACCAATTTTTGATGCGCAGGGGTCGCAGGCAATCGGAGCGATTGCGGTGGCTCCCTCAGATCCGAACATCGTTTACGTATCGAGTGGCGAGGGATTGGCGCGCCCGGACCTTGCGGTGGGTGACGGAATTTACAAATCGACAGATGCCGGAAAAACGTGGACGCATCTAGCGGGACTTCGCGACGGGCAAGGGATACCTGCGCTGGCGGTTGATCCGCGCAACGCGAACCGGGTATTTGCCGCGGTGCTTGGTCACCCTTACGGTCCGAACGAGGAGCGCGGCATTTTTCTGTCGACCGACGGCGGGCAGAATTGGCAGAAAGTGCTGTACAAGAACGATGGCATCGGCGGTTCGGATGTGGAGATGGATCCGTCCAATCCGGACGTCGTGTATGCGTCGTTGTGGGAGATGCGCCTTGGACCTTGGGAAGACGGCAACGAATATCAGGGAAGCGGCGGGGGACTTTTCAAGTCCACGGATGGTGGCAAGAATTGGCGTCCTCTGACGAATGGATTGCCGAAGGGCGTTATCCAAATTAACGTCACGATTGCGCCGAGCCAGACGAGCCGTTTGTTCGCCACGGTGGCGAGTGAGCGTGCGGACAATGCTCCGGGCTCGGACCTCGGAGTTTATCGCTCCGACGATTCAGGCGAGAACTGGCAACGCATTACTACCGATACGAGACCTGGGTTGCGCATTGGAGGAGGCGACCTGCCGGTTCCCAAGGTAGATCCAAAGAATCCGGATATCGTTTACAGCGCCAGCATTGTGACGATGAAATCCGCGGATGGCGGGAAGACGTGGATGAGCCTGCGGGGGGCGCCAGGGGGCGACGACTATCAAAACCTTTGGATCAATCCGAATAATCCGGACATCATTCTGCTGGTGGGCGATCAAGGCGCGTTGGTGACCGTGAATGGGGGACAAACGTTCAGCACCTGGTACAACCAGCCGTCCGCTCAGCTCTATCACGTGCAGACGAGCTATGCGTTTCCCTATCTGGTTTGTGGAGGGCAGCAGGAAAGCGGGTCGGTGTGCGTTTCTAGCCGGGGTAACGACGGCGAAATTACGTTTCGCGAGTGGCATCCGGTTGGCGTGATTGAATACGGGTACGCCGCGCCGGATCCGCTGAATCCCGACATTATTTATGGGGCAGGGCGGCGCGAGGTTTCGAAATACTCGATCGCCACTGGACAGGTGCAAAATATCACGCCCATTCCTCTGGCTAACCCCAAGTATCGAGCCGATCGTACTCAGCCGATCTTGTTTTCGCCGATTGATCCTCACACCCTCTATTACGCGGCCAATTTCCTTTTCAAAACGACGGACGAAGGGCATACCTGGCAAACGATCAGTCCGGATCTTGCGCGCGAACATGCGGGCATTCCCCCGAGTGTCGGCGGCACGGCGAGTAAAGATCCCAACGCGGACAAGCAACGCGGGGTCATTTACGCGCTTGCGCCGTCGTTCAAGAACATAAACACATTGTGGGCGGGAACCGATGACGGACTGATTTGGACGACGCGTGACGCCGGTGCGCATTGGAAAAATATCACGCCGCCGGAGCTCAGCCCGTGGAGCAAAGTGACGCAGATCGAGGCGGGGCATTTCGATGACCAGTCGGCGTACGCGTCGGTGAGCCGTTTTCGGATTGATGATCAGCGTCCGTATATT
>Ga0073928_10001884_pt1 | contig 38547 bp, 32 predicted proteins | sample PaiPotPPA55metaG_FD_76969 | JGI IMG/M metagenome (GOLD analysis project Ga0073928, IMG submission 76969) | Iron sulfur acid spring bacterial and archeal communities from Banff, Canada, to study Microbial Dark Matter (Phase II) - Paint Pots PPA... ... | reverse complement strand
TATTTGCCGCTATCGCCCTTGTAATCGGGCTGGCGATAGGTTTTGGCGGCGCCATGGTTGGCTATCGCTATGGTTTGCTGCCCTTGCCTGGCGAGCGGCCGTTCCAGCGGATGGCGCGGGTGCTGGAGTTGACTCCTGTTCAGCGCGAGCAGATTCGCAGCGTCATGCACGAGACGCGGAAAAAAATTGAGGCGGCACGCAACAACTTCGAACAGCAGCGTCACGCGATTTTCTTCAGCGCCTACATGCGCATCCACGCATTGTTGACCCCCAGCCAGCAGAGGACCTTCGACGCGCGGTTCGTACCCCCGTCGCTGCGCGCCGAAGCGCGAGCGCAGCAACAGACCAGAGTGACACCGGCGCCATCGGTTTCCCCTGGCACACGATGATTTCTGGCGTAATTTCCAAATCTGGTCGCCCTATTAAGTTCGGAAGCGGTGGCGGCAGGTGGTACGGGCGAATTCCCCAAATTCGGCGTACAGTGTGTTAAAGACTGGCGATTCAACGGCAGAAGCCGGCGCCGAATCACCCGATTCGCCGGCGTTCTGCTTCGACTGCGGCCTTCCAGTGGGCAAGCAGCGGATATTTCTGTCCAACCTCGACGGGATGCGCAGCAATGAGCTGGGATGCTGCGAGCTCGAATGATGCCTGCATGCCATTCGTCGGACGCAGCCTCACGCCACGTCCCAGCACACCCTCGATTGGTATTGGATCGGCCGGGACGCTCGGGACATCAGTCCGTGGTTTATCGCCCACCAATACCGACAGACTGCGAATGCCCTGCTGCCTGCGTTGCTCGACTTCGACCGAATATGCTCTCCCCGGAGTGAAAAGCTCCGCCAGCAATTGGAGTACCGACGTGTGATCAAACAATTCCGTGCAAATGAAACCGGGCTCAATGTACGGTGACGCGACGATCGCTGGGATGCGTACCCCTAGACTCTTGAACATGTGCGCAGGGTTTCCAGCAGTCGTGTAACCGATCAAAGGCGGCGGAACATGGTCGAAAAATCCGCCGTGCTCGTCGTAATAGTGAACGAACAGCGTGTTGCGCCATCGGAGCGGGTTGACGGTCGCAGCCTGGTAAACCCGGCGCAGGAAATCCTCTCCCCATCCAATTGCCAAAGGTGGATGGTTATCATTCGGATGGTCAGGACCGATATGAGGTCCGTCTTCATATGAAGGTTCGACAATGATCACTTGCGGACCGGAGTCGAGTGGTTCCGTTTCCATGTCGTGAAAGTAATGTTCGAAGTCACGGAAATTCTCACCCAGCAGATATTTCCAGGCCCGAGGGTATAAAGAAAAAAATGAAAGGCCGTCATGATAGACGCGCCAGCGTACGTTCGCACGCTCCAGCCAGTCGAACAGGATGTCGTTGCAATGGATCAGACGAGGTTCCGATGGGGTGTCGAAGATCTCGGAGGCTCCGCAAAATGCCATCGTCCGATTGGGTTGGGTGCTGGCCGGTAGGGGCGAATGCCAGTGCTCACAGACGCAGAAATGTCTGGCGAGAAAACTGGTAATCGGGACTTTATCCGACGTGAAGAACCCCATCGGATCGGCTTGCTGCTCGGGGTCTGTCTTGGTGCACTCGGCGTAGGCTTGAACAAAACCGGTCATGTTAAACAGCTGCCTGACCGAAGACCAGGCAAGCTGGGTGTCGACGAATTTCCATTCGTGAGGCAAATCGGATTTCAACTGCCGGTTATGAGCCTGAAAGGGAACGTATTCGCCACCCTTGTACGGATTGTTGTATTTGCTCAGGTCCTTTTCTAACCCATCAAGGGCGGGCATGAGGCCCTCGTACCGAAGATGCCCGAGCATGTGGTCGAAGGACCGATTCTCAAGGACGACCAAAACCACCGTCGATATCTTCTCTACTAGCGTCATGTGTTTAGCGCGCCTTTACCGCCATTCCGAGTCGGGTTGCACCTATCAGGGCCATGTCCATTCGTCGTTGCACTCCTCGAGACAGGTTCCGGATCTCCCGCCCGCTCGCTTCGGGGACTTGACTGACACAAAGCGACACCGGCGGCGCGCGGGAGCGGCTCATCGTGTGACCTGGGTGCAAGCGAAAGTTGCTAGAATTTCCAATTCTTTGGGGCGAAGCGTGGAATTGCGCTGTTCATCTGAGGTCAGCACCGAGCGCAATTCCCATTCGCCGGCAAGCGGCGTTCCTGCCAACTCACCAGATGGCGCACCGCCGGCGGGCAGCATTGCGGCTCGAGCCCCATGCCGGACCTGAATGTTGCGGTTGTCGCAGGCAGCAAGAGAGGCAACTTGCACACGCTCAGTCCACAGTTCCGGATTCTTCTCGCCGCTCGCCACAACTTGATCGCCTTCCATCCGGTTCGTGCCGAAGACAATTGGCTCGGCGCCGACCGGATGGAGCTGCACCAGCTCAACTTGTTTTTCGTCTTCTTTCCTTCCACTTGCGGCGGCCAGCCTGAACATAAACGTCTCTTTGCCGCTGGCCCTGCAAGTTTGTTTCCCTGCCGGCTCAGGTTCCACCAGAAAAGTCATCGAAGCTTTGCCTCGCACGTCCCAATTCGCGACGGCGCTTTCTCCTTCGCACAGCACCCGGGGCGTAATCCGAAAACTCTCGACGGCAGGTCCAACGCAGCCAACGAACAGAGACATTATTGCGACGACCGATCCGCTTTTAAGTGTGGAACGGTACTTTAAAAAATGGGTTTCCAACTTAACTTTGGGACAGTTGAGCATTTGCGGATTGTAGCCAAATTTACTCCATAGGTTGACAACAGGCCGCAGCTTGCACTGGGTAATCATCTGAGGAAAAAAGAAGGACACGGCAACGAGGGCAGTCGCTGCCAGACGAGCTTCCAGGCGTTCCGCTCTTGGCCAACTTAATGGTGGCGACTGGTTTCAAACCATCATACGCACGCGCACAGTATCGCCCGGGTACGCTTCACGTTTTGCGGAGATGGTCCTGGGAAGGGTGTACTTGTCGCTGGGGACATTTGTATAGTAGCGCAGTTCGACGACACCCTGCTGATGGAAAGGGTTCCCACACTGCCTCCCATTGATGTCCGCTGATGTCAAACATCAAAACACCGCCGGTGCTAATTTACGATTTGGGATTCCAAACGGGATAACCCAAATGGAATCACGGTTTCTGATAGCTAAAACAAGGCGCGCTGGCGCCTCGGGATAAGAAATCAGGCTTCGCCGAGCTTTAATTGCAATCTGGAGCGCCGTCAGTAATTAACGAGCGGGGTCGGCGATGAGCCACCGAACAGACATGCGCACGGGCGGTCAGCTATTGGTTGATCAGCTCAAGATTCAGGGGACCGATACGGTTTTCTGCGTGCCGGGGGAAAGCTTTCTTGCGGTCCTCGATGCCTTGTACGACACACGCGGCCAAATACGGCTGATTGTGTGCCGTCACGAGGGCGGCGCCGCCTATATGGCAGACGCTTACGGTAAGCTCACCGGTCGTCCAGGCGTTTGCTTCGTGACCCGCGGTCCGGGAGCGAGCAACGCATGTGTCGGCGTGCATACAGCTTATCAGGATTCGACCCCGATGATCCTGTTTGTTGGACAAGTCGCTCGTTCGGATTACGAACGCCAGGCGTTTCAGGAGGTCGACTTGCGGCGGATGTACGGCCAGTTAGCCAAGTGGGTTGCGCAGATCGAAGACCCCAGCCGCATTCCGGAATTTGTAGCGCGTGCATTCGCACTCACGACCTCGGGAAGGCCTGGCCCAGTAGTGCTCTCGCTTCCGGAAGATATGCTGCGCGAGGAGACGATGGCGGCGGATGCTGGCTCCTACCAAATCGTGCAAGCCTATCCGGGTGTGTCGGAATTGAGACAGGTGCGTGAGATGCTTGCACACTCCAAACGCCCGATAATGATCCTAGGAGGAACCACCTGGACCTCGCAGGCAGTCGCTGACATCATGGCCTTTGCGGAAAGTAATCGGCTCGCGACAGCGACTACGTTTCGGCGCCAGGATCGCTTCGATAACCTCCACCCTTGTTATGCGGGCGACCTCGGGATCTCGCCAAATCCGAAGCTTGCGGCCCAGGTCAAAGCGGCAGACCTGGTGCTCGGGGTCGGCACCCGGCTGGGGGAGGCTGCAACTGATGGCTACAAACATCTGTCAGTGCCGCGGCCCGAGCAGAAGCTCGTCCACGCGTACATGGGCGCGGAAGAGTTGGGCCGAGTGTACCAGGCCGATTTGCCCATAAACGCAGGAATGCCGGCATTTGCGGCGGCAGCACGAGCGCTAGAGCCGGTGGACTCGTCAGAATGGGCTGCCGACACCGAAGCTGCACACCGGGAATATCTCGATTACAGCAAACCCGTTCCGAACCCCGGCACATTGCAACTCGCGGAAATTATCACGACCCTCCGCGAGCAATTGCCGCCTGAGACTATAGTTTGTAATGGCGCCGGCAACTATTCAGGCTGGGTGCATCGCTTCTGGCGCTTCCGCCGCTACGGCACTCAATTAGCGCCCACCAGTGGATCGATGGGCTATGGCGTTCCGGCCGCGGTTGCCGCCACAATCGTTTATCCTGACCGGCCAGTGCTGTCGTTTTCAGGAGACGGATGTTTCCTAATGAACGGACAGGAACTCGCTACGGCCATGCATTATGGCCTCAAGCCTATCTTCTTCGTCATCAACAACGGTATGTACGGAACTATCCGGATGCACCAGGAACGCGAATACCCCGCGCGAGTCAGCGGCACGATGCTCACCAACCCGGATTTTGCCGCTCTCGGCCACGCTTATGGCCTGCACAGCCAGATGGTCGAACGAACTGAGGATTTCGCTGACGCTTTCGTGCGGGCGCGCAACGCAGGGCGCGCCGCTCTGATTGAGCTCCGGCTGGATCCGGAAGCTATCAGCACTCGTATCAGCTTGAGCAAGCTTCGCGAGTTGTCATTGGCGAAGCTGGGCGTCAAACCGTGAGAGCAGTAAGCGCACAGGGTCGAAGCGTATCTCACTCTGCCGAATGTAGCGCAGCAGGTGAGTCAAGGCCTGAGCAGAGCCGAAGGGAAAAGAATCTGCGGAACGGCCCGCAAGGGCCTCGTGGACGTCCGTATTGAAGAAGAAGTTTGCCACCTGTGCATATAAACGGAATCTGTCAGGTGCGGACAAGAAAAGAGGGAGGCCACAGGAGTGAAGACTGAGGGAAAGAGCTCCGTGCCTGGCGCATTGGCCCCCGCGTTGCGACTTGCCGGGCGTTCGCTTGTGATCGCCGCTATTTTTGCCCTCTCACCGCTGCTGAAGGCTAATCTGGCCGCCGCACAACCTCATGCGTCTAACGCTCAGTCCTTTTTCCTGGTCGCAAGCCACAGGATGCCGGATCCGGTATTTCAACAATCGGTCATCCTGGTGCTGCCTACCGACGATCCTCCTCTCGTGGCGGGCGTGATCATTAATAAACCAACAGGAGTGACACTGGGCAACTTGTTCAAACGGCAGCTTGCGCCGGAGAATCAGAACCAGAAGGTCTACTTCGGCGGCCCGGTGGATCTTGCTGCACCACTCTTGATAGTTCGAACTATGCGGCCCCCGAAACAAGCGATCCGGCTATGGAATAATATCTATGGGGTCGTCGATACCGGTTCGATCAGCGAGATCTTGAGAGATGCTCGATCCAGCAACGATACCAGGCTCTACCTGGGACGCGCGCAGTGGGCTCGGGAACAGCTTCGCGGGGAACTGCTGGAAGGGGCCTGGAGCGTAGTGCCTGTCAGAAGCGATCTTATTTTCGAGCACGACTCGGCGAAAGTCTGGCGGATCCTGAGCCAGCATGAGCACGTTCGAGAAATCGATACCAACTGTTCCGGAACCGGCGGTCTGGTGGCATCTGCAATATGCAGGGAGCATTCAACTGGTAGCGCGAGTATGCGGTTGCAGAAAACCACGTGGTAAAGCAACCGGACGGGCTCAGGGACTCGACCACCGGTGATAGTCCGCCTATCGGCTGCCCGCTGTTTCTTTTCACGACGATCCCATAGGGACAAATCATGACTCAGCAAGAACGCCAAGGTTGGCTTATCGTTGCGAGTCTCTTCTTCGTCCTGCTCCTGGTTTTCGGCTCAGGGTATAACACCGTCGCGGTGTTCGTACCGGCGCTACTGAGGGCTTTCCCACGCTGGAGCCGAGCCGAGGTCGCGCTGTTGCCGAGTTTGTTGGCGCTATCAGCCGGCGTTAGCGTCTTACCCATCGGATGGCTTCTCGACCGCGTCGAAGCCAGGCTTGTGATGGTCTTCGGAGCCGCTGCATCAGGCTCCGCTTTCCTGATCGCTAGTCGAGCAAGTTCACTCTTCCCAATGGTCGCCGCCTATCTGCTATTGGGCGTTGGTATTTCGGCGGCGACCGTCCTGCCCGCTTCATTGGTACTCGCCAATTGGTTCGAGGCCCGTCGCGGGCTGGCCATGGGAGTCGCAATCTCCGGTACCACGGTAGGTGGGATGGTCATGACGCTGGTTGCCAGTAGCGTGATTCTCGGGTTGGGATGGCGCATAGCGTATATCGCGCTCGGCCTGCCGATGATCGTAGCCGTGGTGCCTCTGGTGGCGCTAACCGTGCGGAGCCGGCCGCCGGGCACTGCGAAATTGAATGTAGCGCAGAGCGCTGGCGGGCTGGAGGGCTTCGAAACGCCGGATGCGTTACTCTCCCGGTCCTTCTGGATGCTCGTAATCGCAAATCTGTGTTTCGGCCTTGCCGCAGCCGGAGCAGTGGTTCATATGGTCGCGTATCTTGAAGGGGTGGGCTACAAAGCGAACACTGCAGCGCTGGCGATGAGTCTTTTTTTCGGATTCGCAGCGCTCGGCAAGGTCGCAATGGGCTACGTGGCCGATAGGATTAGTGCGCGGCTCGCATTAGCGGCAGATTTCGCCACCACCGCGCTAGCGTTTGTGATGGTTTTCGGTGCTGGGAAGCTGCTATTGCTGGCGATGTTTATAGTGCTGTTCGGGGTTGCTGCGGCCGCGCCCTTGGTGCTGTTGCCGTTGCTGGTAGCCGAATCATTGGGACGCCGCCACTATGGCGTTCTCGGCGCACTAACCGGGATAGCTGGCACGGTGGGCGCCACCGTCGGTCCGGTGCTGGCGGGACGTATTTTCGACATGACCAACAGTTATGTCGGGGCCTTCGAACTCTTCATCCTATTGGACATTATCGGCGCAGTCGCGGCATTCGCCTGCCAGCCATATTCCACTCAGAAAGCTCGGGTCTTGCCAATCTCACCAGTGTCGGCTTCAGCATAGCATTGAACTCCGTTAGAACAGCCACCTGAGCGATTCCAGTCCTAGCAGCAGGCGTCCCGCCATCTCATATGTTCTGAGCGACCCCATCAGGTGTTGATTCATGGTCAGCACGTCGCGCAGACACCGATCCAATGCGCCGGTCTGATAGACAGCCGTGCCGCCGCTTGCCTTATAAACCAATTGTACGGCTTCTACGCATTGCCCGACCACGTGAGTGTAGGCGGTGATGAAGCGCGCTTGCTGCAACGCCGAGGGCTTTTGTTCGTCAACCAACGTCGCCCACAAATCACCGATGACATCGAATAGATATGATCGCGCTGCACCGAGCAAAGTCTCAGCGCGAGCCACCGATTCCTGAACGAATACTTCCTCGCGCAAAAGCTTCGGTGGTTCGCCGCGTTCACCCACAATCATTCGCCGCGCCGGTTTGCGCCCGGCATTCTCAACCACAGCATCGATGGCGTGCCGGGCGATTCCGAGGGCGGGTGCGGCGCCCTTGGCAAGGAACATCAGCGGAAAGGCATAGAGTGGCCCTGGCCGTTTGACCAGATTAGGATCTTGAAAGCTGAAGGTCCGCTCGGCCGGAACGAATACGCCATGGATGGCGAGGTCGTGACTGCCGGTGCCGCGCAAGCCGGTTGTGTACCACGTATCCAGAATTTCGCATTCAGAGAGCCGCACAAAGCAGGTACGCGTTTCGGGAACCCCGGCCGCGTTAACATGCGGCGTGCCGTTATCGACAACGTTGCAGCCCACCCACGCCCATTCGCAATGCTGACAACCGCTGGCAAACGGGAAGCGGCCCTTCACCAGATAGCCGCCGCGCACCGGTGTTGCCTCACCCGTCGCGGTTGCGGTCGCTGCGGTCGCGACGCCAATGTCCGGATACATCTCGCGCGCGACGTCTTCGTCGAGAAAGGCAGTAATGTATCCGCTGTCGCATCCGATCATCGCGCACCAGCCCGCTGAACCTTCGGCCATGGCCATCGTCTCGATGACCCGGATCTGAGTCAGCGGATCCAGTTCGGGAGCCCCCCACGATCGTGGTAGCACCATTCCAAAGACGCCGGCGTCCCTCATCGCCTGTGCGAGATGGGGCGGGATTCGCCTCATTTGCTCCATCTCGTCGCCCGCGGCTCGAATTTTCGGTCCTAATTCAATAGCAGCGTGCAACAGCGGAGGGTCATCCGGGAACGCCTTGCCTGCGGGACGCATCATTGTTTACCCTCTGCTTGATCTGGATCGCCGAAGTTCCTGCTGAATGCGTGCTTGCTTACAACTTTCCCGCCGCTCCAAAGCAAAAAGCCGCGGCGGCTTGGGCATGGTCGCCCGATTGCAGGTATCTCGGTTGACAAAATTCTGCGCGCTCATGGACCCTCGCGCCGGAGGGTCTGGTCCATCTTGGTGCGGAGCTTCAGCCGATTGAGCGCGTTGATCAGGGCCAGCGCACTCGCCATGACTATGTCGCTGTGCGCTCCCTGCCCGGCAACGGTCATTCCGTTTTCGCGCACGAGGCATGATACTTCACCCAGCGCATCTGTGCCGCCGGTAATCGCTTTGACCGAATACCGTTCCAGAGTTGGATTCAGTCCGGTAATGCGATAAATCGCTTTATAGCAAGCGTCGACCATCCCGTCTCCAGTTGATTCGGCCTGCCGCTCCTCGCCGTCGATGCGCAGAAGCACCTCGGCGTGTGGTTCCGACCGTGTCGACGACCGCACCACCACATCAATCAGCTCGAAGGCTTCAGCAGACTGACGGCTCTCTTCGTTGGCGAGCGCAAGGATGTCGTCATCATAAACCACCTTTTTTTTGTCGCACAACGCCTTGAAAGCTGCGAAGGCCTTTTGCACGTCGATGGTGGTGGGGTCAACGCCAAGCTCTCCAAGCCGGTTAATGAAGGCATGACGTCCGGAATGCTTGCCGAGCACGAGCTTATTCGACGGAATCCCGATATCCTCAGGTTTCATGATTTCGTACGTCAGTTTGTTCTTCAGCACACCGTCTTGATGGATTCCAGCTTCGTGCGCGAACGCGTTATCACCCACGATCGGCTTATTAGGAGGCACCGGTTGCCCGATTATCTGCGAGAGCAGCCGCGAAGCCGGGTAGATCTGCCGAGTATCGACGCCCGAGCTCACGTTCATCAGGTCTCGCCGCGTCTTCAACGCCATTACCACTTCTTCCATCGAGGTGTTCCCGGCGCGCTCGCCAATACCATTGATCGTGCATTCAACCTGGCGTGCGCCATTGCGGATTGCGGCGAGCGAATTTGCCACCGCGAGCCCGAGGTCGTTGTGGCAATGAGCACTCCAAATGACCTGGTCGCCGCCCTCGACCTGGCGCCGCATATAAGCGAACATCTCGCCAAACTCTTCCGGAATTGCATGACCCGTGGTGTCGGGCAGATTGACAATGCGTGCGCCGGCCCGGATTACCTCAGCGCAGACCTTGGCCATGAAATCCCAGTCACTGCGCGAGGCGTCTTCACAAGAAAACTCGATGTAGTCGAGATATTGCCGAGCGCGCGCTACGGCCCAGGTCGCCGCGTTCAAGACGTCTTCACGAGTCATCGCAAGTTTGTATTTCAAATGGATGTCGGAAGTGGCGATGAAGATATGAATGCCGGGGTGTCGCGCTTTTTCGACCGCCCTGAGGGCCAGGTCAACATCCTCTTCGCGGGTGCGGGAAAGACTCAATACGATCGGATTCGCGACCGCGTCCGCGACCCGCCGCACGGCCTCATAGTCGCCGGGGGATGAGGCCGCAAAGCCCGCCTCGATAATGTCGACGTTGAGCCGTTCGAGTTGCCGCGCGATCGCGATCTTCTCCTCGACATTCATCGTGCAGCCCGGTGATTGCTCGCCGTCGCGCAGGGTTGTATCGAAGATGCGCACGTAGTCTTGGGAGTGGGATTGCTCCATCCTTGCTTCTCTCCTTTCGTTTTCCAGGAAACAGACCGGCGAAACGCGGCAAATAGAAAAACGCCCCAAGGCGGTTTCGCTTGGCCCACCGCCTGGGGCGTCTTGTTATTGTTTCAGAGCCGGTTCAGGCCTGCACTAAGACGCACCGAGCGTGGGCCCTGTTAGGGCCAGGCTAAGTGACAGTCCCAGATGCAGATCCACCGACATAGTTGACCTATTTAAACCGTTGGCGAGTTCCGGGTCAAGCACTCAAGAAGGTTCTAGGCTCACGGATCATTGAACGGGGCAGCAAGTGGTTCCGTCGGAAAACTCGCCGCTCCGTTCTTACCGGCGTCGTTTACCGCCGGACGGGCGGGGGATGCCATGCGCGCGATTCTCTCCCCCCGCGCCAGCAGAATCGGCCCCGACAGAACGTAGGCCGTCGCCAGGGCGAAGGTGGTGAACTGCGGCATTGCGAATAGCATCGCCGCAACAAAGACAAGTGCGCCCAGTAGTATTTCCACCCGGCCATGCTTTTGAAGGTCGATTCCCTTAAAGCTTGGGTATGGTACCCGCGAGACCATCAGGCCAGCGAGCGCAAGCGTGGCCGGGGCCGCCAACGCGCAGAGCAGGCGCGGCGACTTCAATTCAAAATAGCTATAAGCCAGGACCGTTCCAGCAATCATTGCAGCCGCGCCCGGCACCGGCAGGCCGACGAAGCGGCGCTTGTCGATACTGCCGGTTTGCACGTTGAAGCGGGCCAGGCGCAGAGCGGCGCCAACGACATACAGACCGCTAATCACAATTGCGAATGCGCCCAAGGGTTTCAGAGCCCAGCCATAGATAAGCGCAGCAGGCGCACAGCCGAACGCGACCACGTCGGAAAGGCTGTCGTATTCAATACCGAACTGGCTGGAGGTGCGCGATACTCGCGCGATGCGGCCGTCCAGGCCATCACAGACGAACGCCACCGCAATCATTAGGGCTGCGAGTTCGAAATGCGCATTAATCGACGAAATCAGCGAATAGAACCCCGCTAGCAGCCCCAGCGAAGTGATCGTCGCAGGTACTACAAATACCCCGCGGCGCAACGGTTCAGTGACTTTGTGCCGCTGTTTCTGGAAACGGCCGGAAATCAGACGCATGGCGGCAGGGCCCTGCTGACTTCTCCTGGAGCTATTCTCATTCACGCAGCGGTTCTCCAATTACGGTTTCCCCCGCTCTCACTCGATCTCCCACTTGAACTGCGACCCTATATTGCCGCGGCAAAAAATGATCAACACGACTGCCGAACATGATCAATCCGATCCGTTGGCCGCGTTCCAACCGCTGGTGCTGGCGCAGATAGCATACAATCCGGCGCGCCAGATAACCCGCTACCTGGATCAATGCATGTTCCCGGCCGCTTTCATCGCTAATTCTAATCAAATTTCGCTCGTTGTGCTCGCTGGCAATGTCGCGGAAAGCGGCACGAAACCGGCCCTTGGCGTGCACTAACGCCGTTACGTCGCCGGAAACTGGCGCGCGATTCACATGGACGTCAAACGGCGACATAAATACCGAAACCCGGGTGTAGATTGCTTCCTCGCCGGTTCCGGGGATTGGAGCAACACCGATATCGCATATGCGGCCATCCGCACCTGAAATTACTGCGTCCGCGCTCGCAACCGCACGGCGTTGCGGGTCGCGAAAGAAAGCTGCGAGTGCCGCACCAATAGTAACAATCAGGGTTCCAACTGCGCCGAAACCTGCTACGGCAAGGCCAATCCCCAAGGCCACCGCCGACAGCGCGATCGGCACGCCCTCGGGCGCGATGCCAATTTTGGAGGCGAATCGGGCTGTCAAAGAAATCGACGCCGTGCGCTCGGGGAGCACTTCTATGCTTCGGGCCGCCACCGGTTAACGATAGCGTCAGTTACGGGCGCGATCGACCAGCCGCTCGCTGCCTAACCACGGCATGAACGACCTTAACTGGCGACCAACCTCTTCGATCGGATGCTGCTCGGCTTCTTTGCGGAGCCGTTTGAAATTCGCAAGTCCGTGCCGGTATTCGTTAATCCACTCGTTGGCGAACTTGCCGGATTGGATGTCCGCCAGGATTTGCTTCATTGCCGAGCGGGTGGCTTCCCCAATAATTCGCTTGCCCCGCGTCATATCTCCGTATTCAGCAGTATTGCTGATGGAATAACGCATGTCCGAGATGCCGCCTTCGTAGATAAGGTCGACAATCAGCTTAACTTCGTGCAGACATTCAAAATACGCCATTTCGGGCGCATATCCCGCTTCCACCAGCGTTTCGTAGCCGGCGCGGATCAGCTCCGTCACCCCTCCGCACAACACCGATTGTTCACCAAATAAGTCGGTCTCCGTCTCTTCGCGGAAGCTCGTGCTGATAATCGCCGCGCGCCCGCCACCGATAGCGCAGCCATAGGCCAGCGCGATTTTTTCGGTGTCCCCCGACGGATCCTGCTGGACCGCAAGAAGGCACGGCACGCCACGGCCCTTAACGTACTCGGACCGGACCAGGTGGCCGGGTCCCTTCGGCGCAATCATGAAGACGTTCACATCGGCGCGCGGTTGGATGAATTTGAAATGAATGTTGAAGCCGTGCCCAAAGGCAAGAAATTTACCCGCCGTTAAATGAGGCTCTATCTCGCTCTTGAAAATATCGGACGCCATCTCGTCCGGCACCAGCACCATGATGATGTCGGCCTCGCGCGCCGCGTCGGCGGTCTCGAAGACTCGCAGTCCCTGTTGTTCAGCCTTGGCCCACGATGGGCTCCCCTTGCGTAATCCGACCCGCACATCCATACCGCTGTCACGCAGATTAAGCGCATGCGCATGGCCCTGGCTGCCAAATCCGAGGATCGCTATTTTGTGAGGCCGCAGTACGCTCAAATCGGCGTCCCGATCGTAATACACTTTCATCTTCATCGTCTCCTGACTAACCCGCCTCGCGGGCCGAACGCTGATTGATGACGTTAACACCAACTTGCACTGAACGCGCTGTCGCGATCTTGCCGGTGCGGACGATCTCCCTGATGCCAAGCGGCCGCACCAGATTAATGAAGGCTTTAATCTTGCTGGTATCGCCGGTCACTTCGATCGTCTGAGAGCGAGGTCCGATATCAAGCACATGGGCGCGGAAGGCCTGCACAATCGAATCGAGTTCCGAGCGCGTTCGTTCGTCGACTGCGACCTTGACCATAATCAGCTCACGCTCAACGGTGTCGGTATCCTGGAAGTCGGTCACCTTAATCACCGACACGAGCTTGTTCAGTTGCTTGTTGATCTGCTCGAGAATCTGGTCATCGCCCGAACTGACCAGCACAATACGTGAGACCGTCGGATCGATTGGATCTTCATTGACGGTGAGCGATTCGATATTGAATCCGCGGCTGGAAAAAAGCCCGGCCACTCGCGCCAACACGCCAAATTCGTTCTCAACCAGAACCGAGATGGTATGACTATGCATGCGAGGCCTTGCACGTCTGGGTGCTAATCGATCGCGACGCCGGCTATTAGTGGGCCGCCGCCGGACGATGGCGGTGCAATATCTCCATCAGGCGATCCTTCGAGGCGAGTTTCAGCTTTTGAATTCGTTTTTTCTCCAACTCTTCCTCCGGGGTCAGATACAGCTTGTTCCGAAAGGTCTCCAGCTGGTGTTTCAATTCCTGGTGTTCGACATAAAGCACTTTAAGCTCGTTGTCATGAGCGAGGAGTTGCTGGATGAGTTCTTCCTCTCGGCGTTCCATGAATCTCTTCTCCCGGTTTCAAAGCACTGGAGCTTGGTGACGAATCTGGCGGGCGGAGGTAAAGCGGTTCCAATGTCGCGACGACATCGGCCTCCTTTCGAGCCACTTTTGCAGCACCGATTGCGGCAACAAAGCCTCCTCTGAGATGTAGCTCGGCATTCTCGATCAGCGCGGCCCGACACCCATTCGCTCGAGCCAGCGAACAGGCCTGCTGAGCCACCGAATATCCGACAAAAACCGCCTCGTCCGCGAGCCCAGCAACGAGGTGTGCGAGGGAAACGACCAGATCACCCGAACTCCTTTGTAGCGCACCCGCCACAAAGCGGTAAAGTCCTGTATAGACTTCTCCTTTGCGCGCATCAATGACCGGGTAGATTGAGGCGCCCTCGAGTACTCCTGAGCCTGCGCATAAAGCGAGTGCATCGAGCGACGACACACCCACTATCGCAATCTTCAGTGCAGCCGCGATACCCTTGGCGTAACTCAAGCCGACCCGCAATCCGGTGAACGAGCCGGGCCCGATCGCGACTGCAATCGCGGTTAGGCCGCTCAAGCTCGCTCCGGCAGCCTCGAGGACTTCGTCGACCACCGCAGGCAACCCAAGACCATGGGAAAGCGACGGGCGAATGGCTACAGCCGCCAAGCGCCCATCGGCGACGACACCGAAGCTGCCGATCGGTCCTCCTGTATCGATTCCCAGAACCACTCCGGCTGTGGCCGCATCTGCCAGCAGACGTTGAGGCGAAAGCTGCATTACAAGATTAGAGCGAGTGTTTAGTGTCACCCGAGAGACGACTTAGCCTTTGAGCGCCTGATGCGCTACCGACCATCGCTAAAACCGGCTAGCCTACGATCCGCGAGATATCGTTAAGAATCACAAAAGCCATCAACACGACCAACAGAAAGAGGCCGACCTGCATCGCGATCTCGCGGTGACGAAGCTGCATTGGCCTGCCGCGAATTCCTTCGATGGCGAAGAAGAGCAGGTGGCCGCCATCGAGCAGGGGCACCGGCAGGAGATTGATTATCCCAAGTTCAAGGCTGAGCATAACCGTAAACAGCGCCACGTCTGCAAAGCCCTGATGAGCCTCTTTTCCAGCCATCTGGGCAATCATGATGGGCCCACCAAGCGCCTCGCGAACCGGCGTAGCACCCTCGAAAATCTTGGCAATGCCTACACACAGTGTGGCCAGAAGTTGAGCGGTCTGAACCGTGCCGGCCCGAATCGCGCCAAGCGGACCGTAGCTGAGCATAACCTTATCGCCGTGTGGCGAAATACCTATTACCCATGTAGGTATCTTATTTCCGTAAATGGTTTCTTCAGGAAGCCGCTTTGGAATAATGGTCAAACGATTGGGACTACGGTCCCGAGGTCGCGCAATCGAAAGTTGGAGCGGGGCACCGCCGCTGGCCTTCACCGCATCCGACAGTTCATCCCAACTTTTAATCTCCTTGCCATTGACGGCCGTGACGCGGTCGCCTTGGCGGAGTCCCGCCGCGAATGCCGGCATATCCTGCCGCACTTTTCCGATGACCGGCAGGAGAGTTGGAACGCCAATCATAAAAACGAGGATCATGAGCAGCGGCGCGAAGAGCATATTCGCAAATGGCCCTGCGAGTACGATAGCAAAGCGCGTGGCTAGTCGTTGACTCGGAAACGCATGTGCCTTGAAGGCCTCCAGCAGAACTCCGGGCCGAGCTTCGACCAGCGCATCTATCGCCAGCTTGACTGAGCCGCGGACGCGGACTTGCTGGAGCAGCAACTTTTCGACGGCCGTGAGAGCGCGGCCCAGAATTGTCGGCTCGGGCGGCGGCGCGGCGAAAGCTTCCGCAGGGGTGGCCTCCGGCTGGTGCTCGACCAGCCCTTCGGCCAAGGCGCCGAGCGCCTGCTCTTCGAAGTCCCGGCTGGCATTGGTCTGAGCCGCATCGACTCGAGCCCGATTCTGAAGCCATCCAGTCAATTTCGCGGCCTCTAGCAAGTCAAGCGCGATCTCTCGTAGATACGATTTTATCGCGTCCGGGCCGGGCTCCTCAGCCACCTCATCGCCCAACATCCGCACATAGCCGCCGAGTGGAGTCGCGCCAAGGGCATAATCGGTGCCGCCACGGCGAATACCAAAGATCCGCGGCGGGTAACCAATCGAAAAGCGCAAGACCCTGACGCCAAGCCGTTTGGCCACCAAGAAATGGCCAGTCTCATGGACGATGACCAGAATCGCGAAAATTGCAACTGCGGCGATCACTGAAAGCAGCATATGAAGGAACCTCGGAGACCGCGCTCCAGCCTCGTCAATGCACGCAATAGTAGGTTAAAACCGCTGGAAAGACCAGGCTGCAGGTGCGATCCAGCAAACCGCCATGGCCCGGGAAGATCCATCCAGAGTCCTTCACCCCGGCGACCCGTTTGAAGGCCGAATTGGCAAGGTCGCCTGCTTGAGCCAAAATTCCCACCGCCAAGCTGAGAAGAGTAACCGCAACGAGTGATAACCACGGCGCGAGGCTCCCGCGCAAAATCAATCCAGCAATCACGGCCCCTGCCAATCCCCCGAGCGCGCCTTCAGCCGTTTTGTGCGGACTCACCCGTGGCATCAACTTGATCCTACCCGTGAAACGGCCGATAAAATAGGCGCAGCTGTCGGTCGCAAAGACGATCAGGAGCATCAGAATAATTACCGGAACACCCATGGGACGATTCCGTAGGAGCGCAAAATAAGGGAAGAACATTCCAACCCAGGCAGCTCCCAGGACCGCTAGCAATGCACCGCTCGCGCCGGAATCGGCCCCGCCAATGCCCACCTGCACCACCAGGATCATCATCACAAACCAAACGATTACGCAGATTATTGAGCCGGCGGGGAGAGCGTGACCGCTCAAGAGTGTTTCAAGCGCCGGTATCCCGCCGGCGAGCACGATTAGCAGCCAGCTCCATTCGTGGAGGTGGGTCATTTCGCCGATTTCAAACAGCGCCCAGAACGCTAGCAAGGCGACCACCAGGGTAAAGACCGCTGGCGGTGCGAACGTGATTAACGCTAGCAACGCAGGCAACGCGACGAATGCGGTCTTAAGCCTGGTTCGCAGCACTAAGCGAGATAAGCGCGCCCTCGTCAACCATGCCAAAACGGCGGACGCGCGCCTGGTAAGCGGCGAGCGCCATAAGCAGGTCGCGCTCACGGAAATCCGGCCATAGGGTATCTGTGAAATAGAGTTCTGTGTAGGCGAGCTGAAACAGCAAAAAATTGGAGAGACGCAGTTCACCGGATGTCCGAATCAGCAAGTCGGGATCGGGGATCCCCGCGGTCATCAGCTCGCGTTGAACCATCCGCTCGTTGATCTGCTCCGGCGTAATCCGGCCGGACGCAGCGGCTTCGGCGATACGTCGTGCTGCTTCGACTACGTCCTGTCGGCCGCCATAGGAAAGCGCGAGTACAACCGTCATCCCTTGATTGCCGGCCGTCAATCTTATCGTATCGGTCAACACGCGCCTGACAGCCGCCGGTAGCCGCAACATCTCACCAACCGAGATCACGCGAATATCACGCTTCATCAGACGCTTCGATTCAGTGATCAAGTAGCGGTGAAAGAGCTGCATGAGGAAGCGAACTTCCGCCCTGGGCCGCTGCCAGTTCTCGTTTGAGAACGCGAACAGCGTCAGATAAGGAATACCGAGTTGGCGGGCTGCTTCGACCACCGCGCGTACCGAATCCTTGCCACGGCGATGGCCCTCGCATCGGTTGAGCCCCCGCTTAAGCGCCCAGCGTCCGTTGCCATCCATTACAATAGCGACGTGACGCGGGAGCCGCGCGGGGTCGACTGACAGATTAGGAAATTCACTCAGTGGCAGTGACGATGATTCCACGTGCTCTTAAAAATCCCCTCGCCGGCGCCTCAGACCTCCATTATCTCCGCTTCCTTAGCAGCCAGGATCTTTTCGAGCTTTTCGATACTGGTGGTAGTCAGCTGCTGGATTCTAGCCTCGGTCGCATGCAGTTGGTCGTCAGTAATCTTTTTGTCCTTGTTTAACTGTTTGAGTTTGTCGTTGGCTTGGCGCCGATGATTCCGGACCGAAACGCGGAATTCTTCGGCTTTTTTATGAACCTGGCGCACAAGATCGCGACGCCGCTCCTCGTTCAACTCCGGGATTGGCACCCGGATAATTTTCCCGTCATTCATGGGATTGAGGCCAAGATCCGACGTCCGGATGGCCTTTTCAATTTCCTGCATCGCGGTTCTGTCGTAGGGCGTTATAACCAACAGGCGCGGCTCGGGGGCGGCCAATCCTGCCAGCTGTCGCAGCGGCGTTTTGGTACCGTAGTAATTGACCTGTAATCCCTCAAGCAAAGCTGTGGAGGCGCGGCCGCTACGCAGACGGTTCACGTCGTGGCGGAAAGCCTCGACCGACTCGACCATCTCGAGTTCAGCCATCTCAACTAGGTCAGTACTGGGATCGTCAGGCATAGCTTAAGCACCGCGGTCAACTAAGGTGCCGATGGTCTCGCCAGTTACAGCCTTCTTTATATTACCTGGCTTGCGGAGGTTAAACACAATTATTGGCAGGGAATTATCCATGCACATCGAGATGGCGGTGGAGTCCATCACTTTGAGATTACGCTGCAAGACCTCAAGATAGGTAAGCCGATCGAAGCGCGTGGCGCCGGGCTCGCGCAACGGGTCGCGGTCGTAAACGCCGTCGACCTGGTGAGTCGCTTTTAAAATTACTTCGGCGCCGATCTCCAGCGCCCGCAAGCTCGCCGCGGTGTCAGTCGTGAAATAGGGGTTTCCGGTGCCGGCCGCAAAAATTACAACGCGGCCCTTCTCCAGATGGCGCACGGCGCGGCGCCGAATATACGGTTCACAAACCGCCTGCATGGTAATCGCCGATAATACGCGGGTCGCCACACCCGCCTGCTCAAGCGAATCCTGCAACGCGAGTGCATTAATCACGGTGGCGAGCATCCCCATTTGGTCCGCCGTGGTACGATCCATTCCCCGCGCCTCATAGTCACTCCCGCGAAGGATATTACCGGCCCCAATAACCAATGCCAGCTCAATGCCCAGTGAGGCGATTTCCTTCACTTCCCGAGTGATTTCGGCCAAGGCATCGAGATCGATGCCCGAATCGCGGGCTGGTGCAAGCGCCTCACCGGAGAGTTTGAGTAACACCCGGCGAAATCCACGCCTATCCGACGATGCGTGCTGCGTCGTCATCCCAGCGTCTTGTTCCTGCGCGAACATAAAAAGCGCGACTCACTGCGGGACGCTCCTGAGAAACCGACTCGCCTTGCTTCGGCGCTTCAACCACTGCAATGCGCCGGATCAGGCTGCCCTGCCGTCCAGATTCTCACCTAACTGAAAACGGCTAAAACGCCGGATCTCGATCTTTTCACCCAATTTGCCGGTGTATTCGCCCAACAACTCGCGAATGGTGCGATTAGGATCGCGCACCCAGGGCTGCTCTTCGAGCACCACATCCCGGTAGAATTTTTCGAGTTTGCCCTCGACAATTTTTGCAATGACCTGATCGGGTTTACCGGCTGACTGCGACGCGTAAATTTGACGCTCCTGTTCGACCAGCTCAGGCGCGAGTTGTTCGCGCCTGACGCATCGCGGATTTTGTGCCGCGATCTGCATGGCGATTTCCTTGACCAGAGTCTGGAACTCTGGCGTCTTCGCTACAAAATCACTCTCGCAGTTGACCTCGACCAGCACGCCGAGCTTCCCGCCAGCATGAATATAGGCTCCCACCGAGCCCTCCGACGCAACTCGTCCGGCGCGCTTGGCGGCTTGCGCAATCCCCTTCTCGCGCAGCCATCGCGCCGCCTGTTCGAGGTCGCCCTTGCTCTCTGCCAACGCCTTTTTACAGTCCATGACGCCGGCCCCAGTCTTGTCGCGCAACTCCCTGACGAGATTAGCGTTTACGTCCATTCGTTTCCTGAAACTACGGTACCCGCGTGAGCGTGTACCGCAATTATAATAGGTGCTGCTCTAACCCTTTATACTTGCTGTGGCGCGGGCTCCGGCGAGACGCTGCTGTCGGCGGCGATATCGTCGAGGCCTTTGGCGCGTTCCTCAGCCAGCCGCTTGCCCTCAATTACGGCATCGGCGATCGCTGCAGTGAACAGCTTGATTGCTCGAATCGCATCGTCATTGCCCGGAATGCGGTAAGCGATCAAGTCGGGATCGCAGTTAGTATCGACCACAGCGACGACCGGAATACCGAGCCGGTTGGCCTCCGCCACGGCAATTTCTTCCTTCTTGGTATCGATGGTCCACAGCGCGTCGGGCAGCTTGCGCATATGTTTTATGCCTGACAGCGTGCCCATTAGCTTGTCACGCTCGCGCGCGTTCTCGCTCATCTCCTTTTTGGTGAGCGCCTGGATCATCTCCGGATCACCCATGATCTCTTCCAGTTTCTTCAACCGTTCTATCGATTGCCGGATTGTCTGGAAATTCGTCAGCATTCCGCCGAGCCAGCGGTTGTTGACATAGAACATTCCGCAGCGCTCAGCCTCTTCCCGGACGATATCCTGCGCCTGCTTCTTCGTGCCCACAAACATGATGGTCCCGCCCTGTGCGGCAAGGTCACGGACCGCGTCGTAAGCGCTATGGAACATGCGGACGGTCTGCTGCAGGTCGATGATGTAAATGCCATTGCGGGCGCCGAAGATGTATGGCTTCATCTTCGGATTCCAGCGGCTGGTCTGGTGGCCGAAATGGACCCCCGCCTCCAGCAGCTGTTTCATACTGATTTCGGTCATAACAATATCTCAAAACCTCATAGTCTGTAGGGACCGGCAACACCCTTCATTTATCATCAATAAAGCCGGTACTTGCGCGCAGTGTTTCATCTGGCGCCGGCTATTGTATATCAGCCGGTACCGCTTTCATCAAAGCATCCGGATTCGCGCGGAAAAACTTGGGTCCTCATCATCCTCGCGCCGCTCAGGCTGGAGCCCTCGGTTCACTAACTAATTGTTAGGTGTTCATGGATTCGAGGAACTCCTCATTGGTCTTGGTACCCTGCATTTTGTCGAGAAGAAACTCCATGGCCTCGACCGCGTTGAGCTGCGACAGCAGCTTGCGCAGAATCCAGACCCGGTTGAGCGTGCTGCGCGGCAGCAGCAATTCCTCTTTGCGGGTAGATGAGCGCTGGATATCAATCGTTGGGAAGATTCGTTTCTCCAGCAGCCGGCGATCGAGTGAAATCTGCTGATTGCCGGTGCCTTTGAATTCCTCAAAGATTACCTCGTCCATGCGGCTCCCGGTATCGACCAGGGCGGTCGCGATAATCGTCAAGCTACCGCCATCTTCGGTGTTGCGCGCCGCTCCAAAGAACTTCTTCGGCTTGTGCAACGCATTGGAGTCGACGCCACCAGACAGGATCTTACCGGAGGGTGGAACCACCGTGTTGTAGGCGCGTGCCAGACGCGTGATCGAATCGAGCAGAATGACAACGTCGCGGCCGTGCTCTACCAGCCGCCGGGCCTTTTCGATCACCATTTCTGCGACCTGCACGTGGCGGGTAGCCGGTTCGTCGAAAGTGGAACTAACCACTTCACCCTGCACCGAGCGCAACATGTCGGTGACTTCCTCGGGCCGTTCATCCACCAGCAAGACGATTAGCACGATTTCCGGATGGTTGCTTGCAATCGCTTTGGCAATCGCCTGGAGCATCATCGTTTTGCCGGTGAATGGGGCAGCAACAATCAGTCCGCGCTGGCCCTTTCCGATAGGGGCAATCAAGTCGATGATACGGGTGGTATAGTCCTCATGATCGTATTCAAGCTTGATCCGCTCTTCCGGGTAAAGCGGCGTCAGGTTGTCGAACAGGATCTTATCACGCGCTTTCTCCGGTTCTTCGTAATTGATCGACTCGACCTTGAGCAGAGCAAAATAGCGCTCACCCTCCTTGGGCGGCCGAATCAAGCCGGCGACGATATCGCCGGTACGCAGGTTGAACTTGCGGATTTGGCTCGGCGAAATATAGATGTCGTCAGGACCAGGCAGGTAGTTGTAATCGGGTGCCCGCAGAAAGCCAAATCCGTCGGGCAGAATTTCCAAGACCCCCTCACCCAGGATGGAGCCATTACGCTGGGCTTGCGCTTGCAGGATGGAGAAGATCATTTCCTGCTTGCGCATGTTGGTCGCGCCGTCGATGTTGTAATCGCGGGCAATGTGCGCCAGTTCGGTGATCTTTGCACCCTTCAGCGCCTTTAGGTTAAGCGCGCCGGTCTCACTGACGATCGTCGGCGGTAGATAGCGGCCATTGCTCACCGGGTTCGCAGGCGGCACCGGTGCTGAAGCTGCTGCTAAGGCGGCACCGTTGGTTGCAGTCTCGGCTACACCGTGGCTGGTTTCGGCCTTTGCCTCCGCCCCCTCCTGCACCGATGAGGCTTCGGTCGCCGGTTCGCGACGATGATGGTGATGCGGTCCACTGCGGGTTCGCACGATCGCGGTCTGCTGCGGAACGTGGGCTGAACTCTGATCCGCGTCATCAGCCATCGCCCGCTTCGGATAGCGAGTAGTCGCCATCGGCTGGGTCCCCTGCGATGAAGTTTCGTCGGCTTGTTCGTGGAATTCGTTTTTGGCTGGTTCTCTAGCCTTACGCATAAAACCTCCCCCGCAACTCACCTAAAATGCTGCCTCGTTGCACCGTGCTGACACTCGGAGCTGACCCGGGTACGTAGGACCGCTTACGTCGGGTAATTGATAAATAAAATGACCGGCCCCGCGACACCCGCCCGCTTACCATGCCTTCTATCTGCTCGTTCGTTCAGGAAAGAAAGACGGACGCCTAGAGGGAAATGGGGCGGCTTGTACGGGCGGAACTTGTGATGCCTCGGCCACAAGATGCGGGAGTTACCAGCTAAATTAACCAACCGTCTGTTTCTTGTCAACCGCCTTATCACTAGATTAGTGCAGCGTGGTTTCGGTTGTCCGGAGGCAGAAAATTGTTTATCTTTTTACTTGCTTGATTTTGCCATTGAAGCTTCATCAGACACAGGCACGTAGCTCAGCGGGAGAGCACTTCCCTGACGCGGAAGGGGTCGGCGGTTCAATCCCGCCCGTGCCTACCAAAATTTTGCACTCTTGTCTGATCTTTATTATTGAGTATGACTGCTCGGCAGATGCGTTCAGATGAGCGCTGAAATAACGGTCACATTCGACGGTCGCGTCCGAACGGTTGCGCGCGGAACGCCGGTCCGAGACGTGTTCGACGGCAAGCTCGACCGCGATATCATTGCCGCTCGCGTCGGTGGCAAGCTGGTCGATTTGAACCGTCCACTTGAACAGGATGCTATCGTCGAACCGGTCGCAGCCGACAGTCCCGACGGTCTCGACGTGCTACGCCATTCGACTGCCCACCTCATGGCGCAGGCGGTACAAACCCTGTACCCGGGCACCCAGGTAACTATCGGGCCAACGATCGAAGACGGGTTTTTTTACGATTTTGCGGCGCCCCGACCGCTGACCGTCGACGACCTGCCCAAAATTGAGCAGAAGATGCGCGAACTCGCTAAGGCCGACCTTAAGGTAGAGCGAGTCGAAGTGCCGCGTGAAGAGGCGATCTCAGCATTCGAGCGGATGGGCGAAAAATATAAGGTCGAGATTATCCTGAGCATTCCTGACGAGCGAGTTTCGCTCTACCGTCAGGGGGACTGGATGGACCTTTGTCGCGGGCCCCATGTGCCATCAACCCGTTATTTGCGTGCTTTCAAGCTCACTAGCGTGGCTGGGGCTTATTGGCGGGGCGACGAGCACAATCCGATGCTCTCGCGAATCTACGGAACCGCTTTCCCTGATAAGGAGGCACTACAAGAACATCTCGCGATGATGGAACTCGCGCGGCAGCGGGACCATCGCAAGATCGGGCGCGAGATGGGACTGTTCCTGTTCGATCCGATTTCGCCGGGACAGCCATTTTATCTTCCCAAAGGACTGGTGATTTTTAACGCACTGGTTGACTATGTCCGCCGGCTGTATCGTCGCTATGGCTTTGATGAAGTAATCACGCCACAGATATACAAAAACGAGTTGTTTCACACTTCCGGTCATTGGGACAACTTTCGAGATAACATGTTTTTGACGCCCGATCCCGAGGACCGCGAAGCTTACGTCGATACCAGTTCCAATGGATGGCGCACCGGCTATGGCGTTAAGCCGATGAACTGCCCCGGCCATACCTTCGTTTACCGGGCGGACAAGCGCTCATATCGCGAACTACCACTCCGCATAGCTGAATTCTCTCGGCTTCATCGCGCGGAGCGCTCGGGCGTCTTACATGGACTGACCCGAGTACGGGTCATGTCGCAAGACGACGCACATATATTTTGCACAGAAGAACAAATTGAAGATGAAGTTGTGATGAACCTTGCGATGGTTCGCGATGTTTATTCCACACTCGGTTTCGCTGCACCCGAGTTCAAACTCGCAACGATGCCCGATCAGCATCTAGGCACTGAAGAGCAATGGCATATGAGCGAAGAAAAGCTCGCCAGCGCGATGCGGCGTAACGACATCGTGTTCCAGCTCAATCCCAAGGAAGGTGCCTTCTACGGACCAAAAATCGAGATTTATGTGCCCGATGCGCTCAAGCGCAAATGGCAGGTTGCAACTATCCAGCTCGACTATAACCTGCCCGAGCGGTTTGATCTGACCTACACCACCAGTGCTGGGAGCAATGCCCGCCCGGTCATGATTCATCGGGCGATACTGGGCTCACTCGAGCGCTTTATTGGCGTCCTGCTGGAGCATACCGGCGGCGTGCTGCCTTTCTGGCTAGCTCCGGAACAGATTCGAGTGCTCTCATTAAGCGAGAAAACTGAGACGTATGCCACCGAGATTGCCAGGTTGATGCGTCAGCACGAATTTCGCGCGAGCGCAGACCTTCGCAACGAAAAGCTTGGGTTCAAGGTGCGTGAAGCCGAACTTGCGAAGGTCCCCTACATGGCTGTTGTCGGTGAGCGCGAAGCCGCGGTTCGGCAGGTTTCGCTGCGCTTGTTGCGTGGCGACAAAAGTCAAGTATTGAGCGTCGACGAGCTGCTCGCACGCGCACAGGCCGAGCCGTTGCCGTCCTGAGCCGTTAAAAATTGGTGTCCTTGGTTGATCTTATATTTGATTTCGACTTCGATTCATGGCGCTATCTCACCGGGGACTCAATGGGATCGCTGACTTCTCGCTTTAGCCTAATGTCCGGCGCGAGGCCGGAGGAGGTGGTTTATCCGTAGAGATTTTCGTACACCCCCATCGAGAGAGCCTGCCATTCGCGTCAACCAGCATATCCGCGCTCAAGAAGTGCGCGTGATTGATGCCGACGGAAAGCAGGCCGGAATCATGAACGTCCGCGACGCTATCCGTCTGGCCGAAAGCCGCGGACTTGACTTGGTCGAGGTCGCTGCAACTGCGCAACCGCCGGTCTGCAGGATTATAGACTTCGACAAATATCGTTACTCACAGAAGAAAAAGGCACATGACTCGAAGCGTGGTTCGGCTGGCAGCGCCGTTAAAGAAGTCAAGATGGGCGCGCTGACCGAAAAGCATGATGTTGAGTTCAAGGTCAAGCATATCAGACGCTTTGTTGGTGAAGGTCAGCGTGTTAAACTCTCGGTTTCGTTTCGTGGCCGACAAATAACCCATCCTGAACTGGGACGGAGTTTGATCGACGGGATAATTGAAAAGGTCCGGGATATTGCACAGCCGGAAGGCAACGCCCGCATGGAGGGGCGCAATATGTCGGTGTTGCTGACGCCACGTTGACGAGGCTTACCCGAGCTCTGCCAGGCGAAAAGCCCGAAGTGCGGCACACACCCAAGGGAAAACGCCGGGCCCAGTCTGGGGAGAAGGGGAGAAGAAGAGCGCGGGCGGGATGCCTGTGCTGTTGATGTATGCCCAAGATTAAAACATCGCGTAGCGCCGCCAAACGGTTCAGGTTCACCAAGAACGGTGGAGTGAAACACAAGCGCGCCTATCTGCGCCATCTATTGTCGAGTAAGAGCCGCGGCCGCAAACGACGCTTGCGGCAGACCGGAACGCTCAACAAAAGCGATACCGCCACCGCTCATGCTCTGTTGCCGTATCTTTGACGCCGCAAGCCGGGGGCTTCTTTGCAAACTTTAATCAAAGGAAGGATCGATTTCCGATGCCTCGTGCGAAAGGCGGACCAAAAACCCGTCGCCGACATAAACGTCAACTGAAGCTCGCTTCTGGGTTTGTCGGTGGCCGCAAGCTCTACCGGCAAGCCCGCAGCACGCTCGAAAAAGGTCTCACTTACGCGTACCGCGACCGCAAGCAGAAGAAGCGTAACTTCCGTGCGCTTTGGATTACCCGGATCAACGCGTTAGTGAGGGAACACGGCCTAAACTACAGCCGTTTCATCGATGGTCTCCGCAAGGCCGGCATCGAACTTGACCGCAAGCAACTCGCGGCCCTCGCCATGCAACGCGATCGATTGTTTAGCGACTTGGTGCGTGCCGCCAGGGATGCGCTTGGGCAGCAAGCTGCCTAACTCCCGCGCATCCTGAGCGCGCATCATTCGAGGACCATGTGCCAGCCACATGGTCTTTTGTTTGATTTCCGCCCTAGAGAGAGACGTTCCGAACCGGGGGCGAAACGAAGGCTCGGCGTCGGGTCTGGCTATTTTTTTCGCTTGCGGGAGAAATCAGAAAAGGCGTGCAGTAACCTCAAATGAAAGAACAATTGGAGCAAATTCGCACTCGCGCATTGAACGAATTAGGAGAGGGTGCCAGCGAGCAGCAGATCGATACAGTTCGGGTGCGGGTGCTCGGGCGTTCGGGCGAATTGACCGAGATCATGCGGCACATGCCGGAGGTGCCACGCCAGGAACGCCCAGCGATCGGTCGGCTGGTGAATGAGATCAAGAATGAACTCGAAGAACGAATCGCACGTTTGGGGGAGCAACAAAAGCGTGCGGCAATGCAACGGTCCCTCACCCAGGCTCGGATTGACGTAACCCTGCCCGGTCTGCGCGTGCCGCGCGGTTGGCTCCACCCCCTGACCCAGAGCCGCGAACGGATGCTGGACATCTTCGAATCGATGGGTTTTGAGGTGGTCGAGACGCCAGAGGTTGAGGACGATTTTCACAATTTCGGGGCCCTGAATTTTCCCCCCGATCATCCAGCGCGCGAGATGCAGGACACCTTTTTTCTCGCCGGTGGCCTGCTGCTTCGCACTCATACCTCGAACGGGCAAATCCGCGTGATGGAGCGGCGCCAGCCGCCACTGGCGATCGTATGCCCAGGCAATTGCTATCGGCGCGACGAACTTAGTGTGCGCGCGTCGCCCATGTTCAGCCAGATTGAAGGCTTCATGGTTGACCGCACAGGCATCATCACGATGGCTCATCTCAAAGGCGTACTGACCGAATTTCTGCGTGCGTTCTTTGGTGCCGGCAGCGCGGTTCGCTTCCGTGCCAGCTTCTTCCCATTTACCGAACCCAGTGCGGAAGTCGACATTTCGTGTCTGCTCTGCCATGGCGCAGGATGCCGGGTCTGCAAGCAGTCGGGATGGACGGAGGTCCTGGGTACCGGCATGATTCATCCCAATGTATTGCGGGCGGTAGGCTACGACCCCGCACACTTTCAGGGTTTCGCTTTTGGCATGGGCGTCGAACGTACTTCACTGCTTAAGCTCGGCGTCGATGATATGCGGTTGTTTTTCGAAAATGACCTGCGCTTTCTCCGTCAGTTCCGCTCGGGCGAGGCCGTATTATGAAGCTCCCCCTGAGCTGGGTGCAGGAATTCGTAACAGTCGAGGCTGGCACTGAGGAGCTTTGCCAGCGGCTGACGATGGCAGGGCTGGAAGTTGAAAGCCTCTACCAGATTGCTCCAAGTTTCACTGACGTCTTTGTCGCCAGAGTGCTTGGCGTCGAGCGTCATCCCAACGCCGATCGGCTTAGCCTTTGTGAGGTCGACGCGGGTCCGGCGGGTCGTTTTCGCGTCGTCTGTGGCGCACCCAACGTCCGCGTTGGCATGACCGCGGCCTTCGCCAAGGTTGGCGCCCGGCTCGGCGGCGGGGTACATGGTCAGGGCTCGGGCGGCCTCGAAGATGCTCAGCCACTTCAGGCGGCGGTGATTCGCGGCGTGCAGTCCGAAGGGATGTTGTGTTCGGAACTAGAGCTCGGGCTGTCCGCCGACCACGAGGGCATCGTAGAACTCAGCGCGGAGGCAAAACCCGGCGATCCAGTGCAGAGCTATCTTCAACTTCCAGACATAGTACTCGACATTGCGATCACACCGAACCGCGGCGATTGTCTCTCGATTCTGGGGCTCGCCCGCGAAATAGCCGCCTTGTTCAACTCTAAGCTAAAGCCACCGAGGTTCAAGCCGGTCAAGGCACCGTCGGCTGACCGCGCAGGCGCCATCTCGTTCGACGTTGAAATCTGCGCACCCGAGCTGTGTCCGCGCTATGCCGCGCTTGCTATGAACGAGGTTACCGTCGGCATTGCGCCAATCTGGATGAGGCGGAGGCTCGAATTGTGCGGAATGCGCCCGGTGAACAACGTTGTGGATGTGACCAACTATGTGATGCTCGAGATCGGGCAACCGCTTCATGCTTTCGACTTAACGCGAATCTCAGACAACCGGATAATCGTCAGACGAGCGGGCGACGAGCGTGAATTTGAAACCCTCGATGGAATAAAGCGGAGTTTGCAACCCGACGATCTTTTAATCGCCTGACATGAACAGCTGCTAGCAATCGCGGGTGTAATGGGTGGGCGTAACTCTGAAGTTACCGCTTCGACGGAAACTATACTGCTTGAAAGCGCCTATTTTGAACCAATGACTATCGCGCGCACAGCACGCCGATTGAACTTGCGCAGCGAAGCCAGCTACCGCTTCGAGCGCGGGGTGGATCGCGCTGGGCAGATTAATGGAATACTGCTGGCGTCAGAGCTGCTCGGCAGGGTTGCGGACGCTAAACCGGCGTCGCGGCTGATTGATGTTGAGCCGCACCCGGCACCTGAACGCCGCATCCAATTGGATATTGGTTCGCTAAATTCGCTGTTAGGCGCCAATATTCTGCCGCAAGAGGTTCGCAGGAGACTAAGGTCGCTGGGGGCCAAGGTAGCAGCGGACGTACGCAATCGTCTGCTTGTTTTTCCACCGACCTTCCGCCCCGATATCAACGAACCGGCGGACCTGGCCGAGGAAATTGCTCGACTCGCCGGCCTGAGCGAAATTCCGGGGAGCCTGCCACAGCGCACAACGCTCGCCAATGTGCCCAATGTAGAGCGCCGGTTCATAAAAAAGCTGCGCGACATCATGGTCGGATGTGGGATGGTCGAGGCAAAGACGATCGCGTTTATCGCACCTGGCGAAAACGAGCATTTCCCTGGTTTCATCGCAGGCAAGATCGCACCGGCCAAGGCCGAGCCAGTGCGAGTGGTTAATCCGCTGTCAGCCGAACTGTCGGAAATGCGCCTTAGCCTGTTGCCGGGACTACTGACGGCGCTCCGTTTCAACCTCAACCGCGAAGCGAATGCGTTCCATTCGTTTGAAATCGGCAGAGTTTTTACGCTGGTCGACGGAGTTGCGGGCGAACTCCAGCGGCTTGCTGGCGTCAGTTATGGCGACTATACGATGGAGGGCGTTGACCAGCGGGCGGTCAAGGCTGGGTTCTTTACGTTGAAGGGCATCTTGGAAGCATGCCTCCAGGCTATCGGTATACAGCCCGGTTTACTGTTCGAACCCGCGCCGACCGACATTGTACCGTATTTGCATCCCGGGCGTGCCGCCCAATTCTCCTGCGATGGTTCGATTTTGGGTTTGCTTGGCGAACTTCATCCGGCCGAGGTTCTGCGACTCGAACTGAGTCATCCATGTGTGCTGTTTGAAGTTGACTTGGCGAATTTGATGACCTATTCCAGTGGGGGATCCCAAGTGGTGCAACCGCCGCCGCGATTTCCGGCGGTGCGCCGTGATCTTGCTCTGGTGCTTGAGCGCGACTTTCCGGCGGATACGGTCGTGCGGACGGTTTCAGATCTGGATGTCGCACTTCTTGAAAGTGTTGAACTGTTCGACGTTTACCAGGGTGAATCGATTCCTGCTGGCAAAAAGAGTGTTGCCTTGGCCTGCCGATACCGCGCGCAGGATCGGACATTAACCGATGAAGAAGTTAATCGCGCCCATGGCCTGGTGATCGAGCAGGCGCGCTCCCGATTAGGAGCCGAGTTGCGGCTGTAGCAGCGCAGCTTCGAACCGTGGCTTGGGGGCAGTTCGCTGCCGCAGATGACCAAAACCGATCTCGTGGAAGCGATCTACGAGCGCGTCGGACTCTCCAGGAAGGAGTCCGCCAAGGCGGTGGACAGCGTGCTGGAGATCATCAAGGACAGCTTGCGCCGCGGTGAGAAGGTAAAGATTTCGGGCTTCGGCAACTTCGTCGTAAACCAGAAACGCGCCCGGCGGGGGCGCAATCCGCAAACCGGGGACCCCCTCATCATCGGCTCGCGCTCCGTGCTATCATTCAAAGCAAGTGACATTCTCAAGCAACGTCTCTGTGGCTGAGGGAGGGGCTGCGGTTGGGGGTGATGGCATCAGAGCGTACAAAAGGAGGGCCGCCGCGGAAAGGACAGACACGTTCGGCTTCGGCGCAAAATAACAGCTTAGACCGCCCCCTCAGAATCGGCGAAGCTGCCAAACTGGTCGGCGTAGAGGCATACGTCTTGCGTTTTTGGGAGACGCAATTTTCGTTTATCCGTCCCAAGCAAACGCGCTCGCGCCATCGCTACTACAGCCTCGCCGACGTCGAGACGCTGAAAATCGTTAAGCGCCTGCTTCATACGGAAGGCTATACGATTGCCGGTGCCCGGAAATTCGTCCGCAAAAAGGGGCTCGATCGTATCCGAGATCCCTTCATGCTAACTGAGCGAGCGGCACCAGGCCGAAGAAAGAACGAGCTGTTGGAGATTGCTTCGACGGCTTCCAGCCGTGTCCGCGTGACATCCAACGGCGTTCATCGCGCATTGCGCGAAATCCGTGAGGATCTGCGGGCACTGCACAAATTGCTCAAAAGTCGTTGAAAGGCCGTCATTGTCAATGCGGTGGCACCAACTGGTAGTGTCCAAGTTAGGGGACACTACCCACCGACGGGCTGGCAGAGAAGGTTGGGGCGGTGCCCTCCTGCGGAAAAAGCATGGCACGTGCTCAATCTCCTTACGGTTTCCTGATTGGCATGGCTCGGATCCGCTGTGGGTCGCGGCGCCGAAGATACACAGTGTTCCCAAGACGTCTTCCGGTGTCGGAACGGTCTGCGCCAATTTTTTTCCGCCACCCCACTTCCTGCCGCATTAGCGACCCAGCCAACTATTCGTAGCGTCCCTCGTGTTTCTCGGTGCATAAAGTGTCCAGGCAGGGAACCAGATAAATATCGCTTCAAGCCCGCACAGCATCTCGGCTGGTTGGTGTGTCGGCGCCTTGCATTCGTATGTGTCAGAAATATACACTTCTAGCGTGTGCAGTGGCATGACCGGCTCGCGGAGTGCAGGGGTTTTCAATGGGATGCGGCCAACGCGCCAAAGATCTGGCAACGGCATCGGGTGACGCCTGTCGAATGTGAGGACCTTTTCTTCAATCGCCCGCCGGTGGTCGGCAGTGATGAGAAACATTGGGTGGGCGAGGAACGGCTATACGCACTTGGCCAGAGCGACCGCGCGAGGCTGATGTTCGTGTTATTTACGATTCGTGGGCGGCTGATCCGAGTAATCTCCGCACGTGACATGAGCCGCCGAGAGCGGAGGATTTGCCGATCCTCGTGAAAAAGACGCTGCCGAAATTTAAGAACGAAGATGCCGAGCGCGAGTTCTGGGCGGACCACGACTCGACCGAATTCATTGATTGGCGTAGTCGAAGGCGCGTGACGCTGCCGAACCTGAAACCTTCATCGCAGACGATCTCGCTGAGGTTGCCGAAGCCGATGCTGGACCGGCTCAAGTTGCTGGCCAACAAGCGCGACGTACCGTATCAGTCCTTGCTCAAGATGTTTGTGGCGGAGCGACTCACCGCCGAGTTTGAAAAGATGGACTCTAAAGAGTCTCGTTCATGAAGAAGGTAGGAAGACGGGTCGCAAAAGAAGCAGTTAGTAGAGAATGACCTTACGTTTCGAACTCTCTTGATTGCAGACGTTCGTTTACCGTCTCGCGCGGTGCAAGCCAATCGCCCGGAGCCGTCGCCGGCGGCAGCTCGCCCAAGGAAGATGCCCATGTGTCTAACGCTGAGCAGTCCATTAACGAGGAAGTCCCCGGGCGACCAGCGCAGAACCTGAAGTTGACAAGATAGTGGCGCAGTATAGCGGCGCTTGAAGTGCAGGACGATATCCCCAACGTCGCCCACATGTTCGACGGTCGTTAGTCGCCGCTCTGTCACTCTCGCGCGTGGCTGCCGTGCGACGAATCCGGGGGCGTTTCTGGATTATCATTTGGTCCTCGTCGCTGCGGGCCAAATCGGCCGAGCACCAGGTCCTTCACCGTTAACCCGCTCAAACTCTCCTGCTCGCTGGCGGCGAGACTCTTCAAAACCGCGGAAATGCGCTCGTCTCCATGAATGTTTTCAGGAACTCCCTGGAAAGCCTCGAACACCTCGGCGAGGGTCAACTCTGACGAATCGCGTGCGAGGAAGAGTCCCATGCGTGAGGTACTGGAATCACTACCCGACTCGATAATTATTCCAGCGTCTTCGAGTTGAGCGAGCACTGGACGCAAAATCGCCGATGGCGCGTCAAGTTCAGCCGCAAGGCTCTCGACAGTGCAGGCTGGAGCCTTGCGGGACAACGCCCGCTCGGCAGTTCGAAACACAGTCAGCAGCACCGCGGTCCGCACGAAAGCGGGTGAGCGGTAGTCGAGGGAGAATCCCGCTTCAGTTCCCTGGGCCGCGGCCGCCAGTTCAGCGCCGGCCAGCACAATGGTCCAGGCGATATAGATCCATGTCAACAGAATCGGCACCGCCGCGAGCGCTCCGTATATCGCCTGGTAGCGGCCGGCGCTCACCTGGAATCTAATGTAGGCCCATTGACCAATCTCGAGTAGGATTGCGGCAATCAATCCTCCCAGCGCCGCGCAGTCCCATCTAACTCGCCGGTTGGGAAAAAAGAGGTAGAGAAAGGAAAACCCGACCCAGATTGGCAAAGTCGCGGCAATCCATCCTAATCCCGGCAGCCGCGGCAAATTAGTGGCGAAACTGCTCTTAACCGATACTGCCGCGGCCAGCAGCATAGGGATGGTAAATGTGATGCTCAGATAATCCGTGAATTTGCGTAGCCACGACCTCTCCAGCGGTACGTTGAAGATTGTATTGAGTGCCCGTTCGATGGTGCTCAAAGTCAATAGTACAGTGACCAACAGCGTGGCGCCGCCGACCGTACCCAACGTTGCCGCATTAATGTGACCAACGTATTGCAGGATCCTGCTGGTTAATTCGGGTGAGTTAATCGCAAGATATTGTTCGATCACCGGCTTTATCACGTCGGTGCCAATCAGCCCTTTCACGGCGGAAAGCGCTACGGCCAGAATTGGAACCAGCGATAGGCTGAGCGTATAGGTAAGCGCCGACGCCCATAGTGTGTCATTATGATTCTTGAAGCCAATGACAGCGGCACGCACGATGCCGAACGGCCCGCGATGCGTTAGTCGTTCGAGCCGTTCTAAATCGGCTCTGGCACGTTCGGCTGACAGCCGGCTATACAGCCGCGCCCTTAAGGAGGGACTAGTAGGCGATTGCTGGCTGGAGTTTGCAGACATTTTGGGGGTTCGCCCGTCGTCAGTATTGCTTGACCACGTTCAGGTCGATCTCATGCGAGCCATCGGCGGCACTGCTGGTGGTAATCGATAACCACCGCAGCAGGAAGTATTGCACTGAAAGCTTCTGACCGCTGCCGCCTCCGATTGGCTGCGAAGCCGATACATAGGTATTTTCCCCCAGGTAATGGCCAACACTCATCGATGGGCCGCTAGAGCTAACGTCGTTGAGTGCTATTCCCATGCTCTGCAGCCCCATTGAACTAGCCACTGCCTGGCCGATTTGCTGAGCGGCGGCGCCGGTTGCCATCTTGCTTGCTTGCTGCTGTAGACCGGCCTTTTGACCTTGCCCCAACGCGTCGGTTGTCTTGCCAAAAAGTATCAATGACAGAATGTCGGCCTGTGCCATTTCCGGTTGGCTCTTGAGCTGCAGTGTCGGTTTGCTCGCTGTACCACCGACCACGATATCGATAGTATAGTTAGTAACCGGATATTGAGCATCGATATCCAATTGAGGGTCGATCTTATTGCCTCCAGCGAACGCGAAGACGCCGGTTTTCAGCGTAAACTGCCGATTGTAGTACTCGATCCATCCACGCACAGTCCGCACTTCACCCGCGACCCTTACTGGACCGCCCGACTCTTTGTCTACATCCAGGTTACCTTCGAGTTCCGCGGCTGCATCGGGATGGCGGATCCAGGTATTGCGATGGATAATCACTGCAACTTGCATCGCAAGATTATTGAACGTTGAAGGCTGAGGCGGAGTTGCTGGGGGTGCAAACTGCCTGCCGTTAGGCCCGGCAGCGGTATTCACCGGCGGCGGGATGCGCTCCCCGGGCTCGATTACCTCGATGGTCTCGTCCGGGGACAGATTGGAAGTTGCGCTCAGAAAGGCTATGTCGGGTTGGATTATTCCGTTGAGAACTTCGAGCTGACCGTGCAACCGCGGATGGCTAAGCGTACCGTCGGCGGCGACATGACCACCGATTGTCGCGGCGTATTGTTGCGTATCTATCGCCGGCCATTCGTTGAAGGTTAAATTGACGCCCAATGCACTCGGTGCGTATTGCGTCAGTCCGACCACGCCATTGCCGGTGATAGTGCCCCGGCCCGCGCGCGCTTCGATGGTTTCAATATGAACCGCATGCGGATCGAGGCCGATGATCAATTTCGCGTCGGAAATTGTGACTCCAAGGGGAACGATTTGGCCCTGGACACCGGTAATCCTGATTGACCCCGCTGGCTGCGGTTGCTTCAGCGGACCCTGGACGCGCAGATTGACTGCCGCCGCTCCCTGGAAATTTCGCACGTCGTCAGGAAAGAAACTGGCTAGTTGCGCGAGACTAAGCCTCGTGGAATTGACCCTAAGATCAACGGCGTTGCCGATCTTCGCCCTGACGCCGTGATTCCAACTCAAGCTAAGCGGCAAGGAGCCGGTTGCGGTCAAATCATCTGCGGCGTTCTGCCGGAGTACAGCGCTAAAGGTGGCGCGCCCGCCGCCGTAATTCATCGTGGTGTTCAAATCGCCTACCCGCTGTTCGCCTGCGCCGAGCCCCGATGCCTCCGCCGCAAGGGTAATCGTTGGCGCTCCGGCGGTTCCCGCAATCCGAAGCTTCGTGGACAACATTCCGTGGACGCTATGTAGGCGAGGTGTCAAGGGCTGCAGCGCCGCAAGATCGAACCTATTCAGGATAAGATTGAAGTCTTGGCTTCCCTCTAGAGCAATCGTGCCCTGCAACATCAGTTCGCGCATGCCGCCTTGGAGTTGCAGCCTGCTCATCGACACTCCGTGCGGACCTTGCTTGTAATTGACCGGAGCGATCAAATGCCAGTTGCCGCTAGGGAGGCCCAGACTCATCTGGGTGAGTTGTCCGACTATCGACGGCGGCTGGTAAGTGAAATGGGTGGCGATCAGGTCTTTTCGGCCCGCGTTATCGGTCACACTGAGCTGCACTGTGGCAGCATGCGGCAGGCCCGGCGATGCATCGAGCATGACAGCGATCGTGCGCAATTCGGCGCCGGCTTTGACTCCATTCATAGTGGCGTCGAGCATGCCGTAGGGAGCGCCTGATCCTGTGAGCGCCAGGTTATATCGGCTGGTACCATGCCGCAGTGAGTAGCCGGCCGTCTGGAGGGAACTCAGTTCTATAGTGCCACGGGTCCGAAGGCCTGAACGCGGCCCGTCCAGAGTGCCATCGATCACGAGACCGCCATTGCCGTTCATCTTGGCGAGCACGAGCAGCTCTTTTACATCTTGTGAGCGCACCGCATATGAAATGTTCGATGGCGCGTTGGGAGCCAGCCCCGCGCTGCCCCGAACGTCAAGCGTGCTCTGAGCAGCCTCGAAATGGAGCCGCGCAATATTGGCGCGATCATTTGCCAGATGCGCATCCAGAGCACCGCGTCGGATAATGGTCTGGCCTACCTGCGAGCGGTCAATCCTGATCCTAACTCCGGTGTCGGCTGCTACGGCGGTTAACCCATGACCGTCGATCACTGCGCTGAGATTCAGGTTGGTTTGCCGGACGTTGGCAGCAACGCCGGCCTTCGCGACATTAAGATGCTGTGTAGCCAGTTCAAGGTGATAAGCTGGCTTGGCAGCGATCTGGGTGGTTCCGCGGGTGGTCAGGTAGCCGGCGGGAGCCGCGAGCGTGAGCATGAAATCGGCATTTCTGTTGGCAGCACGGGCCGTCAGTTCGAACGTGCCCAGATCACATTGGTTCGCCTTCAGCTTGCGGCCACGTAAATGAACGTCTGCGGTTGCGGCACCAAAATCGTAACCCGCTCCTCTAGCATTGACAGTCGCGTCCAGTAGACCTGCCACGCTATTAATTAGAATGAGCTTTTGCAGGTCCGCGTGGGAAAGCCTTAGTTTGACGGCGTAGGTGGGCAGTTCTTGAGTGACGTCGGCATCGGCGGATCCGTCGAGAGTGGCCCCCGCAGAATTGAGTGAGATCGTGCTGTGGAGCGAACTCTCGGGTCCTTGCAGCGTAATTGCACCGCCCAGATCAGCCTTGAGTTTCGAAGCGGGATAGATTTGCGCGACATCTGCCGCGGCTAACCTGCGCAGCAACAGCTTGAGATCAACGCTCGGGGTCCGCGCGAGACGCGCCTCGCCCGTGATCGATATCGTCGATCGCTGGGTCCGCAGATCCAAATCTGTCAGGCGCACTGTGGCCGGCGAAACAATCGTCTCGTAGTCCAATGAAACGGCGGTGTAGATCGGGGGCATTTTTGGGGCGCCAAGGGTCGCCGTCAGCCGGCGCAGGTTTACCGCCATTCCCGAGGCCGGCAGCTTCACACCTGTATCCAGATTGAGATTTGTGACTTGATACTTTGGACCGCCATCTCCACTAGGCAAGATCTGCAGTGTGCCGTTGTTGATCTGCACTGAATCAACATCGATGGTGAGCGATCGTTGCGCCGAGGCAGGCGCAGCGGGTACTCGTTCTGAGAGAGCCTCCAACAGACTCCATTTGCCGTTGGGTTGCGGGTTGGCATCGATTTGCGGGGAATCGACCGTAATTCGCAGATGGACCGTGTGCCACAGCAGCGGCACCAGCGAGTAGTCGAGTGAGAGCCGCGGAATCGACGCGATCGTCTTACCATGGTAAAGCAGCGCGACGCGCTCCAGGCGCAAACCGCCCCAAACCGAACCTCCGATGCGCGCAATCTTAAGCGTTCCGCTGTAGTTCGCGGCGACGAACGCGATCGCCTTGTCGCGCAGCAATTGGTTAATGAGCGCCGTTCGCGTGAGGACAACGAGCGCGAAGACGGAGGCCAGGATGATCAGCAGAATTATGCTGATTGCGCGCCGCAGATATCGCATCGCAGTTCGCATCGTTTTTTTTCGCGAAGATGATGGGTTGGGAAAAGGCCTCCCCTGGGATTCAGTTCAAAACCATTGCCCGACGCTGAAGTAAACCTGCCAGTGCGAGTCCCCCCGGGGCGTTTTGGTTGGAAAACCCAAATCGAGCAGCATCGGACCGACCGGCGTCGTTACACTCACGCCGGGCCCATAACCACACTGCAACGCGTCCACCGGCACCCGGTACTGATGCGTCGAGACTTGGCCGCAGTCGAAGAACAGCGAGCCGGCAATTTTCCAAAATAGCGGGCGCCTCAGCTCGAGCGAGCCTTCGACCAGGCTAACCCCTCCCAGCGGTTGGTTGGCAGCGCTTAACGATCCTATACGCCTAAGGCCGTAGCCGCGAACGCTTCCCTCGCCGCCGGAATAAAAGCGCTCAGAGAGCGGGATGTCACTTACGGTGTCGAAGGAATGTTCGAAGCCGAGCTTAAAGCGCGCCGCCAATACTGTCTGCCATCCAAGCAACTGGTACTTGCGAACTTCCCCTACCGCCCGCCAGTAGCGATAATCACTGCCGAAAATATGGCTCGCGGTACTCGCGTACAAACTCGCGATTTCGCCATGTTGCGGATTAAAGGGATCCTCGGTGTTGTTCCAAATCAGTTCTGCGAATGGTCCGGAGAGGATACCCCTGCGGCGTACACCGCCAATTGCTGCTATTGTGAGCGGATTGAGCGAATTGAATTTCAGGTATGCCAGGCGCCAGCCGAAATCAGCCGTCAGATTTGGCATAAATTGATAACTCACGCGCGGCTCTATCTGACCGGCATTGAGAGTGTAGGTCTGATAGACCTCCTGCCATACGTTCGCTTCACCAATAAGGCTCGATTTCGATGAAAAAAAATATGGTTGGACCAGTTTCAGGTCCAGCGTGCTTACCACGTTCGAATATTGCGCCAATAAACTCAGCCGGCGTCCATCCCCTAGGAAATTGTAGTCGTTCCACTGCATTCCAACGTTAAACTGACTTTCAGTATTGTAGCCCAAGCCAAGACTTACTGCGTGTTTGGGTTTCTCCTGGAC
>Ga0073928_10001883_pt1 | contig 38553 bp, 44 predicted proteins | sample PaiPotPPA55metaG_FD_76969 | JGI IMG/M metagenome (GOLD analysis project Ga0073928, IMG submission 76969) | Iron sulfur acid spring bacterial and archeal communities from Banff, Canada, to study Microbial Dark Matter (Phase II) - Paint Pots PPA... ... | reverse complement strand
GGCGCGGATCGCGATCTGTCCGGTACTGGGCGATGGCGTGGTTGACGTCCTGGCCGGAGGTCGGGCTCTTGAGCTCGGCGGTCGCGACGGGCACCCCGTTGACGCAGAAGACGAGGTCGATCGAGTCCTTCGATTTGGGGTCGAAGTGGACCTGCTGGATGACGGTCAGCCGGTTGAGGTTGTAGAGCTCGACCGCCTCGGGGGCCATGCCATGCGCGGGCTTGAAGAAGGACAAGGCGAGGCGGACGCCGTGGTCCTCGATGCCGCGGCGGAGCAGGTCGATGGTGCCGCGGGCGTCGAGCTCCTTCGTGAGCCGGGTGAGGAATCGCTCCTGGACGTTGTCGCCGTGGACGGCGACCAGGCGCTGCCACTTCTTGGGCTGGCTGGCTTCGAGGAAGGCGAAGAGGTTGTCGGTGTCGAGGGCGAGCTCGCGATTCCAGCGCTGGGGGTCGCCGGCGATCCAGCCGTGGGAGGTGAGGTGACTGGCGATGAAATCCTCGAAGGGCTTCTCGAGATGAACGGCCAAGTCAGGCGGCGCCAGGAATGGGAATCAGCCCGTTGACCGCGGCGGTGATCAAGGCTTGCCGCTTCGCATGAATAAGCGCAATTTGACGTGTGATGATGCGCTTCATGCCATTAATCTTTGCGACCCTTGCCGTGCAAACTGCCACGACTCGACGCTGCCGATCTACTGGCAGCAGTGGAACGGGCAGGTTGAGGATCTTGTCGCTATTAGTCGACGCTAGGTTCGTCACTTTCACGCCCGTACTTTCGAAATACCGCCGCGCCTGACTGGTTCTGGTCAAAAGCGCCAAATACCCCGCGTCCAGGAAGCGAGGATCAGGCCGAACGGCGAACACGTGATTCTGATGTAGGCAGTGCGGAATCTGACCTTCCCAAAGGGTTCCCCGTCCCAGCTTGTCCAAGTCTCCGCCTTCGGTCATTAGTACGTCGCCCTGCCGCAGCGTAGCCCTTACTGCCAATTCGAGCGGAACAGTGACTTCAGCAATGTTGTCAAGATCGAGCCATCCCGATTGAACATTTGCAACTCGAAGGTAGGGCAAAGTTACGGCGTCGCTTGAGATTTCCCGCCCGGAGTCCATTGTGATTCCAGTTTGCAAAACCGCCAGGAAACGGAGACGGCCGATACGCGGGGATCTTTGAGTCAACTCCTCGGACAGCAGCGCGATCTCCTTCTCATCCAGGAGCGCAATGAGGCGTTCCTTCTTTTCGATCAGGGCGTCGATCCGGGCCGTCTCGCGGTCGAGGTAGCCCGCAATCGCCCGCTGCCGCTCGGCCGGATGGGTCGCGATGGCAAGGCTGCCCACGTCCTGGGCCCGAACGGCCGGGTAGGTGGACCCCGTTGCAACCGCGTGAAGTCGGTCGACTGCCGCATGTAGCGCCCACCACAGATAGCGAGCGTCGGTTTCTCGGTGCGGTCGAACCGCAGCAAGCCCCCGTCCTATTCCGTACGCGTGGTCAGCGACATTAAGAGCGCCGACAGGGGCTCGGACCGATATGAGAATGTCACCACGGCGCGCTCTCTTCGGGGTGGATTCACATTGATGGATTGCGGTTGGATGGTGAATTCCAAATTCCGCGTTGCCCTGAAGAAAGGGCTGTCCGCCATCGCGAAGCTCGGAGACCTCGCTTGACGGTGGCGACTGTCCAGCAACAACCACTGCCATAGCCTTGAGCGGTGCGGTTGTGATCACCGAGTCACCAGCAGTTGGGTGATTTCGGCCTCCAGAGCCTCGATCTCCGCGTCGATCTCCTCCAGTGGCCTTGGTGGCACGTACTCGTAAAAATGGCGCGTGAATGGGATCTCGTAGCCGGTCTTCGTCCGGCCCTCATCGATCCACGCGTCCGCCACATACGGCCTCACCTCTCGGTCGAAGTACGCCTTCACGTCCTCCTTCAGCGGCACGTCCTCGGTGTCACGCAGGTCCGGGTCGGGCTCCGGCCCGCCCTTGCCGATCACCACCGGGGCCGTCTCGTCGCGCACCGCCAGCGCCTTCACCATCTCCTTCCCGATCTTCGCTCCCAACCCATCGAGACCGGCCACAGCCGCGGCGACGGACTTCTCGGCCAACTTCCTGTTCGTGGTGCCGGCGAGCCCGGCGGCGCGAAACGCCTCGGTCAGCTTATCCCGCATCTCGTCGTCGCCCGCGGTCAGCGCCAGCACCGGCTTGGCGGCAAGAAAGCGCTCCAAGCCCTCATCGGTCGCCCCGTAGCGCACGCGCAGCGGCCGCTCCACAGTGATCTGGCGGTACCCGAAATCCTCGTTGTCGAAGATCTTCGACAGCTTGCCCTCGCGGAAATCACCGTGCAGCCGCACGATCTCGTCGATGTGCGCATCCGAGATGTCGTTGCGCTTGTTGCCCAGGCTCTTGCGCCGCTTGGTGAGCATCCCCGTCGCGTTGATCAGCTGCACCTTGCCGCGCCGCTCGGGCCGCTTGCGGTTGGTGAGCATCCATATATATGTGCTGATCCCCGTGTTGTAGAAGAGCTGGTCGGGCAATCCGACGATCGCCTCCATCCAGTCGTTCTCGATGACCCAGCGGCGGATCTCGCTCTCACCCGATCCCGGCCCTCCCGTGAACAGGGGCGATCCATTGAAGATGATCGCCATCCGCGATCCCCCCTCCTCGGGCCTTTTCCACTTGGCGACCATGTGCTGGAGGAACAGGAACGACCCGTCGTTGATCCGGGGTAGGCCGGCCCCGAACCGGCCGCCGAATCCGAGCCTGGCCGCCTCTTCGCGGACCACCCTCTCGACCTTCTTCCACTCCACTCCATACGGCGGATTGCACAGGAAATAGTCGTACCGCTCGCCGGCGAACCCGTCCTGGCTGAAGGAGTTGCCCTGGACGATCTTGCCCTGGCTCCCCTTCATCATCATGTCGGCGGAGCAGATCGCCCACGTCTCGGGGTTCAGCTCCTCGCCGAACGGAACGAGGGTCGCTTTCGGATTCAGCTTGAAGAGCCGCTCGTCGGCGACCGACAGCATCCCTCCAGTGCCGCAGGCCGGGTCGAGGATCGTCTTGACGATGCTGCCCTTGGTCAGCAGATCGGCGTCGTCGGTGACGAGAAGGTCCACCATCAGCTTCACGACGTCGCGCGGCGTGAAGTGCTCGCCGGCCGTCTCGTTCGACTGCTCTGAAAACTTGCGAATCAGCTCTTCGAAGATCGAGCCCATCTCCGTGTTCGCCACCACATCGGGATGAAGATCGATCGCCGCAAACTTCTGGATCAGGAGGTACAGGAGCTCCTGCTTGTCGAGATATTCGATGTGGTCTTCGAACTTGAAGGATTCGAAGGTGGCGCGCGCCTCGAGGCTGAACGCGCTCACGTAGCTCCGAAGTCCGCCCGCGATGTGGTTCGGGTCGGCCAGCAGCTTTTTGAAATCGAGCGCGCTGGTGTTGTAGAAGGGCACGCCCGAGATCCGCGGCAGCACCACCTCGGCGGCCTCTGCCGTGAGGCCCGCCGCGGCGGCCAGCACGGCCTCCTTGGTGGGATCCAGGACGCAGTCCATCCGGCGAAGGACCGTCAACGGCAGGATCACCTGGCCGTAGTCGTGTGGTTTGTAGTCGCCGCGCAGCAGGTCAGCCACCGCCCAGATGAAGGCGACCTTGTCCTGGAAATGCGCCTCTGGGGGAATGACGAGCGGCCGCAAAACCTCGGGACGTTTGGTCGCCAGCCATGCTTTGATCTCCGCCCGGTCGTACAGCGGACCGGACGCCGGCGATGAGATGGGCCTTGGGAAATCCGGGTGACGATCCCGCCAGTTAGCGACGGCGCTGCGATTCACGCCGGCCAGGCGCGCTATTTCGGTGAGGGTCATGCTCGGGCGGTCCTGTATCGCCAACTTGTATCCCAGCCTGTTACCGCTTGATTTTGTCGACGAACGCCTGATCGAGCTGGAAGCGTTCATCGGCGGCCAGCTTCAATGCATCAAATCCCAGGGGTAGGAGTTCCACGGAGAATTTGGAGTGATCGACCCGCACGCCACCGAAGTCGTTCTTCATGGTGAAGTCCCGGTACGCGCCATCGATGAAGATGGCCGCTCGGGACATCAGGCCGCGAACCGTCCACTGAGAGAGTCAGGCGAGATACCGACCTGGCGTCCCCCGAAGGGAACGTCAGGGACTATGGCGGGGCGGTTTATACCCGCAGCCTCGCTGGCGCTGCAAATTCGGGCTAAAGGCCAGAGGCCCTCGCCCGCAGTCCGAGAATATACCCGCGGGTAGCCGAGCGCAATCCCGGCCGTACGTTCGCATCCTTGGATCATGTGAGTGGAACGTTAGAGAGTTTACCTCAATTCTGTCAAACTGTGAACAAATGGCCCTAGGTTCACAGCTCGGCTGAATGCGCCAGTTCAGCTAGGAGAGGTTGGTCGGGGGCCGGGTGTGTCCGGGGCCCGGGATTTGAACCCGGGGCCTCACGGTCCCGAAGTCTGGGCGGTCTCGTCCACTGAGACCGTGTTCGGGGGGGGGTGAGAACGATTCGCGCCATCGAGCGTCCCTTTAGACCGGTTTCGAGCTATATCGAAGCCTCGGATTACTACATGAACTGCTACATGACATGGCCAGGTTCACGTCATTGGCTGGTCGGAGCGCAGGTTGCTGTCCCCTTCCTCCAATAAGAAGACGCGCGCGACGAAGGCCCGCACTTCAACGGCACATCAACTCTACCGGCGACCCTCGACGAGCTTCGCGAGGGAAATCCCCTGAGCCTCAGTAACCGCTTGTCCGGGGCTGTGGATGCTCAGCCCAAATCCACCCTTGGCGTCGAGCACGTACAGGATGAAGTCGCCGGAGGCCTCACTCGCGATCACGGCCTTGGAGCCGAGCCCGGGCACATCTTTGCCGCCCGCGCTTTCCGCTCCATTGACCACAGCCTGAATCTGCTGGACCTGCGCGTCACTGATGGCCAGGATCACGATGCCGGTGCTGCCCGTCCACGTGCAGGTCGTGTTCTTCAGCACACCGCTCGCCACCGTGAGCCCGGTGGCTTGAGCGATGTCGGACGAGCTGAGAAGCAAACAGGCGTTACTGACACCAGTGGCAGTCGGGGTTGAGGTCGAAGTCGGAGTGGAGCCGCCGCTTTGCGCTGAGCTTGCTCCTCCACATGCGGCAAGCACCAGACAGGCCGCGGCTGTGGGTAGGGATGCTGCCAGCGCCCGGCGCCAGGGATTCTTGCGCCGGCCAATTTGAGATCTAAACACGCCTCTCACAATCGTTCTCCGTTCAGTAGCGGGGCCGCTGAGCGCCTGTCCGGTGGCTGCTTCGTTCCGCTCCAAGCTATGCCGATCGACAACCAAAGGAACCCGTGAAAACCACACCTTTGGTCAATTCCCGGGACGGAGCCTGAGTTCGGCGCACAGCGCCTAGCTGATGTTGAAACCGAAGTCGCCCGTGTCCGCGCCCGCCTGCACTTCGACGGTATAAGACCCTCCCGCCGGAAGCGTTACGGCACCGAGGTCGAGGCACAGGTTGAGATAGCCGCTGGGGTTGGCGAGATCGTTAGCCGCGCCCACCCGGTACTCGATCTGCTGGATGGCTCCGCAGCTTGCCGTGTGACGGATGTGCACGACCTGGCCGGGCTTGCCGCTGAAGTCAAATAGCTCGCGCTGGCCGGGGCCGTCGATGTGTCCAGCGCCCGGCGGGCTGCCCGGGCCGATGGTGGTCGGCAGGCTGATGGCGAAATGGCGGTCCGCCGGCACCGCGAGCACCGAGAATCCGAACCCGCCGGTCGTGCGGTCGTTGCTGATAACCTCGATCGTCCAGGCGCCCGCAGTGAGCGCAGCTCGGCCCCAGTCGTCGCAGAGTGAGAGTCGGCCGTGGCTGCCATTCACCGCATCCGACCGAACCAGCGCGTAAGACAGGTGAGCGTCACACGTGCCCGAATGCTCGAGGAAGACGACCTGTGGCGCGGCCAGCGTGAAGTCGTACAGCTGGCGGGCACCGAGCGAGTCCAGGCTGCCGGCCCCCGGGCTGGGCTGGCCTTGCGTGATCCGGTCGCCAAGCGCGATGCTGAAATGCTGGTCGGGCGGAGCGGCATGTAGGGTCAGCGCGAACGTTGCGGTCGTCCCCGTGGCGGTGGCGATCAGTTGATACTGGCCTGGCTTGGCCAGTGTCACGCGTCCGAGGTCGCTGCATCCTGAGCTCGCTGCAATGACGACCCCGTCAGGATCGGTCACCAGAAAAGCGGGTTTACCCTGGCAGCTGTCGACTGAGATGTACAGGTTGCGGGTGCCGTCGGCGAGGAAGCTGTATGTCTGCCTCTGAGCGTCGTTGTTGATGACGCCGGCTCCCGGGGTCGGTTGATCGGGCGACACCGTGTCGCCGATCGCGACGTCGAAGTGATCTACAACAGTCGGGCGGCCGGCAGCCGCGATCACAGCGCTCGAAACAAACGCCGGGTCGCCGCTGGCGGCCAGATCGAGAGTGCAGTCTGCCGCGACCGTTCCAGTGAGGCCGGCCTGCTCGCAGATTCCAGTCGCGCGCTGGACTGCCGGTTTGTTCAGATCGTCGACGGTGACCGGTGTCATGCCGAACGCCTTGTTCGTGAAGTAGCTCACGTCCCGGCCCAACATGTCGTCGAACAGTGACTCAGCCTGGCCGATTCGCCAGCTCTCGCTAAAGAGCGACGGGGCTACGCCATTGGTAGGGGGACTGATCACCTGACCCTGTCTGGTGACGAGGTCACGATTAGCGTCGCCGGCATAGGCGCCCCACAGGCCGGTCACCGTTCCTTTGCGGGCGGCGGCGAGGCTGAAGCCGACCTCCAGGATGCCGCTGCTGTCGACGACCGTCATGGTGGTCGAGTCCGGCCACGAGAGGATCACCGTTCCGGCCCGGCTGACGACCTGGCCTCCGTGGGCCAAGCGAATCGTGCCGTTCGGGTTGACTGCATTGCCGTTCACGTAGAGTTGCGGCTTCTCCGGATGAGCGGGGTCATACGGATAGACGCCCACCCGGTCGCCGTCCACGTTGGCGGCGACTGCCGTATTGAAGGCGACCTCAGGACCGGAGTGCGAAGAGACGGCCTGCTGGCGGACCTGGACGTCGAGGTCATGGGTGGTGGTGGAGGTGAGGGCCAGGAACTCTCCCGCCCCCTGATAGTTGAAGTGCAGCCCGTCAGCCGAGAATATGTGGGGGTCACCACCGCTCTCACCGCAGCCGCGGACACAGGTCGCCGTCGTACGTGTCGCTGAGAAGCCGGCCGGGGCGCCGAAGCTCAGGCCCAGGTTGACTCCGTTGTAAGACGGCTGTCCGTTTCCAAAGTTGGGGGACTGGTAGTAGCCGCCCGAAAAGATGCCAGCGCCGCCGCTTACGGTATTGGTGGCACCGGCCCAGTCAGCCGCTGGATTCCCGCTCGGGCTGAGTATGTTTCCGATATTGCCCGTGACCGAGACATTTAGTTCCGCTCCGACAGCTGGTCCGCTGAAAATATACGTGCTCCAGTGGCCACCGATGTTTTGAAAGTTGACACCGAAAGTGCTACCCAATGGACCGATGGTCCCTGTTGCCGACACCGTGACCCCGCCAGTGCCGACGGCTGCCGAACCGTAGAGGCCGGATGGGTCCTGGAGGTTGATCGGGTCGTCGTCCACATACGTGTAAACATTTGTCGAGCCGGCGGCGAACCTGACCGGGTCCGGGGCGGTCCACCGTCTCGTCCGAGGGTCGTAGTCGCGCTGTCCGATGCGGACCAGGCCGGTGTCGACGTCGCTTAGTCCGCCGGCGAATCCGAACGGCTGGAAGCCGGGTTGGCTGTCGGCAAGCACGTTTCCGAACGCGTCGTAGTCGATTCGCTCGGCTATCGCGCCAGTGGCCGAGTCCACGACGAGCCGGACGCTGCCGTTGGGATCGGTGAGCAGGGCGTAGTTATTGCCCCCGCGCTGCATTTCGGCGGGGCGCCCGGCGGCGTCATATGCGAAACGCGCGACCAACGCTCCGCTCGCATCGAGCTCGGCCACCAGCTCGTCTCCGGCCCAAAGGTAGCCGACCACACGAGATCCATCGACATTCTTTCCGATCCGACGGCCGATGGCGTCCGTCAGGTAGTCGACACGGTGGCCGTCCGGTAGAGCAACAGATGTCAGCACCCCCCGCGAGTCGTACGAGTACAGGGTCTTGCCCTCCGGGCCCTGCCGTGAAAGCAGCGCGCCTCCGGGGCCGTAGTTAAAACTCTCCGTGCCCTGGGTGAGGAGCTGGTCGACGGAGTTGTATGTAAGGATCGTGCGGGTCGCCGCCGCAGTGATCGCAAGCAGGTTTCCGCTGGCGTCGTACGCGTAAGTCGTCGAAACGCCGCCGTTGGCTTCTCCGACTAAGCGGCCCCTCTTGTCATAGGTGTACACGAGCGTTTGCTTGACACCGCCGAGTGTTTCGTTCGCGAGTGTGACGCGCCCGTCGGCGTCACGCGTGAACATCCAGGCCGCCGCCGGCGAGCCGCCGGCGCTGACGGCGATGCTTGCGGCGGCGCCCTCGCCGTCGTAGGCGAGCCTCGTCGAGAGGGCGGCCATCGACTCGGTGGTCAGCTGCCCGGTGCTGGGGCTGTAAGCGAGTACCAGGTCGCCCGACTTCGTCAGGCGACCGGCGGCGTCGTAGGTGATAGGACTCGAGACGCCGTCGATCGAGACGGAGATAGGCCGGCCCTGGTCATCGCGATTGATGCCGACGGTTCCTAAGACCGGTCCCTTCCAGGCTTCGGACGTGACGAGCGACCCGTCGAGGCCGCGGTCCAGCTGAACACCGCCCGGTCCCAGCAGCATGCTAGGCACGGTCGAGCCGCCCTGGAAGGCTGCGCTGAGTGCAACGTTCCCGTCTTTTACGCCGACCAGCCGGCCGGCGCCGTCGCGCTGCAGAGTCGCGCCATCTATGGCGCTGATGAGTCCGTCATCGTCATAGGTGAAGCCGAGGCCGGCACCACCGTTTGCGGGAAGCTCGGCCGTCAGGAGTCCCCGGCGAGAGTAGGTGAGGACATTCTGTCCCTGGCCCGGCGGCTGCACGCCGATGACCCGGTTGGCGGGGTCGACCAGAAGGAACTCCGAGGTCCCGTCCCCAAATGTCAGCTGTTGGGGCCGGCCCGCGACGTCGTACGCGAACGTGGTTGGACTACCCGCCGGGTCGACGATGTTGACGATTCCAGCCGCATCGGCGTAGGTGGCAAAACTCGTTCGCTGCTGCGAGCCGATGCCTGTCGTGATGGCCGTCGGGCGGCCCATGCCGTCGTAGGTGACCTGCGTTGGTACACCGGCGACGGTCGACTTGATGATCCGACCGCTTGCGTCCAGCAATGCGGTGCTGTGAACGCCGGTCGGGTCTATGAATGTCACGGTACGAGTCCCTGGGTCGAATGTGGTCGTCGACGCATGTCCATCCACGCGGACGGTCTCGGTCACCTGGCCGCCTGGGGGCACCGATAAGCCGTTCTCTGCCTGACGGTTCTCCTCGATTGTCTGCGTTAGGCCCTTGGGCGTGGTCACGGTTTCCTTGAAGATGACCGGGGCTTGCATCCCGAAACGTGGGTCTGGCCCGATTTGAACAGAGACTGCGGTGCCGTCGAAGAGCACCGCCTGCCTTCTGGTCGCAGAGATGCTCTCCTGCTCGCTGCCTCCTGTGGAATCGGTGATGGTGCGGCGCACGACGCCACCGCTGGAGCTGGTTGTGTAGATCACATGGCGGCCACTCGAACTGGTGACTGTGATCGTGTCGCCACCCTTTGAGGTGGTGCGTGCCAACGCCTGGGTCGCGCCGCCGGGGAGCACCACGCCGGTCAGCAACCCACCGGGGCCGTACGCGTAGTGAGTCGTGCCGCCATCAGGGTCCGTGTGTGAGAGGAGCAGGCCGCTCTTGTCAGATGTGAACTGGTGGGTGGGGCCGCCTGGGAGGACCAGCCGCGAGAGGTAGCCTGCGCCGTCGAGCGACACAGCAGCCTGTGCACCACCCGCGAATGTAATCCCGGTCAGCGCGCCGTGGCTGTCGCGAAGGAATGTGGTTGTGTTGCCGCTCTGATCACGCGCGTGCACGAGCCGTCCGGCGCTGTCGTGCTCGAACGTCCAGAGTGTCGCTCCGGTGAGCCCGTCGAACGTTCGTACATGCTGCCCTGAATGGTCGAACAGGAAGATCTGGCGGCCGTCCGCGGATGCGATGGCGGCGTCCCCTGAATATGCTCCGGAAGTGATCGAGAGCTCGCCCACCGGCCGCCGCACACCGCCGCCTTCCAACAAGACGTCAGACCGGTTGTCATAGACGTGGTGAACATTCAGCGTCCAGCCTCCCAATCCCTCCGAGGTGACATCGGCTTTCGGCGCCACAGCGCGGCCCGTGACGCGGTCGCTGCCGTAGACGAGGGCAAGCCCGACCGCGGGCAGGGTCACTGTCAGACTTACGGCCTGGTCGACGCATGGCAGCATCACCAACGGCTGACATTCGCTCGCGTCAAGAGCCGCGGCAGGCAGCGACGGCGCGCCAGACGAGCTCGACCAAGGCGCGGGTGGAAGCGAGCAGGCGCCCACGACAACGGTTACGGCGACAAGCACGATCAAGCCGCGAAGCCTGGTGGTGCGCTGGTTCTGCGCCAAAGCACCGCAAACTTATGCCGGACCTAAACGAAAGGAACCCGTGAAAACCACACCTTTTGTTCTGCTGCTATTCGCGACCACCTCTACGGTGCAGGCACCGGAGTCGACAGAAATTCTGGGTCCCAAATGAACGACGTTGTTGGCCGCGAATCCGAGCTGGCCGCGTTAGACGCCTGGCTTGATTCAATCCATTCCGGACCCTCCGGCCTTCTGCTCGAGGGAGAACCGGGCATCGGCAAGACAACGGTGTGGAGCGAGGGCCTGGCGGCGTCGAGGCGGCGCTCGTACATTACGCTCTCTTGCTGGCCGGCCGAGTCTGAGGCGCGACTTTCGCTAGGAGGCCTGTCCGACCTCCTTGACCCAGTCCTCGATAGTGTTCTCGGAGACCTGCCGGCGCCACAGGCCCGTGCGCTCCAGGTCGCGCTGATGCGAGTCGATGGGGTGCATGCGCAAACCGAGCAGCGCGCTCTGTTCCAAGCCTTCCTGGGCGCCGTTCGCCGGCTCGCGAGGGATGCTCCTGTGCTGATTGCGATCGACGATGTGCAATGGCTGGATCCATCAACGTCCGAGGTCGTTGCATTCGCGCTTCGCCGTCTTCACGAAGAGCCCGTGGGGTTCCTCGCATCGCTCCGGTCGCCCTACCACGTCAGTCTCCCACTTGATCCTGGTCATGCTCTGGCGCCCGGACGACTGACCCGGCTGCCTATCGGTCCCCTGTCGTTCGGAGCGATTACCCGCTTGCTGCACAGCCAGCTGCGGACCGATTTCTCCAGGCCGACGGCGCGCCGCATCTACGAGACGTCGGGCGGAAACCCGCTTCATGCGGTCGAGCTTGGCCGAGTCCTGGAGCTGCGCGCTAAAGAGCCCGCAATCGACGAGCCACTACCCGTCCCTGGAAGCCTCCGACTGCTTCTGCAGGAGAGACTCCACTCGCTTGCCGCAGAGACTCGTGACATCCTCCTCCTGGCCTCCGCGTCGCCCGCTCCGACGGTAGCACTGCTGGCCAAGGCGTCGGCCGGAGCCAGAGTCCTGCGTGCTCTCGAACCGGCAGTGGCTGCGGGCCTGGTGGCGGTCGAGGGCGGCGAGGTTCGATTCGCGCACCCGATGTGGTCGTCTGCGGCCTACTCGACGGCGTCGCCGGAACTCCGGCAACACGCCCATGAACGCCTCGCCGGCGCAGCCTCCAACGCCGAGGAACGAGCGCGACACCTCGCGCTGGCGGTTGAAAGTCCGGACGAGACCGTGGCCGCCACCCTCAGCACCGCCGCACACGCAGCTCGTGCCCGCGGCGCCACCCGGTCTGCGGCAGAGTTGGCGGCTATGGCAGCTCGCTTGACGCCTGTGGGTGAGCAAGAGCGGAAGCGCCGGATCGACGCGGCCGAGTATCTGTTCCATGCCGGAGACGCCATCCGCGCCCAGCAGCAGCTTGAGACCTTGATCGCGGAGACGCCTCACGGATCGACCCGAGCTCTGGCGCTGGCGACGTTGGGACAGATCCGAACCTATGACCTCGGAACTGAGACCGCGAATGCGGTACTCGATGAAGCGCTGGCAGACGCCAAAGACGACCCGGTGCTGATGGCCAGGATCCACACGACGATGGCGTGGTTGTGCGACTTCGACCTGACGGCGGGCCTTCGTCATGCGGACGCGGCTGTGCGCTTGCTCGCCGATGAAAAGGATCCAGCACTTCTGGCGGGAGCCCTGGGCGTAAAGATGTACCTCGAGTTCTTGCTTGGTCGTGGTTTACACCTGGAGCTCGCCGAGCGAGCAGCCGGGCTCGAGCTCAAGGCGCGGTCCGAGCGAGCGGTGGAGGCTGCGGACCTCCCCTTGGGGGCGCTGCTCAAGCACGCCGACCGTCTCGACGAGGCGCGATCTCGACTTGAAGCCGTGCTGCAGGCAGCGATCGCCGAGCAGGACGAGAGCTCCCGCTATGAGGTCCTGATCGAGCTTGGCAATCTCGAGTGCCTGGCCGGAAGATGGCCCAAAGCCGAGTACCACGCCAGGGAGGCCGCCGCCTGTATCGAGCTCACCGGGCAGTGGGAGCTTCGTCCGGGCATCCTTGCTCTGGACGCTTTGATAGATGCCCTCAGGGGTCGGTTGGAGTCTGCACGAGCGAAGGCCAACGAAGGTCTCGCAACGGCATCCGAAGCCAGATCGACCTGGTTCATCTTGATGAACCTCTCGGTGCTGGGTTTTGTCGAGCTTGCGGCCGGCAATGCCGCAGACGCTGTTCGACATCTCGAGCGAGCGGACGAGACCACTGAGCGTGTGAGCCTCCGTGAGCCCGGGCGCTTCCGTTTTCTCGCCGACTATGTGGAGGCCCTTATCGCGGTCGGAGATTTGGAGCGCGCCGAATCGGTGCTCGCCCGATTCGAGGCGATGGGACAGTCGGTCGAGCGGCTGTGGGCCCTGGCCACCGCCGCGAGATGCCGAGGGCTGCTGCTGGCCGCGCAAGCCGACATCGGCGGCGCGATCAACTCAGCCGAAGCGGCACTTTCCCTACATAAAGGCTTGCCCATGCCATTCGAGCTCGGGCGGACCCAGCTGGCCGCCGGCCTCATTTACCGGCGGGCTAAGCGAAAGCGCGACTCCAGGAACGCGCTCGAGGCTGCGCTCTCCGCGTTTGAATCGATGGGTGCTCCGACGTGGGCCGACCGGGCACGGTCGGAGCTGAGCCGCGTCGGCATGCGCCGACGATCGCCAATGGAGCTCACATCCTCTGAGCAGCGCGTCGCCGAGTTGGCTGCGGCGGGGCTTGCCAATCGTGAGATCGCAGAACGCCTCTTCATGAGCGTCAGAACGGTTGAGAGCACTCTGACGCGAGCCTATGGAAAGCTCGGCGTCCGCTCCCGAACCGAGCTTGCCCGGTTGTTCGCGACCAAGGCCACCTAACCGGCGCTCCGCAAACGTGTGGTTTCCCCCGGTTCCTCTGTCGACCGGGCTCGATAGCCTCCCATCTGAATTTGAGTCAAAGGGGGTGTCGTGCCGGAGTTCATCGCCGAAGGCTATCTGGCATCGGCCACCAGTAAGGAGCTGTCGGAATGGGGACATGGTGCTGGGCGCGTTAGCGATGAACTGGATGCAGCCGGCATCCGCGTCGCTCATCTGGGCTCGATTTTCGTGCCCAGCGATCAGACGTGCTTCTCGGTCTTCGAGGCGCCTTCCGCCGATGCAGTAGCCGAGATCTGCGCGAGAGCCGGCATTCCCTGCGAACGTGTTCGGAGCGTGGTGCTGTCTGCTTCCAACACCCGGCGGCACTCGCACGCCGACGCAGATGTTTAGCCCCCAAAACGTGTGGTTTCCACAGGTTCCTTTCGATCAGCGGCCGAATAACGTTGGCTCGTGAGAAGCCAATGGACGACTCGATAGTAGGCGCCATGTCCGCGGTCCGCACCCGCCTGGCGGCTGCTGCCCTACTGGTTGTGGTCGCTTGCGGGGGCGCGCCGGGATCGGGGTCGGCGCCGACCCCAAGCAGTACCCAAGCAACGGCTGCATCACCGACGCCGACAGGCCCAATCCAGGCTTGCTCGCTGCTGACAACTGCCGAGGCCGCCGGGCTCATCGGTCCGATTTCTCAGAGCCATCCCCTCACCGCGCATGTAGGCGAGTCTGGCTGTGGATACCTTGGCTCCAGTAGTTTCGACACGCTTAACCTCTTCGTCCTGAGCGGGCTTGGTAGTCCTTCATCAACAACCTTCGCGCAGCTCCGCGCGGATTTCGCGCTGCGAAGCGGCCAGGGATCACTCCAGGACGTGAGCGGTCTTGGGGACCGCGCATTCATGGGCGGTTACCACACGGGCTCGGCCACCGCTCTGGAACTTGACGTTCTCAAAGGCGACACCATCGTGCGACTGATCATCACCAGAGGCGGAGCGGTGGACGCCAGCCTGGCAAAACAGACGATGACCCGAATACTCGGACGCTTGCCGTGAGCATTCTGTTGCGTAGGTAAGCGCGTCGAGAGACCTCGATTTGAATACGATTTTGGGTCGGGCAGGCGGGGTTAGAACCTGGGTTCGAACCTCTCCCCCGCGACGACCGGGGTGGCCGCCAGGTCGCGCGCGGAATCGAACTCGGGAAGCTTCTCGCGGAGCGCGGCGTCGTCGCGGAACCTGAGGATCATGTCTCGGCAGGCGGTCGCCTCGAGGCCGAAGTTGGCGGGCTTGAAGCGGATCGGGGGCTCATTCCGGAAGCTGATGGTGAGCTTGTCGGTCATCTTGATCCGCGGCCAGGAGCCGGGGTCGGCGAGCGTCACCGAATCCATGACCTCCCAGAGCGCGCGCATCTCGTGGCGGTCCTGGATCACCAGGATCCGGTCGCGGAAACAGGCCAGCTTCCCCGCCGGCCACTGCTTGAGCCTGAGCCCCGCCCACGCCGCGACCCCGCAGGCGCCGGCCGCGCCGGCCCCAAGGGCCACCGCCGCGACCCAGCCGGCGGGGAGCTGGAGAGCGCCCACCCCGAGCAGGCCGAAGGCAACGGCGCAGCCCAGGGCGGAGGCCCCGATGGTCACGATCGGCCGGCGTGTCCGCACGTAGATCATTCCCGCCCCACCACGACGTAGTGTAGGACCGCACAGACAGGCTGGACGGTCGGGCAAGAGCAGGGCAAGATGGCCAGATCAGGAGGGATGTCATGGATGTAACGGCTGAGCGGGCGGACATCGACAAAAAGGTGTCGGGCAAGACCGTCTGCACGATGTTCGCCGACGCGGCAACCAGATGGGGTGACAAGCAGGCGCTGCACTGGAAGCGGGACGGCGAGTGGCATCACCTCACCTGGCGCGAGTATCGCGACGAGGTCGCGGCGATGACCCTCTTTCTCCGCGGCGTGGGCTTCGGCCCCGATCAGTTCGGCCTGATCATGGCCCGCAACGTGCCCGAGCACGTGATCGCGGACCTGGCCCTGGTGCACGCCGGCGGCGCGGCCATCAGCGTCTACAACACCCTGGCTCCCGAGCAGATCGAGTACGTGGCCAACCACTCCGAGGCGACCGTCGCATTTGTCGAAGACGAGGCGTACCTGGCGAAGTTCCTTTCGATCAGGGCGGCCACGCCGAATCTCCGGACCATCGTGCTCATGCGCGGCACGCCTCCTGAAGGCGTGCTGTCGTGGGATTCGGTGATGGAGGAAGGCAGAGCTGCGTACAAACGCGAGCCCAAGGCGTTCGAGTCGTCGTGGCGGGCCGTCGGGCCCGAGGACACCGTCAGCCTGATCTACACGTCCGGCACGACCGGCCCCCCGAAAGGCGTGACCTACTCGCACAACAACGTCATGTGGACCCTCGAATCGTGCCGGCGCGTGCTCAGCTCCGAGGGCGACACGCTGATCAGCTATCTCCCCCTCGCCCACGTGGCCGAGAGGATCACATCGGTGTGGAACGCCATCTATCTCCGGAAAGAGGTGTACTTCTGCCCGGACATCAACGAGCTCCTCGCCTATCTCGTGGAGGCGAGGCCCACATTCTTTGTCGGCGTACCCCGAGTGTGGGAAAAGCTGATGGCGGGGATCCAGGCCGGCCTCGCGGCCGAGCCTGACGACGCCAAGCGCCAGATGGCGCAGGGCGCCATCGCCACCGCGCAGCAGGCTTACCGGCTTCGCCGCGACGGCAAGGAAGTTCCCGCCGACCTGGCCGCCGGCGTTGAGCGCGCCAAGCCCCTGTTCGCGATGCTTCTCGGCAAGGTCGGCCTTGATCGCTGCGCCACGCCAATCACGAGCACGGCTCCGTGCCGCCCGGAGGTGCACGAGTTCTGGGCCGCTCTCGGGCTGCCGCTCTTCGAGGTCTGGGGCATGAGCGAGCTGACCGGACCGGCAACCGTGGTTCCCCTCAACGACCACCGCGCCCCCTCCATCGGCGTCGCGATGCCAGGAGTTGAGGCTAGGCTCGGCGAGGACGGCGAGCTGCTGATCCGGGGTGGGAACGTGATGGTCGGTTACTACCGCGATCCCGCGAAGACCGCGGATACCATCGACAAGGACGGCTGGGTGCACAGCGGCGACATCGGCGAGCTGGGCGCCGACGGTCAGTTCCGCATCGTCGACCGCAAGAAGGAGCTGATCATCACCTCGTCCGGCAAGAACATCTCGCCGGCCAACCTCGAGGCCGTGGCCAAGTCCAGCCCCATCATCGGCCAGGCTGTCGCGGTCGGCGACGGCCGCAGCTACATCTCCGTGCTCCTCGTGCTCGATCCCCAGGTCGCCCCGCTGTGGGCCAAGCGCCAGGGCATCGAGGCCTCGTTCCAGGACCTGGCGAATGAGCCGACAGTCGTGGCCGAGGTCAGGCGCGCGCTCACGGTCGCCAACTCTCACCTTTCGAGGATCGAGCAGTTCAAGCGATTCACCATTCTGCCCGCGGAGTGGACGCCCGAATCTGAAGAGCTGACCCCCACCATGAAGCTCAAGCGGCGGGTCATCGCGACCAAGTACCACCCGCAGATCGAGGCCATGTACGCGAGCCCGCCAGGTGGCCACTCCGTCGATGCGGAACGGGAAACGGCGAACCAACCAGCCTGAGCGCCCCCACGCCCCACCCGGCGTTGCTCTGCAACGTCGACCTCCGCCCACGGCCGGAGGTGATCAGGCCCTGGTCGAGGCGCGGCCCTTCGGTGGCTTGGCGCTCATGACCGCCTCCGTGAAGAGGCGGGTGGCCAGGCGGCTCTTGGGCTCGCCGGTGCGGGTGGCCAGCTTCGTCAGCTGATCCACGACCCGCGGCTCGACGTTGAGGCGGTACAGCTGCTTGACGACGGGAGCTCTCGCTTTCAACTTGGCGGACCCTCCTGAGCGTGTTGGTTGACGGCGCTCACGGATTGTCCGATCAGGCGGGGTAGTTGCCTACCCCGCCTGTTAAGGCCCTCACCCTGACCCTCTCCCGCTTCGCGGGAGAGGGGATTCCTATTTGAGGATCGTTGAGCAGTACTGCGGGAAGCCGCCCAGCGGGCTGGTGCAGCTCTTCGTCTGCTGGAACTGGTCAGCCTGACCGAAGTCTTCGCTCGTGCCTGGGTAGTCGCCCCCGTACGTGAATGCCTTCGTGGTGCCGTTGAACGCGTACCACGGGTAGGTGCAGAACGGCGCGCCGTAGTTGGCGGCGCCGCAGTCCTGGTTGATCTCGGCCTTGCCGCCGAAGTCGCTGATGGCCGACCAGCTGTTCGCGCTGCTGCCGTCGCCGAACTTCACGCCCAGAATCTGCAGCGGCGAGAACTTGAGCCACGTGGGCACGTCGTACGAGAAGCAAGCAGGCTTGGTGGCGCTGCCGGGGAGACAGAACTGGCCGGCCGGCGTGGTGTAGTTGCCGGTGTGGCCGATCTCCCACACCAGCGAGTTGGGCGCGTCGTTGACAAGGCCCCAGCTGAGAGCGTTGCCCAGCTTCTGAACATCGAAGGCGGGCATCAGTGGTCCGTCGACCTGGCTGTTCAGGATGATCGTCCCGGCGTGGCCGGTCGTCAGGTCGGTGACCGTGATGTGCATGCCGTCACGCGCGGGTGTCACGTACTGGTGGTCGGTGATCACGTCGCCGGCGTGCATGGTCAGCGGCCCCCCGATGGCGCTGTCCGTGAGCATCGCGTTGAAGGCGGCCGATTCGGAGTTGCCGTGCTTGGAGACCTCCCAGACCGGTGAGCAGGCCGTGTACGTGTTCGCCGAATAGGTGACGTTGAATCCGCCACCGGCCGTGCAGCCGGTGGTGATGCTGTTCGGGTAGAACTGCAGCTCGAGGAAAGCCTGTCCGAACAGGCTGTTCGGGTCGGTCACCGTGCCGCCGATCCAGAACGTCGGCCCTACCGAGTCGACCTGGGTCGACGGTTTGTCGGTGCCGTCGGCCGGCAGCACGATCGTCCAGGTCAGGTCCTGGGCCGATCCCGCGCGGTTCGAGAGCGGATCGATCTCAGGCTCGTCGTGGCCGGTGCACGAGTGCGTGTACCAGACGAAGTCCTGGGGATGGTGCGCGATGCACAGCGACTGGGCATTAGCGCTCGCAGACGCCCCAACCTGGATCGGGCCCAGAGCCAGCGCGCTCAACGCGGCGACGACAGCGGCGGACAAGAGCTTCCAACTACGCATCGATCCCCTCCGAATCTTCACGGCCCGCAGCAGGAAAACTGAAGGAGTGTAGCCGCCGAGGGCCGCTGACGGCAACCGTCGAACTGGCGGGGCCTGCTTGGTGAACCTGAACGAGAATGCGCATCGTGGAGAACGACCTGCGCATGCAGCTGCGCCAGACGCTCGCGACGGGACAGGTCGTCGAGTTCAAGGTGTGGGCGGAGCTCGTGCGGCAGTCGTCCGGAGGCCTGCACATATTTCTGCCGCTTCGCGACATGGGGCTGGACGCGGTGGTGCATAGGCTCAGCGATGACGTCTACATCCCGCTTCAGGTAAAGGGCCGGAGCGAGCTGACTCCCGCGGGCCAGGTGCACATCACCGTGACGGCGAGCAGCCTGGTCGATGACGAAGCGCTGATCGTTACCACGCTCGTCGACGGTGAACGCCTGGGGCCGATGGTGCTCGTCGTCGACGAGCGTACTTTTCGGGAGCTGGCCTCCCATGACGTGGTCGGGGGTCGCGAGTACCTGACCGCGGCCTTCGAGATGCACGAGGGCGGGCGGTCTCGGTGGGCGCCTTATCTCGTGACCCGTGAGCGGCTGGCGGAGCGATTCGGGATCGCCGTGTCGGTTGAGGCGCGGGCGCCGGCGGTCGAGACCGGCGTCGACCGCGGCCATGTGGGATTCATGGGCGAGACCGAGGTCGTGCGACAGCTCGCGAAGTCGAGCGTCCTGAACCTCTTCCGGCCCTTTCCCGACCTCGAGACTGTGGAGGTGCTCGTGCGGCACGTGGAGTCCCATGGGTTTCTTGGGCTTCAGGTGAAGACATGCGGTTGGGATGCGGAGCACCTGGAGAATCGGGTGCACCTGCGACGGTCGAGCTTTCGGCCGTCGGCTTCCACCTATGTGTGCGTGCTGGGATGGAATCGCGCCGGCAGCTTCGATGATTCGTGCCTGCTCATCCCCAGCGATGCCGTGGCGGACCTTGCGCGCGTCGAGGGCGAATGGCTCGTGCTGGAGCTCGAGCCGGGGGCCGAGCACCATCTCCGACTCGACGAGTATCGGACGGTGCTGTCTACGCTCGGGGCGACCGCGGAGAGGCTGTTGAGGCCATCACCCTGACTAACCCTGCGCGACAGGCGCGAGCAGGATGGGACCTATTGATCGCTCCCGCTACGCGGGAGAGGGGACGCCAGCGAGTTTTGTCTGCAGGCGCGCTATTTCGGCGGGCTCCATTCCCGCTGCTTCCAGGTACGAGTCCACCCCGCCCCACCTTTGCTGGATGTGGTTGAGGGCGCCCAGCATCCACTCCGGTGGGCAGCGCAGCTCGTCGCGCATGGATTCCACGCGCTCGGGAGGAGCGGCCGCCAGCCACTCGGCGTAGCGCTGCGCCAGGTGGACGTCCGTTTCGGCGTAGTCCGCCGCGATCGCGTTTTGATCGGCCCCGGCGACCGACAGCAGCATCGCCGCCACCAGGCCGGTCCTGTCCTTGCCCGCGTAGCAGTGAACGACGCCGGGCCCATCCAGGCGGGCGATCGCGCCGAAGATCTTGGCCAACGCCTCCTGTCGATGGTCGACCATCAGCCGGTAGCGCTCGCCCATGCCGAGCGAGTCGCCCATCTTGGACGCAAACGCGTCGTCGATCACCGGCAGGTTCAGGTACCGAGGGCCATAGTCGGGCGCCGCGAACGGGCTGGGGAACTTCGCCACCTCGGATTCGCTGCGCAGGTCGATGACCGTGTTGACCCCGTACTCCCACATCGCCTGCACGCCCGTCGTGTTGAGGCTCGAGATGTTGTCGGAGCGGATGACCACGCCGTGACGCGTCGTCCCGGAGGCGGTCGGCAATCCGCCGAGGTCTCGGGTGTTGCGACAGTCGGGCCAGTCGAGGCGCCTCGCCAAACCGGTTACGGCCCCCCCACCCGCCGACGCCTGTGGCGCCTCCGAGCTCCCCCCACGGTGGGGAGGTGACGAGGCTACCGCTTGGTGTACTGCGGGGCTTTGCGTGCCCTCTTCAGGCCGTATTTCTTGCGCTCCTTCATCCGGGCGTCGCGCGTGAGAAGGCCGGCCTTCTTCAACGCCGGACGGTAGTCAGGGTCGTAGCCGATGAGCGCTCTGGCGATGCCGTGCGCGATGGCTCCGGCCTGCCCGCTGGTGCCTCCCCCCGCGACCTTGACGCTGACGTCGAACTTCCGCTGCGTGCTCGTGACCCGAAGCGGGGCGTTCGCCGCCAGCTCGAGAACCTTGCGACCGAGGAACGCAAGGATCTCTTTGTTGTTGACCGTGATCCTGCCCTCGCCGGCCTGGATCCTCACGCGAGCCACCGCGTTCTTGCGGCGGCCGGTGCCGCGGGTGAAAGTCTCAGCCAAGGTTGATGTCCCCCCTCGCGTCAAATGTGATCGACTTCGGCTTCTGGGCCACGTGCTCGTGGTCCGGGCCTGCGTAGACGCGAAGGCGGGTCAGCATGTCGGCACCCAGCGTATTCCGCTGGAGCATGCCGCGCACCGCGTTGGTGATCGGGAAGGTCGGGTCGATCGCCTGGGCCTCGCCCAGCGTGCGCTTGCGGAGCCCGCCGGGGTAGCCGCTGTAGCGCGTGTATTCCTTGGTCGTCATCTTGGTGCCCGTCACCTTCACCTTGGAGGCGTTGATCACGATCACGTGGTCGCCGGTGTTGAGGTGCGGAGTGAAGGTCGGCTTGTGCTTGCCGCGCAGAAGCTTGGCCACGCTGCTCGCCAGGCGGCCCAATACCTGGTCCGTGGCATCGACCACAAACCAGTCGCTCTTCAAATCCGCGGCTTTCGCCGTCCAGGTCTTGTGTTTGCTCATTCCTCTTCTTTTTCTTTGGGTTCCCTAGTAAATCACTTCCATCAAGGTCAGGCCCCCGGCCGGCGCCGTTTTGGCCGCCAGCCGCCTGTCCTTCGCGCGCAGGATCTCGCCCACCCAGGCGGGGTTCCTGCGCTCGCGGCCAACCTCCGCCAGCGCCCCGGCGATGCTTCTCGCCAAGCCCCGGAGGAAGCCTTCCGCGACCAGCTCCAGCTCGACGTACTCCCCGCGCCGCGTGAGCTTGGCGCTGCGCATCTCGCGCACGCGCTCGCCCTGCGGCTCGGAAGCCGAGCAGAAGGTCGTCCAGTCGTGCTTGCCCACCAGCGCTTGCGCCGCCCGGGACATCGCTTCGACATCCAGGGGGCCTGCCACGTGCCAGCAGCGCGCGCGTTCGAGGGCAGGGCGGGCCTGCCGGTCGAGGTAGCGGTAGCGGTAGCGCCGCCAGCGAGCCGAGTACCGGGCGTGGAAGCCGTCGGGGACGACCTCGGCGCTGAGGGCGGCGACGTCCTCCGGCAATCGCGCGTTGAGGGCCGCGACCAGCCGCTGCGGCGCGATCCTGCCCTCGAACCGGAAGTTCACCACCTGGCCTTCGGCGTGTGCGCCCGCGTCGGTGCGGCCCGCCGCGTAGACCGCGTGGTCCTCGCCGGTGAGCTCGCGCAGGGCCCGCTTCAGCTCCGATTCCACCGTCCGGCCGCGTGCCTGCTGCTGCCAGCCGGCGAACCCGCGACCGTCGTACTCGAGCACGACTTTGATATTCACTTTTTAACGGTTGCTTGTGCCCTCACCCTAACCCTCTCCCGCTGCACGGGAGAGGGAACTTGTTTGTTCAGCTAGTCGACGATCTCGATGATCACCATCGGTGCCGCGTCGCCCGCTCTTGGGCCTTTGCGCATGATTCGGGTGTAGCCGCCCGGCCTGTCGGCCAGGCGCGGGATGAGGTTCGAAAACAGCCGCTCGACCACCTCAGGCTTCGAGACTTCGGCGCTGACCCGCCGCCGCGCGGCGATGTCCTGGGCTTTCGCCGTCGTGATCAAGCGCTCCACCCACCGCCTCAGCTCCTTGGCCTTGGCGTCGGTGGTGGTGATGCGGCCGTGCTCGAGCAATGACGTGCACAGGTTGCGCATAAGCGCCTTGCGCGCATCGGTGTCCCGATTGAACTTGCGGCCGCTCTTCTGGTGTCGCATTAATGGAGCTAGCCCCGGAGGACCGTGCCCATCTCCTCGGGCTTGATGAAGCCCTTCTCGACGAGCTTCTCCTTGATCTCGTCCAGCGACTTGCGTCCGAAGTTGCGCAGAGCAAGCAGCTCCTCTTCCTTCTTCTGCAGCAGCTGGCCGACCGTCTGGATCTCGTTCGCCTTGAGGCAGTTGAACGCCCGCACGGAGAGGTCGAGCTCCTCGATCGGCGTATCCATGAGCCGGTTCTGGCCGCTCTTCTCGCCGCGGCGCTCCGCCTCCTGCTCATCGATGGAGTCGGGGAAGCGCGCGAACAGCCTGAGGTGCTCGGTGAACAGCCTCGCCGCGTGGCTGACGGCCTGCTCGGGCGACATGGTGCCGTCCGTCCAGACCTCGATCAGCAGCCGGTCGTAGTCGGTCGACTGGCCCACACGGGTCTTCTCGACCGTGAAGTTGGCCTTCTCGACCGGGGAGAAGATGGCGTCGATCGGGATCACCCCGATGGGCTGGCCCTCGCGCTTGTTCTTCTCGGCCGGCACGTAGCCCTTGCCCTTCTCGACGTTGAGCTCCATGCGCAGGTGGCCCTTCGCGGCCAGCGTGCAGATGTAGAGGTCGGGGTTCACGATCTCGACGTCCGACGAGCTCTGGATGTGCGACGCGCGCACCTCGGCAGGGCCCTTGACGTCGAGCAGCAGGGTGACCGGGTCCTCGGTGAAGCTCTTGAGGCAGAGCTTCTTCAAGTTGAGGACGACTTCGGTCACGTCCTCTTTTACGTGCGGGATGGCGGTGAACTCGTGAGCCACGCCGTCGATCTGGATCGAGGTCACGGCCGCGCCCCACAGCGAGGACAGCAGCACGCGGCGCAGCGTGTTTCCGAGCGTGGTGCCGAAGCCCGGCTCCAGCGGCTCGATGTCGAACTTGCCGTAGTTCGCGCTCGTCTCGAGCTTGCGAACCTGCGGCGCCACATTCATCTGGGTGGTGTCTATTGCCAAGGGTGCTTGAAAACCTCCGTCCCTTATCGGGAGTAGAACTCGACGATCAACTGCTCTTCCACGCCTGTCTCCATCTCGTGCCTCTCGGGCCGAGCCAGGACTTTCGCCGTCTTGTCATCTCCATTGAAGGAGAGCCAGGACGGGACAGGGCGGACCTTCGACGCCTCCAGGGCCACGTCGATGACCCCGTTGGCGGGCTTCACCTTGAGCACATCGCCCGGCTTCAGCTGGTAGGACGGCACGTTCACGGTTCTGCCGTTCACCTCGAAATGCCGGTGCGAGACGAGCTGCCGCGCCTGCTTGCGCGAAGTGCCCAAACCGAGCCGGTACACGACGTTGTCCAGGCGGGACTCGAGATGCCTGAGCAAGTTCAGACCGGTCACGCCCGGTTCATCCGTCGCCTGGTCGAAATAGTTGCGGAACTGCCTCTCGAGCAGCCCGTAGATGCGGCGCGCCTTCTGCTTCGCGCGCAGCTGCAGGCCGTAGTCCGAGGTCTTGCGCTTGCGCGCCTGGCCGTGCATGCCCGGCGCGAACGCGCGGCGCTCGATCGCGCACTTGGGCGTGTAGCAGCGCTCTCCCTTGAGGTAGAGCTTGGCGCCCTCACGGCGACAGAAACGGCAGACCGGACCACTGTAGTTAGCCAACTAGACTCTCCTGCGCTTGGGTGGACGGCAGCCGTTGTGCGGGATCGGCGTGACGTCGGTGATCGCGCTTACCTCGAGGCCCGTGGCCTGCAGCGAGCGGATGGCCGCCTCGCGGCCCGCGCCCGGCCCGCGCACGAAAACTTCGATCGACCGCATGCCGTGCTCGAGCGCTCGCTTCGCCGTAGCCTCGGCCGTGACCTGGGCCGCGAAAGGAGTCGACTTGCGGCTCCCTTTGAAACCCTGGGCGCCGGCGGAGCCCCACGAGATGACGTTCCCGTCGATGTCGGTGATCGAGATGATGGTGTTGTTGAACGTGCTCTGGATGTGAGCCTGCCCGTTGACCACGTTCTTGCGTTCGCGGCGGCGGGTCCGGACGACCTTTTTGGCTTTTGCCATCACTTACCGGCCTTGACCTTCTTCTTGCCGGCGACCGCGCGCTTGGGACCGCGGCGGCCTCGCGCGTTCGTGCGCGTGCGCTGCCCGCGGACAGGAAGCCCGCGACGGTGGCGCCCGCCACGATAGGAGCCGATCTCGGTCATGCGCTTGATGTTGGTCGCCACCTCGCGCCGCAGGTCACCTTCGATGAGCAGCTCTTTGGAGGCGGTCATGCGGTCGATGATCTGGCGCAGGCGCGTGACCTCTTCCTCGCTGAGGTCCTTCGTCCGCGTGTCGGGGTTGATGCCCGCGGTCTTGATGAGCTTTTGCGCGGTCGTGTTGCCTATGCCCGTGATGTACGTGAGCGCGATCACGGCTCTTTTCTGCGGGGGTATGTCTACGCCGGCGATTCTCGCCATTTAGCCTCCTACCCCTGTCTCTGCTTGTGCTTGGGCGTCTTCGAGCAGATGACCCGAACCACCCCCTGCCGCTTGATCACCTTGCAGCTGGAGCACATCTTCTTGACCGACGGACGTACCTTCATCTCCTAATCTCTCGAATCCGCCCCCGCGAGCGATCGCTTTCCGCCAGCTCCACACCGACTTTGTCGCCGGCGAGAAGCCGGGTGAAGTGGGTGCCGGCGCGATCGGCAACGTGAGCCAGGACCTTGGCCCCGTTCTCGAGCTCAACCCGGTACACGCCGTTGGGAAGAGGCTCAAGCACGACCCCCTTCACAAGTGGGGGGCGTTGGGGCACGAACCGCGATTGTACCAAACTAAGCGTGGGGGGATCAGGATCCCCCCACGAGCCCCCCATTCGACATTGCGTGGATATCGCTCAAACGTTCAGGGGGGCGTGGCCCGGGGAACCCGGGCCACGCGGGTCCCAAGTCAGATTTTGGCCGGCCCGTGGCCGTTCGGGGAGGGCTGGGCTGTCAGGATCAGGGGCCCGGCATCCGTGATCGCCACCGTGTGCTCGAAGTAGGCGGAGAGGGCCCCGTCGGCCGTGCAGATGGTCCAGCCGTCGGGCTTCATGTACACCTCGTAGGTGCCGGCGTTGACCATGGGCTCGATCGCCAGGGTCATCCCGGACTTAAGGCGGGGCGGGGTCCCCGGGCGGCCGAAGTTGGGGACCTGCGGGTCCTCATGCATCTGGCGCCCGATCCCGTGGCCTACGAACTGCCGGATGACGGAGAAGCCGGCATCCTCGACGTGCTTCTGGACGGCGCTGGAGATGTCCCCCAGCCAGCCACCCGGCACCGCCTTGGCGATGCCCACGTGGAGCGCCTCCTCCGTGACCTTGAGCAGCCGCTGGGCCTCCGGCGTGATCTGGCCCACCCCGACGGTGATGCCGACGTCGGCCCAGAACCCCTCGAGCACCAGCCCGAGGTCCAGGCTCACGAGGTCGCGGGCGGCGATCTTCCGGTTGCCGGGGATCCCGTGCACCGCCTCGTCGTTGATGGAGACGCAGATCGAGCGCGGGAAGCCGTGGTAGCCCAGGAAGCCCGGCGTGGCCCCACCGTCGCGGATCAGCTTGTCGGCGATCTTGTCCAGCTCGATCGTCTTGACGCCCGGCTCGCAGGCGGCCTGGAGCGGCGGGAGCACCGACGCCAGCAGGCGGCCGGCCCGGGCCATGAGCTCGATTTCGTGCTTGGTCTTGAGATTGATCATGCCTTTACCTCGCCCACCTGTCCCACAGCAGACAGGACGCGGGCGAATACCTCATCGATTGTGCCCAGCCCGTCGATCTCGGAAACCAGCGCCTGGTGGCGGTAGTAGTCGAGCAGGGGGAGTGTTTTCTCGAGGAAGATCTCGATTCGGCGCTCGACGGCCGCCGGCTTGTCGTCCTCGCGCTGGATGAGGGTCGCGCCGTCGGCCGGGCACCTGGTCGTGCCGGGAGGGTAGGTCTTCTGGTCGACCGGGCAGGTCATGCGCCCGGCCAGCCTCGGGACCAGCTCGGCCGTCTCGACCTGGAGGTACAGGACCCGGTCGAAGCGCCTCCCCAGCTCCCGCAGCAGGGCGTCCAGCTCCTGCGCCTGCGGGATGGTGCGCGGGAAGCCGTCCATCACGAAGCCCACGGCGCAGTCCGGCTGCGCCAGGCGGTTGCGGATGATGCCGATCATGATGTCGTCGGGGACGTAGCCGCCCGCGGCCATGATGGGCTGCGCCTTGAGGCCCAGCGCCGTTCCGGCGGCCACCTCGGCGCGGAGGATGTCGCCGGTGGCGATGTGCGGGATGTGGAAGCGCTTGTGAAGCATCTCCGCCTGGGTGCCCTTGCCGCTTCCGGGAGGGCCATAGAGGAGGAGGTTCACTCGCCCTCACCCCAACCCTCTCCCCTGCGGGGAGAGGGAGGCCTTGTCATTTGATAAAGCCGCGGTACTGGCGCATCACCAGCTGCGTTTGCAGCTGTTTCATGGTGTCGAGTGCGACGCCGACCACGATGAGTATGGCTGTGCCTCCCAGGTACATCTGGTTGTGCGGAATGCCCGAGATGGACGATGTGGCAATGGGCAAGATGACCGTGATGAACCCCAGGAAGCAGGCGCCCGCGAACGTGACGCGATTCATCACCGCCGCGAGGTAGTTGGCGGTGGGCTGGCCCGGACGGATGCCCGGGATGAAGCTCGAATAACGTTTCAGGTTCTCCGCCACGTCGTTCACCTCGAAAGTGATCGCCGTGTAGAAGTACGTGAACGCGAACGTGAAGGCGAAGTACAGCGCGTTGTACGTGATCGCCATCGGCACGTTCGGCGTGTCCGGGGCGAAGTTGCCCTTGATCCAGTTGGCGGCGCGGTAGTACCACGTGTCGGGCGGCGCGCCGGTGAAGTAGTTGGCGACGATGGTCGGCAGGAACATCACCGAGATCGCGAAGATGATCGGAATCACGCCCGCGTGGTTGACACGAAGCGGCAGGAAGCTGGCCCGCCGGCCGACCTCCCGGCCGCCGGCGACGCGTTGCGCGGATTGAATGGGGATCTTCCGCACCGCCTGCTGGACCTCGATGATCACCGCGGTCATGACCAGCGCGACCGCCCCGAAGATGATGAAGGGGATGTAGTCGGCGAGGCCGCCGCCGGTGGTGTGGGCCGCGAACACCGCGGCGACGCCCTGAGGGCCGCGGCCGATGATGCCGGCGAAGATGATCAGCGACACGCCGTTGCCGATGCCGTATTCGGTGATGAGCTCGCCGAACCACATGAGCATCACGGTGCCCGCCGTCAGGGTGAGGATGATCTCGAGGCGCGGGAACCAGTCAAGCTGTCCGAGGATGGCGGGGCTGGTGTTCTGGAACAGCACCGTGAAGCCGTAGGCCTGGCCGGCGCCAAGCGCCACCGTCAGGTAGCGGCTCCAGCGCTGGATGCGCCGCCGGCCCATCTCGCCCTCTTTGGAAATCTCCTTGATCCGCTCGGAGATCACCGTCATGAGCTGCATGATGATCGTGGCGTTGATGTACGGGTTCATGCCCATGGCGACGACGCTGAACCGCGACAGGCCGCCTCCCGAGAACAGGTCGAGCAGACCGAGCAGCGCCTGCTGGTTGAACAGGACCGCGAGGGCTGAGGGCGATGCCTGGGGCAGGGCGATGTTGGCAAAGAGCCTGAACACGACCAGGATCCCGCCGGTGAACAGGATCTTGTTGCGGAGCTCGGGCAGCCGAATCGCGTTGATCAGCGCCTCGATGAGGTTCATCGCTTAAGCCCCCGGTTCGGTGCTCTCTTCTGCGGTCGCTTCGGCTTCTGCCGCCGGAGCTTTCGCCTTGGCCTTGGCCTGGCCCTTCTCTGGTCGCGCCGGCTTCTCGGCCTCATCAGCGGCGGCAGTCGCGGCTGGTGCTTCCTGCCCGACCTTCAGACCCTTGCCGGTCTTGGCGGCCAGGCGACGGGGGCCGATCTTGCGCGGTTCGCCGAGCACCTTGACGCTGCCGCCGCGCGACTCGATCGCAGCCCGGGCGCTCGAGCTGAACGCGTGGGCTTCGACCGTGAGCTTGCGCTTGAGGTCGCCGGTGCCGAGCACCTTGATGTCCAGTCCGGCGCGGGCCAGCCCTGCCTCGACCAGCGCCTGGGCGTCGACCCTGGTGCCTTCGTCGAAGCGGCTCAGCTTGGACAGGTTGACCACGGCATATACCTTCTTGAAGGGGTTCTTGAAGCCGGGCAGCTTGGGGATGCGCTGGGCGTAGGGCATCTGCCCGCCCTCGAAGCCGAGGCGAAAGCCTTCGCTGCGAGCGTTCTGGCCCTTCTGGCCGCGGCCGGACGTCTTGCCCCGGCCCGAGCCGGTGCCGCGGCCGATCCGCTGCGTCTTGTGGCGAGAGCCGGCCGCCGGCTTGAGATCGTGGAGCTGCATGTCCTTCTAGTTTCCTCTTTGATGTTTTTTATTGGACCGCGAGCGCCAGATCTTATAGCGGCCCCGCTTCGGGCGCAAATACGGCTCACCCTCGACCGCAACCAGGAAGTTCACCGCCTTGAGCATGCCACGGACCGCGTCGTTGTCCGGGAGCTCGCGAGTCTGCTGCATGCGGCGGAAGCCCAGAGACTGGACCGTCGCCCGGATCTGCGGCAGGGCCCCGATGGGGCTCTTCATGAGGGTGGCCTTCAACATTTTGGACTCGCCCTTCTTCTCGGCGGTCCTGGTCGCCGCCTTGGGCTCGGCCTTGGGGGCGGCTTTCGTCGCGGGCTTGTCGCTGGTGGCCTTGGCTTTGGCCATTACTTCGTCTCCGCGGGGGTGGCGGTTCCGACCGCGGCGGCGGTGCCGGGGTCCTCGCGACGGTAGGTGTTGGCCAGCTTGCGGCCCACCATCTGCTCGAGGTCCTTGCCGCGAAGCTCGGCGATCTGCTGCGCGGTGCGCAGCTTCTGGAGCGCGGCGAGGGTCGCCCGCACGGTGTTGATGGGGTTGTTGGTCCCATGGGACTTCGTAAGGATGTCCTTGATGCCGGCGGTCTCGATGACGGCGCGCATCGCACCGCCTGAGATCACGCCCGTGCCGGGCGCCGCGGGCTTCAACATGATGCGGGCCGGGCCCCACTTCAGGTTGACCTCGTGCGGGATGGTCGTGCCGACCATCGGTACGGTGATCATGTTGCGCTTGGCGACCTCCATGCCCTTGCGGATGGCCTCGGTCACCTCGCGGGCCTTGCCGATGCCCGCGCCGACGCGCCCGTTCATGTCGCCGACCACTATCAGCGCGCTGAACGAGAATTTACGTCCGCCCTTCACCACCTTGGCGACGCGGTTGACGCGGACTACGCGGTCGGCGAGCTCGGAACGTTCGCCGCCCGAGTAAGGCCTTTGCGGATATCGACTTCCCATGTGCTCTAAAACTCCAGTCCGGCTTCGCGGGCGGCGTCCGCCAGAGCCTTGATTCGGCCGTGATACAGAAAGCCGCCGCGATCGAACACGACCCGGCTCACTCCGGCGGACTTCGCCTTCGCGGCGATCGCCTTGCCCACGGTGGCTGCTTCGGCCATGCCGTTCTTCTTGGCCTTGAGGTCGACTGTGGACGCGGCCGCAAGCGTGCGGCCATCCGCATCGTCGATCACCTGTACGTACAGATGGTTCAGGCTGCGATAGACGGAAAGGCGCGGGCGGGCGGACGTGCCGGTCACGCTCACGCGCACGCGCCTGTGTCTCTTCAGGCGGTTGACCTTGCGGTCGATTCTCTTGATCATCCGGCTGTCTTGGCCCCCTTGCCGGCCTTGCCGGCCTTGCGGCGGACCTTCTCGCCGCGATACATCACGCCCTTACCCTTGTACGGCTCGGGCGGCCGCAGGCCGCGCAGGTTGGCGGCGACCTGGCCGACATCCTCTATCGAGATCCCGGACACCGAGAACTTGGTCTGGTCCTGGACGTCGATGGAGATGCCCTTGGGCGGCTTGAACCGGATGGGGTGCGAGTAGCCGAGGCTGAGCACGACCTCCTCACCCTGCTTCGCCACGCGGTAACCAACGCCGACCAGCTCGAGATGCTTTGTGAAGCCCTCATTGACACCGATCACCATGTTGGCGACCAGGCTGCGGACGAGCCCGTGCAGGGCTCGGTGCCTGTAATCGTCGGAGGGGCGCGAGAAGACGAGGTGCCCGTCCTCCTGCTTGACCGTGATGTCGCGCGGCAGGGTGCGCTCGAGCTGCCCCTTCGGGCCCTCGACCTTGACCTGGCCCGGGGCAAGCGTGACCTTCACCTTGTCCGGCACCAGGACCGGGAGCTTACCTATGCGCGACAACTCTCTTCCTTATCTCCAATTACCAGACATATGCCAATACCTCGCCGCCGCGGCCCTGACGCAGGGCCTGGCGCCCGCTCATGACGCCTTCGCTGGTGCTCAGGATCGCGATGCCCAGTCCACCGAGCACTCGCGGTATCTCGGTCTTGCGCGCGTAGACGCGCAATCCGGGGCGGCTGATCCTCTTGATGCCCGTGATGACCTGGACGCGGTCGGGACGGGACTTGAAGATGATACGGATCGTCTGGGTGGCGCCGTCCGCGTCGACCTCGAACCCGGCGATGTAGCCCTCGTCCTTGAGCACGCGCGCGATCTCCAGCTTGAGCCGCGACGCCGGCACCTTCACCTCGGGGTGGCGGGCGCCGCTCGCATTGCGGATGCGCGTGAGCATGTCGCCGATCGGGTCGCTGAGCACGCCGGTGCCGGCCTTCTTCGGGATCTTGACCTGCGGCTTGGGGGCTGGTGGACGCGCGGTGGTCGAGGCCATCACCAGCTCGACTTCGTCACGCCAGGGATCCGGCCCTCGGCGGCATTCGTCCGGAAGCAGATGCGGCACATGCCGAACTTGCGCAGATACGCGCGCGGCCGGCCGCAGATTTGACACCGGTTGTGGAACCGCACCTTGAACTTCGGGTGCAGCTGATCCCTCTTCCAGCGCTCGAGCGAAGACTTCTTGGCCAAGCTAAATTACCTCTTCCTAAAAGGCATGCCCAACCTGGTCAGCAGGCTGCGCGCCTCGTCATCCGTGCGGGCTGTGGTCACGATCGACACTTCCAGCCCGCGGAGTTTGTCGATCTTGTCGTAGTCGATCTCGGGGAACACGACCTGCTCGCGCAGGCCCAGCGAGTAGTTGCCGCGGCCGTCGAAGCCGTCGGGGCTCACACCGCGGAAGTCGCGGATGCGAGGCAGCGCGACATTCAGCAGCTTGTCGAGGAAATACCACATGCGCCGGCCGCGCAGCGTCGTCTTGATGCCGATCGTCTGGCCCTCGCGCAGCTTGAACGCGGCCACCGACTTGCGGGCCTTGATCAGCGCGGGCTTCTGGCCGGTGATCGTGACCACGTCGCCGACCGCGGCGTCCAGGGCCTTGTCGTTGTCCTTGGCCTCGCCGATGCCGATGTTGACCACGACCTTCGAGATGCGGGGCACCTCCATGGTGTTGTCGTAGTCGAACTCCTTCGTCAGCTGAGGCGCGACCGTTTCGCGGTAGGTCATGAGCATGCGCGGCGGCGCTTCGGACCGCGTGCCGGGACCTTGCGGCTGCGGCGCGGCCGCGGCCTTCTTCTGCTGCCGGGTCTGTGTCTTGACCTTGCTCACCTACCTGCCTCCGCGTAGCCCGGCTCCGCCGGGCTACCGCCTCGCTGCCGTGCTTGCGGCATTGATGCATGGCCCGGGGGGGTTTCCGTAGGGGGGGCCTGCCCCCCCTGCGCCATCTTCATTGCGCCTCCGTCTTGCGCACGCGCTCGTACGGCTCGCCGCAGTGGCGGCACTCGATCGCCCGAGCGCCGGACTCGAGGATGGTGTGCTTCGTGCGGGTCGGCCGGCCACATGATGGGCAGACGAGCATTACGTTCGAGTAGTCGAGCGGCGCTTCGAAGTCGACCACGCCACCCTGTGCGACGTTGCGCTGGCCGCCGGCCTTCTGGTGGCGCTTGAGGATGTTGACGCCCTTGACCACGATCTTGTGCCGCTCGGGAAGGGTGCGCAGCACCTCGCCCTGCTTGCCCTTGTCCTTGCCGGCGGTGACGATCACGGGGTCACCGGGAGCGAGGTCGAGCCAGCGACGGTTGGGTTGAACTTTGTTTCTCAGCATTTCCTACAAAACCTCAGGAGCCAGGCTGATGATCTTCATGAAGTTGCGCTCGCGCAGCTCGCGGGCGACCGGCCCGAAGATGCGCGTGCCGCGCGGGTTGTTGGCGGTCGCGAGCAGCACCGCCGCGTTCTCGTCGAAGCGGATGAGCGAGCCGTCGGGGCGCCGGTACTCCTTGTTGACGCGGACCACGACGGCCTTGACGACCTCGCCCTTCTTGACCTGGCCGCCCGGCTGCGCGGACTTGACGGTGGCCGTGATAATGTCGCCCACCGACGCGTACCGGCGGTAGTGGCCGCCGGCGACACGGATGCACAGGATCTCCTTGGCACCGGAGTTGTCCGCGACTTTGAGCCGAGTCTCTTGCTGAACCATTTGCTACTTAGCCTTTTCCACGATCTCGAGCAGGCGCCAGCGCTTCTCCTTGGAGATCGGGCGCGTCTCGGTGATGCGAACCAGGTCGCCCACGCCGGACTCGTTCTTCTCGTCGTGGACCTTGAACTTGGTGCGCTGCTGGACGGTCTTCTTGTACAGGCGGTGGGCCTTGGACGTGCCGACCTGGACGATGATCGTCTTGTCCATCTTGTCGGCGATCACGGTGCCCAGCCGGACCTTGCGCTGGCCGCGCGCCAGCGTATCCGGGGTCGCCGTCTTCACTGCTTCGCTCATGAGTCCTTCTTCTCCGTCTTCTTGCGGGGCGCGCGCTTGGGCTTGGGGGCTTCGTCCGCAGCGGCGACCAGCTCGGCTTGTGTCTCAGAGCCGGCTACGGCCTCGGCCTCGGCTTCGGCCGCAGGCTCGTCGTCGATGAAGCCTTCGTCGGCTGCGGTCTTCTTGCGCTTCGGCGCCGCCACTGCCACCGCGAGCGGCTCGGTCGCCTCCTGGATGCCGCTGATGCCGAGCTCCCTCTCGTTGAGCACGGTCATGATCCGCGCGATGTCGTGGCGGACCTTGGCGATCTGGCTCGAGTTCTCGAGCTGTCCGACGGCATGCTTGAACCGGAGCTCGTACAGCTCCCTTCGCGCGGTCTTCAGGCGGCCGCCCAGCTCGTCCTCCTCGAGGACCCTCAGCTCGTCAACCTTCATCTCGCACCTCCGACCGACTCCGCGGTGACAAAGCGAGTCTTGATCGGCAGCTTGGATGCGGCCAGCTTCATGGCTTCCTTGGCGACCTGCGGGGTGACGCCGCCCATCTCGAAGAGCACCCGGCCCGGCTTGACGACGGCCACCCAGCCTTCGGGGTTGCCCTTGCCGGAGCCCATGCGGGTCTCGGCCGGCTTTTTGGTAATCGACTTGTCGGGGAAGACGCGGATCCAGATCTGACCGCCGCGCTTGACGTGGCGGGTCATCGCCCGCCGGGCGGCCTCGATCTGGCGGTTGCTCATCCAGCACGCTTCCATCGCCTGCAGGCCGAAGTCGCCGAACGCGACGGTCGCGCCGCGCGTGGCGATGCCCGTGCGGCGGCCGCGGTGCATCTTGCGGTACTTGACTCGCTTGGGGATCAGCATTTAGCTCTTGGTCTTCTTCGTGGTGGTCTTCTTGGCGGCGGACGCCTTGTCCGTGGACGCCTTGGTCTCAGCCTTGGCTTTCGGCTCGGCCTTGGGCTTCGCGGCGGCCTTGGGCTTGGCGGCAGCGGCCTTGGGCTTGCCTTCCTCCGCCTCTTCAGTCTTGGGAGCGGCGGGGGCGGCGGTGGTCCGGGTCTTCGGGGCGGCGGTGGTGGCGCGCACGCGGCGCGGCGGGACGGTCGTCTCAGCGGCTACTTGCGGGGCGGCTGCCTCGACGGACTCGGCCACGGGCTCGGCTACGGGCGCGGCCGTCGCCGTCGTCTCGATGGCGGCGGGAGCCGAAGCCTGGACTGGCGCGGGGGCCGGAGCCTCCTGGATCTCGGGCTGCGGGGCGATCACCTCGCCGATGGGAGCGCCGTCAGCCGCCACGGCGAGGCGGCGCTGCTGGGGCGTGACCATGTCCTTGTAGATCCAGCATTTGACGCCGATCGCGCCGAAGGTGGTCTTGGCCGTGGCGCGGCCGAAGTCGATGTTGGCGCGCAGGGTGTGCAGGGGCACGCGGCCCTCGCGGTCCCACTCGCGGCGCGCCATCTCGGCGCCGCGGAGGCGGCCGCCGCAGTAGATCCGGACGCCCTTTGCGCCGGAACGCATCGTGCGCAGGATCGCCTGCTTCATAGCCCGCTTGTAGCTGATGCGGCGCTCGATCTGGGAGGCGATGTTCTCGGCCACCAGCTGGGCGTCGAGCTCAGGCTGCTTGATCTCCTGGATCGAGATGCGCACGCGGTTGCCGAAGCGCTTCTCGAGGTCTTCGCGAAGCTGGTCGACCGACGAGCCGCCCTTGCCGATCACAATGCCGGGCTTGGCCGTGTGGATGGTGACGGTCAGCTGGGCGTTCGATGAGCGCTCAGTCTCGATCTTCGCGATGCCGGCGTTGCGCAGCCGCGCGAGGATCACGCGCCTCATCTCGAGATCCTCGTGAAGCATCTTCGTGTAGTCCTTGGGGTTCGCGAACCAGTTCGCCTCCCACGGACGGAACACGCCAAGCCGAAATGCGTTCGGGTGGACTTTATGACCCAACTAGCTCGCTCCCTTGGGGCGGTCTTCGACCACCGCGGTGATGTGGCAGGTGCGGTGGAAGAACTCGTGCGCCATGCTGCGGCTGACCGGGCGGCGGCGCTTGTACGTCGGCCCCTCGTCGATCACCATCTGCTTGAGCACGAGGTCGTCGCGGTTCAGGTTGAAGTTGTGCTCCGCGTTCGCGGCCGCCGACCGGATGGCCTTGGCCACCTCGCGGGCGGCGTGCTTCGGCGAGAACTCCAGGTACGCAAGGGCATCCGACACCTTCATGCCGGTGACGGAATCCGCAACGAGGCGCGCCTTGCGCGGCGTGCGGCGGACAAATCTCTGTACTGCTGATACTTCCATCGTCGCCATCTACTACTTGAGTGCCGTGGACTTTTCGGTGTGGGTGCCGTGCCCGCGGAAGTGCCGCGTCGGCGCGAACTCGCCCAGCCGGTGGCCGACCATGTTCTCGCTGATGAACACAGGCACGTGCTTGCGCCCGTCGTGCACCCCGATGGTGTGCCCGACCATGTCGGGATAGATCACCGATGCGCGGGCCCAGGTGCGGATCACCTTCTTCTCGCGCGCAAGGTTCATCTTGTCGATCTTGTCTTTCAAAGAGGCGTTGATGAACGGCCCCTTCTTGCTCGAGCGTGTCAACTACTTCTTCCTTCCCTTCTTTTCGCGGCGGCGGATGATCAGCTTGTTCGAAGCCTTCTTCGGCTTGCGCGTGCGCAGGCCGAGGGCAGGCTGGCCCCACGGGGTCTTCGGGTTGCCACCAGGGCCGGTCTTGCCCTCACCACCACCGTGCGGATGGTCCCTGGGGTTCATCGTCGAGCCGCGCACTGTCGGCCTGATTCCAAGCCAGCGGCTGCGTCCGGCCTTGCCACCCGACTCGTTCTCGTGCTCGATGTTACCGACCTGGCCGATCGTGGCCTGGCAGTTCACGTGGATGCGGCGCAGCTCGCCCGAGGGCATGCGCACGACGGCGTAGTCGCCTTCCTTCGCGAGCAGCTGGGCCGAAGCTCCGGCGCTGCGCACGAGCTGGCCGCCTCGACCGAGCGTGAGCTCGATGTTGTGGATGGTCGAGCCGACCGGGATGTGGGCCAGCGGGATGGCGTTGCCAATCCTCACGGGCGCCTCGGCCCCGCTCTCGATCGGATCCCCCACCTTCAGGCCGAGCGGCGCCAGGATGTAGCGCTTCTCGCCGTCTTTGTAGTGGATGAGCGCGATGCGGGCGCTGCGGTTGGGGTCGTACTCGATGGTCGCGACCTTGCCCGGCACGCCGTGCTTGTCGCGCTTGAAGTCGATCTTGCGGTAGAGCTTGCGGTAGCCACCGCCCTGGTGGCGCGTGGTGATGCGACCCTGGTTGTTGCGGCCCGCGTGCGTGGGGATCGACTCGACCAGGCTCTTCTCCGGCGTGTCCGTCGTGATCTCGTCGAATCCGGAGATCGACATGAAGCGACGGCCGGGGCTGGTTGGCTTGAACCTTCTGATCGGCATGCCTATACGCTCCCAAACAGACCTTCGATTTTTTGGCCTGGACCGAGCGTCACGATGGCCTTCTTCCAGTCCGACGTGCGGCCGACTGGGCCGCCGGCCCGGCGCATGCTGCGGCGCTTCTTGCCCCGCATGCTCACGGTGTTGACATCGCGGACCTTGATGCCCTGCGCCTCGTACTGCTCCTCGAGCGCCTTTTTGATCTCTGTCTTGGAGGCGCGTGGCGACACGCGGAACGTGTACCGGCCCTGCGTGTAGAGCAGGTAGGTGCGCTCAGTGATGACCGGGCCGATCACGATCTCTGACGCGGCGCGGGTGGTCATTCGCTTTCCTCCGGGACCGCGTGAGGGCGAACCGGCTTGCTGAAATTCTCCTGGAGCAGCTCGAGGCTGTCCTTCGAGATCAGCAGGTAGGTGTAGGTCAGGAGGTCGCGGACGTTCATGTTCCGCGCGAGGATGATCTTGGCGCCGGCGAGGTTCTCGAAGCTGCGGCTGACCACCAGGTTCGGGGCCGGCAGGACGACCAGCATCGTGCCCTCGACGCCCATCGCCTTCAGCAGGTTCGCCGCCTGGCTCGTCTTGGGCTCCTCGAATCCGAAGGCCTCGATTACGCTTACCTGGCCGTCGATCGCCTTCTGGCTGAGGGCCGAGCGCAGGGCGAGCCGGCGCATCTGCTTCGGCATGCGCTGGTCGTAGCTGCGCGGCCGCGGACCGAACACCACGGCGCCGCCCTTCATCGATGGCTCTCGCGTGGATCCGTGGCGGGCGCGACCGGTGCCTTTCTGGCGGTAGGGCTTGGCGCCTCCGCCGGAGACGGTGGCGCGCGTCTTGGTCGACGCCGTGCCCTGGCGCGCGTTCGCCATCTGGCGGACGAAGGCCTGGTGCATCACGGGGATGTTCGGGGTCTCATTGAAGATGACCTTCGGCAGCTCGACGTCGCCGTTGCGCTCGCCCGTCGAGTCGAAGAGCGGAACGTGCAGGTGGTCGGTCTCCTTCTCGGTCTTCTTCCTGGCCGCCGGCTTGGCGGCGGAAGGCTTGGCGGCGGAAGGCTTGGCGGCTGAAGGCTTGGCGGCCGCAGGAGTGCCGGTCTTCTTGGTTTCGGCCACTAGACCTTCCTCCCGGTCGGCTTGCCGGCGGGGCCCTTGACCTTCACCGGTTTGGTCGACTGGCGGACGAGCACGAGCGCGCCTTTGGCTCCGGGCACGCCGCCCTTGAGCAAAAGCAGGTTGCGCTCGGCGTCGACCCGGACCACCTTGTAGGCCCGCGCGGTGACCCGCACGTTGCCCATCTGGCCCGACATGCGCACGCCTTTGAACACGCGCGCCGCGTCGGTGGCGCCGATGGCGCCCGGCTGCCGCACGTTCATCGAACCGTGCGACTCGGGTCCGCGGCTGAACTTGTGGCGCTTGATGAGGCCCTGGAAGCCCTTGCCCTTGGAGTGGGAGGTGACGTCCACGATCTCGCCCGCGGCGAAGATCTCGGCCTTCAGCTCCTGGCCCTGCACGACGCCGTCATAGCCGCGGATCTCGACCACGTGCCGGTGCGGGTCGACGTTTGCGCTCTTGAACACACCGGCCCTTGCCTGGGTGAGCTTCTTCGCGTCGATCGGCTCGAACGCGATCCGCACAGCCTCGTAGCCGTCCTTCTCTTTGGTGCGCAGGCCGAGGACCCGGCATGGGCCGGCTTCGAGCACAGTCACCGCGGACGTGGTGCCGTCTTCGTTGAAAAGCTGGGTCATGCCCAGCTTCCTGGCCAGAAGTCCTTTCAACTCTTGATCTCGATCGATACGCCGGCCGGAAGGCTGAGACGCATGAGCGCGTCGACGACGCGGGGGTTGGGATC
>Ga0073928_10001882_pt1 | contig 38574 bp, 25 predicted proteins | sample PaiPotPPA55metaG_FD_76969 | JGI IMG/M metagenome (GOLD analysis project Ga0073928, IMG submission 76969) | Iron sulfur acid spring bacterial and archeal communities from Banff, Canada, to study Microbial Dark Matter (Phase II) - Paint Pots PPA... ... | reverse complement strand
GCGGAGAGGGTGGGATTCGAACCCACGGTTGAGTTTCCCCAACACACGCTTTCCAAGCGTGCTCCTTAAACCGCTCGGACACCTCTCCGTCTTTATTGCAATCAGGTTAGCACAATCGCAATACGCCCCGGCGATGCTTTTAGGGTGTGATTTGAATCGTCGCGGGCGAGATTTGTCGCGGACACTCCGGAAGCCGCTGAGCGTTGTAGTTACATTTTGTAGAACTGAATCGATCCATTCCGTACTGCAACAATCCAAACACGATCACGCCCTTGAGACTTCCGGCCGTCGTGTGCATCCGAAGGTGGGCGCAAAACGGGTAGCAACCGCGATTTGATTGTGGCACGGCCGGATTGAACCGGCCGTGCCACAACTTACTCGGTTGAGGTTAGTGCTTCTTGGTTTTTGGTTTTGCCTGCGCCTTCTTTGCGTCTGACGAAAACGCAGTTGACTGCTCCAATGACCCGCTGAAGTAGCTGCCTGTATCCATTTCGATCCAGACTAACTGCGAACCACTGGCCTGGTATGCAGTAACAATCAGGTCCACGGTATCGAAGCTCTCATCACTCGCTGCAATCTCCAGGGGACTAAGAGTAAAGCGTCCCAAGTTGATTGCGTCGGCAGCAACGGTTGCGTTGAAGGTTGCGTTGGTTGACAGTGCTCCGGTGCTGAGGGCCGCAAACGGATCGCTAAGAGCGCCTGTGCCAGAAAAAGCGCCTGTATCGGATGCTACCATTGCAGCGCCAACGAAATCGAACTCGTCGTCGAATGCATCGGTGTCACCCTGTGCTCCGAAGGCGTATGCGCCCGAGAAGTTAGCCACGGTGGTATCCGTTTGCGGAACTATAGAGCCCGTGCCGACTAGATTTGCGTCCATTTCGGCTACAAGCGCTCCTCCGGTACTGTCTGTTGTGTCATTGGGATCGAGGATGTTGAGGGTAGGATCGACTGCATATACCCCCAACGTTACGATGTCTCCAAAATCCCCATCGGCGAAGGTCATGGTGCCATTACCCGCAGCCGATATACTGTAAGTTCCAGTGAACGTCTCTGCGGGCAACAGTAGGAGATTCAATTCGTTCAAATCACCCACACCACTGAACGAACATATGCCAGTGCCGGAGCAGGCTGGCTGACCCTGTGGAATGGGGCTGTGAGTCTTAGGCTTAGCTGCTGTGACCTGGGCAGTAGTGAAGAACTCACCCACTCCTGCGTAAAAGCCACTGCTGTTAGCGACCGAGAACACGGAAGCACCGATAGAACCACTCGAGAAGGTCCCAGCGGAAGTGCCTTGTCCGTAGGCTGAGCCGAGGGCCGTAGCGGTCGGATTCACATTGATGACCCGAACAACTTCGGGACCAACGACGTAATAGTTAAACGAGGTATCCACGCCCGTCGTTCCAGTTGCAACGCCACGACCGAACGAGTCTGGTGCCGACAGTGTTGCCCCTGCAGGTACAGCGGTGCCTAGCGTAACGGTGCCGCCGTCATTTTCATCGAAGGTGCCCGTCACGTTGCCGGCGTCGTCAAACGAGAACACGCCTCCAAAGCCAATTAGCAGACCACCTGGATCCACTCCGCTGGCGGTAAATGCAAATGAACCAACTGGTGTGGTGGTCGCGGTCTGAAGATCGATGCTTCCAAACGACGTTGCGCTCCCGTCGAACTGCACGATTAGAGCATGGTTGGCATTTGAGAAGACCACGGCAAAAGTCTCCGTTCCGGTGACGCCCAAGGCCGGATTGTCCGTAATCAGGGTCAGGACGGCATTTCCACTCCCGTCACCCGCCATGACTAGAGACCCACCCGTGATCGTGTCACCCGAAGGCTGGGGCGATGTATTTACGTCACCATCGTTGAAGTCCTGTTCGCCGCTAACAACTGTACCGGAACCGTCCGATGCAATAGCCACAACTCCGGCGATGGAATAAGTATCAAAAGTCGTGTTTTCTTCGCCGGTCGCGTAGAACACGAAATTCTGGGTTGCCACGCCTGTAATGGTGATGGTTGTGGAAGCGCTGACCGAGGGTTTTGTAACCGAGGTGGCAGTAATGGTTACTGAGCCTCCGGCTGGTGCGGCATCAGGAGCCGTGTACGTGCTCGGAGTTCCGCTCGGCGTTTGGACAGGATCGAAAGTCCCGCATGCTCCAGAAGGCGCGCAACTCCAAGTCACTCCGCCGGCTGCATGATCGTGGGTCACCGTTGCAGTCACGTTACTATTTGTGCCGGCTGGCAATGTAGTCGGCGCTGTGGTAATGGCCACTCTAAGATGTCCGCCACCGCCGCAACCCGCCACTGCCAATGCACACGCTGAAAGTACAACGATCCAGAGAGTCGCTCGCTTCATAGCTGCCCTCCTTTCGTTGCGGATTTCGTCTGGTTCTTTCGCGCTACTGGATGATAGGTAAAACCATGTTCGTTGCGAATCTTGTAGACCTTACCATTCGCCTGCACCAGGCGAGCGATCAACACTTGCTGGCCGTGCACCGTCTTCATCACACCAGTCAACTGAATGAGCTGTCCCGGTGTAACAGTGAGCGCATCTTTGCCTCTCATCGCGAACTCTCCCAAATTTGCGTCCACCTTACCCGAGGTTGTTTGTACCATCAGGTGCGATCCGCCTTCCTTTTTCGTCTCACGAGCAGATGCTCTTACAACGCTGCTCACCGCACCTGTGAATGTTATTTCCTGAGTGATGTCGTACCGAAGGTGTACGACGGGTTTTGTTGGGTCAGACGTTTGCGCGTGAAGCGGCAATGCAAATACACAAAGAGCCAGAGCTAATGGCCCCAAAGCAGAGAAACGCCATTTCATAGGTTTTCCTCCTGAATTTTACTTGCAAGCAATCAAACAAACGGGGATTGTGCAGGCGTGTGCGGACGGGAAGCCCAACTACAACTCTGCTTTCCGAACCCAGGGGGGAACCCAAGCCTAAGACAACTGACCCCGGCGAAATATACCATCATTGCCAAAAAAAGATATAGCGGTAAGTTTCCGCGGAAGTGTCAATCTCGCTAACTAGCGGGCGGCTTTGCTTCAAATCCCGTTGCGGCATCATCGGCGGTAGGAAATATCTCGATGAGCGTATCCAGCTTCGTCATTTTCAAACTATAAACGATCATCGGTTGCGCCGACGCTATGCGCAGCCCGCCGCCTGCCCTCTTCAACTTGGTCAGGCTCCTCACGATCGTTCCAATGGCGGCGCTGTCAATATGCGTTATGCCGGCCATATCAAAAATGATGCGCGTCTCGCCCATCGCGATCATTTCGTCCACTTCTTGTTCCAACCGCGCGCATTCCGCGCCCGCATGAATGCTGCCTTTCATCTCCAGCGCGCCAACTCCCGGCTGCATCTTGCGTTTCATGAAGCGAACGATCATGACGCGCCAAGCTCCTCGCCTTCATACGGAAAATTTTGGATCAGCTTCACGCAGCCTCCCAGCGCGGAAAACAACGAATCTCCCCAGCCGCACGGCATGAACGAAGCCGTCTTCTGATTCAGCTCTTTATCCGCCTCGGCGTAAAATCTCATGCGCTGACCCGGCGGCGGCACCGCGAACTCTTTCACCGTGATCGCAAACGTCACGTCTCCGCCCGGTTGCTGCTTCGCAATCGTGAAGTGATGCAGCCGCGTTAACAGTTCCGCGGGATGTGCGTGTACGTATTCCCAATCGCTCATAGATTTTGGCGCTTAGATTAGGGCGCGAGTCTACAATCCTGGTCGCTATCCGTCAATGAATTCGCCGCAAGCAAATTTCCGCACGCCGCATCTCGCCGCATTTGTTTAAGTGCATTCCTGAGAGTTTTTTTCGCCTTCCGCCGTTTTCCGAATCCCGGTTGACATCCAATTCCCCGCGATATAATCTCCCTCGATTTTCGGCCCGCGCGTTTTTTCAAAAATCCAGGAGGAAAATGTGAAACTGCTCAAACTGAGTACAGCCCTCAGTGTGTTGCTTCTCGTTGCGCTTTCCGCTTCAGCTCAGAACCAACCCGGCAACATCGCCGCGCTCGAATTCCAGACGCCGAAGAACGGCATGGTGAAACAGTATGAAGAAGGCCGCAAACAAAAGGCCGCTTGGCACAAACAGCAGAACGATAACCAGGGACTATACGTATTCGAAACTCTCACTGGCGAGAACACCGGCACCTACGTCGTCGGCCGCCTCGGCCTGCACTGGGCAGACTTTGACAGTCCCAAGGTTGGCGATGCTGATGATCTGGCGCAATACCAAAAGCTCGTCGGTGGTTCTGTTGAAAAACTCGTCACCGCTTACTACGAATTCCTGCCGAAGTGGAGCAATCCAGCCACCGATAGGGGGGCCAAATACACCGAGGTCGTCACCTTCCACATTCGCTACGGACACGGCGACGATTTCCGCAGCGCGGTCGCAAGAGCCGCAGAGGCCCGCCAGAAAATGAACTCCAAGGCTCAATATTCCTGGTATCGCTTGGTGAACGGCGGTCGCGGCAGCACTTTCGTTCTAACCATCGAACACACCAACTGGGCTTCCATGGAAGACGATCCCGCGGTAAAGCCGTTGCGCGACGATCTTCGCGCCGCCTTCGGCGAGCAGGAAGCTATGTCCGTGATCGAGAGACTCAACAGCTCGGTCGAGGGCACCTACAGCGAGCTCATCCAGTTCCGCCCGGACTTGAGCTACACCCCCGCAAAATAGTAACCGTGCGACCACCGGAGAGGGCTACTTTCCTGGAGTAGCCCACCCCAAATTCCACCGATCAGATCTCAACCATCAATGACGCGGGAGCCCTCTCCGGGCTTTGGTTCCACTCGGACCTGGAACCTGTGGCCCACACGCGGTTGAAGATTGTTCTGCACAAGCCATTGCTCGATGGCCGGCGAGTCGGTTAGCGCGCGCCATACTTTCTCCGGTGGCTCCGCATAAATCACTTCAAATTTCAGATTCCACTTCATTGCCGGCCTCTTTTCTCTCAACGCCCCGACCACGCAGAGCGGTTTACAAGTTCATCCTCGGCGGTTGTGAAGTAGCCGCGAAAAAGCACGCTATTGGGTATCGCGCAGCGCTGTGGGTCGCTCGCGGATGGAACTCGCGGCCTGGAAGCGCAGGTGCAGACGCTGGAGACTCACATGACTGACGGCTCCCCAACGCCTCTGACGTCCCCATCACAAAGCTGACACCGGCAGCGCCGGCTAGGTGGGCTCCCCCAGACCAAAGTCCGATCCTTTAAAGACCTCTGCGAACACTGTCTAACTCACCATTACACGCCAGAGGTCTTCACCAGAAATTTTTAGATGCATGGCCCGCTCGTTGACGATATGGTCGAAACGAATCCACTCCGGGCTGTTCTCTTCGTCCTGCAAAATGAACATGCCGTCCTCAGCGGGCTCAAGCACAACGACGCCATCGGCCATCAGCTTTCCTTTTCGCAAGACAATTCGAGAGCTGCCGATCCAAGGGCTCTCATTACGATAATGGCCGACGTATCGTTCCCACTCTTTCGGATATGTAAAAGTTCTTGGCCCATTGTATTTTGAGTTGGTAAACCACTGGCCCCCAGATGCCGCCTCCACGACTGAACTGTGGGGATCCTTCGCGTCGGCGCGGCCAAAAACCAGCATGAAATGCTGGAAATCCGGATGCGGCACGATAAACATATCGCCGTGAGTGTTCTCGAGCGCAACGCGCGTGCCTTGGTATATTAGGAAAAGGTTTTCGCCCGTAGCTACGACCTCGAAGCTACGCCCTTCAGAGCTTTCATACTTCCCTAGGTAGTCGGAGGCATTTTTCACCGAGGCTGGCGAATCCGTTGTGGGCACCGGTGGGAAAGACTTGGCGGCGCGACGGGCTCGCATGAGCTGAATGGCATATTGAGCGATGGGGTTTGGCCGGTATCCTTGCATCGCATTAATTGAGACAAACGTTCCCACGCCGTCGTCGATATCAACTTGGAGTGCGGACGCAAAAGACACCATGCCGCCAGTGTGGCGCACAATTTTGTGACCATCGAGCGTGTCCACTGCAATACCGTAACCGTAGCTGGCAGTGGGACCGAACTCGACTGCCGGGATATGCGGATGCGAGAAGAGATCGAAGCTATCCTTCGAGAGTATCGAACCTTTTGGCCCTTGACCAAGATTAGCGATCATCTGAATATAAAGCCCCATATCGTGAGGGGTGGAAGCGATGCAGCCTGCGCCGTCAGTCATCACGATAGCGGGCGCCTCCGCTAGCCGCCCGTGACGTGTATACGGGCGATCATTCTGAAAGACCATGTAGTTTTGGGCAAGTTTTTCACGAATGTCGAGTGAAATGAACGGTTCCGTTTGGGCCATACCCAGAGGATTGAAGACGCGCCTACGAAAGCTTTCCGCCAGCGGCCGTTCATCCAAAGTCCATACTAAATGTCCGAGCGCGGTGTAACCGGTGTTGCAATAGTGGAAACGGTTTCCGGGAGCATAGGCTGCGCGATGCTTCGCAGCTGGATCGGACAGGAAGACCGGTCCATCGCCGGGCAATCCAGAGGTGTGCGTAAGAAGATGATGAGTGGTGATCGGAGAGAATTTTGATTCAATTCGAAACCACGGCAGATACTCAACGATCGGCTTATTTAGATCCAGTTTGCCTTCCTGGCGTAGCTGCAACAGACAGTTGGCCACGAACGACTTGCTGATCGAGCCGATTTCGAAAAGGTCCTGCGGTTTGATGGCAACGTGCGATTCCGTGTCTCCAAAGCCGTAGGCCGCTACGCGCTGCACTCCATCGCGATCCGCCATCACCAGGGTCATCCCCGGTGCATTCATGGCCCGCATGTACTGCTCGATGAAAGTATCTAAATCTTTGAAGCACTCCGCATACTGGCTCTTCGCTTCTTGCGACCGAAATTCCAGAACGAAAAACCGAGTGGTAACTGTCCCGGCAATGGCTCGTCCGCTCAAATTCAGAAAATCTCTGCGAGTTACTGAAACCGACATTAGCCATCCTCCTGAAATTCAGAATTGAGTGGGACTATAACATCCCGCTGTTCTCCCTTCAGCAAAGCTGGACCGGACGTTCCCGCCGTATAAGGCTTCAACTTCTGTTGATATGTTCCATTTGTTTCACATCTTAAGCCGGCGTGATAATAACGTAAAACAACTTGACAAATCTACATTGTGTGACTAGATTTCACGCCATACGTGACAGTATCATCATTCTGAAACACGTATTTCATTTGTGAGTTTGGCGCTTGGGCGTATAACACGTGGCACATTTCTCGCGTATCCATTTAAGGATGGGAGAACATCTCAATGAGAATCGAAGAGAAGCGATCTTCCGCACGCAGCAGCGCCGCTAGCCTCAACAGATACCTCCGGTACGTCTACGGCCTGCTAGCAGTGTGCGCCACACTTATGAACGTTCCGGTTGTCTCTGCGCAAACAGCGGAAACTGGAGCCTTAAACGGCACGGTGACGGATCCGAGCGGTAGAGTTGTGCCGGGCGTCACAATTCGGGTTATCAGCGCCGCAACGGCGCAAACACGTGAAGCGATTACCCAGAGCAATGGAAGCTACCTGGCTGCGTTGTTACCGCCGGGCCGGTACAGCGTGGAAGCGTCGACAACAAATTTCAAGAAGGCCACGTTCCCAAGCGTTGAAATTCACGTTACGGAGACTGCGACGTTGGACATCAAGTTGGAAGTCGGCTCGATCACAGAAACGGTGACGGTTCAGAGCTCAGCAACGCAGCTTGATACCACTTCCAGCGCGCTCGGAAACGTAACCGATCAACGCATGGTCGAAAATTTACCGCTGGTTACTCGAAATTACATGCAGATTCTAGGCCTTTCGCCGGGCGTTTCGTCTGATATTTCTGACGCGGCCGCGATCGGACGCGGAAATGTGGGAATTGAGTACTCTGCGTCTGGGGACATTGAGAACGACAACAACTTTCAGATGAACGGCGCTCAGGTCAACGATCTAATGGGATCCGGTGGCATTAGCGGCGGTATTCCCGTCCCCAATCCCGATTCCATCCAGGAATTCAAGGTCCAGACCGGCCAGTACGACGCTTCTTACGGGCGAAATGCGGGCGCGAATGTGGACGTAGTAACAAAATCCGGAAGTAATGATTTTCACGGTGACGTTTGGGAATACTTTCGGAATACAGATCTAAATGCCAATAATTATTTCCTTAACCAGAACAAGTTGCCGCGCGGCGTTCTGGATCAGAATCAATTCGGTGGTACCGTTGGTGGTCCGATAAAGAAAGACAAGCTATTTTTCTTTGGATCCTACCAGGGCACTCGGGAAAAAGACGGATTGAGCCAAGGCTGTGCCACTGGGGGGAGTTTGCCGCTGGGACTGACGAATGATGCGAGCAGCCGGACTGCGACCGCGCTCGCCAGCACCTTCGGGATTGCTTCGCCAGCGGACATTTCGCCGACGGCGCTCGCAGTTCTGAACGCACAACTGGCCAATGGACAATTCGTGGTTCCTGCCCCGCAAAACAGCGCCGGCACCGCGGCATTCAGCTCGCCGTGTCCGTATACGGATAACCAATACGTTGCCGATGTGGACTACGTGCAAAGCCAAAGGAGCCATTTTTCCGCCAAATTCTTTACGCTAAGCAGTACGACAACACAAGCCTTCCCCGGAAACAATATCGGTCTTACGACCGTGACGGTTCCCGGATTCCCGCAAGCGTCACATAATGGGTTTCAGGATCTTTCGCTAACGCATACCTATACCTTCAACGATCGTCTTCTGAATCAAGCCGTCTTTGGATTCCATCGCACCGTTGGCTTGCTGGGACAGACATATCCAAATATAAGTTTTGCGAACAGTCCGGCATGCGCTGGAAGCGTTTCAGGAGTGATAACGCTGGCGAGTTTATGCGTACCTGCCCCACCGGCAGATAATGTGGTTCCACAAATTCTTGTGCAGGGTACCTTCAATGTGGGCGGAAACGGCCAGGGCGTGTCCGTTTACCAAAATGCCGTTGATTTCGGCGATTCGGTCACCTACGTTCGCGGAAAGCATTCGTTTCATTTCGGAGGGGACATTAGCCGAACCCAAATCAATTTAGAGACTTTTCACTTTCTTGCGGCGCTTGCCTATTTGTCGTTTAACGACTTTCTAACCGGAAGCCCCTTCGTCAGTGTCGATTTGCCGGCAGAAACCGCCCGGCAGTGGAGGGTCTGGAATGGCGATCTATACATGCAGGACGATTACAAAATACTTCCACGACTGACCCTCAACCTCGGCTTGCGATATGAGCGCCAGGGACAATTAGGCGAAATGTTGGGACGGGCCTCAACGTTTGATATTGCGGCAGCGAATCCTAATCCGCCAGCCAGTGGGTCGCTGCAGGGTTATGTGGTCGCGTCCAACTTCCCCGGCTCGCTCCCAACAGCAGCAGACGGCAGCATGCCCACCCGTGCCAGTACGAATACGGCGCTCGATAATGATGGACAAAACGGTTGGGAACCGCGTGTCGGATTCGCGTGGCAATTACCGGGTACCGACCGCATGGTACTTCGCGGGGGATATGGAATTTACTACACTCGGACGACCGGACAGCCATTTTTGCAACTCCTTACGGCTCCCCCTTTCGGGGTGCTCCGGCAGATTCCCGGGAGCACGGTCGACCAAGCTTTTCCGGCTTTCCCGCCGATACCATCGTTTCCAACATACTCCCCGACCACTCCGACAAACCCTCCTCTGACACCGATTATTTTTTCACTACATTTCCGGCCGCCGATCGTTCAGCAATACAGCATGGACCTGCAGACAAGCCTCTCGCATAACTTTCTGTTGGATATCGGCTATCACGGAGCGCGCGGAACAAAGCTAGTCGAGGAACAAGCGTTCAACCAGGCGCTGGACGCAACTGTAACGCCCATACGCGGACAGACAACTAACACTGTGGCCAATGTTCCTTTACGTGTGCCGATCGAGGGGTTTAGTCCCAACCTTGCAACACTTGTGGCCAGCAACGGAGCTTCTTGGTACAACGCGCTGGAGGTAAGTTTGAGCCACCGGTTTAGTCACGGCTTGCAATTTCTGGCTTCTTACACATGGGCTTCGGCTCTTGAAACCGATCCGGGATACGTCCAGGGGCTACTTGCTGGGGGCGTACTGACCGGCAATCAGACCAACGCTTCCAACTACGGACTCGACCCGTATATACGTACGCAACGTTTTGTGGTCAGCTACGTTTATGATTTCCCCGCTCCGAGAGATCATTTTTCGTTGAGCGGCCGCGTCCTATCCGGATGGTCAGTGGCTGGCGTAACTACTATCCAAAGCGGACAACGGCTTAGCATATATGAAACAAACACGCTGAACGCCTTCGGTATCAACAGCACCGATCAGGATCGAGCCCAGATCGTATCGGGCTGCTCTGCAAGCAATCTAGTAACCCATGGTTCCGTCACCAGTAGGCTGAATGGTTTTTTTAATCCTGCATGTTTTACAGCGCCCCCAGTTATCGGCGCCGATGGCTTGGCCACCGGATTTGGCAATGGCGGCATTGGGAACGTGACCGGTCCAGCGCAGCAGGATTTCGATATATCGATCATCAAGAAGACTGCGTTGGGTCATAGTGAAGCGAGGAACCTCGAGTTCCGAGCGGAATTCTACAATGCGTTCAACACGCCCTCCTTTTCAAATCCGGTTCTAGACGCCGGGATAGTCGTGCCGGCAGGCGCAACGGGCGCGACGCTTGTACCCGACCCGGCATTCGGTGTGATTTCGACAACGAGTGTGGCTCCGCGAATCGTCCAGTTTGCATTGAAGCTGTATTTTTAGCTGCCGGTAATTCCTTGTAAGCCGCGCGCGACACGTTGCAGCTCGGTGCAGAGAAGTTGATTTTACAACAATTGAAAAAGAGGATTGATTGACGTGTCGCAAATGCAACTGGATCGGCTGGAACTTCGCGAACTAAACATGCCGTTGAAGTATCCCTTTGAAACAAGTTTTGGCCGCACGACAAACCGCCCTGTCCTGATCGTTCAAGCAATTGATCACAACGGGGTTGCCGGTTATGGCGAATGCGTCGCCATGGAAGGTCCGTTCTTTAGCGCGGAAACAATCGACACGGCATGGATCATCATCGCGAAACATATTGCGCCATTGCTCGCTTCGCAGGATATACAGGCCGACGGCCTGTTCCAAAGGCTTTCGCCGATTCGTGGAAATCAAATGGCGAAGGGCGCGGTGGAAGCTGCTGTTTGGGATTTGGAATCGAGGCGACTCGGCTTGCCCCTTTGGAAGCATTTGGGAGGCACTCGGACCGAGATCGCTTGCGGCGTTTCGATTGGAATTCAGCCCAGCACGGATGAGCTGCTCGATACAGTTGCGCGAGAGCTGGACAGCGGATATCAGCGCATAAAAATAAAAATCAAGCCAGGGCAAGATGTGAAACTGGTTCAAGCGGTGCGTTCCCATTATAAGGATATCGTTCTCTCCGTGGATGCCAATGCAGCGTATTCTCTGGACCGCGACGGGCCGCTAATGAAGGAGCTCGATAACTATAACCTCCTAATGATTGAGCAGCCCCTGGCTCCTGGCGATTTAGTGGACCATGCAAAACTGCAGCGGCAGCTCACCACGCCACTTTGCTTGGATGAGTCAATCGCCAGTGCGACAGATGCCCGATATGCACTGGAACTTGGCGCTTGCCGCATTATCAATATTAAGCTCGGCCGAGTTGGAGGATTTTCTGCGGCGCGCGAAATTCAGGCGCTCGCCCTGCGGCAGCAGATTCCGGTGTGGTGCGGCGGCATGCTCGAAACGGGCATCGGCCGCGCGCACAATATCGCGATGTCTTCACTGCCCGGATTTACTTTGCCTGGGGATGTTTCCGCCAGCCAGCGTTATTGGAGTGAAGACATCATCGAACCTGAAGTGGAAGTCAGCTCCCGCGGAACAATTCGGGTGCCCACAGGGGCGGGATTTGGTTACCGCGTCCGAGACGATCGCATCGAAAAGCTCACCGTTCGGTCGGAAACAGTTCGAGTTGGAAGCTTGACGACTTCGACCAGCGCAGTTCACTAGCCCTTGCGCAGTTTTTGAAGCACAACGAGGTGACGCAAATGTTTTTTAGAGCGCTCTCTGCAAGGAGAGCAAACAAAGCCAGGCAGGCCGCAGTGATTCGGCGGCAAACTGACCTGCGGTTCAAAAACTTCACGCCTGCCAGGGGGCTTGCGGCGGCTAGTTTATGCTTCGTCCTGGCATCTTCCTGGGCCCAGGGGCCTGCGCCGAAAACCTCGAAGGTCATTACACAAACCCCGAAAGAGGCTGCATCGCCCGCCTCAACTCCGGCATTGACGGAAGCGGACTTGCGCGCTTTCGTCGATGGAATGATGCCGCTCGAGCTTGAGCGGGGCGACATCGCCGGTGCGGTCGTCCTGGTGGTTAAGGACGGCAAAATTTTATTTGCGAAGGGTTATGGTTACGCGGACGTCGCGACAAAGAAACCGGTGACTCCGGACGGCACTCTTTTCCGCCCCGGTTCGATTTCGAAATTATTTACATGGACCGCGGTGATGCAACTGGTGGAAGAAGGAAAGCTGAACCTCGATCGAGACGTGAACGATTATCTGGATTTTAAAATTCCAGCTGCGTTTGGCAAGCCTATTACGCTGCGCAACATCATGACGCATACCTCGGGGTTTGAGGAAACTGCCAAGGACCTTTTTGTCAAAGACGCCAGCGACATGAAGCCGCTGGACCAATATTTGAAAGCGCACATGCCTGCGCGAATTTTCCCTCCCGGGGAAATTCCGGCGTATTCAAATTACGCCACCTCGCTAGCTGGTTACATTGTGCAGCGCGTGTCCGGGCAACCGTTCAATGATTACGTCGAACAGCACATCCTGAAGCCGCTGGACATGACGCATTCGACATTCCTACAGCCCTTGCCGGACGCATTGAAGCCACTGATGTCTTCCGGGTACACCGTGGCGTCGCAGCCGTCTAAGCCTTACGAATTCGTGCAAGCCTTTCCAGCGGGTAGCTCGGCCGTTTCGGCGGAAGACATCTCTCATTTCATGATCGCCCACCTGCAGAACGGGCAGTATGAAGGCACGCGGATTCTCGAGCCGGAAACCGTGGCGCTAATGCATTCTCGCCAATTTGCCTACCATGCCGCGCTGAACGGCATGTGCCTGGGTTTTTACGAAGAGACGCGCAACGGTCACCGGATTCTCGGGCACGCTGGAGACACAGTCTATTTCCATAGCGATCTTCATCTGATGCCGGACCAAGGCATAGGATTTTTCGTTTCCTACAATAGTGGCGGCAAAGGCGAGATAAGTAACCGTACGGAAATATGGAATAAGATTCTGGACCGCTATTTTCCCTATACTCCGCCAGCGGCGTCGCCTGTGGCGGATCCAAAGGCCGACGTTCAGGCTGTGAGCGGTTACTACACTCCCAGCCGCCGCGCGCAGACCACTATTTTGAAAGTCACTTCAGTGTTGGGCCAGTTGAAGGTGTCCGCTGACGCGGATGGCGGGATTCGGATCGATCCCCTTAAAGATTCCGCCGGGGAGTTAATTCGTTGGCAGGAAATAGGTCCTTTGCTATATCGACAAAGAAATGGGCAGGATCTTGTGGCCTTCCGTCGCGATGCATCCGGGAAGATGGTGCTGTCGATTGATTTTCCGTTCTTTATATTCCAGCGCGCGACTGGAGTGGATAGCAAACCGTTCAATATATTCGTCTTCATCGCCAGCGCGTGCGTGTTGTTAATCGTTTTAATGCTGTGGCCGGTGGCGGGCCTGCTCCGCAAACACTACGGGCAGAAGCTCAATCTCAGTCCGCGAGATCGTGGTTTGCGCTTCTTGGTGAAAATCGTCTGCGCAATCGACATAGTGTTCATTTTGGCCTGGGTCATCTTGGCCAGCCGCCTGGATTCCGGTGTTTTGTCCGAGAGTCTTGATCCTTGGATTCATCTAATTCAGATTATCGGCGTCCTGGGTTGCCTCGGCGCGATGATTGCTATTTTCAACGCCTATCGTTCTTGGTCAGACCGCGCGCGCTGGATTTGGGCCAAGTTTGCAGACGCGTTTGTCGCGCTGGCATGCCTCGGCTTGGCATGGTTCATGCTGGCTTGGGATTTGCTGAATTTTAATTTGAACTATTAGCATTCGTGGGGGAGCACAAGAGAACAGTGAGGCCATCGAGCTCTAAACTGTTTTTTGCAAGCATGGCTGCAATCGGAGCGCTGGTGACGGCGCTTCCCGCGCGGGGACAGGAATCACCGCAACGGCCTGATTATAGTTCGACCTTCAAGAAGACCGACGCCATGATTCCCATGCGCGACGGTGTGAAGCTCCACACTGAAATTTATGTCCCGAAAGATGCTAAAGAACCTCTACCTTTTCTTCTGACGCGAAGTCCGTATGGTTTAGAGGACGACCCTCAGGGCTACTCTCAATACTTGGGCCTCTACACAGAAATGTTCGCGGATGGGTACATTTTTGTTTTTCAGGACATCCGCGGGCGATTTAGCTCGGAAGGCTCTTTTATGATGCAGAGGCCGGCGCGAGATAGAAAAGATGCGCACTCTATCGACGAAGGCACCGACACCTACGACACCATCGATTGGCTGCTTAAAAATGTTCCGAATAATAACGGACGCGCGGGCGAAGCCGGAATTTCTTACGGCGGCTGGCTCACGGCCATGTCGCTTTTGGAGCCGCACCCGGCATTGAAAGCCGTTTCCGAGCAGGCCTCGCCGGCAGACATGTTCCTGGGCGACGATTTTCATCACAACGGAGCGTTTCGGCTGAGTTATGGATTTGAGTACGCGGCGCTAATGGAAACCGGCAAGACAAATTTTCAGTTTCAATTCGACAAGTACGACACGTTCGAATGGTATCTTGCGCTCGGACCGCTTTCGAATGCGAACAAACTGTATTTTCATAACTCCCTGCCGACATGGAACGACTTCGCCGCCCACCCGAACTATGACGAGTTTTGGCAAAAACAAAGCTTCGCGCGCTATTTTAAAGATCTCCAGCTTCAAGTTCCGAATCTCAACGTAGCCGGATGGTGGGACCAGGAGGATTTCTACGGTCCGATAACAATTTACGAGCTATTGGAAGGAAAGGACGGGAATCACAACAATTATTTGGCAGTCGGCCCGTGGAACCATGGTGGTTGGGAACGAGTTTCCGGCACGAAACTCGGCAACATCGATTTCGGCAGCGATACCAGCAAGTATTTTCGCGAGCACATCCAGGCTCCGTGGTTTGCCTATTGGCTGAAAGACAAGGGCGGGCCTCCCGCACATAAGGTGGTGACCTTTGAGACTGGCGGGAATTCATGGAAATCCTGGGACGCATGGCCGCCGACGGAGGGTGTGAAAAGGAGAAATCTCTATTTCAGCGCCCGCGGCGAACTATCGTTCGATCAGCCGGCAGAAACGGCGGACGAATTTGAAAGCTACATTTCCGATCCGGGGAACCCAGTTCCCTACCGGCAGAGGCCGGTGGAAGAAACATATTCTCCCGGAAGCCGTTGGTACACTTGGCTTCTGGAAGATCAACGTTTTGTGAATCAGCGGCCGGATACGCTTAGCTGGGAAACCGAGACACTCTCCGAAGATATTTCCGTGGCGGGCGATATCGTTGCGCATCTTTATGCCTCAACCACCGGAAGCGATAGCGACTGGGTCGTCAAATTGATCGACGTTTATCCGGAAAAATACGAATCCGATCCGAACATGGGCGGGTACGAACTGATGGTCGCGGACGAAGTTTTCAGGGGACGTTTCCGCAACAGTTTCGAAAAGCCCGAGCCTATCCCTGCAAACAAAGTGACGCCATACACAATCGATCTTCACACCAACGACCATGTGTTCCTGAAAGGACATCGGATCATGGTGCAGGTGCAGAGCACGTGGTTCCCGATCATCGACCGCAATCCGCAGAAGTATGTGCCCAATATTTTCGACGCGGTGGCGGCTGACTATCAGAAAGCGACACAACGAATCTATTGCTCGAAGCAATTTCCTTCGAGCATCGAGCTTCCCGTCACTGCTCGCTGAATCCTTTATCCGGATGCGGAACGACAGGTTCCTCGGCACAAACGTATGGCCTAGATAACTGACGGAGGTCAGGTATGAAAAAGGTATTGGCTTTCCTGGGTCTGGCTCTTTTCACATGCGTAGTGGTAAAGGCGCAGGGCGGAAAGCCGCTCCTGATGCAGGATCCCACGCTCAATGCTTCGCACATCGTCTTCGCTTACGGAGGCGAACTGTGGAGCGTCAGTCGGGAAGGAGGCATCGCGCTGCAATTGACCAATGGTGTCGGTCAAAAATCCAATCCGCACTTCTCGCCCGACGGCAAATGGATTGCGTTCACTGCGGAATACGGCGGCAACCGCAATGTATACGTGATGGCGGCCGAAGGCGGCGAGCCGCGCCAACTCACCTACGCTCCCGGGCCTGACACGGTCGAAGGCTGGACTGCCGACGGCAAAGCTGTGCTCTTCCGCTCGTCACGTGAATGCTTTGCTCCACGTTACGAGCAGCTCTATACGATTTCAATCGACGGCGGCTTCTCAAAGCAAGTTCCGCTGCCCATGGGTTATCAAGGATCCTACGATGCAGATGGCGCTCATCTAGCTTATACGCCGCTACCGCGCGAATTATTCTTCGTCGGCGTGCCTCTGGTGCACACTTTCTGGGCGCACTATCACGGCGGCCTGGCGCCGCAAGTGTGGGTTGCGAATCTGTCGAATTCTGAAGTGATTAAAGTCCCGCACGAAAATGCTAGCGACTTCAACCCGATTTGGATCGGAAACAGGATTTATTTTCTGTCCGCGCGCACAGAGCCGATTACGCTTTGGGTCTACGATAGGAATTCCAAAACTGTCTCACGCGCGATTGATAACCGCGGCATGGACATTATGTCCGCGTCCGCCGGTCCCGGTGCCATCGTTTACGAGCAATTCGGTTCCCTGCACCTCTACGATCTTGAAAGCGGCCATGAACGCGAGGTTCGCGTGGAAATTCGCGGCGACTTTCCGGAAATTCGCACACATTTCGAGAAAGTCGCAGACCATGTTTTGAATATAGGAATCTCGCCTACGGGAGCGCGCGCTGTTTTCGAAGCCCATGGCGAAATCCTCACCGTGCCGGCGGAAAAAGGCGAGGTCCGAAACATTACGAATTCTCCGGCCGTTGCGGACCGCGCGCCTGCATGGTCTCCGGACGGAAGGTCGATTGCATACTTTTCGGATGCTTCCGGTGAATACGCCTTGTGTATTAAGGATCAGGACGGGATGAAAGCAGCGCGCACGATAAATCTCGGGAAGCAGCCTTCTTATTTTTTCGACCCGGTGTGGTCTCCCGACAGCAAGAAAATCACATACACCGACAAACATCTGAGCCTTTGGTACCTTGACCTGGAGCATCCCGTTCCGGTGAAGATCGATACCGACACGTATTTTTCGTTCGAGCGCGAAATCAACCCGGCATGGGCTCCAGACAGCCGCTGGATTACATATACCAAGCTTCTCGGCAATCACATGCGTGCGGTCTTCGTTTATTCGCTCGTTTCAAATAAAACGACGCAAATTACCGATGGGCTGAGCGACGCAGAGTACGCGTCTTTCGACAAAGGCGGCAAGTATCTTTACTTCACGGCCAGCACGAATGCGGGGCCTTCGCAGTTTCTGTTGGATATGTCCAGTGACGGCCGTGAAGTTACCAGGAGCGTTTACCTGATTGTATTGCGCAAGAATGTCCCTTCCCCCTTCCGACCCGAAAGCGACGAAGAAAAGGTAGCCAGTCCCGAGCATCCAGGCGCTGCCGATAAAGAGAAATCTTCAGCAGATAAAGACAAGAAAGGCCCAGCGGCGGCGAATAACGTGGAGATCGATTTCGATGGCATAAACCAGCGCATTTTGTCGTTGCCTCTTCCTCCCGCCAATTATTCCGGGGCATCCGCCGGCAAGGAAGGCGAGCTTTTCGTTCACCAGGCAAAGTCGGAAACAGCTTCGCTGGGCGGGCCAGGACCAATGAGCTTGCTTAAGTTCACGCTGGACGATCGCAAAACAACGCCCCTGGCATCCGGCCTTGACGATTTCCGCTTGTCTTTTAATGGCGAAAAGTACTTATTCCGCCAAGGTCCGAAGTGGGGTATTGCGTCCACGGCGGCGCCCCTGAAACCTGGCGAAAATCTTTTGAATATGGACGCCATGGAAGTTTCAGTCACGCCCCGTGAAGAATGGAAGCAGATGTACCATGAGGCCTGGCGCATTGAACGCGATTATTTTTACGCGTCAAACTATGCCGGCCTCGATATCGCTGCTGCTGAAAAGCAATACAGCACATTTCTTCCGGGAATCGTCAGCCGCGCGGACTTGAATTACCTTTTCCTGGAAATGCTCGGTAAACTTTCAACCGGCCACACATTTGTGAATGGCGGTGATATTCCGCAGGTCCCCCCCATAGGCGTAGGATTGCTTGGCGCGGATTATAAGATCGAAAATGGACGCTACCGATTTGCCAGAATCTACAGCGGAGAGAACTGGAATCCCGGCCTTCGAGCGCCTCTCACCGAACCAGGCGTGGAGGTAAACGAAGGTGAATACCTGTTCGCCGTGAACGGACGCGAACTTCACGACACCGAAGATATATACAGTTTCTTCTTAAACACCGCGGACAGACAGGTTCTTCTCAAAGTTGGGCCCAATCCGGATGGGACAAACTCCCGCGAGGTAATCGTTGTTCCCCTACGAGAGGAAATATCTCTGCGTCATCGCAATTGGGTGGCGGAGAACATTCGCAAGGTTGACCAATTGAGCGGCGGGCGAATCGCCTACGTATATTTGCCCGATACAGCGACCGGCGGGTACACCAGTTTCAATCGCTACTTCTTTGCGCAAGTCGGCAAAGAAGGGGTAATCATGGACGACCGGTTCAACAGCGGAGGGCAAGCCGCGGATTACATCATCAATTATCTGCAGCGCAAACTCTGGAATTACTGGTACATGCCAGATGGCGCTCCGATGAATGAACCAAATCAAGCGATTTTCGGTGCCAAGGCCATGCTGATCAACCAGTACGCCGGCTCTGGCGGCGATCTGATTCCGTGGTTTTTCCATCACGTCGGACTGGGACCTTTGATTGGTGAACGCACCTGGGGCGGCGAGGTCGGCATTACCGGATATCCGCCGCTGATCGATGGTGGCGGAGTGACCGCGCCAAGCCTTGCCTTTTTCACTACCGAAGGACATTGGGCGATTGAGAATGAAGGCGTCGCGCCGGACATCGAAGTTGAGATGGATCCGAAGATTTGGCGTGAAGGCCATGACCCTCAGCTTGAAAAAGCCGTGCAGACGGTTCTGCAGGAACTCCACGAGCATCCATTGCCAAGACCGAAAGTTCCGGCGTTCCCGGATTACTATAAGTTGCCTTGAGAGTTGATCAGCTCCGGGCTGTGTGAAAACATTTGATTCACGGCCACTATTCGCCCGCATGTCAAGGTTTCCAACGAGGCCTCAATGCATGGAAATCTGCACGGACTCCGGTGCGCCCTGGGTGCGAGTTCGGGCCAAGAATATTGCGTAGAGCGGCAATCCGCAAAGAATAAGGCCAATACCGTAGAGAGCGTGCAGGGGTGAGGATACTAGGGCGCTTAGCGTAATACCGAGCGCGGCCAGTGTAAACAGCATCGGAAGCCAGGGATATCCGGGCGCCATGAAAGGACGAGGAGTCTCCGGCCGCCGGATGCGCATCACGATCACAGCAGCGACGGCCAGGCCGTAAAATATCCATGCGGTGAAAACTACGTAGGTGAACAGCTCTTGAAACGTCCCCAATAGGGTTAGACACGCGGACCACAGCCCTTGGATGACAATCGCCAACACCGGCACGCGAAATCGCGAGCTCAGTGTCCCGAAGGCGGGAAAGAACAGCCCTTCCCTGGCCATGGCGTAATAAACGCGAGGTCCGGTGAGAATCATTCCGTTCGTTGCTCCAATAATCGAAACAAGAATTAAGACCGAAACAAAAACTGCCGCCGTCGGGCCTAGCGCCGAACGCACCGCGGTGGCCGCCACTCGCTCTGTATTTTGAATCTGATGTGGGGTCAAAACGCAGTAGTAGGCAATATTCATGCTGATGTAGGTGACAACCACGAGCAGCGTGCCGAAGAAAAGACCTCGCGGCAAGTCCCGCTGGGCATTTTTGAATTCACCGGCGGTAAAGGAGACAACGTGCCATCCTTCGTAGGCCCAGAGGACCGCAACCAGCGCAATCCCAAATTGCACAGGCTGCCACGGAAAAGGCGACCCGGGGAGAAAAGCCGCCGCCAGTAGCCGAGCATGTCCCCACAGAAATAAAATTCCAATCATCAGCGCTAAACCGCCAAACTTTGCAATCGTAAGTAGGTTCTGAACTCCCTTCCCCGACCGGACACCGAAGCAATTCACGGCGGTAAGCGCGAGAATACAAATAATCCCGGCGGTTTTCTGCTGGAAGACAGTGAGCGGAAACAGCTGAGCCAGGTAAATCCGGAAGGCGACTGCGAGCGTGGCGATGCTGCCGGAATGAATGAGTGTCAACAGGCCCCAGCCATATAGGAATCCTACTGGTTTGCCGTACGCGTGGCGCAGGTACACATACAAGCCGCCTGCTCCAGGAAATGCTGCACCCAGTTCTCCGAGCGCCAATGCTCCAAATAAACTTAGAAGCCCGCCGACGAGCCATACCAGGAGCACGGCGCTAAACGATGATAGTTGATTTGCAACGCTATACGGAATCAGGAAAATGCCCGATCCAATTACGGTACCGGCCACGATGGCGGTGGCATCGCGCAAACTCAGCGCGCGAAGAAGCGTTTTCGAAGCCTGTGGCAAACCGTTGGTAGAGCTAGCCATAAACTGTCGCTAGGTCTCGTACCAACGGAAACCCAGGCGTTGTTCCTTGTCCGCTTCGCGCAGAAGAGACAACGTTCGCGACCGGCGATAGTTGGCGCAGGCGACCAGAATCACATCGAGCAGGGCCATGGGGGCGACGTAGGAGACACCGAAGGAAGTTGTTTCTACTGACGCTAAAAAGGATTCATCGGAAAAACGCGCGACCGGTGAAACGAAAGTATCGGTGATCCCAACACAGTAAGCTCCTCGCGCCTTTGCTTGTTGGATTCCCTCGACCGTCTGCCGTAGCCCTCGGCGAAAGCTGACGGCAAATACCAAATCACGGCGCCCCACCATCCTGGTCAAGTGGGCCGTGTAGCCTGGAGTAGTAGCCGTTAGTACTGTAAATCCTAGCAAGGTTAAATGGTATTCGAAATAGGTCACCAGCGAAGAAGCCAGATCTCCGCCAATAAGCACAATTCGATTAGCTTCGTACACTCTTCGCACCAATTTCTCGATGCGCTTGTATTCAAGGCTGTTTCGCAGGCCCTGCAAGTTGTTGGAATCCTGCTCGAGCGACTTCCGCGCATAGGACGGTATGTTTCCGTCGCGCGTGGAACTCGATCGCATTAGGTCGAAAGAAGTTGCGTGAGCTATGGAGAGGTCATGCAGGAATCTTTGAAAGTCCCTATAACTTGGAAAGCCCATGCGCCGCACGATACGCACGGTTGTGGCCGGATCTGACTTCAACCGATCGGCCATGCTACGCACACTTAGCAGAACAAACTCGCGTGGATTCTCTAGAACGGGCCGAATGACTTCCTGGCGTTTTCTGGTGAGTCTGCCAATCAGTTCCGCTAGGCTCACTCGCGGAACTCGGTCCTTTTTTACAGAAGTTGATCTCGGCATCTTCGCAAAGCATTGACCAAGTGCCTTACGATTGTCAAGGCAGGTTTATCGTAAACTGTCGGCGCACAAATATGGCACCGGACGAAATTGCATCACTTGTTTCATCTCTTTCTTGATTCACTTCCGCCAATGGCAAAAGTGCTTGACAAATTGTTAGCCCACAAATAGATTGCAGCCTATTCTTATTGATATCATTTTATGAAACGTTCATTTCATGGCTCACACATTGATGGTAATTTGCCCAGCGCGTCGAATTGAATGTTGGGGGAGAGCCACCACGCTATGACGATCGCCAGGATCTCGCAGTTGGCCCGTCTTTCATCACTTTTTTGTTTTTACGTGTGGATAACGCCAGCTCCTCTGTCAGCCCAGGGCCGATCCTTCACAATCGACCAGGTACTGGGCGCGCCGTTCCCCACTGATCTGATCGCGGCTCCCTCTCACGGCAGGATCGCGTGGGTTTTCGACGCGCGCGGCAGCCGGAACATATGGCTTGCCGAGCGCTCTGCGAATGGATCCTATCAGGCTCGGCCGCTAACTTCGTATAAGGGAGACGATGGAGAGTCCCTCGCGGAATTGGCATGGAGTCCCGATGGAGAGTCCCTTCTTTTCGTTCGTGGAGGGGACTTGGAGGAGGGTGGTCCAGACATTAATGCTTTGAGTTTGCCGCAAGGCGCGCCTCCGAAAGAGATATGGGTAGTCTCAACAAATAACGGCAATCCGCGAAAACTCGCTGATGGAGACGCACCGACCGTTCGACCGAAGGGTGATTCGGTAGCCTTTTTAAATCAAAAGCAAATATGGCTCGTGCCTCTAGATGGAAGTAAGAAGCCGGAGGCGATGGTCTCTTCGAAGGGCGCCATCGACTCTCTGCGCTGGTCGCCGGACGGTTCGCAGATGGCATTCGTGAGCGAGCGCGGTAGCCACGCTATCGTGGGAGTTTACGATCTGGGCAAAAAGTCCGTCGTTTGGCTCTCTCCCAGCGTGGATCAAGATGTGGATCCTGAGTGGTCTCCCGACGGCAAGAAGATTGCCTTCATTCGAATTCCTGCGCACGCTCGCGATGAGTTCCTTTGGGAGCGCAGCGGCCAGCCCTGGTCGATCTGGATTGGGGACCCGGTTACGGGCCGAGCTCAAGCTCTATGGAAAGCCGACGAAGGAACCGGCAGCCTGTTTCATGAAGTTGCCACCGAGCGCCAATTGCTTTGGGGCGCGGACGACCGCATCGTGTTCCCCTGGGAACGTACCGGCTGGCTTCAGCTGTACGGCATTTCGACCAAGGGAGGAAGGCCGGAGCTTCTCACGCCGGGAGAATATGAAGTCTTCGAAACGACACTGAGTCCCGATCGAAAGGAAGTGTTCTACTCGTCGAATCAGGACGATATCGATCGGCGGCATGTTTGGAAAGTTTCGGTCAAAGGCGGCCTTCCTTCGGAGTTGACGCCCGGACAAGGGCTGGACTCCTATCCAGTGGTCGCGAGCGATGGGAAAACGGTTGTCACACTACGTTCGGATGCGAAAAATCCTCTGCTTCCGTCGGTTGTGACCTCAACAGGTGTGCCGCAAATTCTCGCAGCGGAAGCCATTCCATCCGATTTTCCGGCGTCGGAGATGGTGGTGCCGCAGCAGGTTATTTTCCCGGCTGCGGACGGTTTGATGATCCACGGCCAATTGTTTTTGCCGCCCGATTCCTCCGGCAGTGTGAGGCATCCAGCAATTGTTTTTTTCCACGGCGGACCGATTCGCCAGATGTTATTGGGCTGGCATCCCATGGATTTCTATTCCAACGCCTACGCGATGAATCAGTATCTCGCTAATAAAGGGTATGTGGTCGTCTCCGTGAATTATCGCGGCGGCATTGGCTACGGATTGAACTTTCGAGTGCCGCTGAACTTTGGCCCCGCGGGTTCAAGCGAAGTAAATGACATGGAAGGCGCGGGTTTGTACCTCCGCAACCGGGCAGATGTGGATTCCAAACGGATCGGAGTTTGGGGCGGAAGCTACGGGGGGCTGATGACTGCGCTTGCCCTAGCGCGCAATTCCGACATTTTCGCCGCTGGAGTTGACTACGCCGGCGTTCATGACTGGAGCACTCTCCTGCCCTTTCTCAAGGCCCCCGGCGGGTCTCCCGAGGCTACGCGGATGGCTTGGGAATCTTCTCCCCTTTCGTCCATGAAAACGTGGCGCTCCCCGGTGTTGGTGGTTCAGGGAGACGACGACCGCAACGTAGAATTTTCACAGTCGGTGCAGCTCATAGAGAGCTTGCGTAAACAGGGCGTCGAATTCGAGCAGATCGTCATTCCCGACGAGGTGCACGGTTTGATTCTTTATCGCAACCTTCTCACTTTCTTTGAAGCAACGGTCGATTTCCTTGGTCGTCATCTTACGCACGGCGAGGAGCAGAAATGAAAATGCGGTCATGCGGCTTGCGTGTGGCGTTGGCTGTCGCGTTCCTTTTTGGATTAGCGACAACCTGTCCCGCACAGGAAAAATCAGATTGGCCCTCGCTCGACGCTTCTATCAACTCTTCGATGAAGGAATGGAAAGTACCTGGCGCAGCGGTGACCATTGTGAAGGACCAGTCGATTGTTTACATGAAAGGGTTCGGCGTCCGTGAGATGGGCAAGAGCGATCCAGTCACGCCCGACACGCTATTCGACATCGGGTCATGCACCAAAGCGTTCACCTCGGCGGCCATTGCCATCCTGGTGGACGAAGGAAAAATGCAGTGGGACGGCAAGGTAAATGAGTACCTTCCCTTCTTCCACCTTCGCGACCCACTCGCTGACGAAACTGTAACCATCCGCGACCTTCTCACTCATCGCACCGGCGTCCCGTCCACTGACTTGCTTTGGTACGTTTATCCGGAGGCTTCGCGCGAACAGCTGATTCGACGATTGGCCGACGCTCATCCAAACGCCGGCTTTCGCACAAAGTTTCAATACCAAAACATGATGTACGTTGCAGCCGGGTACGCAGTTGGACAAGTCGCGCACAGCACCTGGGATGACTTCGTTCGCACCAGGATTTTTCAGCCGCTGGGAATGAATGAGTCGGATACTAGCTCTATCGACGCGGAAAAATCCCCAGACCATGCCTCGCCCCACGAGCAGAATCCGGATGGGTCGGTCAAAGTCATTCCCTGGCACAACATTGACAACGCGGGTCCCGCCGGTTCGATAAATTCAAGCGCTCGCGACATGGCCAAATGGATGGCCCTCCAGCTCAATAACGGAAAGCACGACGGCAAGCAGCTGATCACCGAAAAAAACATGCGCGAGATGCAGGCTCCGCAAATGGTGATCGATTCTGCCGGCGAAATCCCGACCATATTCTTCCCCGATTCGACGCAACTTAGCTATGGTCTTGGCTGGTTTGTGCAGCAGTATCGCGGCCACCAGTTGATTCTTCACGCCGGCGACATCGACGGTTTTTCAACGATGGTGGTCCTGATTCCAGAGATTCACACCGCCTATTTCGTGGTGATCAATTTAGGCAGCTTCTACCGCCAGGTGCTGAGCTATCAGATTGCCGACCGTTTACTGGGCTTACCCGACGCCGGATGGGATGCCCACTTCAAGAAACTTGAGGCAGACTTTAAAGCAGAAGAACAATCCCAAGAAAAAACTTGGGAGTCAAAGCGAGCCTCGGGAACCCACCCTTCCCGTGACCTCTCAGCCTATGTCGGAACCTACCAAAATGCGGAATACGGCGACGCCGAGATCGTTATGGAAAATCAGAAACTCTCCCTTCATTTTCATTCCATCAAGACGGACCTCGATCATTTCCAGTACGACACATTTATTGTGAAGTTTGGCGAAAAGACGCGGCTGACATTCTGCCTGAACAATGACGGGGACCCCGCTTCGTTCACCGTCAATGCCCTGGACTTTAAGAGAGTAGCCGCGCCGGCCCCGCGGAGAAATGAATGAGCGAAGGATTAGAACCTGGTCTTTTCGCTCGAGACTATGACTGCACGGAGAAGGAATGAAAAAGAAATGGTCCATTGTTGTTGCGGTATTTCTAACAGCTGCTGGAGGACTTCACACAGCCTCGCGAACGCGTGCACAATCAAGCCAGCAGGATGCCAGCGACTATGACTTGATTATACTGAATGGTCACATTCTGGACGGCGCTGGAGGCCCTTGGTATTCCGCCGATTTAGCGATTCGCGAGGATCGCATCGCAGCGATTGGGAAACTCGATAATGCCCGCGCCAAGAGAGTCATCGACGCGACTGGAAGGGTGGTTTCGCCGGGTTTTATAGATATGCTCGGCCAGTCGGAGACCGCGCTGCTGATTGACAATCGTTCGCTGAGCAAGCTCTCTCAAGGAATTACCACGGAAATTACGGGCGAAGGCGGGTCAATCGCGCCGCAGACCGCCAAGACTCTGAGCCCCCTAGAACCCTTTCTCGATCAGTTTCACCTGACCATCGATTGGACCACGCTGGATGGTTATTTTAGGCGCCTGGAAAAATCCGGTACGCCGCTCAATATCGGCACCTATGTAGGCGCGGCGCAGGTGCGCGAAGCCGTCATTGGCGATGATGATCGGGCTCCCACTCCCGCGGAACTTGACCAGATGAAATCCATGGTTGCCGAGGCCATGAACGATGGCGCACTCGGCCTTTCTACAGCGCTGATTTATCCTCCTGGGCACTACGCCAAGACGGATGAGCTGATTGCTCTGGCGAAGGTCGCCGCTCAATATGGCGGCATCTATGGCACCCACATGCGTAGCGAGGGAGCTAGTGAAATGCAGGCGATCGATGAAGCAATCCGCATCGGACGCGAAGGCGGCTTGCCCGTCGAGATTTTCCATCTCAAGGTCATCGGCAAATCTCGATGGGGTTCAATGCCGCGCGTGGTCGAAAAGATTGACACAGCGCGGGAGTCTGGCCTCGATATTCGCGCGGACGCGTACCCTTGGGTCGCTGGCGGGACCGCTCTTGCGTCTTGTTTGCCGCCATGGATGGCGGACGGAGGAGCCAGTAAATTTCTTGAACGGCTGGCGGACCCGAAGATCCGCGAGCGTATCAAGAGCGAAATGGCCACAGACCATCAGGATTGGGAAAACCTCTATCTGGATAGCGGAGGAGGCACGGGAGTTCTCATCTCGGGAGTAGTAAACCCATCATTGAAGAAATATGACGGGAAAACAGTCGGAGAAATGGCGAAGGCCGAACAGAAACCAGAGCTTGATGCTTTGTTCGATTTCATACTCGCAGACAAGGCACAGACAGGCGCGCTTTATTTCATAGCTGGCGAGGATGACTTGCAATACGCGCTTAAACAGCCCTGGACCTCGCTCTGCCTCGATGCCGGCGAACTCTCGCTGGATGGACCGCTTTTTGAGCCCCATACGCATCCGCGCGCTTTCGGAACAATGCCCCGCTTCCTTGGACATTACGTACGTGATGAACATCTGTTGCCCCTTCCGGAGGCCATTCGAAAAATGACTTCCATGCCAGCCCAGCGCGAACATTTAACCAATCGGGGCCTGATCAAAGTTGGTTTCTACGCGGATATTACAGTCTTTGATCCTGCGACCATTATCGATCGTGCTACGTACACTGAGCCTACCAAGCTTTCAGAAGGTGTGGACTACGTATTCGTGAATGGCCAGCTCGAATACGATCACGGCAAGCTCACTAACGCGAAAACCGGACGTGTCCTGCGGGGACCCGGTTGGCAGAAAGTTTCTAAATAGAATCGAGGCTTTAGACGATCGACCTCCTCTGACCTCTTCGCCCTTGCCTCGAAGCACATCGCACTCCAGTCAGCAGGCCGTTCGAGACTCAGGTATCCCGTTTCCGGCCCGGGGGAATCCAGAAACACGCCTCGCGGACAAATCACCGTCAGCTACCTTCACGAGCTGACCACCTTTCCAAAGGGAAAATTGGGTGATCATGCTGATTCAACTTCCCAGGCTCTCGATTGGTTCCAGGAATACTCTATAAATTCAGAGTACGGGGTACTGGAATACTACAAGAAGGAAATTGCGATGAGGAAAATTGGGAGGCCGTCTCGTAACCGATACGAATCGAGGAATACCCGAATTTACGTGGGACCATCTCCTCCATCTCGAGCGCTCCTGAGGAGCCCATGCTCTAATGCGTTCCTTGCATATTCGAACGATCAGCGGAGTATCCAGTCGACAGTTTTGGAGGCCAGGCGATCCAGTGCAGTGACGGAGAGTTCGAGGTGATCTTCGCGAGTGTCCTCAATCTTGTTATGGCTAATGCCGCGGAGAGATTGTACGAACATCATGGCCGTGGGAATTCCAGCGCGTGAAACCTCGGCAGCGTCGTGCAGCGGGCCGGAAGGCAATCGGTGCGAAGAGCCAGACACTTCGCGAACGGCCTGCTCACAGAGGGCAACAAGCTCGGTGTGGAACGGGACCGGCTCGATGCTCCAGAGACGCGACCACTCGACGGTGCATTTCTCTTCTTCGGCGAAGCGGTGGCTCGCTTCTTGAGCATCGCGGTACATGCGGGCAAGGATGCGGGGATCGAGATCGCGCTGGTCGAGCGTGGCTTCACAACGGCCGACGACAGCCGTAGCGATGCCGGGAAACGTTTTGAGACTACCCACGGTGCAGACTGCGTCTGGGTGCTTGCGGGCGATGTCGCGAATCTCGAGCGCGAGCTTTGCCGCGGCTGCCAGAGCGTCGCGGCGGGCGTTCATGGGGGTTGCGCCAGAATGTGCTTCCTGTCCATGAAATGTAATGATGTGGCGCTCCACGCCCTTGGTGCCGAGGACCACGCCGAGAGGAAGATCGAGCCGCTCCAGCACAGGACCTTGTTCGATGTGCAGTTCGATATAGGCAGCGGCGTCCTGGCGTTCCTTTTCGGCTTCCGCGAAGCGATCTATTTCAACGCCGCAGCGGCGGAGAGCGTCCTCCAGCTTGATGCCACTGCGGTCTGTGCGAGCGCGATCGGAGGAAATGGAGTGTGTGCCGGCGAACGCGGAGGAACCAAGCAAGCTGCGGCCAAACCGCGCCCCTTCTTCGTCGGCCCAATCGACGATACGGATGGTGATGGGCGGCCGGCCGTTGAACTCAGAGGCGAAACGACGAAGGACTTCGAGGGCTGCAAGGATATTCAGCGAACCGTCCAGCCAGCCGCCGTTCGGAACCGAATCCAGATGCCCACCAATGAGAAGGCTTTTTTTCGATGCGCCTCGCAAGGTTGCCCAGTTATTTCCCGCTGAATCGTAGTGATGTTCGACCGGAAGTTCGGCAAGTTTTTTTGCGAACCATTCGCGCGCGCGCAACCACGTGTCGGTCCAGGCGAGGCGTTGGGCGCCGCTTTCATCAGAAGTGAGGTCGCGGAGCTCCTTGAGTTCGTCGACGGCACGTTGGGGGCTTAGCGGCATCCGTAATCTCGCTTAAAAATGCGTGGGCTCGCGCTTCAAAAAGCAGCCGCGGCCCCGTTCACCCACAAACTTTCCGTCTCGCGCCTGTACCTTGCCGCGCACGGTCACTAGGGACGGCCGCCCTTCTATGGTCATGCCTTCGAAGCCGTTATAGTCGTTGTTGACATGTTGGGTCTTGACGCTGACCGTGCCGCGATAGCTGGTGTCGAAGACAACCAGATCGGCATCGCTGCCGATGGCGATGGTGCCCTTGCGCGGAAAGAGGCCGAAAAGTTTTGCGGCACGGGTGCTGGCGAAATCTACGAAACGATCGAGATCGATCCGTTTTTGTTTCCCCATGGTGTAGAGCAGATTAACGCGATCCTCGATACCGGGAATGCCATTGGGAATGCTTACGAACGATTCTTTGCCGAGAAGCTTCTGGTCAATGTCGAAAGGGCAGTGATCGGTGCCAACGGTGTCAACGAAACCGAGCGCGAGCGCACTCCAGAGAGTTTCATTATTATGTTTGGCACGAAGAGGGGGTGACATGACGTACTTCATGCCTTCAACGCCTGGACGTTCGGCAAACGACTTGTCGAGCAAGAGATGGGGAAGGACGACTTCGACGCTGAGGCGCACACCGCGCTGTTTGGCTGCCAGAGCGGCATTCAGGGCCTTTTGGCAAGAAAGATGAACGACATAGCCGGCGGCACCGGTGTTTTCTAGAAAGGCGGCGAAACGACCGGTACCCTCCGCTTCAACCGATTCGGGGCGGCTAGGCTCATGCCACTCGGGTCCAGTCTTGCCTTCGGCGACGAGTTGCTCCTGGAGGCGGGCCACGAGTTCGGCGTTTTCGCAGTGAGCTGTTACGATCACACCGAGACGCCGTGCAAGCGCGAGAGTCTGGTACATTTCGCCGTCATCGACGCCGAAGAAATTCTTGTAGGCCAGAAAAATCTTGAAGGACGAGGTGCCGTCGGCAACAATCTCGCGAAGTTGGGATTCGGTTTCCCGGACGAACTTGGTGACTGACATGTGAAACGCGTAATCACAGGCACTGTTTCCACTGGCCTTGGATTTCCATAGTTGATAACCGGCGAGGGCGTCGTCATTGCGATTGGGACAACACATTTCGATGTACGTGGTGGTGCCCCCGATGAGTGCGGCGATGCTGGCGGTCTCGTGAGTATCTTTGGCATAGGTGGCCATGAAGGGAAGATAGATGTGGACGTGCGGATCGATGAATCCCGGGAAGACGAGCTGGCCAGTTGCGTCGACGATTTCGGTGCCGGGCGGGACGACGAGATTTTTCCCGATGGTCGTGACCGTTTCGTTTTCGGCATAGACGTCGGCCTGAACGCGGGAGCCGACGGTTACGATCTCTCCATTTCGGATCAGCAAAGCCATCAATCGCTCCTACACCAGCTCAATGGATGCGGATACCCATTTTTTGACGGTATCGCTCCATCTGTTTCCAGTCTTCGGCCACTTCGGGCTGTTTCTGGGTCAGTTCCTCCCAGGTGACCGAGGGCCGCCCCGAAGGGACTGGCAGCATATGAATGCAATTTTCGACGGGGCAAACGTTAAAACAGAGCCGGCAGCCGACGCAATCCTCTTCCCGGACAACGACTGTAGGGCGAGTGGAAATTGCTTCAACCTTTCCGTTGGAGCTCTGATCGTAAGCGGTCGGAGGACTAGCGATACCGTGTTTGTCGAATAGGTCGATGCACTGGTGGGCTGAGTCATTGCAGGCGACATAGCAAAGGTCGCAGCGAATGCACTTGTCCTGGTCGATCCGCGCAATGGCTTTGAAGGACAGATCGAAATCTTTGAAGTCGGTGACATGATGAAGGCTTCGACCGACGACCTGGGGAATAGTGGCGAAGCCTTTTTCGTCCATCCAGTTAGAAAGGCCGTCGCATAGATCTTCGACAACGCGGAATCCGTAGTGCATGACGGCGGTGCAGATCTGAAGGCTGCTTGCGCCAAGAAGAAGGAATTCGGCGGCATCGCGCCAGGTGGAGATGCCGCCCATACCGGAGATCGGAAGTCCCGATCCGCGCACAATGGAATCTCGGCCGAGAGCAGCCAGCATGTTAAGAGCGATGGGCTTGACCGCCGGACCCGCGTATCCGCCGTGGCCGCCGCGTCCGCCGATGCTCGGCGTAATTTCGAGCGTCTCCAGATCGACCCCGATTATGGAGTTCACCGTGTTGATCAAAGACAGAGCGTTGGCACCCGCAGCGACCGCTGCGCGGGCGGGCATAACAATGTCGGAAATGTTGGGCGTGAGCTTGACGATGACCGGAATCTTGGCAACCTCCATGACCCAGCGAGTGATCTGCTCGCAATATTCAGGGACCTGCCCAACGGCGCTGCCCATACCCCGCTCGCTCATGCCGTGAGGACAGCCATAGTTCAGCTCGATCCCATCGGCGCCGGTGTCTTGAATGCGACGGATGACGTCGTGCCACGCAACAGGCTTGGATTCGACCATGGCGGAGACGACGACAGCTCGATCAGGCCATGCGCGTTTGACCTCGGAGATTTCGCGGAGGTTGACCTCAATAGGGCGATCGGAGATTAACTCGACGTTGTTAATGGCGAGCATTTTCTCGTTGCCATAGCGCCAGGCACCATAGCGGTTGGAGACATTCAGGACCGGAGCACCGATAGTCTTCCAGACCGCACCACCCCAGCCGTTTTCAAAAGCGCGATGGATCTGCGCGCCTGAGTTCGTGGGAGGTGCAGAAGCAAGCCAAAAAGGATTGGGCGAGCGGATTCCCGAGAAATTGATACTGAGATCAGCCATGGTTCACCAACCTTTGGTGGATGGAACGAGCGGCAAGTTTGCCATCTTGGACGGCCATAACTGTAGAGGCGGATCCGCGCGCTCGAATACAATCGCCTCCCGCAAAAATTCCGGGTGAGCTCGTTTCGAAATCGGAATTTATGTGGATAAAGCCGGCTTCAGTTTTTAGATTGAGGGTAGAAACGAGCGAGGTTTTGTTCTGGCCGATGGCTTTGACGATCTGGTCAGCCGGTAAAAGCATGGTGGCCCCAGGAACGGGTTTGGGAAAGGGACGCCCTGAACTGTCGGGATCACCAAGGGTCATGCGAACGCATTCGAGGGCCTTCACCTCACCGTTTTCGTGATGAACTCTGGTGGGCTGCACAAGGAACCAAAAAGTAACGCCTTCGCGCTTCACGAAATCATACTCGTGCGGGTAGGCAGTCATTTCATTTTCGGTGCGGCGATAGATCATCGTGACACGTTCCGCGCCGAGGCGACGGGCGATGGTGGCGCAGTCAATGGCGGTGTTGCCGGCGCCAATAACTACCACGTTGCGCCCAACATGGAGTTGTGAGGGCTTAAGTTTGCTTCGTTCGATGTACTCGAGGCCGTCCTGTACGTATTCTTCCCCGGGAATTTTCAGGGCGCGAGTGTGGCCGAGGCCGATACTGATGAAGACAGCGTGAAAGTTCTCTTGGAGGTCAGCTAGGGTGGGGTCGATGCCAATTTCCTTGCCGATTTCTATGCGCACACCGAGACGCTGGATCATGGCGACTTCGGTAAGGGCGACTTCGATGGGCTCGCGCAGAACAATGATCCCATAGGTGGAAAGTCCGCCACCGAGTTCGCGCTTTTCGTAGAGCGTGACGGAATGACCGAGCTTCGCGAGCTCCCCTGCGCAGGATAGTCCGGCGGGGCCGGCGCCGACAACTGCCACTTTCTTGCCCGTGGAATTTGCGGGATGGAAGATGGCGATCTTCTTGCCCTTGAGGTAGTCCATGGCGTGTCGCTGGAGGCGGCCGATGGCAATCGGCTTGTGCTCCGAACCGAGAACGCAGGCGCCTTCGCACAATTCTTGGACCGGACAGACGCGCGCACAGGTGGCACCGAGCAAATTGGACTCAAGAATAGTGCGGGCGGAGCCCAGTAGGTTTCCTGTCGAGATTTTTTTAATGAATTTTGGTATGTCGATATGCGTGGGGCAAGCATGGGTGCAAGGGGCATCGAAACACATAATACAGCGCGCCGATTCTGTTATCGCTTCGTTGACGGTGAGGGGAGGCAGGAGTTCTTGCAGTGCAGCATGGACTGCGTGCGGCGAAGGCTTATTGATCAACGAAGGCTCCAGTGGACATTCATACCATAACCAGGGTGCGGTTGGCAGCCAATGAAGACTAGCGGAACTTCGAATTAAGCGACGACCAGTTTCGGTCTCAAGCAAACGATTGATCCAACTACTCGGCAGTAGGCCTGGAGTTGCGCATCAGGAACCAATACAGAGAAGCGGAGACGAGAAAGCCGATAAACCATGCGTAGTCGTAGAGCCAGCGGAATAACGGCACGACCAGACCTATAAGCGCTATTGAAATCCCAGCAGCAAGAGCGAGAAGCGCTTTGAAGTTGAAGCCCCGAAAATATTCGTAGCCGCCTCCACGTCGATAGAGCTCAGACAGGTCAAGCGAGCGGTGACGAATAATGTAGTAATCACAAATCATGATGCCGGTGATAGGACCCAGAAAAGCCGAGCAACCGACCAGCCAGCCGAAAATATAGGAGCTGTAGCTGGTCATGAGTTTCCACGGCATCATCAGGATCCCGACAAAACCAGTGATGAGGCCGCCAGTGCGGAAGGAGATGAGACTCGGGCGGAGATTTGAGAAATCGTTAGACGGAGAAACTACGTTAGCGGCAACGTTGGTGTTGAGCGTAGCAAGTAGCAGAGCGATCAGGGCGATGAAAGCAACCAGCGGTTGATGGAAGCGGCCAAGGAGAGCGACAGGATCCCAGATGGGCTCGCCAAACAGAATGACTGAAGCGGAGGTGACCGCTACGCCGATGAAGGAATAGAGCGTCATGGCGGTAGGAAGCCCCAGGACCTGACCAACCATTTGCGCGCGCTGGGATTTGGCGTAGCGTGTGAAGTCCGGAATGTTGAGGGCGACCGTGGCCCAAAAGCCAACCATGCCAGTCAGAGAGGGAAAAAACAACCGAAAGAACTCGGCTGCGGAATGGAATTTGCTGGGTGCATGAAGAACCGGACCCATGCCGCCCGCTTTACGGGTAACCCAAAGAAGAAGGACTAACCCGATGATAAGCATGAACGGAGCGCCGAAACCTTCGAGGAACTTGATCGTTTCAATGCCGCGCCAGATGACCAACATGTTGGCACACCAAAAAAAGAAGAAGCAGAAAGAAGAGCAGCCCGGTAGATTTGCCGCGCCAGGCCAAGTAATGCGCAGCATGGAGTAGATGGCTTGGCCGCCGATCCAAGTTTGGATGCCAAACCAGCCGCAGGCCACCAGAGCGCGTAGGACGGCGGGTACGTTGGCCCCGCGAACGCCGAAAGAGGCACGTACAAAAACCGGGAAAGGGATGCCGTATTTTGTGCCGGCATGCGCGTTAAGAAGCATCGGAATCAGAACGATCAGATTGCCGAGAAGTATGGTGACAATGGCCTGCACCCAGTTCATGCCTACAGCTATGAGGCCGGAGGCCAGCATATACGTCGGAATGCAAACGCTCATGGCAACCCAGAGGGAAGCGTAATTGTAGATGCCCCAGGTCCGTTTCTCCGGCGGGATGGGAGCGAGATCAGGGTTGTATAAAGACGGGTCGGTTTGTGTAAGCGACATGTACTCGCCGAAGCTCGCGTTAGGTGAAGGTAGAGAAGGTAGCGGAAGTGAGCGGAGATTTCCAGCATTCAGGCGCTGCCTACGCGAATTTGATCTTTCCGGGCCCGGGTGACCACTTAAATGCGTACTGGTTTTTATTAGGAGTTCGTCGAGTTCGCGAACTCATGTAATCCTGATAAGGCCAAAAAATCCACGATGTTTGAAGCGTCCATCGTCGAGCGACCGAGCACGCGAGCGCGAGGGTTGCCGGGTGACTCGTGGCAGCTGGAGGGATGGCCGGAAATCGAAATATTCAATCACGTCTTCGAACTAGCACTGCACTTATCCGCTAAGCGTTCATCAGAAGAGAATTTAGTTGGCAACTTGATATGTTGTCTCATTTCCTGCTCGATTTACTGGTTCCCGCCTAGCCGTTTGGCGGATGTAAACGCCCCACAATATGCGGCATTGTGTTAGCGGAGGTCTTACACATGTCTGCAGAACTCATTGAGCTTTCAAATGCCTTGGCGCAAGCCACCGATCGTGCCGCGGCGAACGCGGTTGCCGTCCACACCGAGACGCGAGGTTCGTCGAGCGGTGTTGTGTGGCGTCCCGGTGTCGTAGTTACCGCCGAACACTCGTTGCGCAGCGACGAAGAGATTCATCTGACGCTTCCCGATGGCCGAGCCGTCCCTGCTACTCTGGCCGGGCGCGATTCATCGACCGACCTTGCAGTCTTGAAGTGTGCCGAGGCAGCTACCGCCGTAAGTGAACTTGGTGATGTTACCTCGCTCAAACCGGGCAATCTTACGCTGGTGGTCGGCCGCACGAGAGCGAGCGGTCCCGTCGCCGGGCTTGCGGTAGTCAGTTTGATAGCCGCACAGCGCAATTCCTGGGCGGGCGCTTCCCTTGCACCATACGTGCGACTTGATATCGGATTGCAGCCGACGGCCATCGGCGGGGTGGTAATCGACGCGCACGGTCACGCGATGGGCATTGCCACTCCGCGTTTCACACGATTCGGCGCGATCGCTATTCCCGCGCCCACCGTGAATCGCGTGATTGACATACTTCTAGAGAAGGGCCGTATCCCTCGCGGCTACCTGGGCGTCGGCCTCCAACCGGTCCGTTTACCCGATGCTCTTCGGCAATCATTGCAGCGTACCGAGAAGGGCGCAGCAATCGTTATCGAGGTCGAGCCGAATGGGCCGGCGAGCAAAGCTGGAATCTTTATAGGCGATATTCTGGTTTCGCTCGCGGGTCGCGTAGTCACCGGTGTACAAGACATTCATTCGCAACTGCAGGAGGAGGTCATTGCCAAACCACTGGCCCTGAAGTTCATTCGCGGAGGCGCGATGCAGGAAACAAGCATCGTGGTGGACGAGCGCCAGCACGGAGGAGAGTGACGTGGCCATCCTGGGATTCGGCGAAGTTGCCGAGCAATTGCGCCGCTCGACGGTCCTGATCCACGCTGGAGGCAGCGGCTCCGGCGTCATTTGGTCCACGGAGGGCATCATCGTCACCAACGCGCATGTCGCACGTGGATCGCGACTGGGCGTTCAGCTTTGGGACGGACGCGAACTTAAAGCGAGAATCATTTCGCGAAATCCCCGACGCGACATCGCCCTGCTTCGTGTGAACGCGACTGACCTTCCCGCCGCCGCTGTGGGTGATTCATCTCAGGTCCGTCCCGGCGAGCTGGCTATTGCGATCGGAAACCCGCTTGGCTTCGTCGGAGCTCTCGCGACCGGAACAATTCACACAACCGGACATCTCCGTGGTCTCGGCCCATACCCGTGGATACAAGCCAATCTGCGGCTTGCACCAGGTAATTCTGGCGGCCCGCTCGCAAACGCACGCGGACGAATTATCGGGATCAACACGATGGTCGCGGGCCGCCTCGCCCTAGCAATTCCCAGTAACGCAGTGCAGGATATTCTTTCCTCTGGTCCTTCGGATTCTTGGCTGGGTGTGACTGTCCATCCCGTCCGAATTCCGCGAGCTGTCGGAGAAGGTATGGCTTTCGGCTTGGTGGTCCTCGAAATCGAACCGGCCAGCCCCGCCGCCAACGCGTCGCTCTTGCCCGGTGACATTCTGCTAGGCACCGAAGAAAAACCGTTTGCATCCATCGATGACCTGTCGCGTGTCCTGCGTGGCAATGGCCCGCGTCTCGAGCGTCTCGAATTCTTACGCGGGGACTACTTGCGCGTTCGCCGCGTTTCCGTTCAACTAGGGAATAAGATTCTTTCCGGGAGTGGGATTGCAGCGTGATGCGTGTGTTCATCGTTGCAGATTCACCGCCTATGCGCGTGGGGCTCGAGAATGTTCTCACCGCTCAAGGTGTGAAAGTCGCAGGCTCTGTCTCCAGCGTTGAGTTACTGGCTGGCCACCTGGACCAAGGAGAAGCGGACGTAATCGTGGTAGATGTTTCAAACGAACAGCTCGAGACAGTACTTAGATCCATCGAGCAATTGGATCTCGCTTCGGAAGCTGCGATTGTCCTTCTCGCAGAAAATAACGCACCTGGATGGTTTGTCAAAATCGTGCGAGGAGGCGTTGGGGCGGTCCTGCCTACCCGTACATCACCAGAACAGCTGGTGGCAGCTATGCAGGCCGCAATGGCAGGGCTTATTGTGATGCATCGTGACCAGATAGATTCGAATTTCCCCGCGGCTAGGCCTGCCTCTAGCGCGCACGCCGAGCTTCCTGAATCCCTGACAGCCCGTGAACGGGAAGTCTTACAATTGCTCGCGAGTGGGCTGGGCAATAAAGAGATTGCAGCGGGACTGACAATTTCCGAGCATACTGTCAAATTCCACGTCGCATCGATTCTCGGCAAACTCGGCGCTGCCAGCCGAACCGAAGCGGTTACTCTGGGCATCCGCCATGGATTGGTCCTTCTATGACACGCCCCTCTCTATCTGCCGCGGCCTTGGCTGGAAGATCGTAAAATACGTAGATCGCTCGCGAGGCGCGGTTTTGTAGCCTAGAAGCTGGCGGTCAGCTGCGCTTGGTCCAGATGGTCTGCCTGCAATTAGTGCAGGTGCGACAGGTATGGAATAAATCCGCGAACTTTGGTTCGCAAACGATAAACAGAAGTTGTCGCTGTTATGTACAGAGTCCCGTAGTCTTGATCTCCCCAAGCGAGGTTTGCTGGTTGCTCCGGCAGGACGATGGTCCCTAGGTGGCGACCCTGGGGATTCCACAACCAGATTCCTTGAGGGCCGGTCACAAAAATATTTCCCTGCTGATCGAGCTTCATGCCGTCGGGAACGCCATCGCCCTTGCCTCCTGGCTCGGTTCCGAAAATGCGTCCGTTCACGAGCGTTGCATCAGAAGTGAAATCATAGACGCGAATATTTCTCCCCTCGCTGTCATCCACATAGAATTTCTTCCCATCAGGAGAGAATGCGAGACCATTAGGCTGAGATAATTCCTTCGTTAGCAGGCGAACATCGCCCTTACCGTCGAGACGATAGACACCTTGAAAGGGAATCTCTTGTTTTTGGCCTTCCGGCAAGTCGAGGGTAGGATCGGTGAAATAAATCTTAGCGTCAGGACCGATGACGACATCATTTGGACTGTTGAGCCTTTTGCCTTCGAACCGCTCGGCGAGGACCTGGTATTGGCCGTCCGGGCTTACTTCGATAATAGCTCGTAAAACGCTGGCGCAATCGAGAAGCCTGTGATGCAAATCGAACGTGTTTCCGTCGGGATCGCCTAGAGAAATTAGTGTTTCTTTGTGTCCATCAGAATAGACGCGGAAGATTTTGTTCAGAGTTTCATCGCTGACGTAGACGAAGCCCGAAGGATCCCAGACGGGGCCTTCGGTGAAGCCAAATC
>Ga0073928_10001881_pt1 | contig 38581 bp, 29 predicted proteins | sample PaiPotPPA55metaG_FD_76969 | JGI IMG/M metagenome (GOLD analysis project Ga0073928, IMG submission 76969) | Iron sulfur acid spring bacterial and archeal communities from Banff, Canada, to study Microbial Dark Matter (Phase II) - Paint Pots PPA... ... | reverse complement strand
TTGTGCCAGAAAGAATAGACGATCGGCCGGGCCTTGATGGTGCCGGCTGAACCTTCTTCCCAGGAAGCAGAGAAACGAATGGTGGGGCCGAGGATACGGATGGCGATGGTCGCCGTCCAGCTGATCAGCCACAGCAGAATGCGCTCTCGCGGAGTAAATTTTCGCCGGGCTTGGTCGGCTTGCGGAGGCGCGGGGGTTGCGACTGCATTCACGCAACTATTCTATCGTTATGCGTTCAGCCTGCCGGGATCACTTCAGTGCAACAATGATTTCGTCACTCCAGAGCGGTAACTTTTCAACCGGGCCGGTCGAGTTAATCTCGGCCGCCGCCTGGTTGTAGCGCAGAAGCAGTTTGCGGGGATCGGTCATGCCTTCGATGAGCGCTGGGCGGCCGTATTTCCTCTCAACCACAACCGCCATTTTGTATCCGACCTGATACCACGCCCCGCGATAGCCGAAAAAGTGATAGCCCACGTGTGCGATGACGTCCTTGTCTTTGAAGCCGCCGTGCAGGATGTCGAGAAAGAACTGGTTCACGTCGCTGAATTCGTGCGTCCAGAATTTCATGTCCTGGTCCCAGCGAATGCGATCGGCTTCAGGTTCGCTGGCCAGGGGATGGACGTCTGCCGATCCCGCGGCTGCGAGTACGGCCAATCCCTCGCCGAACGCAGTGATCCAGTTCAGCACGGACCGTTGAGGGTCGGGAGCCGCGTCGGCAATCTTTCCGTAAGCCCGGGCTGCGCTAGCGAGCCCGATGTGGTGCATCTCATGGGCAACGGTATTTCGGAATGAGGCCTGCGATTTCTCCATGTCGAGGTAAAGGAAAATGGCTGGATCTGTGTCGGTCTCAAAAACGAAACTGTTAGATTGCGGCTTGATGACAGGGTACAGGCTGGCTCGAATCCGCGCGTCCGCCGGCAGGTAAGGCAAGATTTTCGAAGCCGCCGAACGCAAATCCGCGCCCTTCCAGCGATCCAGCGTTTGCGCAAGCGATTCTCGTTGGGCGGCGAGCTCGGGAGAAAGGACAAAGCGCCTGCAGTCGTCGTCGGAGAAGTCACGCCGCATCGAGGATTCGCGTTTTTTCAGCCGCTGATACGGCGCGGATGCGAACAACCGTTGCCAAGCCTCCTCCCTAACCGGTTGCCGAGCCGCGTTGGCATTGAGGATGGCAAGTACAGCGTCGGCCTCGGAGGTATCGAGCTTAAGGGAAATTCGGTCATCGGAAGCCGGCTGCGCCAGCGCAACAGATGTGAGCACGAGAAGAATTAGCCATCGATGCATCGTGGTGAACAGCCCTCCTTCACTATTAGACGGACACCCGAAACATACGTTAGGACAAGCCACTCGCCAAGAAAACAACTCACGCGTAGGCGCGGAGCCGCTGCGATTCTCGGTCCTTCGGCCCCAACTATTTGCCTCCAGCCGCGCCAGATAAGAAGATGGTCTGTGCATTCGGCGCTCAAGTCTCTAGACCATCGGCCCTGGCCCGTTCCCTCGGGGCCGTGGATCATGGTGCAGACTTGGAATGATCTGCTGTTCGCGCACTGGCCGGTCTCGGCTGAGGTTCTCAGACTGCTGGTCCCATCTGCGCTCGCTCTCGATACTTTCGACGGACGATGCTGGCTGGCGGTGGCTCCCTTCCATATGTCGGGGATTCGTGCTCGCCGGCTGCCACCGATTCCAGGGTTCTCAGCTTTTCCCGAGCTGAACGTGCGCACGTACGTCACCCTTGGCGAAAAGCCGGGCGTGTATTTTTTCAGTCTCGATGCCAGCAACCTCGCGGCTGTGTGGTTGGCGAGGGCAGCTTATCGCTTGCCCTACTTCCACGCACGAATGACGGTCGGCTGCGACAGCGGATGGGTTAGATATAGCTCCCGCCGCCACTCCCCACCCGACTCAGACGGAGCCTTCAACGCGAAATATCGCGCGGTCGGCCCGGTTCAGCTGAGAAATCCAGGAACGCTGGAGCATTGGCTTACCGAGCGCTATTGCCTGTACACGGTGGCGGGGAACGACGTGTTTCGCGCGGAGATTCATCACCCGCAATGGCCATTACAGGATGCCGAAGCCGAAATCATGGAGAACACGATGGCCAGCGCGGTGGGAATTGAACTGCCTGACGTGCGGCCTCTGCTTCATTTCGCGGAGAAACTGGATGTGCTGATCTGGCCATTGCGAAGGGTTGCGGACTGAATTCTGGAGTCCGCACTGCGAGTTTTGTTGCCGCCACCTGTTCCTTCTCATATCCTGCGATCAGATGATTGAAGCGCTATGACACCCTCCATCCCAAGCGGTCCCGAACAACTGCTGTTCCAGTTATTCGTCATTTTCGTAGCGGCAAAACTAGCCGGAGAAATCTTCGAGCGACTGGGGCTGCCCGCCGTCCCTGGAGAAATTCTGGCTGGGCTTGCTCTCGGGCCCTATGCCCTGGGATGGGTCCCGGCCAGCGACACACTGCATTCGGTCGCTGAAATCGGAGTGATTTTCGTGCTCTTCAGCGCCGGCCTTGAAACCAGCCCCAGCGAGTTGATCCGTGTGAGTCGCAGGGCACTGCTGGTTTCTGTGGCCGGGGTGGTAGTGCCGTTTGTGCTCGGCTTCGCGTATATGAAATTGCGCGGCGACGCCACGCTGGAATCGGTTTTTGTGGCCGCGGCCATGGTCGCCACCAGCGTCGGAATCACGGCGCGGGTCCTCGGCGATATGAATGTGCTCTCGACTCGCACTGCGAAGATCATTCTGGCGGCCGCGGTGTTTGATGACGTCATTGGCATGGTGGTGCTGGCGGTTGTCGCAGGTTCGGCCTCCAGCGCGGGAGTGCAATGGTTGCACCTGGGCGTGCTGACTGTCGAGGCGGTGGCTTTTGCGCTATTCATGATGTTCGTCGCGCCGCACATTGTTCATCGTATACATCCGCGGGTGGAGCGTCTGAGCACGCGGAACGCCCCGCTGGTCATCGCACTGGCGATTTGCCTGTTTCTCTCCTGGCTGGCGGCCAAGATCGGAATGGCGGCTATCGTGGGCGCATTTTTTGCCGGGCTGATGTTCGCCGACTATGCGGAACGATGGGATCTCACTCCGCGGGTCGGAGGCATTACTTCGTTTCTCGCGCCCTTTTTCTTCTTTGACATCGGTGCCCGGCTCAACGCCCGGTGGTTTACGGGCAATCTGCTGCTGGCTGCAATGGTGATCTCGCTGCTGGCAGTGATTTCGAAGGTGATCGGCTGCGGCCTTCCGCAGCTGAGCGAAGGCTGGCCGACGGTGTTTCGGGTTGGGGTTGGGATGATGCCGCGCGGAGAAGTGGCCCTGATCGTCGCGCTGGTCGGCTTGCAATCGGGAATCATGGGCCAGTCAGCATACGGGATCGTGGTGTTTATGACGGCGGTGACTACGCTGCTTGCCCCGCCCATTTTGCGCTACCTGTTTCGGGACGAGATTAAGGACCGCAGCACAGACAACGTTCCGGCTCCCGTCCAGCTATAATTCCCGCTTTGCAGGACTAACCATGAATCTGGCAGGGCGTGTTGCTGTGGTCACCGGGGCTTCACAAGGAATTGGACGGGCGTGCGCCTTGAAGCTGGCGCAGTGCGGGGCCAGCGTGGCGCTAGTAGCCCGCAATCAACAGAAGCTCGATGAAGTTACGCAGGAGATTGCAGAAGCTGCACGGGCCGCACGGGCGGGGGGCGTCCCCGCCCGTGCTTTTGCCACAGACGTAGAGAACGAAGAGCAACTGAAAGCCACGTTCAAGGCGGTAGTCGCCGAGTTCGGCAAAATCGACATTCTGGTGAACAATGCCGGCATCACGCGCGACCAACTCATCATGCGCATGAAACGCGCCGACTGGGACGCGGTGCTCAACACCAACCTGACGTCCGCTTATTTGTGCACGCAACAGGCGATCGGGTCTATGCTCAAGCAACGCTGGGGACGGATCGTCAACATCACCTCGGTTTTCGGGCAGATGGGACAAGCGGGGCAAGCGAACTACGCAGCTTCGAAGGCGGGGCTAATCGGGCTGACGATGGCGGTGGCTCGCGAGATCGGATCGCGGAATATCACCTGTAATGCCGTGGCTCCGGGATTCATTGAGACCGCAATGACGTCTTCTCTGTCCGACGAAATCCGGCAAAGTGCGCTTACAATGATTCCGTTGGGCCGGATTGGAACGGCCCTGGAAGTCGCAAACTGTGTCGCATTCCTCGCGTCAGAAGAGGCGGGATACATTACCGGGCATGTGCTAAACGTGAACGGCGGGATGCTGATGGGGTAAACCCAAAGGTATTTACCACCGAGTACGCCGAGAGCGCAGAGATAGAGATGAAGACGGAGAATACACATTCGGTGACGGCTCCAGGTTTCTCGGCGAACTCGACGACCTCTGCGGTGCAAGCCTTCGACGTGCAGGAGGCGAAATCTCCGCAGCAGATTGCCGCCCTCCGCGGGCTTTTTCTGGAGTACGCACAGTCGCTCGGCTTCAGCCTCTGTTTCCAGAGCTTCGATAAAGAGTTGGCCGGATTGCCGGGCGACTACGCGCCGCCGCAGGGCCGTTTGTTGCTGGCGACGCATGAAGGCGCACCCGCCGGGTGTGTCGCGCTGCATCAGCTGGACTCCACCATTTGCGAAATGAAGCGTTTGTATGTACGTCCGCAGTTTCGCGGTAAAGGACTGGGGCGCGGATTGGCCGAACGCGTCATCGCGGACGCGCGGCAGATCGGCTACTCGCAATTACGCCTGGACACGGTCGAGCCGATGATGCGGGCTGCGGTAGTCCTGTACCGACAGCTGGGATTCCGAGAGATTCCGCCGTATCGGGAGAACCCGATTGAAGGGGCGTTGTATATGGAGTTGAAACTCTAGCTCTTAGCTGCTAGCTCTCCGCTTAAGCCCGCCGGTTTAGCTAAGAGCTTAAGACCGTTGTTTCACGGAGGAACGCTATGAAACCTATCCTTACCTGCTGCGTAACCCTGTTGCTCGCGATATCCGCACTGGGCGCTACCTCGAAAGACGTTTCCTACAAGAGCGGAGATGAAACGGTTAAGGGCATTCTTTATACACCGGAAGGAAAAGGCCCGTTCCCTGGCATCGTCGTCGTCCATGAATTCTGGGGTTTGAACGATTGGGTGAAAGAGCAGGCAGCGAAGCTGGCGGGCGAGGGCTATGCGGCGCTGGCGATCGATCTGTATCGCGGCAAGGTTGCGACCACTCCGGACGAAGCGCACGAAATTATGCGCGGGGTACCAGAAGACCGCGCCAAGCGCGACCTGGAAGCAGCCTATCAATTCCTCGCGTCGCAGCCGAATGTGAAGAAAGACCGCATCGGCGCTATTGGCTGGTGCATGGGCGGCGGCTACGCGCTCGACTTGGCGCTGGAGGAGCCGAAGCTGGCTGCTGATGTCATCAACTACGGCCATCTGGCGACCGATCCGGCGGCGATCAGCAAAATCAACGCTCCCATTCTGGGACTTTTCGGGGCCCTCGATCGCGGGATTACACCTGACGATGTAAAGGCGTTCGGCGCGGCGCTGGGGAAAGCGGGGAAGAAGATAGACGTAACGATCTATCCCGACGCCGGGCATGCGTTCGAAAATCCGAATAATAAAGACGGTTACCGGGGCGCCGATGCAGCCGACGCGTGGAACAAGACGGTTAACTTCCTTGCCAGCACGCTGAAGAAGTAGCCACGTCTGAGGTTCTAGAGGTGGAAAGTCGCGGTCAATGACTGTGAACAAGTGATTTCTAATGCGCGCAGCAAGTGGTGGGGGCGCAAGAAAGAGGCGTCACGGATCGTTCACGAACCTGAGTAGCCCCGCCTCTTTACTGGGGGCGCAGAGCTGACGGCAGCGAGCTACCAGTTATCATAAATTTTCGCTTGCCAATAGGTACTACTCTGGTTACTATGCACCAGACTCCTTCACATGGATATTGGCATCACAATCCGAAATTTTCGGTTGCAACGGGGGATGTCGCAAGGCGACATAGAAAAGCGTACCGGCCTGCTGCGCTGCTATCTGTCGCGCGTCGAGAATGGACACACCGTCCCTTCGCTCGACACCCTGTCAAAGATCGCCGGAGCCATGGAGTGCCCGCTTTCCCACTTCTTCTCCGAACCCGGCAACAGCAACGGATCGAAGGCATTGCCCCAGCTCTCGGACGACGAACTCCGCTTCCTGAGCCAGATTCGCCGCTATTCCGGCAGCCTGAATGACAGCGATCGCAAGTTGGTGCTGGCCATGATCAAGAAAATGGCAACGAAGTAGGAAGAGGCTTCCTGTTATTAGCTTCCCGCTCTTGGCTTTTTCACCCTCGCAGCTCCCATCCAAAGTTGAACACTCCAAGTTTTTGCGGCAAGATACCAAAAGCTTTACGTTCTCAATGCGAGGGCGGTCGGCCCATCTGCGGAGGTTCACAATGTTATCGAGAAAACGTCTAGCCAGCCTATTCCTGTCAGTTCTGATTTCGGGCGCCTGCGTCGCACAGGTGAAGCCGAGCGATCCGGGCAAAATCCTCACTCGAATCTCTTACCGCACAACCTATGGAATCGATTGGCGTGAGCAAAAAGGCTCTCCGCAAATTTGCTTCGCGCTGTACCGCAACGGCTATTACCGGCTCTCCAGAATGACGGAGAGTGGGCCGCAAGGACTGCAGGGCACGTTATCGGCGGACCAGGTTTCCCGCCTCGGCGAGATGCTGCGGGATTTGAGTGCGCAGCGCCGGGAAGACGGAATCGTCCTCCGGGGTTCGGAATCCCTGGTAGTAGAGATGGCTACGAACGGGAAGCGATATGCCTGGGTTGATGCCGATCACCGAAGCCCGTTTCCGGTGCCGGTTGCCCAGGTCGTGCGCTGGCTGCAAGAGTTTAAAGCGCAAGACGAGACTCCGCTTACCTTACGTGAGCTGAGTGACCAGCCCATCTGTCCACCCGCGTCTGAAAAGCGCTTGCAGCCTGCGGTGGCGAAGTTAAACGGCGGCTCGGACGAAGCAGTCTCGTGCGGAAAGATGCCTTAGTAGAAATCTGCAATCCGAGCTTTGAGCTAGAGACCATCTAGTAGCTGGCCTCCTTACTTTGGTTCCATCCCTCTGGTGTCCAACCGGTACCTCGTCCATCCGGACAATCTCCCCTAGACTGGCTGCTGGGGAACTCATGACCGTTGATGAGGAATTGGGTAGTTTGGAGTCGCAACTGCGGCGGCTCAAGATCGAATACGAGATTTTTTTTAGCAATCCGCAGAAAAAACCACCCTCCGACCTGGAGTGGAAAGTGCTGGCGATGCTGCGCAAGTTTTCCGATGGCGCTCACATGAGTTTTCCCCAGCGCTTCCGCTACAACGGAATTGCGCAACGCTATGCGATTTACAGCGACCTGTGGCGCAAGAAAGGACGCATCCGGGAAGAAGGATATCGTCGTCCACAAGATGCCTTACTGGCGGTGCAGGGAGTCAGGCCGGAAGAGCGCGAGTCAGAGCACAAAGTTTATGGCCTGAGCCATACTGCGCCGAGCGAGACCGTACCCCTCGTGGTGGATTGCGCCGACCCTGGAGCCGAACGCGAGAAAGTCGAAAGGCTATTCATGGCATTGAGTGATGCCAAGAAAAAAACAGGGGAAAATGTCTCCGGTTCGCTCGATAGCTTTACTTCTTTTGTGCAGAAGAAAACCGATCAACTCCGCAAACAGCACGGCTGCTCCAAGGTCGAGTACAGCGTCGAGGTTATCGAGGGTAAGGTTAAGCTGACGGCGAAGGCGAAGGCTTAGCGTAACTCTTGCTCTCGGCTCCTGGCTCTTAGCTCTTGGCTGCTAGCTGCAGGCTCTCAGTTTCGAAATCATAACAATCGGGAAGGGCACGAGTTCCACTCGTGCCGAAAAATCCTGCGCCCTTACCGCCGCTTAAGCCGCTTTTCCTAAACCGTGCCACTTCCTAAAAGCCCACCTCAACGGCTGGAAGCCGCTGGCTCTTTGGCAAACTCAATTGGCACGAGTAAAACTCGTGCCCTTCCCGGTCTTGGAAGCTAACGGCCTGAGTAGAAAGCTTGCGCCCTCACTCTTTGCAACTTAGCGCAACCACGCCATGGTCGAACAGTTCGCTGAGCCGCCTGCCTCTCGAATTCGGGTCTCCCCGCAAAGCGCGACGACTCGATCTGCTGATAAAATCTTGTGCTGGCGCTTTCGGCGCTGCAATCCCCATCCGAGGGTTTCCATGTCCCAGAAGATTCAGCGCGCCATTCTGAGTGTCACCGACAAAACGGGATTGGCGGAATTTGCCCGCAAGCTCTCCAGTATGGGAGTGGATCTGATCTCAACCGGCGGCACGGCTAAGCTGCTGCGCGACGCAGGAATTGCGGTGAAGGACATTTCCGAAGTCACTGGATTTCCCGAGATGCTCGATGGACGAGTGAAGACGCTGCATCCCAAAGTCCACGGAGGGATTCTGCACCGCCGCGAAGATGCTTCGCACCGCGCCGCTGTAGCCGAACACGGCATTCAAGCGATTGATATGGTGGTGGTCAATCTTTATGCGTTTGAGAAGACGGCGGCCAAACCAGGCGTGCATTTCGAAGAACTGATTGAGAATATTGATATCGGCGGACCTTCGATGATCCGGTCGGCGGCGAAGAATTTTCATGATGTGGCGGTGGTTACATCGCCAGCGGATTATGCCTCCATTGCGGAAGAAATGAGTAAATCTGACGGCGCGCTTTCTGCGGAGACCAAATGGCGGCTGGCGCAAAAGGCATTCGCCACCACCGCGGCGTATGACTCAGCAATCGCCTCGACCCTGGAGCGGGTCAGCACCAACGGCAATTCCCAGGTTCACCAAGCGGAAGGATTTCCCGAGACGCTGCGGCTTTCGTTTACCAAAGTGACAGATCTGCGCTACAGAGAGAACCCGCATCAGAAAGCGGCAATGTACTCGGACGGCTCGGGCACGGGCGTCGCCAATGCGCGTCAGGTACAAGGCAAGGAACTTTCCTACAACAATATCGTGGATTTACAGGCGGCGTGGGACTTGGCGCAGGAATTTGAGGAGCCGGTTTGCGCCATCATCAAACACACCAATCCGTGCGGCACGGCTACGGGCAGGACCTTAGCGGAGGCGTACGAGCGCGCTCTAGAATGCGATCCGGTGTCAGCGTTTGGCGGAGTTATCGGCGTGAATCGGCCGGTGGATGGTGCAGCCGCCGAGGAAATGGCAAAGCTCTTCCTGGAGGTGATTGCCGCGCCGGCTTTCGACCCGGGTGCAGTTGACAGATTTTCGGCAAAGAAAAATTTGCGCTTGGTCGAGATCACGCACAGTCCACAGAAATGGGTGCTGAAAAATGTATCGGGCGGAATGCTGGTGCAGGATGCCGATCTGCATCAGTTGCAGGAGTCGAATATCAAAGTCGTGACCAAACGCCCGCCTACCCCGGAGGAGAAGCGCGCGTTGCTGTTCGCCTGGAAAGTTAGCAAGCACGTGAAGTCGAACGCCATCCTTTACTCGCGTGACGGGCAGACGGTGGGTGTCGGTGCCGGACAGATGAGCCGTGTAGATTCCTGCCGCCTGGGCGCGCAGAAAGCCGTGTTGCCGCTGAAGGGCACGGTTGCAGCCTCTGACGCGTTCTTTCCGTTTCCTGACGGCGTTGAGGAAATCGCCAAAGCCGGAGCCACGGCGATCATTCAGCCGGGTGGGTCAGTCCGGGATCAGGAGGTGATTGAAGCGGCGGACCGGCTGGGACTGGCGATGATCTTCACGGGCGTCAGGCACTTCAGGCACTAGGACATCGAGTGATCTGGTGATCGGGTCAAAGGGTGATCTAAACCTAGTCAAAAGCGTCGGACAAGAGTGTCCGACCCACACGGACCCAGTTGATCGCCGCAGTCAGATCACCCGATGGCCCGATCACCAGATCACCCGATTCTTTCGTTACCCTAGTTTTCCGCAAGCTCCAGTCGCGACGGGGTAGAATAGGCGAAAGCACCCACTCGGCGTGGTTCGGCATCCAATCGCTATTGGGAGTCCCAAAGGTATTTCATGAAAAGTATTGTCGCCTTGTTTCTCCTCACTTCTTTGGCCGCAGCTCAGCAACCGGCTTCCGGATCTTCTTCTTCCCCGGCTCCAACAACACCTGGCGACGCTTCACAGTCTGCGCCGCGTAAGGTGGATAAAGCCGCTGCCTACTATCACTTCACCATGGCCCACATGTACGAAGAGGAAATGGCGGCGTATGGGCGCAGCGACCTGGTGACCAAAGCGATCGAAGAGTATCGGCTGGCGATTGAGGCGGATCCGACTTCGGAATATCTGAGCTCAGGCCTGGCGGAGATCTACGCCCGAACTGGCCGCATCAAGGATGCCGTGAGCGAAGCGCAGGACATTCTGAAGCGCGATCCGCAAAATCTTGAAGCCCACCGCCTGCTGGGACACATTTATCTGCGCTCGTTGGGAGAGATACAAGGTGGCAGCGGGTCGGCGTCGGATAACGTGCTCAAGCTGGCGATCGAGCAATATGAACAGATCATCAAACTCGACCCCAGCAGCGTGGACGACCACATCATGCTGGGCCGCTTATATCACGCTGATAGCCAACTGCGAAAAGCCGAGGAAGAGGAAAAGACAGCGGCCAAGCTGGCGCCGGACTCCGAAGAAGCCGTAACCGCGCTGGCCATGCTCTACAACGAGGAGGGTAATGCTCAGAAGGCCGCCGAGACTCTGGCTTCGGTCCCCGAGGGCACGCGTTCGGCAAAGCTCTACGCCGTGCTGGGCGAAACCTACAGCCAGCAAAAGGATTACAAGAAGGCAATTGGGGCCTACCAGCATGCCATTGCGCTGGATCGCGACAACCTGGACGCGATTCGCGGGCTGGCTGACAGTCTGCAGAATGATGGGCAGACGGAAAAGGCGCTTCAACAGTACAAAATTATCGCCGACGCCAACCCCGAGGACGCCAGAACCTATATCCGGATAGCGGAGATTTACCGTAAGCAGGGCAAGCTGGATCTGGCGCTGCAGAACCTGAAAAAAGCGGGATCGATGGTGCAGGATTCGGACCAGATTTCTTACGACACGGCGTCCGTCTACCAGGCGCAGGGCCGCTATGACGAGGCCGCCCAGGAGTTGCAGACTCTGCTGAAGCGGACCGAGAAGGCCGACAACAAGTACAGCCAGGAAGAGCAGGAAAACCGCGCTGTATTTCTTGAACGTCTGGGAACGGTCTATCGCGATAACGGCAACCAGGCGCAGGCAATTGAGACCTTCCAGAAAATGGTTGCCCTGGGCGGCGATGCCGCCAAGCGGGGCTATCAGCAGATTATTGATACCTACCGCGAAGCCAAGCAATGGCAAAAGGCCACTGACGCTGCCAAGGAAGCCACTCTAAAGCTGCCGAAAGACCGCGATCTGAAAATGGTTTATGCCGGCCAGCTGGCAGATTCGGGCCAGACTGAAGCAGCCTTGCAGCAGGTGAAATCGTTTTTGAAAGGCACGCCGGACGACCGCGAGGTTTACATCAACCTGGCGACCATGTATAGCCGCCTGAAGCGCTGGTCTGAGGCGGAAGCCGCGCTCGACAGGGCGGATGAACTGTCCACCAAGCCCGAGGACAAGGAAGCGATTACGTTCCTGCGCGCTTCGGGCTACGAGCGGCAAAAGAAGTACGACCAGGCTGAGGACCTCTTCCGCAAAATGCTGGACAGCGATCCGGAGAATGGCGGGGTTCTCAACTATCTCGGCTATATGCTGGCCGACCGCGGCGTCAAGCTGGATGAAGCGCTGGGAATGATCAAGAAGGCGGTTGAGATGGAGCCCGCCAACGGAGCGTACCTAGACTCGTTGGGCTGGGCATACTTCAAGCTGGGCAAGTACGACTTGGCGGAAGACAGTCTGATCAAGGCTTCACAGCATGTGATGGGCGCAGACCCGACGGTGCAGGAGCATCTTGGCGATTTGTATCAGAAGACCGGCCGCCTGAAACTAGCAGCATCGCACTGGGAGCGCGCCGTGAACGAATGGAACAAGACGGTGGCTCCGGAAGTCGACCAGGACGCGCTGGCCAGAGCGCAGAAAAAGCTGGAGACGGCCAAGGTACGTCTGGCGAGGGAAGGACAGTAAGGAATCGGGTGATCAGGTCATCTGGTGATCGGGCGATCGCACACCCGGTCGCTTTTGACTTAAGATTTCAACTCATCCCGATGACCCGATCACCCGATCACCCGGTGGCCCCTTACGCCGTCCATGTGGAGAACTCGCGCGGACGCCGTCATGCGGAACCGCAGCATCCCTACCGCAACGACTTTCAACGCGACCGCGATCGGGTCATTCATTCCCGCGCGTTCCGCCGACTTGAAGCCAAAACCCAGGTCTTTACCCGCCGCTACTCTGACCATTTCCGCAACCGGCTCACCCACACCATTGAAGTGGCGCAAATCGCGCGCACTGTGGCCGCGCAGCTAGGATTGAATGTCGATCTGGTGGAAGCGCTGGCCCTGGCGCATGACATTGGGCATCCGCCGTTCGGGCATGCGGGAGAGAAGGCGCTCGATTCCGCCATGCGCCAGCACGGGTTGTCCTTCGACCACAACCTGCACGCGCTTAGGATCGTCGAGGATTTCGAAACCCGCTACGCCGCATTTCGCGGATTGAACCTGACTTTCGAGGTTCGCGAGGGAATCATCAAGCATTCGCGCGATTACGATCGAGTCGAGCATCCGGAGCTCGCTGAATATCTTCTGGGTAGCCAGCCGCCGCTCGAAGCTCAACTGATCGACATCACTGACGAGATTGCTTATGCCAGCGCCGACCTCGATGACGGATACGAGGCCCGGCTGCTTGAGCTGGAGCAGATACGCGAAGGATTGCCGGTTTTTGCCCGCTTCCTTAGCCAAGCCGAAAAACGATATCCAGACGCGGCGGAAAAATTGCAGTTTAATGAGGCTCTGCGACGCACGCTCGACCGCTGGGCGGGAGACCTGATTCGGAATACGCAGCATGAAATCAAAACCGCTGGCTTCACAAGTTTGGAGGATGTGCGTGCGTGCGCAACGCGAATCGCAGCATTGAGTCCTGAGATCGAGCAGGAGCGGTGCCAGACCAAGCAGTTCCTATACCGGAACCTGTATTTCAGCCCGGCGCTGGAACCGGAAAAAGACGACGCCGAACGCATTATCGCTGAGCTCTTCGCTCTGTGGATGAAGGAGCCGGAGAAACTGCCGTCAAGCTATCAGGAGAAGGCGGAGCAGGAGCCGCTGGCGAGAGTAATCTGCGATTACATCGCGGGAATGACTGACAACTACAGCTACCAGCAGTATGAGAAGAACTGCGCGGGGTAAGGCCGTTGGCACATAGCAGCTTGCTGTATTTGAAATCAGTTCTTTCCTGGCGCGGTCAACGCGGTGAATTCGCGCCGGGCTTCCTGAGCGGGAATGAAGTCCGCGTCGGCGTTCTTCCAGACATCGAGCAGTTGTTGATAGCTGCGCGTGGCGGCAGCCTTATCGAAATGCGATTGCGCCCGGGCGGTGCCCAAGAGGCAGAGCGCATAGTTGGGCGACTGGGAGGTGCCGACTGGCCCTTCCTGCAATGAGAGGCCGCGGTAGCGGATTCCAGGCTGGAAGTCGGTCACCGCCTGCTGCCATTGCCCCATCGCCAGTGAAGCGCTGCCCAGAAGCTGCGGCGCTTTGGACACTTGCGCATAGGTGCCTGCAGAAGCCAGCAGCCCGGAGACACGTTCCGGATGGTGCTCGGCCAGAGCGATCGCGGCCTTGATCTCGGGCAAATAAACGTCATTGACAAGGCTGTTACCCGGGACCGCGGCCGCAAGGCGTTCCGCTTCCTGTAACGCCGGACCGCTTTCGCTGCACAGGGCCAGGGCGAGGGCGGCATCGGGAACAGTAGCCGCGGAATGGTCGAGAGCCAGGCCGCGGTGCGCGGAATCGCGCGCCGCAGAACACTGGGAAGCCAGGGAATCGTGGACTGCCTTAAGAGAGTAGAAGGTGCCGGCGGAATCGGGAAAGTGCTGCTGTTCGGCACGTTGCGCGGCATGTTCCCAGGACTTGTCGGCCGCCTGGATCTTACCTGCGTAGAAGTTGATGTTTCCCGCCAGGAATTCCACCATAAAGCCCGCCGGCTGGGTGGATGCCCATTGCGTTTCCTTCTCCCAATCCGGGCCGCCGGACTGGAAGTCGTGCAGCAACAGGTTGCCGTGATAGTTGGCATCGTCGCCGCCACCTTGCTCCAGGGCTTCCTTTAGATAGCGCTCGGCCTCCTGTATTCGATCCGTGCTGAGCAGAGTCCCGGCGACGTTGTTGGCGGCGACGTTGTCCCACTTGGCGATTTCCCAGGTTTTCCTGAAACCCTCGAGCGCCTGATCGAAATCGCCGACGTAAGCATAGGTTTGCGCCAGGTTGTTGGTTGCCTGTGCATCGCGCGGATAGGTGGCAACGTACAGCTTGTAGGATTCGAGCGCCTTGGGCAGATCGAACTGCTGTAGCGCGTATTGCGATTCGATGTACATGCGCTCGCGCTCAGTAACCCGCTCGCGTAGGTCGTATGCTTTCTTCATGTCCACCAGCGATTTTGAGATAGCTCCCTGGTTGGAGTAGGCAACACCCAACCGTGCATAGGCCATGGCGAAATTGGGATCGAGTTGAATCGCCTGTTCATAGAACGATGATGCCTGCGGAAAGTCGCGCCCCATGCGGTGTTCGTCTTCCCCCAGCGAGAACGCATGAAACGCCTGCAGCGATGCCGTGGTCACGTTGGTGTATGGAGAAGATAGTTTCTGAATGGATGATAGCGATTCTCCCAGCCGGGCGCGCATGTTGGTGGCCGCCGTAGAAACCGCAGGCAGGACGCCGGTTTTGTCGGCAGCGGTGACCTGCTCGCGTCCGAAAACTTCGCCGGTGGCGCAGTTCACCGCATTAATGGAAATCACATACGACGAACCCAGCGGCTCGATCGTCCCCGCCAGATACGCTTTCACCCCCAGCCGCTGCCCGATCTGCTGCGCCAGGTCCGGGGTGATGCGCTGGTCTTTGGGCTGTCCCAGATATTGCAGATTGTTGTGCAACTCGGCATCGCTGACCAGTTGAATCATCGGCGACTGCTCCAACTGGATGGCAAGCGCTTCCTTCAGCGTGGAATCAAAAACCGGATCTCCGGTCTTGTTGGTAAAGTCGGCGAGAATCAGCTCGTCTTTGTCGGTGAGCTGCGGTACGCTTGGAGTGCGCCAGTAGAAGAAGGCTGCGACCACAAGCGCGATGATGACGACGACCGCGGGGACGATGATCTGCCAACGGGCCCACAGCGGTTTACGCGCGGCTTCGGCATGACCCGATGGGTGCGCTCCGGAAGAAGGGCGGACCTCAGCGGCTGAAGCCGGGTCGTTCGTGACGGCAGCCGGCGTGACGGCAGCCGGCACGAGTGAACTCGTGCCCTTCCCGGTTCCGCCTGACTCCGAAACCGGGCGCGTCGCGTCCTTCCACGACGCGTCCGAATCGCGGTTTTGGAGCTGCGGGCGTCCCCGCCCGGAGGCGGGCGAGGAGGCCCGCCGCTCCAGATCCCGGGAAGCGCTTCCCCCAGATTCTGCTCGCGAAGATTCCTCTCCTGCGCTCCGCTTCCCCGAGTCCAGGTCGCGTTTCAAACGCAGCAACTCCGACTTGATGTCCGAAGCATGCTGGTAGCGCAGCTCGCGCTCTTTTTCCAGCGCACGATTGATGATGTCTTCAAGTTTCGGCGGCAGGTCGGGATTCAGGCGGACCGGCGCGACCGGGGCACGGTTCAGGATGCCATCGAAGATTACTCCGGAAGTTTCTCCGCGGAAGGGCAGCGCTCCGGTGGCCATTTCGTAGAGCACGACTCCGAAGGAAAACAAATCAGTGCGGGCATCGAGCGGCTTCCCACGCACCTGCTCGGGGGACATATAGGCCACAGTTCCCAGTGCCGAGCCCGGGCTGGTGAGGTGCGCGTCGCTTACTCCCGCAGCAGTAGGGGCGGTTTCTCCCACCGGAGTCAGAGCCTTGCTCCCCTGCCCGACCTTTGCCAGACCGAAGTCAAGAATCTTAGCGTGGCCGCGATCCGTTACGAAGATATTTGCCGGCTTGATGTCGCGGTGCACGATGCCCTTGGCATGCGCCGCGTCAAGGGCGTCGGCGATATCGATGGCGATGGTCATCAGCAGCTCGAGTTCGAGGGGCTGGTCGCCGATCAAGTGCTTCAGGGTCTCGCCTTCCAGGTACTCCATCGCGATGAAGGCACGGCCATCGTCTTCTCCGATGTCATAGATAGTGCAGATATTTGGGTGATTAAGGCTGGAAGCGGCTTGGGCTTCGCGGCGGAAACGGCTTAATAGGTGCTCGTCAGCGGTAACGTCGTCAGGAAGAAACTTGAGGGCAACGAAGCGGCCCAGGCGGGTGTCTTCGGCCTTGAAAACCACCCCCATCCCGCCGCCGCCGAGTTTTTCGATCACCCTGTAATGAGAGATGGTTTGGCCGATCATGTGCGAGTGACGGAAATCCCTGGCCGCAAGTTTAGGGAGTACGGCCTGGGAAGTCAATGAAATCAGCCCGTCAGGCCCGTCAACTCTTATTGTGAAAGCGGCATCTGGAGAAGGCATACTAGTAGCCCTGAATGACTGGCTTCGCTAACTCACCGCCTCCGTCCTCAGCGCTGGATCGGGAACGCTCTTCTTATTGGCGGCGGCGAGTCGCGCGGCACGTCATGATCGCCTTCGCTACCGCGGGATGCACTGCACTGTTTTGGCAGCTTTTTTCTGCGCGGCACGATCTGGTTTCCCACCTCAGCATTGCGACCGCATATCCGGCGCTGGCCCTCACTTCAGCGGCCCTGGTGCTGGGGCCTTGGAACCTATTGCGCGGGCGTCACAACCCAGTGAGCTTCGACTTGCGGCGGGACTTGGGTATATGGGCCGGCATCATGGCGCTCATGCACACCGTGGTGGGGCTCAACGTGCACTTGCGCGGACGCCCCTGGCTCTACTTCGTGGACGAACACAAGCGCCTACGGCATGATGTGTTCGGCTTTGGTAACGATACCGGATTGATTGCCGCTTTGCTGTTTCTGTTGCTGCTGGCGATTTCTAACGACTTATCGCTGCGGCGCCTGGGCACGCGCAGATGGAAATCACTGCAACGCTGGACCTACGTCGCGGCGGCGCTCACCCTACTGCATGCGATCGCGTATCAGCAAGTTGAGAAGCGACAGGCAGCATACCAAGTCATGGTTTGGGGCCTCACAGCACTGTGGACCGCGCTTCAGCTCGCTGGGTGGTCGAGAACTAAACGGGGCTGCCAGCGGCAGTCTTCGTGAGCTAGATTCACTCCTGGTCCTCGGGATTAGAGAGCGGGCCGGATCCCGGCTTCGTTCCGCAATCATCGGCTGTACTGGTTCTTCTTCTTCTCCTCATGCCGCTCCAAGCCCAACTGAATCAGGCGGTCAATCAACTCTGGATACGTAACATCCGTGGCCGCCCACAGCTTAGGGTACATGCTGATCGAAGTAAACCCGGGCATGGTGTTGATCTCGTTCAGATAAATCTTGCGCGACTTGGGGTCCATGAGGAAGTCCACGCGGGCGAGGCCGGAGCAGTCCACGGCGCGGAAGGCGGCGACGGCGAGCTCCCGAACTCTCTTAGTTTCGGATTTCGTCAGCTTCGCCGGAATAATGAGCTGCGAACCTTCATCAAGATACTTTGCCGCGTAGTCGTAGAACTCGGTGCTGGGCACGATTTCTCCGGGAACCGAGGCCGCGGGCTGGTCATTGCCAAGCACCGAGCATTCAATTTCGCGGGCTTTATGTTTTTTGCCGCCTACACCTTCTTCGATCACAATCTTGCGGTCGAATTTCGCGGCTTCGTCGATGGCTGGGCGGAGTTCTTTGCGATCACGCGCTTTTGAAATTCCGACCGACGATCCCAGGTTCGCCGGCTTCACGAAGACGGGATAGCGGAGTTTGGTCTCGACCAGCTTCTGAACTTTCTTTGAACTTGATTCCCATTCGCTGCGCAGGACGGTCACGTGCTTCACAATCGGCAGACCGGCGGCGCGGAAGAGCGCCTTCATGATGTCCTTATCCATGCCCGCAGCGGAGCCTAGAACTCCGGCACCGACATAAGGAATGTCTGCCAGCTCGAGCAGGCCCTGGATGGTGCCGTCCTCGCCGAAAGTTCCGTGCAGCACCGGGAAGATTACGTCCACTTTGATGGCGCGGTCAGAGGCGCGGCGTGCAGGAACATCGCTCTGAAACGGAGTCATGGAGGTTCCGGGCTTCTGCGGCTCCGGCGGGACCACCACAGCCTCGCCATTGTGCAGGACGGCGGCGGAAGGGGTGGCCTCGGGATCTCCGGCGCGCAGATGACGTTCATTATCGGGTTCGAGCGGCTTGCCGGTGAGCAGGCACTCAGCATCGGCAGAGGTCAGCCAGCGGCCATCTTTGGTGATGCCGATGGGGACAACCTCGTACTTGTTCTGATCAATGGCCTTGAAAACCGACGCGGCCGAGAGCAGCGAGATTTCGTGCTCGCCACTGCGTCCGCCGAAAAGAATGCCGACTCGGAGTTTCTTCATCGCTTTCAGTGTGTACGCGGGGTTGGATTTTCGTCAATACACACCCGTGAACTGTCGTCCCCCACCGTGAACTGTCATCCTGAGCCGATTTCAGTTCGCGCAGCGAACGGCAATCAGGTCGAACAACCCCTTGTAGCGAGACCGAAGCAACGGCACATCATGGAATTCGGTGATGAAGCTAGCGTCATGGCGAGAATGCCTGTCAGCGGCGCTATTGCGGACGATTCCAGGGGTCCTTCGACTGCATGGCTGCTTCGCGTTGCGAAGCAGCAACTCCGCTCAGGATGACAGGTTTTTATGGATGCCCAACCCTCCTCTTCGCGTCTGGAATCCCCGACGCTTTGAAAAACCAGTTCACCACCGTATCGCGCCAGACGATGGCATGTCCGGCCTGGTATTCAAGGCGCTTCAGAACGTCGTCGTATCGCTCATCGTCAATCTGGCCATGGAGCGTTTGCCATTGCGTGACCAGCTCCGCTGTCTGCTCAGCGCCTTCGTAGTGCGAGTCGTAGATATGCTGAATGACCGTCTTACCCGAGTGCAAGACATAGGTGTAGGGCACGTGGTGCATGAAGAGCAGGAGCTCGTCTGGGCAAGTTTCTAGCGGCTCGTAAATCTTCTGCACTTCGGGAGAGTACTGCCCGATGTATCCGGTCCCCGTGGCGATGGTGCGGTCCATACCCATGCCGTGCTCATCGGCGCGGTGCCACTGGCCCCATCCGTTGCGCTCGGAGGATTCAATCCCCGGCCCGTAATGGCTGCCCAATATGTCGGTCAACGTGCCCGCTCCGAGTGGACCGGTGTAGCTTTCGTAAATGTGCCAGGAAGAGAGCAGCATCTTCGAAATGGTCTGGATTACCTGAGGTTTGTTTCCAAACGTAAGTCGCGTCCATTCGCCGGCAATTTCGTTCGCGCTCAGGTCTGGATTCCACGCCAAGCGTCCGTAGCCGTACAGATTTGCCATGGCCAGAGGATGCGCCAGCCAGTTTTCGTCTAGACCGACGTTGACTACTGCGTTGTATCCGCCGAGCGGGCGATGCCAAGTCTCGCCGGAAACAATTCTCTTCACTGGAGTCGTGCCGCTCACGTGCATGTCGAAATCAAGGATCTCCTTCCACATCGGTGCCAGAAAAACCAGATGCCGCTGCTGCCCGGTGTATTCCTGCGTGACTTGCACTTCGATGGCCTGATTCGTGTTCGGCATTGCGCCGAAGAGAGGCGATGCCGGCTCTCGGACCTGAAAATCGATTGGCCCATACTTGATCTGGATGATGACGTTGCTCTCGAATTTGCTATCGAGGGGATGGAAGTAGTCGTAGGCGGCGCGGGCGCGATCAGCTTTGGGATCTCGCCAGTCGAGATGATGGTTGTAAACAAACGCCCGGTAGAGCAGAACGCCGTGATGTGGTGCGAGCGCACGGGCAATGACGTTGGCGGCGTCGGTCGCGGTGCGCCCATATTGCGACGGCCCGGAGCGGCCCTCGGAATCGGCTTTGACCACGAACCCGCCGAAGTCGGGGATGCGCTGGTAAATAGCGGCGGCGGTTTCGTGCCACCAGGCCGCGACGTCTGGATCGAGCGGGTCGAAAGTCTTGAGGCCTCCGACGGCCATGGGGCTACTCATATCCACTGAGACTGCCAGCTTTACTCCCCACGAACGAAAGGCCTCTGCAATGCGCACGAGTTGCGGAAGAAAGTCGGCACTTAGGACTCGCGGGTCGGCGTTGACGTTGTTTATGGCGCATCCGTTGATGCCGACAGACGCCAGCAGCCGGGCGTAGTCGCCGACGCGAGTCAGATCGCCGCGAACCTGTCCGTTGTCGAAAAAGATTGAACGCCCCGCATAACCGCGCTCAATCGAGCCGTCGAGGTTGTCCCATTGGCTCACCCAGCGGATGGGAGCTGAAGGCGTTTGCGAGTCGTCGAGCGTGTTCACGTCTTGCTGGCGTGCGATTCGCGACAGCAGAGAAAACATCCCGTAGAGCACGCCGCGATCGTTGGCACCGATGATCAGCCAGTATTTCGTTTTCTTGCGGCGGACAGTCTTAAGCCAAAAGCCGTCGCCAGATGGAATGCGTACGGGTTTCAACTCGGGAAAAAGCGGGTGAATGTCTTTCCATGTTCCTAGCACAAATGCGTCGGCAGCGGGAATGGATTGAGTCGGAACCCGCTTTCCTGGCCTTCCTTCCAGGGCGCGAACTAGTTCGCTACCAGCGGTCTTGACGATTACGCTATTGCCAACCACGGCCACGCGGTTCGGAAGAGAAGTAGCACGCTCTTGCAGGACGGCGTAGCGCAACCAGGCGTCGGCGCGGCCGGTTTCGGCGTAGACCATTCGCTGAGCAGCAACTGCGAGGCACGCCAGCAGCAACGCCACGGGCATGAGATTCCGGTTCACGCGAAGTTCACGATACACTACTCGGTTCATCCCAGGGTTCTTCCTCGAAGTGAACGCATGAGACGCCCGCCCGGCCCCAAACCGCACTTTCTCATCGGCAACGTGCCGCTTGCGAGCGCCGATCCGCTGGCCGTGTTTCTGGGATGGGCGCGAGAGTTTGGCGACATCTTCTATTATCGCGCGGCGTGGATCCACGTTTATTTCCTGAATCATCCTGATCTGATCGACGCGGTACTGGTGCGCAATTATCAGAATTTCCTCAAGGACCACGTGGTGCGGAAGAGCCGCTGGTTCTTTGGCGACGGCCTGCTCACCAACGAAGGCGAATCATGGCTGCGGCAGCGAAGGCTTTCGCAGCCGGCATTTCACCGCGAGCGGATCGCGTCCTACGCGAAAATCATGACCGGCTACGCCGAGCAGATGCTCACCTCGTGGAAAGACAAGAACAAAGACGGTGAAACCTGCGACATCCATCAGGAGATGATGCAACTCACGCTGCGCATTGTGGTGCGGGCGCTGTTCAACGTGGAATCGGAGGAGGTCGGGGAAATCTCCGCGGCAATGAATGTGCTGATGCGGAACTCCGTCGGTCTGCGATTGCTCTTGCCCCCGATCGCCCGTTACCTTCCGACCCCGGCCATGATCGAGTTCCGACGCGCGGTCGGGCGATTGGATTCGACGGTTTATCGAATCATCGCTCAGCGTCGTGAACCTGGGAGCGACTCCGGCGATTTGCTTTCGATGCTGATACAGGCGCGCGACGAAGACGGCGGCCGCATGACCGACAAACAACTTCGTGACGAGGTCTTGACGTTCCTCCTCGCCGGGCACGAGACCACTGCACTCGCGCTCTCGTGGACATGGTTTTTGCTGGGGCAGAATCCCGAGACAGAAAAGAAACTGCATCAGGAACTGGGCCGGGTGCTGGACGGGCGGGTACCAACTTTCGCCGATTTGCCGGCGTTAAGCTACGCCGAGAGGGTGATCAAGGAATCCTTGCGGCTTTATCCGCCAGCGTGGGGCTTGGCGAGAACTGTGATCAAAGAATTCGAACTTGTCGGCTATCGCATCCCTCCGGGAGCGAACGTGGTGATGAGCACGTGGATCATGCATCGTGATCCGAAATATTTTCCAGAACCAGAGCGATTCGATCCTGACCGCTGGCTGCCCGAGAGAGCGCAGAAGATCCCTAAGTTTGCCTATTTCCCTTTCGGCGGAGGGCCGAGGCAGTGCATCGGCGCGTCGTTCGCAATGATGGAAGCGACTCTTCTTCTGGCCACGATTGCACAGCGGTTTCAGTTCCGGGCCGAGCCCGGACATCTGGTGACGCCGACACCGAGTTTCACCCTCCGCCCGAAGCAGGGGATCCGGATGCGGCTGGAACCACGGGATTCGCGACGGGCTGCCGCTGCCGTACATCCCCCGCTTTCCGCACCTGCGGAGGCTTGATGTACCTTCCGGCAAACTCAAGGAACGTCGGCCAGTTCGGGGCGGGAGTATGTCCGCCGCTATGCTGGCGGAACGCCACCTCGCCATCTATCAGCGGCGTTTCGATGGGAGGAAACTCCGTAGTCCCCAGGTCTTTTTTCCCGAGCAACTTATAGACCGGCCCTGCGCCGACCCCGGCCAGGAACATTCCTTTGGCGTCCACCCAGCCGTCGCCGGCGGTCGCGGAACCGGCGCTGATGAATACCGGCCGCGGAGCGCACAGCGCAATGAGTTCGTGAGAATCCACCGGCAGATCGTTGGGCGTGAGCGGGCCGCCATACTTGATGAGGTTACCCGCCATCCAGTAGTATTCGCCGCCCGCGAGATTTTCCAACTGCTCGCCCCAATGGCGCCGGTAAAGTTCGGCACCGCCTTCGCCCGATGAACTGATGTAGCCAATGGCGAATCGCTGGTCATACGCCATGGTGACCAGCGCAGCTTTGCCATAGCGCGAATGCCCCGTGATACCGACTTGTTTGGCGTCAACCGATGGATCGGTCTCGAAATAATCCAAAGCCCGGCTCGCTCCCCAAGCCCAGGCCCGCAGCGCTCCCCAGTCGTCTAGCTTCCGCGGCTGGCCTTGATTGACTAATCCGATGATGCCTTCGGTCAACGCGTCGCCTTTGTCGTTCTGAACGCTGGTGGCGATCAGCGAGGCATAGCCCCAGCCTTTGGCTAGCAGTTGCTGCTGCCAGCTGGGGCCCTGACCGGATTTGAAGAAGTCTGGAAAGCGCCTTGCCAGAGCCGCCATAACCTCGGGACTAAGGTCGAACTCGATCATCACCGGCACCGGGCCGGGTGCGTTAGCTGGAATAGTCAGCGTCAACTGAATCTCAATCGAAACGAGCGGGTACGCTGCGTTATCGGCGTGGCCGACCAACTTCTTAGTGATGACCGCCACATCTCCATTCATTTCTTTGGTCGTGCTGACGACTTCCCAATTGACCTTGGGCGTGTTCGCCGGGACTCGGCCGTAGATTTCGCGGTCGAAATCTTCCACAATTTCCGGGCGGCGCTGCTTCCACCACGCCTTGGCACTCGTGATCCTGTTCCCGTTCTTCAGCCGCAGAGGGTCCGGCAACGTGGGATAGGGGTTAGCCTTGGATTCATCGTAGTTGGCGGCGTAGGGGGACTTGGGATCTCCGTCCGCTCCGTGCCGCAGCGAGGTGATGTGCAGAAGATCCATGAGCCGCTGGTGGTCTTGCTCCGCGGTCAGGCGCGCGGGTGGAGGGAAACCGCTTGCGTTCGCATGAGCCGCATCGGTTGCTTGAGCCGGAAGTTTGGCGAGCACCGCCAGCATCAAGCCAAACGGCCAGGCAACCGAACCTAGGATGGACATGAATCCTCCTGAATCCTGCGACCACGACGAGATCGCAGTCTCAAATAATAGCGATTTTCCCGTTATCCTGATTTCTCAAGTTTGACCTTACCGACAGCAGCAGTTAGGATTTCCCTTTGCCCCAGCAGTCCCTATTACTTCTAAGCGAGGAAAAACCATGGCAGCCGTTGATGACAAAGTGAAGCAGATCATCGTGGAACAATTGGGAGTGGACGAGGGCGAAGTGACCTCCAGCGCCTCGTTCGTGGATGACCTTGGCGCCGACTCGCTGGACACCGTGGAATTGGTCATGGCGTTCGAGGAAGCGTTCGAGATCGAAATCCCAGACGAGGACGCGGAGAAAATCCGCACCGTCCAGGATGCCATTGACTATATTGGCAAGCACGCGAAGGGCGGGAAGTAACTGGTGCGAAGAGTTGTCGTCACGGGAATCGGCCTGATCTGCGCAGTCGGCAACAAAACTGAAGAGGTGTGGCGGAACCTGCTGGCGGGCAAAAGTGGCGTTGGCACGATCACCCAGTTCGACTCCTCGAAGCACGCCTGCCAGATCGCCGCTGAGGTCAAGGACTTCGACCCGCTGCAATTCATCGAAAAAAAAGAAGTCAAGAAAATGGGCCGCTTCATCCACCTAGCCATCGCGGCCGCGGATGAAGCGATGTGCATGTCCGGCCTGAAGGTCACGCCGGAGAATGCTGAGAACATCGGCGTGCACATCGGTTCCGGCATTGGGGGGTTCGACATCATCGAGCGCGAGCACACAGCGCTAATGGAAGGCGGCCCGCGCAAGATTTCTCCTTTCTTCATTCCGGCGGCGATTATCAATTTAGCGGCCGGCCACGTTTCCATGCGCTTTGGCGCCAAGGGGCCCAACGAGGCTACCGCCACTGCCTGCACCACCAGCGCGCATTCCATCGGCGATTCTTTCCGCATCATCCAGCATCGTGATGCTGACGTCATGATTGCCGGCGGCTCGGAAGCTGCCATCACTCCCATGGGCGTCGGAGGTTTCGCCGCCATGCGCGCGCTCTCCACGCGCAATGACGAACCGGAGAAAGCCAGCCGCCCCTGGGACCGCGATCGCGACGGATTCGTCATCGGCGAAGGCGCAGGCATCCTCGTCCTCGAAGAACTCGAACACGCTCGCGCCCGTGGAGCGAAGCCGATCGCGGAAATCGTTGGCTACGGTATGTCAGGAGACGCCTACCACATCACGCAGCCCGCGCCCGAGCACGAAGGCGGATTCCGCGTCATGAAAAACGCTGTCCGCGACGCCGGCATCGAGCCTACCGACATTGGCTACGTGAACGCTCACGGCACCTCGACTCCGATCGGCGACACCCTGGAAGCTCACGCCATCCGCAATTTTTTCGGCGAGCACAAACTCGCCGTCAGCTCCACCAAATCCATGACCGGACATCTTCTCGGCGGCGCCGGAGGCCTCGAAGCCGGTGTCACCGTCCTCGCCCTGCGCGACCAGATTCTTCCCCCCACCATCAACCTCGAAAACCAGGATCCCGGCACTGGCAACATGGACTTCGTCCCCAACCATTCGCGAAAGGCTGCGCTGGAATATGCGATGTCGAATTCGTTCGGTTTTGGGGGGACGAATGGGGCGCTGTTGTTCAAGAAGTGGAGTGAGTAGCGAATCGCGTCAAAAAACCGTAACTTTTGCCTTCCCACCGACTCTAACCAACTGGCCCCTTAATTGACTGGCCAGGGACCATCAAGGAGTCTGTCATGTCCAGCTTCTTTTCGCGCCTATCCGCCATAATCTTGACACTCATGTTTACTGGAGTCACCGCCTGCAGTGCAGCAGACCGCTCGAGTAGCGCGGTCCCGAACCCGGCCGTTGACGCTCCCCTCGCGGCCGCCAAATCCGAGCAAACAGCGGTTGTTTCCGGGGGATGCTTCTGGGGAATTCAGGCCGTGTTCCAGCACGTGAAGGGCGTGATCGACGCCACGTCGGGATACGCCGGAGGCTCACCCAAGACCGCCGAATACGAACTCGTCAGCACCGGCGAGACCGGTCACGCCGAGTCGGTGAAGATCATCTACGATCCCTCGCAGATCACTTACGGCCAGCTCCTTCGCGTCTTCTTCTCCGTGGCCCACGACCCCACGCAGTTGAACCGGCAAGGCCCAGACGAAGGCACCCAGTATCGGTCTTCTATTTTCTATGGCAACGACGAACAGAAACGGATTGCCCAGACGTACATCGCACAACTGGAAAAAGCCAGGGTCTTCCCGGGCACCATCGTGACGAAGGTTGTCCCATTGGAAGGCTTTTATCCAGCTGAGGGCTACCACCAGAACTACGCCGCAAACCATCCACACGACCCGTATATCGTTTACAACGATGCGCCGAAAGTTGCTCATCTGCGTGAGCAGCTTCCGGATCTCTACACCGGCAAGTAGAACTTGAGAGCTTAGAGAGGTTGTGTCCCGGAGATTTACTTCCCCCGCGAACGGACAGACCATCCCATCAGCATGGGCCGCTTTGCCGCGGGGATGAAAGTGCGACAACGGCAATGGGCAACCTTTGCAGCGCAATCTGCCGAGGAGCCCACCCTTTGAAAAATCGCAAATCGCAAACCGTGGGGCAACCGGCCTACGCCCAGCAGGACACTTTCGTAACCGCGCGGCACTCTCAAGTGGCTATTTAACTCCTCATTTTTCACTAAAATTTCAGGTTGGCAGTAAATCCGTCTACCCAAAAAAGGCACGTAAAGAACGTGGTCGAAGATTCAAAGTGGGAACTCGCCATTGTTGAGACCGTCTACGGCTTCTACAGGAAGCTGTTGCGGGATTGTGCGCAGGAACCGGTCCCTCTACCTGGGGACTTGCACCTCATCTCCCTGGGAGAACTCGATCAGTATTTCCCCGACCCTCTAGCGCGACTCCGGGGATGGTTGAAGCTTTTTGACCTGGCGGTCGTTCCGTCTATGCTGCGGCAGTCGCTCACGCCGGAGGTCGACCCAGAAATAGCCGAGACCCTCCTTCGGTACTATGCGCGGAAAAAGGCCGCCACTGACGTCGATCGGGACAAGGCAGACTTCGTTGCAACCTTTCTTTACCGTTATCCGAGAGTTCCCGGGCAATGGGAGAAACATGGTTTCTCTCTTGACGGTGTGGTTCCAATTCCGCCATTTGAAATTGCCCTGATAGAGATTCTGGCGGATTCAGAGCCGACGCCGCTATCGGAAGAGTACATTCCCGTGTTACGGGAATTCGACGCCTTGCGGCAGGAGTTGGAAAGTTGCACTACGCTGGAGGCGCTCACCGATGCTGGCCTGGTGCAAAAGGGCCGTGATCTGAAGCAGGCACTGGGCACGTGTTTCTATCATCCCGGGGTACTGGCCACTATTGGCCCGTATAACGCCGCGGTTGGGAAAAAACTGGAGGAGTTGTTCCGCGCGACTACCCGGCAGTTGAAGAGCTTTGCTGAATCGGTGCGCCAGGAAGGTGGCGACGTCACCAGCCCCGTCGAGGGCAAAGTAACGGTGCAACACCTGGCGCAAATAGAGGAAGGCGAAATTCTCAATACCGAGTACACGGCGGCACAGGAAAAATTCCGGCGGGTATCGAAGGTGAAGAGAGCTGTCGATCTCCGCAAATTAGAGAACAAACGCCCGACCATGCCCCAGCTCCCTGTAGAAACACCGCGGGACGAAGTTGAACCGGCGCCCACGGCCAGCAGCACACGGCCCGCTCCGATAAAGCTTCCTCAACCACTGACAACAGTGGCAAGGGATGATCGAGAGTTGAGGGCGCTGGTGCCAGCGGCGCCAATGCCGCCCCGGGTCGTAGTCTCGCTGTCCCCCGATCCGCCACACTACGCGCAGCCTGCGACATTGACCGCGCCGCGAGGTTTGCCGGTTCGCGCCATCCTGGGGCAGGCTGCGGCGCCACAGCCGGCGAAAATCTACGACGTCCAATTGGAAGAAAGCAAGCTGCGCGGTGTAGAAGACTCCATTCGAGTTTTCGTACGCGCCGCCGATCCTAAGTTCCGGGAAATTGTACCTATGCGCTTCTTCAATCTGACGCTCACGCCATTCGAAACCGATGCGTACGCCGCGGACTACTGGGACGAAAAAAGTTTTCGCGGGGAATATGCTCGTGCCCTCTCGCGGATTGTGGCTCTGGTGGCCCGCATAAGCACGGAACTCGAGGAACTCAGGCAGCGCCAGAATTCGTCGCACCTGTGGAAGCCGCACGCCGGTTCGCTCAAATTCTTGCTGGACGCTTCCACTGCGATCTTCGATCAGGCCAACTCGGTGCTTACTCTGGCCAGCCAGCGCGGATTGAATGAGAAAGTCAACGCGATGAGCGTATCGCTTCAGAAGCTACGTTCTCGTATGGATCAGGCAGAACAACTGCTGGCCGAACTAGCCTCCAAGAAGGAATTCTAATCACACCTGCTGCAGAGGGGGGAGTATTTCCATTACCCCCGGCGCGTTTCTGGTCACCTCAGGTAATGGCACCTTGGTACCCCGGATTGTCCTTTTGCACGGTTGCCATGCCCGGATTCCCGCGCCAGAATAGGGTTTTGGTGGACGGGGCATGAAAAGGCACTGCGACTTGCCTGGAGTTTTGCCAGGTTAAGATCGGTGACCAGCACCCACCACACATAGACAGGCTTAGAGTCAAAACAAAGTCAAAGGTGTCGGACAAAAGTGTCCGACCCACACGTTTCGACTAAACGGAGAACGACTTGGGAAACTCTCTTGTACCTTTATCCCCCTCTAAGAGGTTTTCGGCCCGGGCGGCGCTGGTGGACTTGCAGGAACAGTCCCGCGGCCTGCTGACGGAGTGCTTCCGTCAGTTTGGCATTGACACTGTTCCCATGACCTCCGAGAAGGCGGCGCGGCTAGCTACGGAAAAATTTGAGGCTTGCGTCATCCGGGTGGGAAGCCACGCTGCGCCCGTGCTGGAATCGGCGCGCAAATCGCGTTCGAACAGCCGCATGGTGATCTACGGGCTAGGAGGCACGCTCACGGACGCGATGAAGCTCTCCCCGTACGGAATCAATGCAGTCTTCAATGAACCGCTGGAGCGACCGGCAGCGTTGAAGCTGGTACGGGCAACGCAGATGCTGGTGCTGCACGAGTTCCGGCGCTACGTGCGCATTCCGGTGATCACTGAGGTTTCCGTGTTGGCGGGCCAAAAGCGTTTCTCTGCCAGCAGCCACGACCTGAGCAGCGGCGGCATGTCGCTGAAGAGCGAGGAAGAAGTCTCTCCCGGGACTCCAGTGGAAGTCTCCTTCGCGCTGCTGACTTTGCCACGCATCTGGATCCGAGGAAGCGTGAGCTGGTACAAGCCGGCCAGCCAGACCTTTGGAGTGCGGTTTGATCCACATGACGAACGGCGGCTGAGAATCAAAGAGTGGGTGGATTCGTATCTGGAGAGCTGAGGGATTCCGCTCTCGGCTCTTAGCTGTTAGCTTCACGCTCCAAGGGCGAGATCACGCCTCACGACTCTCTGCTAAACAAGAACCCGACAACCTGCCGTTCGATTCACACCCGCACCTAGCATTACGTGCAGTACTTACGGTATTGCCACTCGAAACCTGTCTCGCTAGCCTGTTTTAGTAAATCATTTCAGGAGGAAATTATGAATTCAGACCAGATGGCAGGCAAATGGAAGCAGATGAAAGGTGCGGTGAAAGCCAAGTGGGGCAAGCTCACCGACGACGATCTCGACGTGATTAATGGGCAGAAAGAACAGCTGGTGGGACGGATTCAAGAGCGGTACGGCATTGCGAAAGAAGAGGCACAGCGTCAGGTGGATGACTGGAGCCGAGTCCAGAGCGACCAGGAAAAGTACGCAACCGACCGCGACCTCGACCGAAAAGCAAGCTAGTTTGTGATCGGAAAGATTCGGGCCGGCGTGGGAGTTGGATAAGCCTCTTCCGCGCCGGCGCGGAAGGAGACAGTTTAAGAAGCCCCTCCTCGCGGGTGCCAGAAGGCGTTTGCGATTCGTTCTTCTCGTTCTTCTTCGTCGCGAGGGGCGCTTACGTCAGTAGCGCTGCTCACCGGTTGGACCTCTTGACGGACGCTGAACGGCACGGTGGCGCGGATCGTGGTTCCATTCTCGTCGGATTTCACCTCGAATTCCCCACCCAGTTCGTGGATGCGTTCGCGCATCCCTGCTAATCCCACGCCCAACCTGGTGCCATCTCCGACCTGTTCCAGAATTTCCCGAGGCATTCCCCGGCCGTGATCGCGAATTTCAATGGTGATCTGTTCGGCGTCGGCTTCCACTTTGATTTCCGCAGAGGCAGCGCGAGAATGGCGGTGGACGTTGGTCAGGCTTTCCTGCAATACGCGGAAGAGCGCGATTTCGACCGCCTCGGAAGGACGCGGCAGGTCGGGCGGAAGATCCAGCGAAACCGGAATGCCGCTGCGCTCGGAGAAACCGCTCACAAACCAGCTGGCGGCAGAGGCGAACCCGGCTTCATCGAGCAACGGCGGATGCAGCAGGTGCGAAAGGGTCCGAGTTTCCGTGATGGATTTTTCCAGGATTTCGCTGCACTCGACGAGCAGCGCCTGGTTCTTCTCCGACTGGGGAGAACTGGCAAGCATTTCGATGGCAATCTTCAGGCCGGCAAGATACTGACCCAGGCTGTCATGCAGTTCGCGCGCGATGCGGCGGCGTTCCTGGTCCTGAATGCCCAGCAATCGGCCGCTCAACTTGCGTAGCGCTTCTTCGGCATTGCGTCGGGCAGTCACGTCTACGGCAATCAATCCCACCTGGGTATAGGCCCCGCTGGAGTCGGGAATTGGGAAGTAGTTCACCAGCCAGTGCCGGACCTGGCCGGGCTTCCCGGGCAATTCGGCAGAGATAGCGCGGTCCTGCACCGGGCGGCCAGTCTGCAGCATCTCGCGCAGCACAACTTCGGTGCGCGCCCCGCGCTCGCCAAAGATTTCGAAGACGGACTTGCCCAACAGGTCTTCTGCTTTCACGCCCAGCATGCGCGGCAGGACTTCGTTGATCCGGGTGTAGCGGAACTGCGAGTCCAGGATTCCAAAACGCACGGTGGAGACGGAGAAAAATGCATCTACGATTTCCTGGCTCCGGCGAGCAGCAAATTCCGTTCTGCGATACTGCGTAAAGGCATAGTTCAAAGTGAACATCTGCGCGCCCAACAGCACCAGAGCAACCAAAAAAGAACCTCCAATCAGGTTCAAGGTATGCTGGTAGTTGGCCCGTGACACGGCTTGCCGCTGTTGCAGCAGACGATTTTCTGTAGCCTCCATTTGCTGCAATGTCTGCTGCACGCGATCTCCCAAGTCCTCGGTCTGGCGGGCGACCTCAGCGTCCGAGTCCATGCTGGAGAGCCCCCGGTGGTGCTGCTGAATCGAGCGCGAGATCAAACTTAGTTCGGTCTCGGTATCAGCCTCGAGACTCTTCAGTTGACCGCTCTGGCTGGGATTGTCTGCCGTCAGACGATGAAGCTTGTCAAAGTCACCGGGAATTTCTTCCACCGTCGAGCGGTATCCCCGCAGCAACTCGTCCTCTCCGGTAAGGAGGAAAGCCCGGCCGGAATTGCTGGCCTGGAAAACTTTGGAGCCGAGGTCCTCCAAGGCGATTTCCACTTCATGGGTATGGGCAACCAGGACTTCGCTGGCGGTGAGCTTTTGCGTCGCTCGATAGAGGAACACACTGCTGCCAATCAACAAAACGACGGCGATTGCGAATGCCGTCCACGCAATGCCTCGGAGGGAATAGGCCATCGCAAAGTCACGCTGGGCGGCCAGTGTGCACTCGGTCCGGCCGCTGCGATTACTATAATATCCCGCCTGATTGGCATCGGCTCGTCAACCGCCTGTAGAATGTACTCACATGGGCAGCGCTTCACAACTCGTCCAAATCGACCTGGTTCAAATTGAGCTGGGCCCGCCCGTCCGCCAGCCCAAGCCCTCCTGGCTGCGCGCCAAAGCCCCCGGGGGCGAGAACTTTCATCAGCTCAAGAAGTTAGCGCGTGGGCTCGGCCTACATACCGTCTGCGAGTCCGCGCAGTGCCCGAACATCGGCGAATGCTGGAACCACAAGACCGCGACCTTCATGCTGCTCGGCGACATCTGCACCCGGCGCTGCGGTTTCTGCGCCGTCCCCAAAGGCCGTCCCCAGCCCCTCGATCTCGATGAGCCCCGCCGCGTCGCTGAAGCGGTTGCAACTCTTGGATTGAAACATGCCGTCATCACCAGCGTGAACCGCGACGACGACAACCTCGGCGGCGCCAGAATTTTTGCCGAGACCATTCGCCAGGTGAGAACTGTTGCTCCCGATTGCCGCATCGAAGTCCTCATCCCCGATTTCCAGGGACTCGAGGAAGCCTTGCAGATCGTCCTGAACGCTCGCCCCGACGTGCTGAACCACAACACCGAATCCGTGCCGCGCCTCTATCGCGCAGTGCGTTCCGGCGCGCGCTACGAGCGCACCCTGCGTTTGCTCGAAAACGCCAAGAAATTTTCTCCAGGAATGATTACAAAATCCGGCGTCATGGTCGGCCTCGGCGAAAGCATGACCGAACTGGTGGACGTCTTCGCCGACCTCGCCGCCCGCCAAGTGGACATCCTCACCGTCGGCCAATACCTCCGCCCCTCCCGCGATCATCTCCCCATCGCCCGCTTCTACACCCCTGAGGAATTCGCCTACCTGAAAGAAGAAGCCCTCCGCCTCGGCTTCCGCCACGTCGAGTCTGGCCCGCTGGTGCGGTCAAGTTATCATGCGCATGAGCAGGCTGATGGGGTGAAGGCGGGGAGTTGAGGGTTATCTCGCCTCGTCTGTGAACTGCTGACCGCGTCATCGGAGCCACAGCTTTAGACGATGGTATTCCGTTGGTCACGGCAGACGCTGAAATCCAGGGATCTCGGGCAATACGCACCATCTGGTGACTAACCCACGCCGTGTTTTCCGCTACTCGGGTGTGCAAAACTTTTGGCGAATATTAAAGCACTGTAACTTAAGTACTTACGCTTATACGATTTAGCACTTGCAGGTAACCTACTGACTCCAAGCAACTTGCCCTCATCTACAACTTTCGTGCTATCCGACTGATCGGTCGGTTTCTCCAAATTACGTTTTTGGGCTGGACGATTCCACAACCTTTCCACAGGTGCCGACTATCCGGCAAACCTCTATTCCGGCAGCCCCTCCCCCGGGTGCGTTGGCGAGCCAAAACAAGTGAAATTCTTCAAGAATGCCAAGTTTACCCGTCCGATAGGACCGTTACGTTGTTTGCCGATAATCAGCTCAGCCTTGCCTTCCAGATCCGGATCGTCCTGCTTATAGACTTCCTCGCGGAAGATGAACATGACGATATCGGCGTCCTGCTCAATGGATCCCGACTCCCGCAAATCGGAGAGTTGCGGGCGGTGGTCTCCGCCGCGGCTCTCGGGAGCGCGGCTCAACTGGGACAGCGCCACCACAGGGACCGCCAGCTCTTTAGCCAGCGCCTTCAGTCCCCTGGAAATTGCCGAGACTTCCTGGGTGCGGTTCTCGTAGCGCTTGCCCCCGCCGGACATGAGCTGGAGATAGTCCACTACGATCAGATCGAGTGCGCCTTTCGATTGTTTCAGGCGGCGAGCTTTGGCCCGCATCTCTCCGACGGCAATGCCCGGCGTGTCGTCGATATAAATCGGCGCCTGCGCCAGCTTTTCCATGGCGCGCTGCACTTTGCGGGTGTCGTCCTGCCACAGCGAGCCGGTGCGGAAGCGGTGCGAGTCCACCTTCGCCACCGAGCACAACATGCGTTGCAGCAGCGCCTCTTTCGACATTTCCAGCGAAAACACGGCCACGGTTTTTCCGTCTTCGATGGCGGCGTTCTCGGCGATGTTCATCGCAAAAGCGGTCTTACCCATCGAAGGCCGCGCCGCGACGATGACCAGGTCGGAGCGCTGCAGGCCGCAGGTGATTGAGTCCAACTCTTCGAAGTGCGTCGCCAGTCCTGTGATGCGCTGCCCGCGCTGCAGCAATGCGTCTATGGAACCGAAGGACTCGCGAACGATCTCCTGCACGCCCATGAAGCCGCGCCCAATGCGTTTTTCGGAAAGCTGAAAGATTTGCGCTTCAGTGTCGTTCAGGACGTCTTCGGCGAGATCCGACTGATCTGACGCCCGGGCGATGGCGGCCGTAGAGATGCTGATGATTCCGCGCAGCATTGCCTTGTCACGGACAATCTTGATGTAATGCTCAATGCTCGGCCGGTCGGGAACGCCATCGAGCAGCCCAGAAAGATAGGCATAGCCGCCGATAGGTTCGAACTCGGCATGGCGCTGCAACTCCTCGGCCAGCGTCAAATGGTCAATCGCCCGCGACGATTCGGCAAGGTCCATCATGCGCGAATAAATTCGCCGGTGCGAGTCCAGCAGAAAATCTTCCGGCTTCAGGTGCTCCGCAGCCTGGTTGTAAGCCAGATTGTCGAGCAGAATGGCGCCCAGAATCGAGCGCTCGGCCTCGATATTCGCAGGAAGGCTCTGCGCGGAAATGTAATCAGTCGTCGCCACTTATTTGTTGTCGCAGTTTTGTTTCAGAGGAGTTGTTAACCAACGCGAAAGTAATCGTAGTCGCAATGTGCCTGTGAAAGTTCGAGAACGTCTTCGGAAAACAAAGGCCGAATTCATTTTTTTCGGATTGGTGATTGCAAACAGCGATTGCAAGAAAGGATTTTCATCCACCGCAAACAAAACCGGTGCCGTCTCTGCGGGACTCATACAATTTCTTCCTGCCTACCGACGCGGCACTTCCGTGCCGGGCTTTCACATTCCGCCCCCGGCGAGGCGGGGCATTTCTGAGGCAAGTATAGGCGAATAAGAAGCGAAACATCAATGATGAAGTGGACACCTTCACCGTCTTTTGATTTTCCTGACGGCTGATGGCTGATGGCTAAAAAAGAAATGCGGTCCGGGCCAGCCACCCGAACCGCATTTGCTATGCGTGAACCTTCACGGTTGCCCCAGCCCGCGCTCTCCTGCCCGCTTTCTGGAAACATTTCGCAACGCTTCCCGTAAGCCGGCTCTCGTGCTGCGGCGGAGCCTCCGCACCGAAGTGCAGCTGCATCCGAATCGCGCCGACCGGTCGCAGTCTCGCCATGCGAGACCGTTTCTGAGGAGGCCGCAACGCCCGGGTTGCCCACAACGCTTTCACGCTTTGGGAACCTTCAGCAGCTAACCCGAGGGCAACTGCTGCAGAACCAGCCTTGCGCGATCACTGGCAGCGTGACATCCACGCCTGCAGTGAGAGCACTCTCTCGCATCCACAAACAGTTCGCAATCAGAAATCGCGGCCGCGCTGTGCGAATCCTGTGGACGATGAGAATTGCTTGTGGAAGTTGGCGGAAAACGCGGAGGAAATTCGGCGACGCCCAGTCAAGGACGGCTTGTTCAGGGCGCGGTTCTGAGGGCGTGGTTCGTGTCAGAGGATGGTTCGTGTCAGGGCATGGTTCGTGTCAGGGCGCGCTTTCAGGCGCCGTGGGAGCGGCTAAGGCTGTTATCGACTGCGTTGTTGTGACACGGTGCAGGCCTGGCAGACGGTCAACTACTCAGTCCGAGTATTGTGAAATGGGACTTGCCGGAGCCCGGCATCGCTCCCATCTTTTGAAAGACTTCCGGCAGATTGCGTTGAAGGGCAGCCAGGATTTGGTCGGCTTGATCTTGAGAGATGTAGTCACAAAAGTGAACCGTTCGCCCAGCCCACTTTACATTGGAGACCTGGGTGATCGTGCCTAGATTGAGCCTTCCACTCTAGCTCACTACATTCCTGGACGGAATATTCTCTTGTGCGCTCCCACCCAAGTGCATTCTTGCGACTGGAGAGTTTCTCAGGATCAAATAATATTTCTTCTGATCCCGATAGCTGATAGAACCACGCAACCACAGCACAAGCCTCACCCCAAATAAGAAAAGCGCGCCACAGGGGAGGGAGGTTCGACCACTGCCGAACCGTAAAGCCAGAGAACAGTAGTATTCCAGTGGCTTCGAGCACCATCAGAAACGCGCTTGGTCGCGGCTCGATTGTGACGCGAAGCACTCCGGAAGCGGCACTGATTTCGACCCTCGGTTCGTAGTCGAATACCCTCATTCAGCTGAAATCTATTCGATTTCCACATACCGAGCAGCATTCGGCAAATAAAAAAGGCGCGATTTCTCGCGCCCTCAATTCTGCAATCTGACTTCTGACTTTCTAGTCCCTAACCCCATCCAAAAACGCCCGCAACTTCCGCGACCTGGACGGATGCCGCAATTTCCTTAGTGCTTTCGCCTCGATTTGCCGGATGCGCTCGCGGGTTACGGCGAACGACTGGCCCACTTCTTCCAGCGTGTGCTCGCTGCCGTCTTCGAGACCAAACCGCATCTTGATTACTTTTTCCTCGCGCGGCGTCAGAGTGCGAAGCACGTGCGAAGTCTGGTCTTTCAGGTTGACGTTGATGACTGCTTCCGCCGGAGAAACGACGGCGCGGTCTTCGATGAAGTCGCCAAGGTGCGAGTCTTCCTCTTCGCCAATCGGCGTCTCCAAAGAGATCGGCTCTTGAGCAATCTTCAAGACCTTCCGGACTTTTGCCACCGGAATGTCCATGCGCTTGGCGATTTCTTCCGACGTCGGCTCGCGTCCCAGCTCCTGCACCAGCTGCCGCGAAGTGCGGATCAGCTTGTTGATGGTTTCGATCATGTGGACGGGGATGCGAATCGTACGCGCCTGATCAGCAATTGCACGAGTAATCGCCTGCCGAATCCACCACGTGGCATAAGTTGAAAACTTATACCCGCGGCGGTATTCGAATTTGTCCACGGCCTTCATCAGACCGATGTTGCCTTCCTGAATCAGGTCGAGGAACTGCAGTCCGCGATTGGTGTACTTCTTTGCAATTGAAACCACCAGACGAAGATTGGCTTCGATGAGTTCGCGCTTGGCGTACTCCGCGTCCATGTCGCCCTGGATGAGTTCGCGCTGGGTGCGCTTGAGTTCCTGAAAGGCAACTCCAGCCTCCAGTTCGAGTTTTTCCAGTTCGCCATGGACAACGCGCACCTGCCGCTTGTATTCCTTGCGCTGCTCGTCGCTGCGGGTGGCGTCGGCCTTTTTCTCCAGATTTTGTGTCTGGCGGTCGAGCGACCGCATGGTGTCAACGGTCTTATTCAGCCGCTCAATCAGCCGCTTGCGCTCGACATTGGTGAAGCCAAGCTTCCGCACTGCCAGCGAAACGCCCACCACCGCCCGCGCCAGATGATTGCGCGAACGCCGGTAGCTTCTCGGATTTTTCTTCTGCGAAAGCTCGGCGAACTTTTCCTGCAACTGCCCAGCCTTCTTGTACGCCTTCGCCAGGTTGTCGATCTTCCCGGTAAAGTCGTTGAGCCGGTTCTGCAGAATTTCGTCGGTGATTTCTTCCTCATCGAAGGTGACCACTTCCTTGATGGAGCGGACGCCCTTCTTGAGGTCTTCGCCCATGGCCAGCAGTTCACGAATCACGATGGGCGACCGCGAAAGCGCCTTGAGCACGCGGAGTTGTCCCCGCTCAATTCGCTTGGCGATTTCAACTTCGCCTTCGCGGGTCAGCAGGGGAACGGTCCCCATCTCGCGCAAATACATGCGGACGGGGTCATTGGTTTTTTCGAGCGCGCCGGGAGTGAGGTCGAGTTCAACATCCTCGCCGACTTCTTCATCTTCCTTGTCGAGTGCAGTAGAGGGAACCTTCGGCCCCTCCAGCACATCAATACCTTGTGTACCAATGGTGGTCAGCAGATCGTCGAGGTCTTCTGGAGAGTGCACATCCTGCGGGATGAGGTCGTTGACCTGGTCATAGGTCAGATACCCTTTCTCCTTGCCTGTGTCGATCAGCTTTTTAATGTCATCGTACTTGTCTTCTAGAGCCAAGACGGGTTGCCCTCTTTTTGTCCGACAGACGGACTTGGAAAGTTTTATTAAACGGTGGGAACGTGCGATGGCGAGGTTCGCGCCTGCACAAACCTACAAATTTTAGCATGAAAGGCGGCGCGCGCCTATCCGGGATGTCCCGGCTCGCCCTATGTCCCATCCCGCTAAATAGTTAGATGGCGCGGAGGGGAGTTTAGTTTCAGAGGTTTGGGGGCTGCTTTAACCCTGTCATCCTGAGCGTAGCGGCGGCTTTGCGAAGCACCCCCCGCGGAGTCGAACGACCCTTACAACGCCCAACGCCGGGCGGGTAAACGGGATCTGAGGGCATTTTGGCCAGCAACAGTGGGGAATTCCCTGCCACGCCGCCTGCCACTTCTGGATTAAGAGGGGTCCTTCGACTGCGTTGTCGTCCGCTTCGCGGGCGACAACTTCGCTCCAGGATGACAAGTGGCGTAGAGGCACTTAATCCGCCGAGGCCGCCGTGTTCTCATCCATGCCCATTGCCGGATTCATCAACGCTCGCTTCAGCCGAAGCTTTTCGTCCATCAGAGCATTCACCTGGCCAGCGTCGGCTGTTCGCAAAGAATTAAGCTGGGTCTGGATCTCCTGCAACCGCCGCCGAATCTGCACCCGTGTCAGCCCTTTCACCGCGCCCTCGACCCGCTCCGCCGTAAGTTCTTCGTCATCCTTCATCAGGATGGCCGCCAGCAGGTTGCGCTCTTCGTCCGCGATCGGTAATTCCATCAACTCCGCGCCTTCAGCAGCGTTCAGCAGCGCGTCAATCAGCGACTCGGTGCCGAGGCCAACATGCAAACGCTCGGCGGAGAGCACATACCGCGCCTGCCGCGCAGGATCGAATGCATCGTCGGCGCCCGAGCGGTCAGAAACGTATTCCTCGCTCTGAAACTGCCGGCCCGAAGTCAGTGCGCGAATCAGGATT
>Ga0073928_10001879_pt1 | contig 38619 bp, 35 predicted proteins | sample PaiPotPPA55metaG_FD_76969 | JGI IMG/M metagenome (GOLD analysis project Ga0073928, IMG submission 76969) | Iron sulfur acid spring bacterial and archeal communities from Banff, Canada, to study Microbial Dark Matter (Phase II) - Paint Pots PPA... ... | reverse complement strand
TAGACCGCGCCGACCCGAGGGCTGGCCTGATCCGCGCGAGTTAAGCCGTCATAAAGATCGAAGCGCACACCATAATTTATGGTCAATTTGGAAATCGGTTTCCATTCGTCCTGCAGGTAAAGCCCATAGAGCCAGGCAGTCAAAGCGGTATTGTCCACTATAGCTTCGGGCTCATCACTGGTCTGTCCGCTTGGTCCTCCAGGAAAGACCAGCGCGTGATTGTCAATCTCGGCGCGCTCGCCCTGGAAATAGTAGCCGGCGCGAATCGTGTGCGTTGCCAGGGCTCGATCGGCGAAGTCACCCTGCAGCCCGTTGGCCCAGTCGCCGCGGAAAACCCGCGAAGCAACGCCGTTGTAGATCAAATCGCCAGCCTGGTCAGGATGGAATGACAGAGTGGAATATCGGCTGAAGGCGGCAATCTGATAGTCGAGGTTCTTGCCCACGAGCCCTTGCAGAGCCAAGACGCCGTAATAATTCTGCTCAAGTTGGGTCTCGCGGATGTCCGCGGAAGGCAAAGCGGGTGCCCCAAAAAGCTTGAACGCCGGTGCTTGACCTGGATTTGCCGGGATTTCGAAATTAGACAGATTGAAGCCGCCGAGCAGACTGATTCGAGTCGTGGGGTTCAAAAAATATGACAGATAGCCGAAGTCATTACCGATGGTGGCGAAGTCATGAATCGCTTCGGGGCCTGGAGTCGGCGGCTCCAGGCCGCGGTTATTCTGCAGATAGTAGCCAGTCGTATAATAGCTCAGGTTTCCGTTCGCCCCACCCAACTCAAAGCTCGGCTGCAGGGTGCCGCGTTGGCCGCCATACATTTCGACATTGCCGCCACTCAGGCTTTCTCCGCTCTTAGTTTGGATCTGAACCACCCCCGCGGTGTGATAGCCATACTGGGCCGGCAGCGCTCCTTCCAATAACGAGATGCTCTGCGCGAACCGAGGGCTGAAACTTTGCGAAAATCCAGCGCTGATCCCTTCGGGCAGTTCTATACCGTTCACCCGGTACTGTATCTCGGCGTGCTCCCCTCGAATATGAAGGCCTCCATACGAGTCCTGAGCAACCCCGGGGGCCTGCAGTAACACGTTGCTCATCTGCGTGTTAGTGCCCTGCGGCAACTCCTGGATTGCCTTTTCGCTGAATCTATACACGCTACTGCCGGTTTCAGGACTCAGCCCGTTGCGGGCGACGTCGAGCCGCTTGGCAACAACCTGCATATTGAGTGCGGCCTGCGCCGCCATCGAGATATCCACCGGTTTGGCGCCGCTGGTAGTAACCGTCACGATGGACGTCGCAGTAGCAAAGCCTGTTTTGTTAGCAACTATGGCATAGGTTCCCGGCCGAATAGCTGCAAATTCAAAGTGGCCGCTGCGGTCGCTCCTCGCGCGAGCAATGATATGTCCGTCTTGAGTTTGAAGGAGCAAGTCGGCTCTATCGACCGGCCGCCCTAGAGCGTCGTTAATGGTCCCGCCCACCCGCTGCGAAGCGGTATTTGCCGGGGCCGCGCTCGCCGGCATGATGAGCAAAAGCTGGAGGGCGCAAAGCCCTAAAGACATCAACCTCCGGGTCATAGACGTTCCTCTGCATTCGACAATTGTCCCACGCTGATAACTGCACGGGACAGCGCGCCCGCCCTTTGGGCGCATTAAATTGTTTCGAACTGAATCGTTGCTGCAGATGAAGAAGGAAACTTATGCCAAAGCGGGCGGGGATCTACCCGAGAGGTAGGAATTGAACGCATAGAGCGGCCATGATTGAGCCGCATAAAGATCAATATGGTCAATCATGGTAGGCGAAAACGGAAATGGAGCCGCCGCCGAAAGCGTAGGTGAATACTGGTGGAACAAGCAAAGCGCGCACAGGCCGCTGTCCACACTCCGCGCGTCCGAAGAATAGAGCGAGGTGCTTTGCCTCGGGTGAAAATGTGCAACGGCCAGACACTGTGCGACCAGTAAAATCGCGACTAAAACGTTTGCCGCTCTCCGTTCCAGCGGCCGGCGTCTTTCAAACCGAGCTACCATCGTGCAAGCTCGACGCTTCCTTGCCTGCGCCTCAAAGACGGCCACCGAACTGCAGGAGACGGGACCTTGCGCCCTCGCCGACAGCCAGCACAAAAGCCATATATGAGCACGACATGTTCGACTACTTGGAACGTCTGGGGAATCATTTTGCCCAGATGCTCAACGCAACCGACGAGCTCAAATAGCCTCCGGCACTTCAGGCAATGAAAATGATGGTGATGAGCCTTCCCCCGCAACTCGTAACGGGGCGACGCTCCCGGCACCTCGACCGGCACCAGCCATCCCTCGTCGGTCAGCGCCTTTATGGTGCGATAGACCGTCGCGATACCTTGCCTAGCGATTTTCTCCTGAGCAAGCTGTAACACTTCATCGGCGGCGAGGGGGCGATCGCTAAGCTCGAAGACCTCTCGGATTTCCCGGCGCTGCTGCGTGTTGCGGCGAATAGATCTTGATTCCCTGGTAGCACTGGGAACACGCACGATCGCATGATTGGAAAAACATTTGGGTCCGACAATCATTTGCCTTCCATCTTCGTGCGAATTGATGCGTCCCGCATCGGTAGAGGGCCTCTACCCTGTGCCGGATTGACCTAGCGATGATGATTTATCATTATCGATAAGTCCCAGGCAACCGAGAAGGGCGACCAGGCCAATCTGGCCAGAATCATACCCAACCTCACATTAATGATGCTGCTGGCCCTCGCCTCTTTTACGCTCGCATCCAGCGCGCTGGGAGGAGTCTTCCGCTCGGTTTCAGTTCAGGGGCGGCAATAATGACTATCTTCGATATGCTGCCTGAGGTCTTCGCGATGGACTGCTACGGTGGTTTCGCCTTTTTCGCGGGATCCTTTCTCTACTTTGGAGCGCCCCGGACCTCTTCCGAAACGAAGCGGCATTACTCTGATATTGCGCCGACGAAATTTCTAACCCGCTTCGTTCACACCGTTGAGGCAGTGCGAGCGGCTATCAACCGGTCGACTTCGAGTTTCAAACGGCTCAACACTTCGTCATATTTGAAGTTGCCGAGTTTACGCTCCCTCTTTTTTAGATTGACCGTCGTTGGCCCGCACCATAGACCCAAGTCGGCATCGTCGGTTTCGCCCGGACCGTTTACCCGGCAACCCATCACCGCAATCGTAATACGATGGCGTGACGCATAGGACGTAATTTCCTTCACCTGCTGCGCCAATTCGACGAAGCGCTCATTCTCGACCCTCGAGCACGACGGGCAGGAGATGATATTGAGGCCAGTACCGAACTCTGGCACTGAGATGAAACGCCCTGCCTCGATATCGTTGACAATCTGATGGCCGACCGCCACCTCCTCGTGTTTGCGCTCGTTGGGCAGTGTGAGTGATACGCGAATCGTGTCTCCGATCCCTTGCGCCAGGAGTTTTTCAAAGGCAATACGGGTCTTGACAATGCCATCAGGTGGTAAGCCTGCCTCGGTCACGCCCAGATGGATCGGCACCTCGGGTCGGCGACGGGCAAACTGGCGATTCGCTTCTGTCACTTTGGCCGGATCAGAGTCTTTTAGAGAGACGGCGAAGCGCTTGAACCCGAACTCATCCATCAGCGCGCAGTGATAGGCTGCTGATTCGACCAGCGCTGCCAACTGGTCGTTCGGATATTTCTCGATGAAGGTTGGTGCTACAGAACCGCAATTGACCCCGATCCTAATGGCCAAATCGTGTTCACGTGCGATCTCGACGAGCCATTTCACCTTTTGAGGAATCGGCTTGGCCTTTTCGATGTGGTGCAGATGGCCGGGGTTGTAACGAATCTTATCAACGAACGGAGCGACTTTGTCGGCAATCCGATAATTCTCCTGCAAATCGACTGACAAGGTGATTCCGCTGGTTTGGCGCCGAATTTCCTTTAAGGCCGCGACTTCCCTCTCATTGTCGACAGCAATTCGAACCACGCCCGCTCCCGCTCCCGCCAATTGACGCGTTTGGGCGACGGTCGCGTCGATATCCGTCGTGCGCGTCGCGCACATTGACTGGACTACAATCGGGGCATCACCGCCGACCTCGACTTTGCCAATTTGGATTTTTCGGGTAATGCGCTGAATCTGCTCCATTGGGGATGCTCTCTGCCCGCGTTGAGCCGGCGCTTTTACTTGTCACACTTTGCGGCTCATACCCGGGCACTTGATCGTGGAGGTACTATAGCAGGGTAGCCCTGCCCGAATAAGCTGTCCTAAAGTTCACGGAATGGAAACCCCTGAAATTCAAGCGACGACTAACTAGGTCGCGTTTTGCCATAGTAGCGCAAGCGAGGACATAATTAGATTCTCTTATGCAAGTTTTGATCGACTCTTTATAACTTGCTATAGGCGCTTTATTATGGTTTAAATCAATCAGGCACGCTTAAGGCGAAATTCTCGGGTGCCGGACCTGGCTCGAATCTGAACCAGGAAAAGGGGGCAACATAAATGGAGGCGCGAGCGATATCCGATGCCACGGATACTCTTTCCCAAATGGATGTGATTCTGCCTTCCCAGTATTTCGGTGCGCTTGGCAGCGTCGGCCTGTCCAGCGAGCAGCGCTTGATGCTAGCCGTGCTGGTCGATGCGATTAATGTCCTGCAGGGATGGCGGCGGGTTGGGAGCGCACGTAAGCGCCGGGTCTTTGCCGAAGCGGCGCAATGGATCAACACACGGGGGACTAACTACCCCTTTTCTTTCGACAGCGTTTGCGACGCACTGGAGATCGATCAGGACGTGCTTCGCTCACGACTGCATGGTCTGACAATGGGCCTGGCAAATTCGGTGCGCCATCCGATGGGACGATTACGCCTCAAGGAACTCAGCCGCACACATCATATGAGCGCCAACCGGTTGCGATCGCGGGCACGCCCAAGGGCTGTGTCGGCGGGCAGCTAATCAACTTGTTCAAACTCATGCGAATAATCTCGCCAATCGGCGCTTATGATACGTTGAGCTCTTTTAATGCAACCTTCTCTACCCAACGTCATTAAGGTTGGCTGAAAGCGCAGCGGCGTCGAACCGCATTTTCGATTGAAATTCCTTTCCGGACAAGTCTCTTGGGTGATTGATTTCGACGACGGTTCGAGACAATTTCTATTATCCTGAAGCTTGGAGACTTGACCGGTGCGAATGCTGGTTCCCCCGATCGCGCAGCGTCGTGAAATAGACCGCCAACTGGCGTCATATTTTCAAGGACATCGCCCATCGATGTTCAGGCGAGCAATTTCGGATTTTTGCCGCTTTTATGGGGTTAAACGCCCACACATTCAGTGGTTCGAATACATCGATTGGGGCCGAACTGCGGGGAGGACCTTCGAGGACGGCCGTATCCACCTGGTACATCCCGAAAACTGGAAACGGTGCCGCGTTTACAATAGCGAGCGGATGTGGGTGCAGACGGTTTACCATGAACTCGGCCATTACGTGTTCTGGTCTGACGCTGAACGCAAAGCGGAGGCTTTTACTTTAAGGATGGTGCGAGGTCTCAGGCGCTCTCTGCGGCGTACCAGACCTTCTTCTAATTGTCGTCAGGGAGCGCAGAGGGTAAGTTTACGAGGCCGGCGCTCGACGCGAATTCGTGCGCGTCGTCGCCGGTGCCCATCACGATATAGTCCTCACGCTCATCGAAACGCCGGCCGGCAGAAGAGGAGCGCATAGCTGCAATTGGCAAAAATGGCGCAGAAGCCCAATGTTGATAATCGCTGGTGGGTGGAAACCAACATCAAAAAACCCAAGCAGACGAAAGCGGAAAGCGATCTGCCGCAACTGCCGGTTGCAATGACTTTCTACTCGGTGGCCAAGGACTACGAGCAGGAGCGCGCCAAGGAAGATCTTACGGACAACAACCTGCGCATCGCGCGCGCGGCGAATCCTCCTCCCGGCGATTGGGTTTACGTGCCAATGACCGAGGAGCACTATCCTGCGCGGTTAGTGAAACGCGTCAAGGAAGAGTTTCGGCTGCCACAGAATGCGCGCGGCGTAGTACTCGATCATGGGCGTTTGCTCAGGCTGCTGATCTGTGGACCGCAGCTCGAAGATTGGATGGTCGACGTCACCCTCGCTGACGAACCGTCAGTCGATGTCTACATCTGGGGCACGATGCATCGCGAACGGCTGTTCAAGCGAGCCGAAGAAGCACTCACGATGGCGCGTAAATGGGCCGCCAACTTGCTGCAGCATCCACCTCAGCGCGACGATCCCTTTCGCGGTGCTTTGCTATAACCTGATCGTGGTGCTTGGCCCCTTTCGCGCTTCGCTTACGGCATGCACGGATAAGATGGGATTATACAGGCCGGACCCGTTCCGCTAATTGGTCCACCTGCGCGGGACGGTCCCTCCGGCTTAGTCATCTCGTCCCGAATGCTCGGCCGACACTGTAGGTGACCAGCGCGGCAACCGCGCCGACCATCATGCTTTCAAGACCGCTGCGCCACCAGGGCCGCGCTGTCAGCACTGTCTTGGCCGCACCCACCACAAACAGTGCGACGATGGTGGCGAGTGCCGAAATCAATATCCCGAAAGACGGCTCGACGGCCAAGTAGGGCAGAAGCGGCACAGCCGCGCCAATAAGATATGTCCCGCCCACCGTCAACGCCGAGCGTAGCGGCGGTTCCATCACTTCGGCGCCGAAGCCCAGTTCCTCTCGCATCATCACGCCGCGCCATCGAGTCGGGTCGGCGGTTATGTGCAAAACGATTTGGTCGAGCAACGGTCCGCTGAAGCCCTTGTCGCGATAGATACTGCGAATTTCGTCACGTTCGTGCTCGGGCCACCTTCTAATTTCGTCGCGCTCGCGTTGTTCTTCGCTGCGATAGAATTCCCGATGGGCGCGGGTCGACGCAAACGCCGCCAGTCCCATTGACACTGCTCCTCCCAGCATCTCTGCCAATCCCGCCATCACAACAATTTTGCTCGCGCTAAAGGCGCCCGCCACCCCCGAGGTGACTGCAAATGCGGCCACCAGCCCATCATTGAGCCCGAGCATCGCGTCGCGGAGGCTGCTGCCACCACCGACAGAATGAATACGCTCCGTATGATGAGTGTATTCGCGCCTAAATGCCTGAAGCGCCATACGTATTCCTTAATTCTATTTTCCGGTTAGCGACTTGGGAGAAGAGGAATCCCGGAAGTCCTCAGGGTTTGCGATCGGTGCGGCGGCGGTGTGATGATCGCGTTTGTACGCTGCTGCCGTCGTTTGCGCCGCTCGATTCGCTCACGGATCCGATGCAGGTGTGCAACCAGCGCCCGCGCTTCGACTTTCCCCGGTCTGCTGCCCAGGTAATTGTAAAGAAACCGCAACCGATGAGCGCGCGAGACGAAGCGGCCAATACTGCGATCGAGATGAATCAGGTTAAGCATCCTGAGCCGCCGCGAAACCCGAGGCGCCTGACGGAAATCTTCAAGGTCAGTGAAATAAATTTTCAGCCTGCCGCCCTGCGCTTCCAGCATCAGGTTGGTTTCCTGCAAATCGCGCGTGTAGCAACCGGCATCATGTAGGCTGCGAATCGTCTGTGCCAGGCGTTCGGAAAGCCATCGGCGCCAGCGGAAATCGCGGCCGTCGGCGAGCGCGAAGCGGCTTAGAATTTTCGGTCGATGAAGACACTCGACGACAACGTAGCTGGTCCGAACCGAGCCGCACTGACATCGCTCCAACGCCGCAATCAGCCTCGGATGCGAAAAACCAGTGCGCTGCAAGATTTCCGCGCCCCGGATTGTCCTTCTGGCTCTCGAACCGCAAACTCGAGCAACAATACCTTTTACCCATGAGACACTCGCGACGCGCTTGACGAAGACTTCGACGCCGTCGACCTGCGCGATTCCTGCCAAAGTACGCGAAGTCTTTTTCAGTACTCGGAAATCCGGATTGGCGACCAATTCATCCAGCCGCCCTCCCCTAACGCCCCAATCCGGTGAACTTGCGTATAGAACACGGCTGGCCATCTGCGGTTAGCCTAGCCGATAGCGCGGTCTCAGGCACCTTGGGCGCCGGTCGTTATCAAGCGAAAAGCTGCCCAGGGTTGATTTGAGAATCCGCGCCGCATCGAGAATGGGTCTGACCAGAACAGCGACGGTTCACCCGATTAGCCGTTGAAGCGCCTGCAGAGCTTGCTCCAGCCATCGTCGTCGAACGCCGCTTTGTACGGCACATAAAAAGCTACACGGTCGAGCAGGCCGTCAAAACGCTCCTGCATCTTTTCCGCAATGTTATCATAGGTGCCGCTGACTGCGTACACATCAAGCATTTCGTCGGTAATCAGCTTCGGCATTGAGCCCCAATCACCCTTGGCCGCCAGCTCGTTGAGTTGGTAAGCGATGTCGCCCCATCCGTGCGTATCGAGCACCACCTTGTATGTGCGGGTCGAGGCATAGAACGAGATCTGCTGACGTACCCCGGCCTTGGCTCGTTCGATTTCCTCCTGGTTGCGCCCGAGAATTACGAAGGCGGTAGTAAAGACTGTGAAGTCTTTGCGTGTGCGGCCGGATTTGACGAGACCTTCCTCCACATGAGGGATCAGGAATTCGCGCAGGTACTTCGCCGAGGTGAAAGGATGCGCATGGAGTCCGTCGCAATGCTCACCAGCGAGCCGCAAAATGTGCTCATTGACGCCTGCAATGTAAATCGGAATCGGATGATTATGGGGCCGCGGCGCGAAGAACGGGGTCATCAGCGAAAAATTGTAGTATTTGCCTTGAAACGCGAGCTTCTTGCCCCCTTCCACCCAGCACTTGAATATTGCCTTCAATGCCAACACGTATTCGCGCAACTTCGCCACCGGCGCTTCCCATTTGACCCCGTAGCGCCGCTCAATATGGCCTTTGACCTGAGTGCCGAGTCCCAGAATGAAACGTCCCTTGGAAAGTGCGGCCAAATCCCACGCCGTGTACGCCATCGCCATCGGGCTGCGGGGAAAGGCAATCGCGACCGAAGGCCCGAGCTTGATTCGCCGGGTATGCTCTGCGACGAGTGCAAGAGGCAGCAAGGCGTCGTTGCCTGCTTCCATCGACCACAGCGCGTCGAAGCCAAGTTGTTCAGCCCGTTTGGCTTCGGCCGGCACTTCACTCAAATCCCGGGTTGAGATGCCGATATCGAGTTTCATTCGAATACTCTCCCTCTGCTTCCTTCCCCTCCTGCCTTTATTCTCCCTGCTGCCGTGAATGGAGCAGGGTCAGCAGCCGGGTGGGATAGTCGGTAATGATGCCGTCGACGCCCAGCGATAGCATTTCTTCCATTTTTGCCTGGTCGTTGATCGTCCAGACGTGAACTTCGAGCCCATTCCGATGCGCAGCGGCGACCACTTCCGGTGTCGCGAGCGGCATTCCGCGATGCTCAGGCGGAATTTGCAACGCATCACCGGCCGCCGCATAGGGCGGGGCTCCTGGCTGTAAAGATTGCATGAATGCGAGGATTTCGGTGGCCGTGAGATTGGTCGGGATTTGTGGCGCCAGCGTCCTGACACGTGCGATCGGCGGAAAATGTTCACTCGCGAACAGCACCCGCCGGCCCATTCCAGCCCGTCGGACGACTTCAAGCGTGGCGTCGGCAATTACCGAATCGTGCGGTTTAAACTCGATTACGAATCGCAGCCCGGCACATAATCCTAGCACCTCAGCGAGTCTAGGCACGCGAATTCCCAGACTGCGGAAAGGCCAACCGGCGCCACCGCGAGAAAAATTAAAGGCAGCATCGACCGCCTCAAGCTCCGCCATCGTCATCTCCCCGACGAGGCGATTGTCAGAGGCGATTCGCGACAACCGGTCGTCATGAACAACCACCACTTCGCCGTCGCAAGTGCAATGGACGTCGAGCTCAATATAATCAGCCCCCGCCTCCACCGCGGCGCGGAACGCCGGCATCGTATTCTCGGGGTATTCACCGCTGGCGCCACGATGCGCCATCACGCGGGGGCGCGGTGAGTCAAAGAAAACCGTGTCTAAGTCTTGTTTCATCGCGCTAAATTGCCTCTCCGCGCAGTTCGGAGCCCGCGGCTGGGACTAACATCGGTTCTAGAATCCTCCAGCTTCGTCGCGAGCCGCATTAAAAGCAATTGGAGTCGGACCTATTTTGAACTGGCTCTGGCGAAGTGCCTCGCGAGGCTGTCCACCATCTGGCGGTCAGCGAACGTGCGTTTGAGTCCGCGTCGTCACAGCTTCAGAGGGCCTCGGCGCGCATCACAGCTTCGATTGCGCCGATTCGATCAATTTCAACCCGGACCTTGTCGCCCGCTTTGAGCCATCGCGGTGGATTCATCGCCAGTCCGACACCACCCGGCGTGCCGGTGAAAATCGCGTCGCCCGGCTCCAGGGTCATCGCGTTGCTGAGATGCGCGATCTGATCAAACACGTTGAAGATTAGATGCCTGGTGTTAGAGTTTTGCCGCAGTTCTCCATTTACAAGACATCGGATGTTTAACGCATGTGGATCGACGATCTCGTCCGGCGTCACTATCCAGGGACCGATTGGAGCATGAGTGTCGAATGATTTACCAAGTACCCATTGACTAGTCCGCAACTGCCAGTCGCGAACCGATACGTCATTACCTGCGCAATAGCCAAAAATCACTTCCGGCGCACGCTCCTTGGCGATGTGCTTGCAGCGCTGGCCGATAATTACGACCAGTTCAGCTTCATAATCGACTTGCTCTGATGCAGCCGGCAGCTGGACAGGATCGAAGGGTGCGTTGATGGAGGTTACTGCTTTGGTGAACCAAATCTGATGAGGTGGAGTTTGCTGGCCAGTTTCCCTGATGTGATCTGCATAATTGAGCCCAATCGCGAGTATTTTTCCGGGACGGTCCACCGGAGCAAGCAGGCGGACGTCAGCGAGCGCCGCATCCGGAGCCGAATCGGCGACCAGCATAGGCAAGGCGGATGCGATGTCGGGCCACATTTTGATTAGCGCGATCATGTCGTCGCGCACCGCCGGCCAGTGCTTGCCCAACTCGATCACCCCGTCGTTTTTCACGACCCCGAGCGAGGTTCCGCCGTTATCAGCATATCTAACCAGTTTCATGAGCCAGCCTCTCATTCAGTGCGCGTCGGCTCCACATCAAGGATCCCCGTGCGTGCGGCATTTGCTTGCCATGGTTGATTGGGACATTCAATGAGAGCGGCGCAGGGTGGTAATTTTTCCATCGCCAGACATGACCAGTACTACATCGGCAATTCCCAGGAAAAGGCCTGTGCCCACCACGCCCGGAACGGTGAGCAGATCGGTTTCCAGGCGCGCGGGGCTCCGAATCGGCGATACCCGGCAGTCAAAGATCATGTTGCCGTTGTCGCTGATAAATTGATGGCCCCCGTCATCGAGTCGCACCTTAGGTTTGAGTCCCAACTTGGTGATTTCCCGCAAAACCAGCGGTGCGGCGAAGGGGACGACCTCGATCGGCAGATTGCCGTGTTCGCCAAGTCGTTTGACGATTTTTTCATCGTCAACGAGGAAAATTCGCCGGCGTGAGGCGACCGCGACCACCTTTTCCCTCACCATCGCTCCTCCCCGGCCCTTCACCATGTCAAGGTGTGGATCGACTTCATCGGCGCCGTCGAAATCCGCATCCAGTCGGCGAACCGCATCCAGGTCCACAAGCTGGATTTTGAGGGACCGGGCTAATTCGGCGCTGCCGGACGACGTTGGTACACCGCGGATATCAAGGCGGGCTTCGGCCACGGCGCGAATAAACGCACTCGCGGCTCGACCGCTGCCGAGGCCGATAATCTGGCCAGATTTGACATATCGCAGCGCGGCCCTGGCAAGCCCACCAAGACAATCCGGGTCGATATTGGTGGCGGTGGTAAGGGGTGAAGAATCGCGGGGCACTGGGGTTTAGCCACGTCAATTTTTGCCGTTGCGCAAGAGGTTCATAAATTCCTGGCGAGTCTCAAGATGAGTGCGGAAGCGCCCTAGCATCGCCGACGTTGTCACGTGCGAATTCTGCTTCTCGACCCCTCTCATGCGCATGCAGAGATGTTCCGCTTCGAGCACGACCGCGACCCCGAGCGGCTTGATTTCGTCCATGATAGTTTGGGCAATCTGCGTGGTCAGGCGTTCCTGAATTTGTAACCGCCGGGCGTAAATTTCGACCAGCCGGGCAATTTTTGATAATCCGACGATATGGCGGTTCGGCAGATACGCGACATGTGCCTTACCGATAAATGGCAGCAGATGGTGTTCGCACAGGGAATAGAAGTCCAAGTCCCGGCAAAGGATGATTTCCTGATAATGCTCTTCGGTGAAGAGCGCGCCGTTGATGGCCTGTTTGGGATTCTGCGTATACCCGCTGGTCAGGTATTCGTAGGCTTGCACGACCCGGCTGGGTGTCCGCGCCAGCCCTTCCCGCTCGGGATCTTCGCCGATATGGCGAAGGATGCACCGCACTGCATTTTCAGCCGAGCTGCGGTCTCGAGCGTTTGTTCGTCGCTTATCACTGACGGATTCCGCCGGCGTGACGGCTCCATTCGAGCGCGAGTTCGATCGCAAGTGAGGGTCCTCCACCGCTCATAATGTTAAAGCCTGCCACGTCGGGGGCTAGCCCGTCCATCAGGGAAAGATTCCATTCAAGCGACATTCGGCGTGCATCATCGTCATTAAGTCCGGTGTAGCGTGCAAAGTGATGAACGGCGCCGCTCAAATCTTTTATGTTCGTCCTCATATAATCAGCCATCGATTCGCGCTTGAGAGGCAGAATTCCAAGCACGACCCTAAGCCCTAAGCGATTCGCCTGCTCCGCAAAAGTCAGGGCGGTTTTTCGATCGAAGACCGGCTGTGTCACCACGAATTGCGCGCCCGCCGCAGCTTTGCGCCGTAACAGCTCAACCTCGGGCGCAAGTGGCTGACGGTTGGGATTGCCCACCACGCCGAGCAGCAGCCTCGGCAGGGTTTTCAGCATCCTTTTGCCTTCGCCGGTATCGCCGCGATTGAGGTCTGCGATGATTTGGAGCAGGCCGAAAGTATCGACGTCATGTACTGGCCGGGCGCCAGCACTGCCATCCTTCGCCAGCTTATCGCCGCGCAGGGCCACTATCGCCTCGATGCCGAGAGCGCCAGCACCGAGCAAATCCGACTTGAGAGCGAAGCGATTACGATCGCGACAGGAGACGTTAAGCGCAATGGCCATTCCCAGGCGGGCTTTTATCATTGAGGCGAACACCAGGCCCGACATCTTGACCTTGCCAAGGGCATTGTCAGCCAAATTGATTGCAATCGCGTGGCTACGAATGATTGCCAGCTTTTGAAGCAGAGATTCGACAGCGATACCGCGCGGCGGCGCGATTTCGAGCCAGAGCGAAGGCGTTCGGCTATCAAGACTTGACAAGATAGGATTCAATAAGCGTCCCTCGGCGAAACCCGCACCACAAACCATAGTGCGGAGGCGCATAATGGCTGGAAGCTCGCGTCAATTCATCAGGAGCCTGCAGACGAATGCTCACGCCTTGAGCCGTTCGCGGGCTTTGACTTTCTGGTATTTGCGATAGTCGTAGCCGGTTGCCATCGCCATCAGCAATGCTTCCATGCCGCCTTCCCGTTCGCGGCGCAGCACGCGCAGGCGGTCAAAGAATTCATGAAAGTCTTTGTTGACGCGTTGCGAACCGTTGATCGGCCGCAGAAAAAAATCGTGGAGCCGGGTAACCGTAAAGCGAAGCGAGGAGTAGCGTAGTTCGTTGGGGAACGCGTCCCATTCGGCGAGCGACAGCGTCCGCACGGATTCATAGCCCCGCAGCAAATAGCGGAAGCGGTCGAGTGAGTAGCCCCCCTCGACGAAACACAGCGCATTAACCGAGGTGGCGATATCGAAGATAAACTTGCCACGGCAAGCGGCCTCGAAATCGAGCATCGCCGTTAGTTTTTCGCCGCGGAACAGTAGGTTATCGGCGAATAAATCGCCATGAATGATGCCTTTGGGTAATTTGCCCTCGAGATAGCGAGTAAGGTATTCGATTTCGTCTTCCAGGGTGCGCGTGACTTTGCGAAAGTAATTGGGCAGGCGCCCGCGCACGGCGACATAGAGATCGGCGATTCGCTCGAAGCTGAATCGATTGTCAATTCCCTTCTTATAGCCTTTCCCGATGACGTGCAGTTCGCCGAGGGCACGGCCTATGTTTTCCAATTGCGCCGGGCGCAGGCGCGCAACTGGCAGCACACGCCCTTCAACATAGCGGAAAAGCGACAGGCATTTGCCGTCATACTCTCGGTAGACGCGGCCCATGCGATCCTGCAGTGGGTGAGGACAAGGGAACGAATGCTTGCGAAGGAACGCAAGCAAATCGATTTCACGCTTCACCTCGCCTTCGCTCTTGGCTTCATCGATGCGCAGGAGAAGGCGCGCCTTGGCGGTTTCGATTAGATAGTTGGAGTTGACCGAGCCTTCGGGGATTGGAATAACAGCGGTGATGCGGCCTAGGTTATAGTCGTCTGCGAGCTCGTCGATTAAAGTTTTTTTGAGCTCGGTATAAACGGCCATGAAATTTAAGCTAGGTGGCGCCTTGCCCGTCGCAAGTCTAGAACCTGATAGTAATTTCGTCAACTGCGAGACAGCGAAAACAGCAGTGATGAACCTTTTTAGGCTCGAATCGCCGGACCCTTTTGCCGGTTGAATGTGGTAATGCCGCCCAATCGTCGCAGATGCGATGCTTCGCCATCAACAAGCATGGGAGAAGAGTAATGGCTCGAACCTCGCAACCGCCCGTCAGGCCGAGATCCACCAGCTCAAAGACGCGCATGCCGCCCAGCAGCGAAGCTGGCCCATCAGACTTAGAGGGCGCGAGAGCGCCCGACTTTACCCTGCCTGATCAGGATGACAAACCCGTTTCGTTGCGAGCTCTGAGACAGCGCGGGGACGTAGTGCTTTACTTCTATCCGAAGGACATGACGCCTGGATGCACTACTGAGGCGTGCAGCTTCCGCGACAACCTTAAACAGTTACAAGCCGCGGGGGCTCAGGTCGTAGGTGTGAGCGCCGATACCCCAGCATCCCATCAAAAGTTCATCGAAAAGCACGGACTCACCTTCCCCCTCTTAAGCGATCCTGGCAACCAGGTAACCAGGGCCTATGGGGTCTACAAGCGGAAGTTGCTCTACGGCCGCGAATTCATGGGCATCGAACGCAGTACTTTTATAATCGCACAAGACGGCACCGTGCGGCGGGTCTTTCCTAAAGTAAAGGTCAATGGTCACGCGCAAGAGGTCCTTGCCGCGTTGAAAGAACATGGTTGAGCCGTGCTCGCGAGCAGCTATTCAGTTTTTGGTTACATGGCTTTGATTGAGGCGGATGCGGGCAAAGCTCGCTGGAACGTGTAATTAACGCTGGCTCGATTTGTGTGTCCAGTACTCTGGCGGCTAGGAACGCTGGGCGGAATCTCATGGCGTTTGTGGAATTTCAGAGAAAATCATGGACGGCATAAAGTTTGCTGCGAGCTCCGGCGAGTCGCCGAGTTGTTTTACCGCGACCATTCAGCCCGAACGGAGGGGCGCTGTTGCACAAGGTTGCTGGTTCGTCGAGGACGGCCACGAGCGTTTGTTATCATGGGGGCAAGGAGTATTTTCTCGAGCAGCGTCACAAGCGTGCGCCGAACCATTCCTCAGCGGGCGCGAAGCCATCGACCATCAAGTTTGAGCCTCTTGAGTACGTTCACGCGCAATGGCGTGCTCTCACTCGTTTGAGCCCGCAGGCCACCCTCTATCACTCGGAACAATGGATTGAAGCGCTGCGCCTCACCTACGGTTTTGCTTTTCGAGCGGCAATTGTCGAGCGGGGCGGAGTTGCCGACGCCGGCGTGTTGCTTGCTCGGGTGCGGCGGCCTTTTGCACGGTGGTGGGTATCGTTACCATTTTCAGATGCTTGCCCGCCGCTAGCGGCGGAAGCGGAAGCCGAGGCCAGCTTGCTTAGTCGTTTGAGTGAGTGCTTCGGCCATGACCGATTTGAGATCCGAGGCATTAGTGCACCGCCTGAATGGCAAAGCGCGGACCACTTTCTTTCATGGGAATTGGATACCTCGGGTTCGGTAGCAGGACTCTATCGCGGGTTGGAAACAAATTTCCGCCGCAACCTAGTCAAAGCCCGCAGATCTACCTTTCGGATCGACCATGGCAGCTCGCCGGAGATGGTTGGGCGATTCTACCGGCTCCACAAGCGGTCACGCCGACGCTTAGGATTGCCATGTCAGCCGCTTCGCTTTTTTAATATCGTACGGCAACTTTTCGATGACAGAATTGACGTTTGGTTGGCATCGCATCAGGAACACGACGTTGCCGCCGTATTCTTGCTCGGCCAGGGAGACACGCTGCATTACAAGTGGAGTGCGCGTGACTCCGATGAGACTGCAGGGGCAGGTCATCTGCTGACCTGGTCGTTAGTCGAACACTGGGCAGGAAAATTTCGGTGCCTGGATCTGGGCCGCAGCGATATCCGGAACTCTGGCCTCAATCGTTTCAAACGTGGCCTTGGAGGCCACTCGAGCCCCCTGCCATATGCCTTCTTTCCGATCGCGCCGCATTACCCATCAAGTAGCGAGGTGCTCTCGCCTAAACGCCGCGTCCTGACCGATGTCTGGAGGCACCTACCCGAGCCGCTCCGGCGAGCGATTGAGCAAGTCGCCTATCGATATTTGTCATAACGGCCGTGCTTTCGCGGACTGCTCCATAGCCAGGACATCTTCAAAATTTATAAAATGGGAACCTCGCGTTAGTTGACGGTGCGCTCTAATCGGCCTTTAATGCGGCATGGCCGGTATCGTTTCGTACGGTTCGTACATTCCTTATCGTCGCCTCAAGCGCTCCGCGATTTCCGCAGTGCTTGGCGTCCCTGCTGGTCGCGGCGAACGAGCGGTCGCGAGTTTCGACGAAGATAGCATCTCAATGGCGGTTGAAGCGTTGCGCGATGCTCTGAAGAGCGTGCCCGACGCGGTGCCTGATGCGCTCTTCTTCGCGACGACCACGGCTCCATACGGCGAGAAGCTCAACGCCGCTATCATTGGTGCGGCCACACGCCTCCCGATTGAAATTCGAGCCGCTGACACGACTGGTTCGACGCGTGCTGGCTTATCAGGCCTGCTCCAGGCGCTCGATTCTGCACGAACCGACGGTTACGCTGCGGTGACGATGGCTGATGCGCGGCTGGGCGCGCCGGAAGGCCGCCTCGAGCAACAGACTGGCGATGGTGCGGCGGCCTTTATCGTCGGCAACCGGGGTGTGATCGCGGAAATTGAGGCGACTGCCTCACTTACCCGGGAGTTTCTCGACAGCTGGCGCGCACCCGGCGAACGGTTCGCTCACTCCTGGGAGGAGCGGTTCGCGTTGACGCAGGCGTACGCACCTTTGTTTCAAAAGGCGGTTTCCACGGTGCTTGAGCGGGCCGGCGCCCAGCCGAACGACTTCGCGCGCGTAATTCTTGATGCACCCAATCCACGCGCAGCGGATGAGTTCGCGCGTGCCCTCAGACTAGATCCGGCTAAGGTTGGCGACACGTTGGCACTTACCGTCGGCCAGACCGGTGCCGCCCATCCAGGGTTGATGCTGACCGCCGCTTTGCAGTCATGTAAACCGGGCGATCGCATCCTGGTCGTCTGCGTTGCCGATGGCGCCGATGCGATGGCGCTCAGAATGACGGCGGCCGCCGCGGGTTTCCGGCCAGTGCATTCGGTAGGGCGCATGATCGAATCCAAAGGCGATGTCTCCTACGCCAGCTATCTGAAATGGCGCGAAATTCTGCCAACCGAACCGCCGCGCCGTCCTGACCCTGAACGTCCCGCGGCGCCGCCGATGATGCGAGCGGAAAAATGGAAGTACGGCCTGATTGGCTCGCGATGCAGCGCGTGCGGGACCCCACAATTGCCGCCGCAACGAGTATGTGTAAAGTGCCGCGCGCGCGATAAGATGGAGCCGTACCCGTTCGCCGATCGAGTCGGAAGGATTGCGACCTACGCGCTTGACCGTTTGGCTTATTCGCTGAACCCCCCGGTGATTAACGTGGTGGCTGATTTCGCCGGTGGCGGGCGATTCTTGTGCGAGATGACTGACTGCGAACCCGAAAAGGTCGCGATCGATGATGAAGTCGAGATGACCTTCCGCCGGCTGTTTACCGCCGACGGCATTCACAATTATTTTTGGAAGGCGCGCCCCAAGCGCTAGCTGCCTAGGAGGACACCATGGCAAGCAGGGGAATCAAGGACCGGGTCGCAATTATCGGGATGGGCTGCACAAAATTCGGCGAGCATTGGGACAAAGGCACCGAAGACTTGTTAGTCGAAGCTTCCTACGACGCCTATGAATCAGCTGGCGTCGATCCTGACGACATCGACGCTTATTGGCTCGGCACTATGGGCTCCGGGGTCTCGGGACTCACGCTCAGCGAACCGCTCAAAATTCAATACAAGCCCGTCACGCGGGTGGAAAACATGTGCGCCACCGGTTCCGAGTCATTGCGACAAGCGTGCTACGCGGTGGCTTCCGGTGCGTTTGATTGCGTAATGGCAGTTGGCGTCGAGAAACTCAAGGATTCCGGGTTTTCGGGACTGGTAGTGACTAATCCGCCCAACGACGGAACGCCAGCTAACATGACGCCGCCCGCACTGTTTTCATTGCTCGCGCCGGCCTACTTCAAAAAATATGGGCTCGATCCTGAAAAGGGCCGCGACGTTCTCGCCCGCATCGCATGGAAGAACCATAAGAACGGCGCACGTAATCCCAAAGCCCAGTTCCAGAAAGAAGTCTCCATCGAAGCGATCAAAAATTCGCCTAAAATTGCTGATCCGCTCTGTATTATGGATTGCTCGGGGGTCTCTGACGGGGCCGCCGCGGCGATCGTGGTCCGTGCGGAAGACGCTCATAAGTACTGCAAGAATCCGATTTACATCAAGGCGCTATCCTTCGTCGCCGGGCCCGCCGAGGGTCCGCTCTCACAGGATTACGACTTCACAACTTTTCCGGAAGTCGTGGCTACTGCGCGCGATGCCTACGCGCAAGCGGGTATTACCAATCCGCGCCAACAGGTGAGCCTCGCCGAAGTACATGACTGCTTCACCCCGACCGAACTCGTACTCTACGAGGACCTCGGTTTCAGTCCGCGCGGCACCGCGTGGACCGACGTAATCGAGGGTTTCTTTGACCTGGAGGGCAAACTTCCGGTTAATCCGGATGGTGGTTTGAAGTCATTTGGCCATCCGATTGGCGCGTCTGGTCTGCGAATGATGTACGAAATGTGGCTGCAGCTTCGTGGCGAAGCCGGACCGCGCCAGATCAACAACCCCAAAGTCGGCCTGACCCACAATCTCGGCGGACAGCCGGGCCGCTGCGTCAGTTTCGTTTCGGTGGTTGGTAGCCAGGTTGGCTGACGGATTGTAGAGTCGCTCACGCGGCCTCCATAGTGTGCAGGGAGCAGCGCTGCGCCGCTGCTCCCTTTTTCGAACCTTATCGCATAATCAGGTTCAAACCGGGTGCGGTGGTAAATCTGACCAGGTCCGCATATTCCTTCGGCGCATCCTCATTTGTATAGAACGGATGGGCAGCATCAGGATCGACAAAGAACGTGGAGTGGGTATTCTTGACATCCCAGTAAGATTCGACCAAGGCGCCACATGAATTGACCGGCCCGATTTGTGGAACGTTACAAGTCTTCAGGAATAGCCCCATAAATTTCCAGGGCTGCATTGTCATATCGTACATGTCTTCCCACACCGGCGCCGAAAACTGCTTGTCGATGTAGATTACTCGTTTACCATAGCAATAACCTGAGGCGTAGGCCGGCAGCTTGCTCAAGCTGATCACGTACGTGTCGCGCAGTTGCCATTTGCCCCATGCCGGAGTCGGCCATCCTAGCGGCATGTCGAAATTCTGTGGGAACTTGCCCTGCGGCAATGTGATATCGATCAGCGCCAGGGTCTTCTTTTCAGCAACCAGATCGACTTTCAATTGGGTCAGGTTCGAATCGAAGCCCTCGCGCAGCTCCTCGGGGGTCGCATCGGTGTCGTGCGATGGGCTGCATCGCGCCAAGGTGGATACCGGCTGGGCACGCCGCAGCGCCGGGAGGAACACGAACTGATCGTCAGGCCGCGACAAGTCCGCGTATGAGATATTAAGATTCGCACTGTAACGCAATTGCTCAGGTTCCAGCACCATTAGCCATTCAGTGAAGAACTTACCTTCCGCACCAGGAATAGTAGCGGGAATGCCCGGGTCAGTATTAAATGCCAATTGGCGTTCGACGATTTCGGCCGCGTCACAACTGATACTGCCGTGAGGGTCAATCACGCATCCATCGGCATAGGTATCTGCTGACAAATGAGGCGTGTAGCGGTACCATAAGTTGGCAAGAATTTTCCAGCCCTTGTGCGGTTCCTGTGGATTGGGAAAGGGCGCTCCTCCCTGATAGTTGCGCAAGGTCAGCCCACCATTGGGTATTTCCTGGAGCTGCACCTGGCCGGCATATTTTTCAGTCGCTGCAAGATAGCTGCGCGGCAACGGGTGAATAATAGTCGGGCCAACTTCGAGCGCGACATCCGGGGGCATCTTCCATGCATACTTACCTTCAAACAGTGCCGCCATTCCGTCGGGCATGAATTGACGGTACTGCTGCCAGTTTTGCATGTTGATGGTAGTACCGGGCGGAATCGCCTCCGCCACCCTGTCCGCAATCGTCTTCGAGGTGTTCGCGGACACCTGTGCGATAGCCGACAGGGGGCAGACGGCGAAAATCAGAACAGTGATAAATCCAATCACACCAGTCATCTTAGTTCTCACTCAGGAAGGGCGCGGCCCTACCCGCAAACATCTGGACCTGTTCGATACCGGACCGCAAGCATCGTATGCGCACGGCGTCTTGGGGTCAACGCTTATTAACCGGATGGTGAACGGAACGGCAATGAATGCCCTTGCCCGCGCCAGCGAAAGAGGGCGCGCAGCAGGGTTGCAGGGCAATCATAGGTGCGGCTGCGCGCCCGCCTATTTCCCAGCCTGACGATCGGCGGCGTGAGCCGTTGCCCAATTTACTGAAAGTCTGATAGAGCAACCGTGAGTTGCCTGAGTGCTGTGTCGGCGGTTGAATTTTTCCGCCGGTCGCCGGTGATAGAGGCGCTCGGTTAACGCTTCTTTCAGTTCGAGGATGCGAGGTATCCAATGAAATATGGTTTAGCGATTTTCCCGACCGACTATGCGATTCGGCCCGACGAGGTCGCACGCGAGGCCGAGCAACGCGGTTTCGAGTCAATTTTCTTTCCCGAACACACCCACATCCCGACATCTCGCCGCTCACCTTATCCGAGGGGAGGCGATTTGCCTCCTGAGTATTACCATACGATCGATCCGTTCGTAGCCCTGACCATGGCAGCCGCAGCAACCAAGAATCTGAAGTTGGCCACGGGCATATGCCTGGTTATTGAGCGCGATCCAATCGTGCTGGCCAAGGAGGTGGCAAGCGTGGATCTGGCGTCCAACGGTCGCTTCATCTTCGGAATTGGTGGAGGCTGGAATGCCGAGGAGATGGAGAATCACGGCACCAATTTCAAAACCCGCTGGAAACGGCTGCGCGAAAGCATCGAGGCGATGAAGGCGCTCTGGACCAAGGACGAAGCGTCTTACCAGGGCGAGCTTGTTCGTTTCGAGCCAGCCTGGTGCTGGCCCAAACCGGTTCAGAAGCCTCATCCGCCGATTTTGCTCGGCAGCCACGGTCCGCGCGCCCTACAGCGCGTCGTGCGATATTGCGACGGTTGGCTGCCAAATTGCGGACGTGGCGGCGATCTGCCGGCCGAGATTACCGAATTGCGGCGATGCGCTGAGCAGGTAGGCCGCGACCCCCGGACTATCTCGATTACCGCATTCGCGGCGCCGCTGGATCCGCGCGCGATCGAATCTTACGAAAAGGCTGGCGTGGAGCGCTCAGTGTTCTTCCTACCTCCCGAAGGGCGCGACAAGGTAATGCCAGTGCTCGAACGCTGCGCCAAAATGATCTGATCGGACTTGCTGGGCATAGTTCATAAGCCTGGTTAGTGTTTTGCCAGATCCCAAGGAGGCTATAGCGATGGCGACCGCCCTGAATACGGCGAAGCTTGGCGCACCCGCGCAAGCTCCTCCACTTGCGATCCGCTCCGATGATTATCGCTGGATTAGTCCCACGCTTATGGTTCTGGTCTGCGGGATTGTTGGCATCCTGATGATCGCAGCGCGGCTATATCAACAAGTTTATGCCTGGAGCGCCGGTCTCGACGCTACTTCGCCGGAATTCCGTACCTACTGGATGAATCTGCTCTTCGCGCAATTTGCGGTCGAGGGACTCGCCGCAGCCAGCATCTGGGGCTACGTTTGGTTCTCCCGGCCGAAGGACCTGGGGCGGGTGCAAACTCGAGAAGAGCTTAGGCGCTTCGGTGTGTTTGTCGCCCTCATCTTCTGCTACGTTTTCGCCGTCTTCTGGGCCGCCAGCTTCTTCGCCGAAGAGGACGCAAGCTGGCATCAGACGGTGGTTCGCGATACATCGTTCACGCCGAGTCACATCATCCTGTTTTATTGGGCGTTCCCCATCTACATCATCCTTGGCATCACGGCTTATCTCTACGGGATGACGCGCCTGCCGCGCTTCGCTGCACGTCACTCGCTGCCGTGGATTATTGGCGTCGCCGGACCGTTCATGCTGCTGCCGGTCGTAGCGTACAACGAATGGGCGCACAGCTTCTGGATTCTGGAGGAACGGTTTGCGGCGCCGGTGCACTGGTGGTTCATGATCTTCGCCTGGTCGGGGTTGGGATTGGGCGGCCTGTTGCTGCAAGTGTGCGATTACTTGCACGAACTCACGACCGGTGAGGCGCAGACCTATGCGGCCGAGGATGATCCGGCGGTAGACCCTGCGCTGGAGTTCGAGGGTGAGGTTGGTTGACCGCGACGGCGGTGTGGGGGTTTATCTTTTGCTGACTGGAATTTTCCAATAACTGCGGGAGATTAAGATGACTGCGGCTCGGATGGCTCGAAGCCAGCCAGCAATCACGAGCGCTGAAGATCTGCGCCGCGCCTATCGATGGTTCGACCTGGTCGTCGCTGTCCTGCTGTTCTTCCTCTTCATGGGGTTGTATCACCTCATCACGATGCTAACAGTTGGTGATTGGGATTTCTGGTCGGATTGGAAGGACAGCCGCTGGTGGCTTTCTTTTACTCCCATTGTGGAGATAGCGTTCCCGGCTGCGATCACTTTCATTTTCTGGTCAAAGTTCCGGTTGCCATTTGCCGCCACTTTCCTCACCCTCTGCCTCGTCATCGCGGAATGGATCAACCGCATTTGCAACATGCACGGATGGGCTTATTTTCCGCTGAATTTTGTCTGGCCCGCGACCTTGATTCCGGGCGGACTCGCGCTTGATACCGTCCTGGTGCTTACCGAGAGCTATCTCTTTACCGCGATTATTGGCGGTATGCTTTGGGCGATACTTTTCTACCTGGCCAATTGGCCGTTGATTAGTCATTTCCTATTGCCGGTCAACCTCAATGGGATACTGATGTCGCTCGCAGATCTGCAGGGCTTTCACTACATCAGGACCGGCACCCCCGAGTACATTCGGATTATTAATCGCGGCACGTTACGAACGTTCGGGCAAGACCCGATCTATTTGTCAGTAGCCTTCGCGGGCTTTATGTCGATGCTGGTGTACATGTTGTTTCTCGGCCTGGGATGGATTTTCACGAGGACGCAGTTCAAGTGGCTCAAGCGGCTCTAGCCGCAGTACCGGGTGATCGCAAGGAAAATCGCAGTGCGGCTCTGTATGATACGCAAAGCCTCGCCACCTGGGACGGCAGGGTCTTCGCCAGTTGCTGCGTGTCTCTTCCCCGGCCGGTGGCGAGAAAGGCGAGGTGAGGATTGCGGGCGGCAGAGGGTCAGGGTGACACTTCCGGCATTGCTCGCCGCGGTAATTGCGCTGGGCTTCAGCGCGAATGCGTTAGCACATGGCGAACGCGCGCAGGAACCGTCCCTGCGCTTATCAACTATCCAGTGGTATGACACCAAATGGTCGAGCGACCGGATCGGCGTGAACCAGGAACTCACGCTGAGCGGCGCTTCCACGTGATGGCGAATTGGCCGCTGGAAATACCCTCGCCCGCCGGCTTGACATTCTTGAACGTCGGCGTGCCGGGACCCGTTTTCATCCGCACTGCCAGCACTGTAAACGGAGTCAGTGGCGCTTCATCGATGTCGCTGGGGCTGGGCCACGATTATGAATATCGAATCGTCCTCAGAGGCCGCATTCCCGGGCGATACCATGTCCATCCGATGCTCGACGTACGCGACACCGGACCCATTCTCGGGCCTGGAAAATGGGTTTCCGTCACGGGCAATGCGGCTGCATTCACCGATCCGGTAACGACGTTGACCGGCCGGCGGCTCGACCTCGCGCGCTACGGTCTCGGCGCGATTGCCGGATGGCATCTGGTCTGGGTCGTAGTTGCCCTGTTATGGCTAGGCTACTGGCTACGTAAGCCGCTGCTCATGCCGCGCTACGAAGCCGTCCAAGCTGGTGATGGCGATCGTCTGATCACGCGCCCCGATCGTATTGCTGCTGCAGTTATACTCGCGATAACCCTCATTGTTGCGACTGGCGAAACGGTCCTAACCAACATCGCGTTTCCGGTCACCATACCGCTCCAGTCGAATCAGACCAAAGTCCCTCCGCTTGTGGCAGCACCCGCCGCAATCACACTTGTGCCAGAACAGGTGACGTACCTGGTCCCCGGCCGCACCGTGCAGTTTCGCTTGCGCGTCACCAACCTGAGCGTCAAACCGATCCGCTTCGGCGAATTCACTACCGCCAATCTGCGTTTTCTAAATCGGGCCGTAGTCAAGGCTGAATCGGATTACCCGCAGGATTTGATCGCTCCAGCGGGATTAGTCGTTCGACCCGGCGAGCCGATAGCGCCAGGAGTTAGCGAAGAAGTCTACATCGAAGCTACCAGCTCCGTTTGGGAAACCGATCGCCTGACCGCGTTGATGAGCGATCCGACGAATCGGATAGGCGGCCTGTTTATGTTCTACGCTCCCGACGGCGAACGCTCGCTAGTCGAATTTAGTAGCCCAATCGTTCCTACTTTTACACAGCCAGTGCGAGACGCCGAATGAGCGTCGGCGGAAGACCCGCCAACAATTCGTTGGTCGTTGCGGGCGTTCGCGTAGCTGCTCGCTCGATGCTCATGCTGCCGATAGCTTTGAGTGTCGCTTTTTATTTTGCACTCGGTATCGCCGAGGCCCATGGCGGCGGACCGGGACTCGGTTACGACCCCTGTATCGAGCAGGCCGGTGCCGACGATTCCATCCATTTGGCCGTGTATCAACCCGAGTTCAATCCATTTGCCGAATACTGCGGGGCGCTTCCGGAGGCCGGCCGGACCTTGCTCGTTTTTGACTTGATCGGCGCCGATTTGCCTGACGCTCGAGTCTCGCTGGATGTGTTCGAGGAGGGCGGACGATTTCATCTGTCTGTGCCGGCACGGCGTTATCACTCCGGCGTCGCCGACCTCCGGGCGGACCTGCCGCCCGGAAGATATACCGTGCTCGTAGGCATCGATCAGCCGGGAGGCCGTTACCGTCTGGCATTTCCGCTTGCGGTCGGTGCGTGGTGGGAACGGCTTGAAGTGCCGCTGGTCATCGTCCTGCTAATAGGCGGTGTTAGCGCCGGTTATTGCGTATTTCAAATTAGAGCTATCGCATCCGAGTACAGCAATTCGCCGACCAAGAATCCCATCGAACTGCGGCGTGTTTGGAAAAGTTAGTAGGGCAGGCGTCCCTGCCTGTCGAGTCGCGCGCTGCGCGCCACCATTTACTCCGGGGGCCGCTCGCGTACCGCGCGGGTCATCCGCCTAAGTCCGGAGGCGGCCAACACTAAACGGTCGCTGGAGCGAAAGTGGCTGGCGCATAATCGACAGGCAGGGACGCCTGTCCTGCTAATCTAGCTCTAGGAAATTCGGATTCCAGGTGATTTTCGACGAGAGGAAAACAAATGGCTGATGGTCCTCCGAGGCACTTACTCGACGGTTACAAGGTGCTGGATTTTACCCATTTCATCGCCGGGCCGACGGCGACTCGCCTGATGGCCGGGATGGGAGCAGAGGTCGTTAAAGTTGAGCTTGCGCCCAAGGGTGACCAGGCGCGTGAGATTCAATTTATTCGCGATAAGCGCAGTGCCTATTTCATCCAGCAGAATCGCGGCAAGCAGGGTGTTTGCTTTGATATGAAAAAGCCCGCCGCGGTCGAGCTAATCAAGCAGTTAATTCCCAAATTCGACGTGATAGTGGAAAATTTCGCGCCTGGCATTATCGGCAGCATGGGTCTCGATTATCAGACCGTCAGCGCAATCAATCCGCGCATCATCATGTGCTCAATCTCAGCACTGGGACAGACTGGTCCGCTCGCACACGATCCGGGTTTCGACTTCATCGGACAGGCTTACGCGGGAATAACCTCGCTGATCGGCGAGGCGGAGGGGCCGCCGTACATGCCGATGGTCGCAATCGGCGACGTGAGTACCGGAGTTCATGCGATGGGCGCCATCGCATGCGCATTGCTATACCGCGACAAAACCGGCCAGGGCCAATACATCGACATCTCACTGCTCGATTCGTATTTCCATTGTCAAACTGTCGGAGTGGAATTGTACAGCGCAAGCGGCGGCAAGCACGAGGTCAAACGCTCGGGGTTGCATCATCCGTTCTTTGCGCCCGCCGGAACCTTCAAGGGCCGCAGGTGGCATATCATCATCCTGGCCTGGCTGGATCAGCATTGGGCAAGAGTATGCGACGCTATCGGCAGACCGGAACTCGCCTCGGACCCGCGCTACGTTGATGGCGCCAGCCGCGGCAAACATCGCAACGAGATCATCAAACTGATTGAAGATTGGCTCGCGGCGATGCCCGACGACCAGACGTCAATCGACGCACTGCGCGCGCGCCGCGTGCCAGTCGCGCCGATCCTGTCAGTCAGTGAGGCCATGAGTCATCCGCATCTGATCGAGCGTGGCACCGTAAGAACTGTCAATGATCGAATTCTCGGCGAATTCCAAATCCCGGGCTTCCCGCTGCGCTTTTCCAAATTCCCCGAAGAGCTGGAATTCGACGCTCCGCTGCTAGGCGAACACAACGAAGCGGTCCTGACGAAATACCTCGGCTATTCGCACGAGGATGTGAACCGCCTGACCCAGGAGGGCGTCCTCCACAACGCGAACTACTAGGCTGGATGAATACGGCGACAATGGGGACTTTCCTCTTGGAGCATCGGAAAGAGCGGGTGGGTCAGTAGCCAACGTTCGTTTCTGGGTGACTGCTACTAGATCAGTCTGCGCTGTTCAGTTAACAGCGAAACGCTCATAGCTAATCCTGGTTTTTCGCTCGCAGATCGTCGAGAAATTCCGATGGTGCGTCACCGCTCGTCACTAGCAAATAGTCGCGCGCAACGTGCGGAGGCTACGTAAAGCAAGTGACGCTCGGTGTCATACGCCTCCTGCAAGTCGGTAGCCCGAGCAGTTCACTGGATGTTTCACGTAAGCCTGGATGCCTCAATCCTGATGCGATGAGCGACTGATATGTGATAAGCCGGGCGGTTTGGAAGAAAGAGCAGACCACGAGCTGCATCGTAGTGCATTCCCCTGAGGCGGTGGGTACATGAGAGAAAGTCTCGTCCGAGAAACTCACCCAGGGGTTGGAGTGCCCGTTCAATACCTGACCGATCAAAGGGAGGCCTGAGCAAGGTAGTCATGGCCAGGGACGGCACGATAGGACTCGGGGGCATATACAAACACAGCCGAACCTCGCGGTGCCATCCGCTCCATTCGCTCTACTTGTGACTGAAGTTCACCATTCATTTGGCCGATTTTTTTTGCTTGAAACAGGATACCCTTGAACTCCATCTGGGACCCCAGAGTCACCTCCACTTCAAAAATGCCGCCGGCACCACTTGGTTTTTCGAAGGCACCAGGGCCACGGCCTCGAAACTTCTTGTATGTCATTCGCCACGACCACGTATCGCCGTTGGTGGTAATAGGGAACGACCATAGCGTTCGGAAAGTAGCACCCAAGTCACCGGTAAGGGTGTCCTCCTGATCGGAGCCGGCCGACCACCTTTCATGGGCGTGCCGCGCTTTATCGGTAATATGTGCTTCGATGGCCTCGTAAACGGCTGCCGGTAGGATATCTCTCACGGTCTGGCTTCGAGCTATCTAGATCCGGCCACGCGCGTATCGAGATCGTTCCGCCGTTTCCATTTACCTAACCGCCTCACCCTTCACGATGTCGTCCAGAAATTCGGATATGGGCTCGACGCCCGTGACGAGCAGGTGATCGCGTGCGCGGGTGCAGGCGACGTAGAGTAAGTGCCGCTCGGTGTCATACACTTCTTGTAAGTCGGCGTCTTCGCCGACCGTCTCGATGCGCTCCTGCAAAGGAAGGATCTCGTCGTCGCAGGCCATAACAACGACTGCGCGGAACTCAAGACCTTTGGCGAGGTGCATGGTGCCAATCGACACGTAACCGCTCGTGGTTTCGACATGTTCATCGAGAACTTTGAACGCAATGCCTGCTTCGTTGACGGCCGCGCGCGCACGGTCCAGTTGCGCCGCTGATCGGACAAACACGCCGAATTCGTGCGGAACCACGCCGTCCTTGGCCCGTTGTGCGATCCAATTGCCGACGGTCCTGTTCTCTTCGCCCTCATTCTTAAGTGAACAAATCGTCGGCGGCGGGCCGTTAAACACGGACACCGTGTCGCTCCGGTCCTCGCTGTTGCCATCAACGTCGGTCACGTCCGGGCCGAGCAGACGGTCTGCCTGCGTACGAATTTGGTGGGAAGTGCGATAATTGACGCGCAACGTCCGGGAGCGTCCTCGCAGGTCCACGCCGAGGGCCTTCCATGAGAAAGGCTGCTGGAAGATGCGCTGGCCCAGGTCGCCGGCGAAAAAGAGTGCATTGGGCCGCCCGCCGCCTAACGCGGCAAAGAACCGGAGATGGGCGACACTGATGTCCTGCGACTCGTCCACGACCGCGAAGTCAAAGACCACGTTCTTGCTCTTTGCGATGACTGCGGCCAGTGAGTTGAACAGCTCCGCGTGCGTGATCAGCCCGAGCCTCTTCAGCTCGGCCCGCATTCGTTCGAAGATGGACCACAGCACCGCGCGCTGCGCCTCCGGAAGCCGCGTCTTTCTTCCGAGCCGCACGACAGTGCGATACTCCTCCCAGTGTTCCAATTGCCACGCGTCCACCACCTGCTCCCATTCGGTGAGCAGAAAAGCCAAGCTGAACTTGTGGCCAGCCACGGCGGCTGCGGCTTCTTTCACAATCCCCCGTATGATCTCAGGGCCGGCAATCGCCGGCTGCCCGACGTATACCTTGTAGAGGCGAAGGCCTAGGGCTTCGAGCGAGTACACATCAATTCGCTCGGCGAGGCGCGGTTCATTGCCCAATAGCCGCCTCAGCTTGACTTGCAGTGCATTCGCCAAGGTGTCGGAGAAAGTGGCCAACAGGACGCGGGCCTCAGGGTGCGCGCGCGCGAGATGAGCGACCCGATGCAATGCGACGATGGTCTTGCCGGTGCCCGCTGAACCTGATACGCGCGCAGGCCCTGTATAGTCACGCTCTACCCATTGCCGCTGCTCGGGATGGAGGAAGATCGTCCATTTTTCCCAGGGGAAATCCAGGGCGCGCTGCAATTCCCCCATATTCGTCATCATCCGGAAGCGCCGCTGGGCGTCGGGATGGTCGAAGGGACTTGCAGGAACAACAACCGGCTGAGGCATGCGGGGCTTTCCACCCGTTGCCAGCTCCAACAACGCTTCTGCAGCCTCGCCGGGCAGATGGTCGGTCAAGCCGAGCAGCGTATCCTCCGTGGCCTGCTTGACATCGTGGAGCCACTCGATCGGCACGCCGTAGCCGAGGAGCTCATCATCGGATGATTCTGCGAAAATAGGCTTTTTCTCGGCAGCCGCTTTGAGCGCCTGGGCAGGTTCGGTCTGCACATAAACCGGGACAACAACCTCCTTTACGGTCTCGCGAATTTCGACCAACTGCGCGGCGCCCGTTTTGGGATGCGTCTCCAGTCTGCGGCGTTCCGCCCAGTCATAAGCCTTGTCATGGTGGTCGACGTAACAAAGCAAGAGGCTCGTATCGCTCTTGTGAACGATCAGCCGGATATCGCTGCTCACTCGGACGGACGAGAAGTTCTTGTCCTTCGCCTTGTCGAGTTTGTGAAAGCTCAAGCCCGGACTGGCCGGATTCATCTGAAGATCAAAGGCCGTGGTCTTGACGGCCTTCTGCTCGTCGCCGGTCAGGCGCGCGAGGCTGTCAGTGAAGGTGTCGGCAATGCGAAATTCCATGAACCGACCTCACACCCTGAAGACCTTCATCACTTCGTCGCCTAGATGGTTAATCACCTTCACGGCGACCCGGCCGTTCTTCGGTTTCTCGAATGGGCGTGAGGTGTCGCTATGCAGTGTCGCCCACGCCTCCGGGTCGATCTCCGCCTTCAGCGTCATTTTCAGTGCGCTGTAGGGGTCGTTGGCACCAAGGAAATAGGCGTGCCGAACGAAGAAGCTTTCCTCGTTATAATCGGTGTCGATGAACCAGCAGGCGATGCCGTCGGCGCTGTCGCTGATGACTTCGCCGGTCTGGGGCTTGAACACGTCCACGCCATTCACCTTCACGCGAAGCTTGCCGTCGTTCTCGGGGAGGAGCGCAATGTCCGGCTCGCCGAAAATAACGAACAGGTTGCCTTTGCCAGTGTTTTTGAGGTCCTCGGCCATCTGTAGATCGGCGTTCATCCGAGCCTTGAGCACGGGAATACGGCCTAGCTTGGTGAACTCGGTGGTGTGCGCCTCGTAGTTGAAGGCACAGGCTATCAGCACGTCAAATCCGGCATCTCCCGCCTCCCGTGTGCCGGCGACGAGATCGGCGCGCTCCACGGTGCCGAACTCGGGGCCGATGAAAATAGCGGCCCGCTTCTCGGTCTCGCCTTCCATATAGCGCCCTTCGGCGCAGATCAGATAACCCGGCCAAGGCGCGAGGGCAGCAAAAGTGATCCTGTCTTCCTTGTGAGCCTGCTGGACACCAGCGATCTTGAGGTTCTCCAGAATCATCTGAGGGAAAGACTGTTGAGCGGCGCGTTCGGTGCCGTCTTCTTTTACGCTGTCGATCAACTCGTCATTCTCATCCACGCCCAGCACCCGATGGGGGCTGAGACTCTCCACGGTGAAGGGACCGGCCACGCGGACGATCCGCTTGTTCTCGTAGGGCTTGTCGTAGAGATATTCAGGCTCTGCCTTGGCGGCGATCGAGGCGTCAATCTCATTTTGCCGGGTGATGCGCGCCTGCCACCAGTCCGCGTGTGACTTCTTTGCTGGCTCCGGCCATGCCTTATCCGGTTCCTTTGGAATCTCCCATTCCTGCCACGGCTTTTTGAGCGCGGCATTCAGCTTCTCGCGCAGCGGTTCCAGCACCACTTGCCACTTGTCCCAGATGACATCGATCTCCGCGTTATTGGCGATGGACCTAAGCTCGACATGTGGGACGCGCTCATAGACAAAGCCATGGCGGATATTCCCATGGACTGGCCGCGAACTCGGGGCCGTGCCCGTGACTTCAGCTTCCTTGAGTTGGCCTTCGCGCGAATCGCCGAGCAGGTAATACGGATAACGTGCGGCCATTATGCGGGCACGGGCCAGCGCAAGCGCCACGCGCGACGTGTCAATCGTGATCCAGCGGCGGCCCCATTGCTCAGCTACATAGGCCGTAGTCCCAGAGCCGCACGTGGGGTCAAGCATCAAATCCCCCGCATCCGATGTCATGAGTATGCACCGCTTAACAACGTCATCCTTCGTCTGAACTACGTAGGTCTGGTGTTGTTCACTGCGGGTATCTGACCACACGTTCGTAAGCGATGCATACCGACTATCATCGAAGAATCGTATATACATGCGAGTTGGACCTTGCGAAAAATCGAGACGATCAGCTTTTTCCAGCCTGAAGAGTCCTTCGTCGCCAGTTTTCCAGTGACGATTGTCACCGCAGTGCTTCTTGGCCTTACAGCGGAATACGACCTCCTTGGTGAGGGTCGAACTAGCCTCTGGAGATACCGCTGTGTTGGTTCTATATAGCCTACCGCCGGTCGGAATCAGCGACGGCCTTTCACGCTCTTCCTCTGTTAGTTTCCGTCGAGTGAGATCGGGCAGCAGGAGGTTCTTAAATTCCTTCTCGACTTCATCATCTATTGCTAGCTCTCGCAGAAGCTCGCGATATTTCACTTGTTCCCGTGATTTCGCATACCAAAGCAACAAGTCCCCAATCACTGGTAAAATTCCGCTTGACGTTCCAGTGGTCTTGGAAAAGAAAATCAAGGAGCAGAAGTTCGACTCTCCAAATACCTCGTCCATGAGCGCTCTCACCCTGTGGACGTTCTCGTCGCTGATCTGCACAAAAATGGAACCCGAATCGGCAAGCAAATCACGGGCGACGGTAAGACGGTCGCGGAGGTAGGTGAGATAGCTGTGGATGCCGTCGCGCCAGGTGTCACGGAATGCTTTGACCTGCTCCGGCTCGCGGGTGATGTGGGCAGCATTACCGTCCTTCACATCGCGACTGGTGGTGCTCCACTGAAAGTTGCTGTTGAACTTGATGCCGTAGGGCGGGTCCAAGTAAATACACTGCACCTTGCCGCGCAGGCCCTCGCGCTCGGCCATGCTGGACATGACCTGTAGGCAGTCGCCGAGGATCATGCGGTTCGACCAGTTGGCATCGTGTTGGTAAAACTCGGTCTTGTCGACGCCTATAGGAATGCCGTTAAAGTCGGCAAACAGATCCGGCGTGATCTGCCCGGATTCGTGCTCGCGCTCCTTTGTAGCGCGCAGGAGGTCGTCGATTAGCGCCTTCGGCTGCACCTTTTCCTGGATGTAGAGCGGCGGAGCATGAACGACGAGGTCGCTCCAGTCCTGCTCATCCTTCCCACGCCAGACAAGCTGCGGATCCAGGTCAGTGTTGCGCGGGTAGCGAACTCTAAAGGGATTCTGCTCATCCAGATTGAGGATGGACTGAAACTCCGCCGTCGGAATGTTCTTGCGTTTGTCCTCGTTGTGTTTGAGGGTCTCGACGGTCTTGGCGGAGGATTTCCTGGCCATACTTACTCACTCCCTATCGTCGGTCGCGCCGTTGCAGAGGCGATCATCTTGTTGAACTCGCTTTCGACCTTGGCCTTGAAATCAGCCTCAATCTGGTAAACCTCGGTGAACTCGGCGAACGCCCAGCGGCCATAGCTGCCGAGATGGTTCACTCCCGGCACCCAGTAGGTATCCATCGTGGATTTCTTTTCCTTCGCGTCCTCGCCGCGGTAGCCCTTGATCTCCACCACGAGATGCAGTGGGTCATCGGGGCCGTGGCCGTCATCTACCAGGACGATGAAGTCGGGCAGATACTTCCGTGTCTCGGAGCCGTACCGATAGGGCACTTCCAGGCCGAGGTTATAATTCTTCGTATAGGCGATCACTTTCGGATGCGATTCGGCGACGCGGCAGAACTCCGCCTCCCAGTCGCTGTCGAGCACGACCCAGTTGACATGGTTCTTCGGCGGTGGGCCGCTCGTCTCCCATCTGTCGGCGCGTGAGGTGTTGAACCGGACGTATTTGGTGGAGCCGGTGGGATTGTAAGCATCGGGCAACGCCTTGATGGGCCGTTCTCCGACGAACTGCCGGGTAATGGCTGCGGTGATGCGATTGCAAGCCGTGTCGGCTAGTTCCTGATACATGAGCAATGCGGGGTAGGTGCCGCCTTTACAGACGAGGCAGGTGTCGAGCCATTGCTTGGTGATGCGCTTGAGCTGACCGAAGAGGTGGAGCTTCGGCTCCTCGCCAGGATCGCGCCATTTCGTGTAAAGCAGCCGCTGCGTGAGTCGGAAGACGAGCGTGGACGGCCGCATATCGCCTAGATGCGCGAGGCTCATATCCGCGCTTTGGCCGATGATGCCGGAGTTGCGCGTGATTGACGGGCCGACAAGATCGGGGCTGAGTTCGAGGATTGAGTCGTCGTTAAAGTCCGCCGTCAGCCGCTCCTCTGGCAATTCCACACGATAACCCTCGACGCGGGGAAAGCGGATTTCGAGAGTGTCGCGCTCGGGACTCATCGCCTTGACCTGAACCGTCTCGCGCGGTGGCTGCGGCGGCGACCACCGGCTTGGCCGTGAAATCGAAAGGAACTCCGAAAATGTCGGCGTATTCCACGTTGAAGAGCCCTTTATCAGGTCCTTCCTCGTTCAGATCGTAGGACTGACGGCGTAGCGCGCGGCCGATGACCTGCTCGCACAGGAGTTGGCTGCCGAAGGCGCGAATGCCGAGCACGTGAGTGACGGTATTGGCATCCCACCCCTCGGTGAGCATCGAGACCGACACGACGCATCGAATTTCACCGCCAAGTTGGCCGGGCTTGCCCACGGTGTTCATAACCTCGCGGAGCAGTTCCTGGTCGGTAATGTTGTCACCGGCACGCGCATCACCGCTGCGTTCCACGATTTCCCGCCGAAAGCGTTCAATTTCGTCTGCGGCCATGCCGCGAAAGTTGTCATCGAGCGCATCACCCGCTTCGAGTTGCTCACTATCGATGAGTAGCGTGTTCGGTCGCGGTAGTGGATTGCCTGTGGTGTCGTCAAAGTTGCGCAACAGGGACAAGCGCCCATTCTCCAGCGTGGTGGTGCCATCTTCGTTCGAGCGGTGGTAACCGGAGATAAAGTCATAAACGAGCTTCGAGATCGCCGTGTTCTGACAGACGACGATGAAACAGGGCGGAACCTTGATGCCCTTGTCCTTCCACAGTTTGAAGGTTTTCTCATAATGGCCATAGAGAGCTTGCAGTGCAGTCTGCAAGCGGGTCGGGAGTTTGAGCGGGTCGAGTTCCTCGCCCTTGCCGCGCCCCTTTTTGGGCATATCTTTGCGTATGTTCTCCCAGAGGTCGCGGAACATCGGCATCTCGTCGCCGGGTATGTTTTCCGCGACGGGGACGCGCGGCAGTTTGACAATGCCGCACTCGATCGCATCCATGAGCGAGAAATCGCTGAGCGTCCACGGAAACAGCGTGCCCTCGGCGTACCCGGACCCGCGTAGGAAAAATGGCGTTGCCGATAGATCGATAATACGGCTGACGCCGAGTTTTCGGTTCACCGCTTCAAGACCGGAAATCCAAAGGCGAGCCGCCTCGTTATTCTTCTCGGCCTCTTTCCTCTCCTCGCCTTTCAGGTCTTCATCGTCCGAGCCTTTCGGCTTCTCCCGATAACAGTGGTGCGCTTCGTCATTGATGACGAGGAGGTTTTTCATCCCCATCAAGTCAGGCATCACCCGCTGGAGCATCTGGCCGTCCGTTTCGAGCGTCCTGGGTTGCTCGCCCGTGCGGCCTTGGAGCAGCTGGCGTCCGCCTTTGGAAATCTCTATGCGCTGTCGCGGCCTGAAGGCGTGATAGTTGGTGATGACGATCTTGGCCCGGTTCACATCGTCAAGCATGTCGGCAGGAACGAGTTCGCGGCTGGCATAGTAAGTGTCAGGATCGTTGGGTTGAAGTACCCGCAACCGGTCTTTGATCGTCAATCCGGGTGCGCAGACCAGAAAGCCGCGTGTGAAATTCTTGCTCGCCGGGCGTCGCACTGCGTTGATCGTCTGCCAGGCGATGAGCATGGCCATAACGGTGGTCTTACCGGCACCGGTGGCCAGTTTCAACGCGAGGCGGAGCAGCTCGGGGTTCGCATCTCTGTTGGCCGAAACGAGATGGTCGAGAATCCCCTTGCCATTCCTCGATTGGGGAGCGACCTCGATAAGCCAGATTGCGGTCTCCACCGCCTCTATCTGGCAAAAGAACGGCCGGAAACTGCTGAACTCGTGATGGCGCCAGTGCTGAAGGAGCCGAGCAGTTTCCGGCGTCACTTGCCATTGATCGGCGTTGGGCAGCGAGCGCCAAGCATCTACGGTTCGGCGTACTTCATTGATAATGGAAGTGGTGTCATATTGTTGCTCTTTGGTCGAAAGCCCCTTGCCCTCGTCGAAGACAAAGCCCGCTTGCGTTCGTGCTGCCTTATGTTTCTTCGGCTTGGGTATCGGCGTGATGAATTTGGCATCCCGCCGGCGTCCGATGATCTTCTGCGTCGGCTGCCCAGTTTCATCGAGTTCCCAATGCCTCGACGGAAATTCGTAGGGAGAATTAAGAATCGGGTGGTCAAAAAATTCGTTAGCCATGTCATCGTCGGCAATTAGAGCGATGTCTGTTCGTCGAGTCCGTGCTCAGTTCGCCAGCGTACGGCTGCCGCAACAGGGTTTCCTTCGTGGTTCCCGGGTTCGGCGATTCGATAATGGGCAAATACCAGAATCCAGGTTCGATTTCCGATCTTGCGAATTTCGCTGGTCCAACCAGAAAGTCACCTTTCGCGAGGCCCTCGGAATCGATTTCGAGCAGCGACGCCCACGGCAGACCCGCGAACTCTTTAAGCCGTTCGCTCGCGAAAGGAATACTTTTGCGACCTCCTCCCATCACTCTCGCAAATAGTTTGCTATCTACTTTCAGCTGCGTCTTAAGGGGCCGCCCTCCCGGCCACTCCACTACGCGCACCTCGTGACCGAGCTTCTTCGCATGCGCCAGCAGCAATTCCGCAACTGTAAGGCGATGGCAGGCCAACTTTCCTTTGCACCGGGGAAATTTGCACGCACAGTAAAAGATCACTCGCCGATTTTCGTCAGCGGCAGCCACAGCCAGCTCCAGCAGTTCAGCGACGGCCGCAGGATTCTTGATCCTCACTCCGCTACCTCCGGTTGCTATCTCTTGGTTTCCGAGGTCTTGGATATGACGGTAGCGTGACGTGCCGACCAAATCGCGGAATGCGTCACCGACAAAGCCTTTCGCTCGCCCTTGCCGTCGATAGCGAATGTCTACAAATATTGGTTGTTGGAACCCTCGCGCCCGCTCTGTAAGATCGGTCGCCTCGATAAGCTGCTTCGTCGCGTTGCCCCAGCCCCAATAGCCCCACGAGAAGAGGGTGGTAATCATCTTGCTCCCGTGACCGTGCGGAACCGCGCGCACTCGAGGAGTCGATCGGGAACGTGCATAAACCCCAGTTTGCCTTTGAACGGAACAGGTTTGGCGAGAACGCGAGGGTTCTCAAGAAGCCAATGCCACTGGCCACGCTCAGCCCATTTGCTTTTCGAGTTTTGGACGCACCCCACTATGCTCACAGAGCCGACGATCGCGCCGGTGGGCAGCTTGTCGGGATCAAGCTTGAGCCTAAGTGCGTCTTCCTTCTCAACCTTGAGTGATGCCTGAATTAAACCTCGTCCACGATAATGCGTCCGCATCGGCCGGTTTTCCACATCTTTTCTGAGATGCAAGATCGCATGCGCCCAAGGCTGGAGAATGGATATGGCTCGCGGAGCGCCCGATTGACCCATGGCTTATGCTTTCCACAATCAGGACCTTTGTGACGAAAACTAAATGCGTATCGCTAATACGCGCTTATGGAGCATCGAGACGCAATTATTACCAGTTGTCAGGAATGAGCCAAGCTCGGCGGTCCTGACGAAATACCTGGGCTATTCGCACGAGGATGTGAACCGGCTGACCCAGGAGGGCGTCCTACACAGCGCGAACTATTAGTGTGTCCGGTCCCATTCATAGCCTGAGTAAGCGTCGGAGTGTTTCGAGGATCGAGTCGGCGCGCGCCAGCCTCGCGTATAGTTGCATTGTCTCCAGGAGGCGCGAGTCGAGCGGGCTAAAGACGGGCTGCGAGAATTGCCCTTGATTCATGTGCTACAAAGACCCGGCGGGGCATCGATACGCTGCCCGCCAGCATCGCGAACGCTCCCCGCCAGCATCGCGAACGCTCCCCTGGCTTAGTACTTCCGATAAGGAAGAAATTTACCGTTGAACGTCACTCTCACGCGGTCTCCTTTTGGGTCAGGAACTCGATCGACGCTCAACTCGAAATCAATCGCGCTCATAATGCCGTCGCCGAACTCTTCTTCGATAAGCGCTTTGAGCGTGGTGCCGAAAACCTGGGTGATTTCGTAGAAGCGATAAATCAGTGGGTCGGTGGGAATGGCCGTGGGTAAAGAGCCGCGGTACGGCGCTTGCTGCAGCAGGGCGATCTCATCTTCGTTGAGGCCAAGAAGATCTCCGGTCTTCTGCGCTTCATCTTTGCTTAACGACATCTGACCCAAAAGGGCTGCTGTGGCAAATCCGGGTGAGCGACCGATCACCTCAGCGAGCTTTTTCCAGGAAATTCCTTTGAGGTGCTTCAGGGCCACGATCTTTTCAGTCAGCGCCTGCCGGTTCATCGCCGTTCCTCCATTGCTGGAAAATTACCGAGCAACGCGAGGCAAGATTTTATCAGGACGTGAGTCAGCTAAAAGCATGGTCCAGTCGCGGCCGACGCGCCTATTAACCCGCCGGTCAAGTTTCAATTTTAGAGGTATTCGCAGACTCTAATGCCCGCCGGCGGGAGCGTTGCGCAGGTCGCGTTGCAGGAACATGAACGTTGGAATCAACACCATCATCATTACGCACAGCAACCGATAGATGTCGTTGAAGGACAGCATCATCGCCTGCCGCTGGACTGCATGGTAGAGGACCATCATGCCTTGGTGCTGGCCCGCGACTAGT
>Ga0073928_10001878_pt1 | contig 38627 bp, 32 predicted proteins | sample PaiPotPPA55metaG_FD_76969 | JGI IMG/M metagenome (GOLD analysis project Ga0073928, IMG submission 76969) | Iron sulfur acid spring bacterial and archeal communities from Banff, Canada, to study Microbial Dark Matter (Phase II) - Paint Pots PPA... ... | reverse complement strand
TGAAAAAGGAGATCATCCTGCAGGGCATGGGCTGGGGGCATATGCCGAGATTTCTGGTCGAGTCGGAGCTCGCGTCGGGTCAGCTGGTCTCGATCCAGGGAAGACACCTTCCGGGCGGGGTTTCCGAAATCGTCGCCGCGCGGCGGCGAGGAATCCCGCATGGGCCCATGGCGAATCGCCTGTGGCGCTTCATCGAAGAGCAGGCGGTTTCGCTATACTGAGGAACCCGACCTTACGGACCGCGAGGCAACTAACATGAATGCGAGTCTCAAGCCCATCCAGACAGCGGCAGAGGCCGAGCGAGCCGCCCGAGTCGATCTCGCGGCGTGCTATCGGCTGGCGGATCGCTTCGGTTTGAACGAGGGCATCGACAATCATCTGACGCTCTTGGTGCCGGGGTATTCGGACCGATTCTTACTCGCGCCGTTCGGCATGCATTGGTCCGAGGTCAAGGCGAGCGATTTCTTGGTGGTGGATTTCAGCGGACGGGTCTTGAGCGGGCAGGGCTCGGTGGAGGCTACGGCGCTGTATATTCATCAGCCGGTGCATCGGCTGTCGCCGCAGGGGCGCTGCGTACTGCACACCCACATGCCCTATGCGACCGCGCTATGCATGCTCGAGAATCCGCGCCTGGAGATGGCGGTGCAGAGTGCGCTCGGGTTCTACGACGACGTGGCCTACGATCCGACGTACAACGGTCTGGCCTACGATGTGTCCGAGGGGGAGCGCCTCGCGCGAGCGCTCGGGGACAAGTCGGTGCTCATGATGGCCAATCACGGCGTGCTGGTGGTCGGTAACACGGTGCCCCAGGCGTTCGAGCGGTTGTATTTTCTCGAGCGCGCCGCGCAGGCTCAGGTGCTTGCGCTCTCGACTCGCCGGCCATTGCAGCTCATTCCGGAGCCGGTGATCAAGAAGACGGTGGCGCAGTTCGGCGCGGGCGCGACCGTGGGCGGCCGGGATCGCGCGGATCTGCACTTCGATGCGTTGAAACGCGTGCTCGATCGCGCCGATTCGGATTACGCGAGCTGAAGCCGCCCTTCACGCCTGAGTCGGACCCGGCGCGGGCGGCGCGCAGCCCCATCGTATTCCTGGTGGCGGCGGTGCTGTTCATCAATTACGTCGATCGGGGCGCGCTGCCCACGGCGGCGCGCCTGGTGCAGGGTGATCTGCACTTGAACTACACGCAGATGGGGATGCTGTTTTCGGCCTTCTCCTGGACGTACACCTTATCGCAGATTCCCGTCGGCTGGCTCGCCGAGCGCTACGGGCCACATCGAATACTCGCGGCGGGCCTCACCCTGTGGGCATCGGCCACCATCCTGGTCGGATTCGCGCACACCTTCGCCACGCTGCTGGTGCTGCGGCTGCTGCTCGGATTGGGCGAGAGCGCCGGCTTCCCGAGTGCCGCGAAGATACTGGCGGCGATCGTACCCGCCAAGGGCCTGGGTACGGCCAACGGGATCGTCGCACTCGGATATCTGTCCGGACCCGTGGTGGGCACCATCGTCGGCGGACTGTTGATGGCGCACTTCGGCTGGCGTTCGGCGTTCTGGGTGTTCGGTGCGCTGTCCTTGCTCTGGTTGTGGCCTTGGTATGGGGTGGCGCGCGGGGTCCGCGCGGCGGTAAGCGCCAGCGCGGATGATTCGCCGACGCTGTGGATGATTCTCAAGCAGCCTTCTCTTTGGGGAACGGCGCTCGGGCTCTTTTCCACCAACTATACGTTCTACTTCATGCTGAGCTGGCTGCCCACCTATCTGCAGACCGAGCGCGGCTTCTCGCTGATCGCAATGTCGCAGCTGGCCACGCTCGCGTTCGCGGTGAATGCCGTGAGTGCCTTCACCGCTGGGTGGGCCATCGATCGTTTCCTCGCTCGCGGCGGCTCGGCCAACATCGGCTACAAATCGGTGATGGCCGTGGCGCACTTAGGGTCGGTGGTGTGCATGCTCGCCATGGCCGTGGGCTCGCCGAAGTTGGCGCTGGTCAGCGTGTTCGTCTATCAGGCGCTGTGCGGAGCGTCCTCGCCCGGTGTGTATGCCATGTGCCAGATCCTCGCCGGCCCGCGCGCTTCCGGGCGATGGGTGGGAATTCAAAACTCCCTCGGCAACCTCCCGGGGATCGTCGCGCCATGGCTCACGGGCTACATCATCCAAAGCACCGGGCATTTCACGAACGCCTTCGTGGTGGCTGCGGCGGTGAGCATGCTCGGTCTGATCGGCTGGATCTGGATGGTGCCGACGCTGAAGGAACTCCAGTGGAAGACCGCGCCGGCGCCGACCGGGGCGGCGGCACCGGAAAGCAGCTAGCGCTTTTAGCATCGCGGCCTTGACGTTTCCGCGGAAACGTCCTTTGTCCGCTGAGTGAACGACGATCGGGCGTTGCGATGGTTTATGATCGATAAACCTATCAATTTTCGATCAGTTATGACGGGACCGGATCGCTGGATATGGAATAGCCCGACCTGGCCGCAGTTGCGCTATGACCAGGACGCGTTGATCGAGCCGCTGGGCCGCGCCCGGGATATGGCGGGGCGTCTGCGAGGCAGGGCGGATGCGATCGGCGAAGATGAACTCACCGTCGTTGAGGGTGACGTGTGGGCAGGCAACGCCGTTGCCACCTCGGCGATCGACGGCGAGATGCTCGACATGGCGGCCGTACGGTCGGCCGTGGCGCGCAGGCTCGGTGCAACTCCCGCCCTGTCGGCAGCCGCGCCAAGAAACGTGGAAGGGCTGCTCGATGTGATGAATGACGCAGCGGCTCATTGGCAAAGCGAGTTGAGCGAGGAGCGGCTCGTCGGTTGGCAGGCTGCGCTCTTCCCGGAAGGCAGGTCGGGCTTACGCAGAGTCGAAACGGGGACTTTCCGCACCTACGGAGAGCCCCCTCGAATCGTCAGCGGCCCGGCGGGCAGGGAGATCGTGCATTACGTATCCCCGCCCTCCGCCGCGGTACGCGCCGAAATGCGCGGCTTTCTCGATTGGTTCAATGGCAGCAAAGATTCCGCTGCGACGGACGGCATTTTGCGTGCCGGGCTCGCGCACCTTTGGTTTGAATCCATCCATCCCTTTGCACACGGCAACGGCCGCATCGGACGGGTCATCATCGACTTGGCTATCTCGCAGGACATGCGGTTGGCGAGCCGCTTGCACGGCATTTCCATGGAGCTGCAGCGCCGGCAAACTGACTACCATGCGGCACTCAATCACGCTCGACGCGGGACGGGTGATGCCACCGATTGGCTGGTGTGGTTCGTCGGCTCGTTTTGGGAATCCTGCCGGACGAGCATCGCCATCATCGATGAACCTTTGGTGCGCGCCAAATTTTGGAATCAGCATCGGAACGTTGAGCTCAATACGCGGCAGCGCAAGGCGCTCAATCGGATGTTGGCGGCCGGACCCGGAAAGTTCGAGGGCGGCATGACACCGCAAAAATACATCGCGTTGACCAAAGCCAAATACATTACCGCCAACCGCGATCTGGTCGACTTGGTCGCGAAGCGGCTGCTGGTACGGGAAGGCGCAGGACGTTCTACCTATTACAATTTGACGATTCCCGGATGGGGCTGGGTGCAGAAGCGAACGAATTGACGTTCGGCGGCTTAACTTAACCCCACTGCGCCTACAGCGAATGCCGTAGCGTTATGCCATTGAGCGGGGTAGCGCATGCCATTGAGCGGGGAGCGGCGTGCCATTGAGCGGGAGCGGCGTGCCGTTGAGCGGGAGCGGCGTGAAAGCGTGTCGCTGGGGTCACACGTCGCTTGCCCGCGACATGCCGCCGATCCTATCCCGGCCCTACCATGGCCCGATGACAAGACCCATGGGTGCCGGATGAAAATCAGATTGAGTGATTCAGCAGAAGCCGCTTCGAGCAAAACTCTTGCCGCATTGGCGCAGGTCATTCGCGCGTTGGCGCCGGAGGTTTGCGGTGTGTCGTTCCACGATTTTGCCGCGGACACGCTGTGGTTGAGCGAGGATTTTCTGCCGCCCGAAGATCATCAATTGGTGGAGGATTCGTTGTCCGGGACTTCGGAGGGTAGTTCTGAAATGACTTTCGGCGCGCACGACGGTGGGCGCTACGCGGTCGCGATTCCGGTGCGGGACTCGCATGGCGGCGCCATTGGAGCGGTACGGCTCAGCATCGATTCGCAAATCGCCGATCCGCGCAGTGCCGAGCCGCTGGACTTGCGGCTGGCTCCCGTACTGGTCTGCCTGGCCGCTGAATTCGAACGGCGCGGCGGGCTGCCGTCATTGCCGCACGGGGATGAGGCGCAGCTGGCGCTGATCGAGAATGCGCTGCACGCCGAGCGCTTCGAGCTTTTCCTGCAACCCATCCGTTCGCTGCACGAGGATGAGGGGCTGGCGCACTACGAGGTGCTGTTGCGCCTGCGCACGTCGGACGGCAGCCTCGTCGAGCCCGGCGTCTTCCTGCGCCCTGCGGCCGATCGCCAGCTCATGCCCGCCATCGATCGGTGGGTGGTGCGAACCTTGCTCGTATGGCTGGTCAACAACCGCAAATCGTGGGCGCGGGTGCCGGCGGTGTTCTCCATCAATCTCTCGCCGCAATCCATGACGGACGCCAACTTCGTCGGCTACGTGGAATCGTGCGTGATCAAGAGCGGCTTGCCGCCGCAGGCACTGTGCTTCGAAATCACCGAGCAGTTTGCGTCCTCGGGCAATATCAGCGTGGCCGAGTCAATGAAGCGGCTCGAGGCGTTGGGCTGCGAAGTCGCACTGGACGATTTCGGCGGGCATGCTCCGTCGTATGGCTATCTCAGAACGGTGCCGGCACATTATTTCAAGATCGACAGTGCGTTGGTCGGGGCGGCGCCCACGGATCGCGTGGCGCGGGCGATGATCTCCGCCATTGTCCGCATGGCGGGCGACCTCGGCATCCAGACCGTGGCCGAGTCGGTGGAATTGGATGCAGAGTTGCAGGCGGTGCGCTTGCTCGGCGTCGATTATGCGCAAGGGTTTCTCCTGGGAAGGCCGACATCGCTGTCAGGCTACGACTTTGAGGCTATTGCAAAAAATTAGAGCCAGGAACCATACTGCATGTCAGGGGTCAAGTATCAGGCGTCTGGCCATTACATGAGCAGAGTCTGGACATGCACGAATCCAATGTCTGGGGAGCTCAGAGGTACATCACCCTCTTCGTCGTGCTCGCGCTTCATTTGACTTTTCTCGCGCTGCTCTTCACGGCGCCCCGAACTCGAACTGTGTCTGATTCGACGATCGATGCCGTTGAAGTGACGTTATTTCCGCCGACGAAGGTACCGAAGGTGCGCTTCGAGAATGCCCGCCTTCAACGCCTGAGTGCCGATATCTCCATATCGATCACCCTGCCCGGAGTCGCCGCACCGTCACTGTCGCCGCCGGCATCCGGAACGGGTGGCGATGGTGCGGCAGTGAACTGGGCGGCGGAAGCGCATCGCGCCGTGCAGGCGTTCGAGATTCGCCGCAACCATCCGCCCAGCGTTGCCATATCTGGCGCGCCATCGTTGACTGATTGGTGGCCCAGAGAGCATCGCGCCGGCGAACGATTCAAGACCGAGAACGGCGATTGGATCGTGTGGATCAGCGGGAGCTGCTATCAAGTGGCAACCGCGGGTTCGGGCGCGATTGGTTCGACGCCGTCACGGATTATTTGTGTAGGTCGACCCAAGACTGTGCAAGACGACCGGCTGCCGACGCCTAAGAATCCGCGTCCTGAGGGGTAATATCGCACCCTATTTGCCGAGCGGGCAGATCAGCGGGATGGCAACCTCGGGCACGGCGCAGTGGTACTGCCACTGTAGGGTAAAGCCTCATTCTGCCTGCGCTTCACAATTCAGCTGTAACTAGTGTTGCGCGGAAGTGTCGAATACGACAGCAACACAGGAACCGCGTATGCATGGTCGACAAGAAGTTGACGAACTCAGAACGGATTAGATCCCGCCGCAGCACAGCACTCCGCGAACTGGCGCTCGCCACGTTCAGCTCGAGAAGACTTCCGGGCGCCGCCGCCCACCGCAAGCGCACCGAGAGTGAATCTCCGGTTGCACCTTTGATCGCCTGGCCCACTCCTTCGATCGTACCTGACGACCTGGAGATGCACGACTTCGTGAACCGCAAACTCGCAGAGCAGTTCGAGGCTCCGGCTCATCCCGGTACCGCCGCAGCGACACCACCTGTGGAATTATCCGAAAGGCGGTTCCGCGACAATCCCGGCACCGAGAGCGTAGCGAAGCCTTGGAAGAAACCTTGGGATGTTTAGGCGGTTGTCGGTTCCTTGCGCTTGGCGCCGAACTACCAGTTCGGATTGGGCAATTCGCTGAACACTTCTTTGAGCGCAAAGCCCCAGCGAGTGCGAATCATCTTGAAGTACTCGTTATCCATGTCGATGCTGATGTGAGTGGCGAGCTTGAACTCGTCGCGCCGGATGATGGCGAGATCCAGCGGCGCGCCCACGGACAGGTTGGAGCGGATGGTGGAGTCCATGGACACCAGAGCGCACTTGGCCGCTTGCGGCAGGCTGCTGCTGCGGGTGATGACGCGGTCGATGATGGGCTTGCCGTACTTCGATTCGCCGATCTGGAAATACGGCGTGTCGACGGAGGATTCGATGAAATTACCGGCGGAGTAGATGTGAAACAGGCGCGGCTCTTCGCCCTTGATCTGGCCGCCCAGGATGAAGGTGCCGTTGAATTCGTGCCCTAGTTCCTTCAGCGACTCGGCGTCGCGTTGATGGATCTCGCGCAGCGCGTCGCCCACCACTCGTGCGGCATTGAACATGTTGGAGGCCTGGTAGATGAGCGGCCGGTCATCCGGGCCCTCGGGGGTCTCCTGCAGGAGGTTCACCACGGCTTGGGTGATCGCAAGATTCCCCGCCGACAGCAGCACCAGCACCCGGTCGACCGCCTGCTGGAACGTCCACATCTTGCGGAATGTGTTGATCTGATCGACGCCGGCGTTGGTCCGCGAATCGGACAGCATCACCAGCCCGGTGTCGACCAGCAAGCCGACGCAGTAAGTCATGGCGCCGAATTCTACATCAGTGCCGCCGCCGCTGCGCCGAATGGACTGCGCGCCGGCTGATTCCGCTCATTGCTGTTGGGCCGACTCCGCCACCAGCACGTTGGCTTCCATTTTCTCGCCGCCGCCGCCGTGACGCACGCCGCGCACGGGGGCCGCATCCAGGTAGTCGCGGCCGACGGCAAGCCGGCAGTAGGTGCGCACGGCGGGACGCTTGTGGGTCACGTCCATGCTCTGCCAGCCGATTTCCGGGCCCAGCCAGACGTCGACCCAGGCGTGGCTGGCGGCGTCACTGGCGTCGCCGGTGTAGAGATAGCCGCTGACGTAGCGCGCCGGCATTCCGACGGCGCGGGCGGAGGCGATGTACACGTGAGCGTGATCCTGGCAAACGCCTTCGCCGCTCTTGAAGGCGACGGCTGCGCTGTCCTGGACGTCGCTGGTACCGGATTTGTAGCGCACGGCTCCGAACACGGCCTCGGCCAGGGCGAGGGCGCGGGCACGCGGGTCGCTGACGGAGTGCAGGGCGTCGTGCGCGAACGCGCGCAATTCGTCGTTGGGGGCGGTGAGCTGGGTGGGGGCGAGATAGGCGAGCGGCGAGAGGGGGCCGTCGTCCTGCCGTCCTTCGGTGTCGACGGTTTCGACCACGCCGCGCACGACGATCTGGATTTCGCGGTGCGGCTCTTCGATGGTGAGGAGATGCGAGATATTGCCGTAGGCGTCGACTTGCTCGAGACGCCGGCCGGGGGCGGTGATGGTCCAGGCGAGAGCGCGCTGGCTCAAGTCACGGCGCGGCGTGAGGTGCAGACTTTGTACGCTGTATTTGACGGGGCGCTCGTAGCGGTAACGGGTCTCGTGCCGAATGTGCATCTGCATGGGCTTACGCCTCCGCCGGGGGTAACAGGAAATCGGAAGCAATGCGGTCGCCGAGATCGCGCAGGCGCTCCAGGAACTGCTCGAGAAATCGCGGCAGGCCGACGGCCGTGATTTCTTCCATGCGCGTGAAGTGCAGCATGGCATGCATTTCGCCGGCGCGGCGCTCGGTCTCGGCCGATTGGTCGTTCGCTACGGACCTCAGGTTCTGGTAGACCTCCTTGCAGCAGCGCAGCAGGGAGCGCGGCATATTGTCGCGCAGGATCAGAAGCTGTGCCACTTTGAGCGGCGTAATCACGTCGCGGAATACACGCCGGTAGACCTCGAATGCGGAGAGCGCGCGCAGCAGCACGCTCCATTGATAGGGATCGGGGACTACGCTGGCGTCGGCGCCGGGCACTAGGTCGATTTGATGCGCCGTGAGAATGCGGGCGGTGCTGTCGGCGCGCTCGAGAAACGTGCCGATGCGGGTGAAGTGAAAGGCTTCGTCGCGCATCATGGTGCCGATGATGACACCGCGGATGAGGTGGGAGCGCTCCTTGACCCACTCGACGAACTGTCCGATGTCGGGCCGCGAGGAGCGGAGTGCGGCGACGGATCTCGCCTCCAGCCACGTGGAGTTGAGGGTCTCCCAGAGCTCGGAGGTCAATGACCCGCGGACGGCGCGGGCGTTCTCGCGCGCGATGCGCAGGCAGCTGAAGATGCTGCCGCTGTAGTCACGGTCGAGGCTGACGAACTCGAACACGGCGTTGGGTTCGATGGCGTCGTGCTTTTCCTTGTAGGCGTGTTCCATGTGCAGGGCGGTCATGGTGGAGCTCAAGGATTGGGCCAGGGTGGCGCCGGCGTGGGGCAGCAGGGACATTCGATAGTGCGCGTCGACCAAGCGCGCCAGACTCTCGGCGCGTTCGATATAGCGCGACATCCAGTAGAGGTGATCGGCGGTACGGCTGAGCATCTAAGTTTCCAACACCCAGGTGTCCTTGGTGCCTCCGCCTTGCGAGGAATTGACGACCAGGGACCCTTGGCGCAGGGCGACGCGGGTGAGTCCGCCGGGGACGATGGTGACATCGCGGCCGGAGAGCACGAAGGGGCGCAGGTCGATATGCCGGGGTGCGAGGCTGTGGTCGGCGAAGGTGGGGCAGGTCGACAGGGCGAGCGTGGGCTGGGCGATGTAGCGTTCGGGGGTGGCGATGATCTGTTTGCGGAAGAGGTCGATCTCGGCTTGGGTGGCGGCGGGTCCGATGAGCATGCCGTAGCCGCCGGCGCCGTGGACTTCTTTGACGACGAGCTCGGGAAGGTGGGCGAGGACGTAGTCCTTGTCTTCCTGGCGGCGCAGCATCCAGGTGTGGACGTTGCCGATGATGGGGGCTTGGCCGAGGTAGAAGCGAATCATCTCGGGCACATACGGATAGATGGATTTGTCGTCGGCGACGCCGGTGCCGATGGCGTTGGCGATGGTGATGTGGCCGCCGCGGTAGGCGGTGAGGAGTCCGGGGATGCCGAGCATGGAGTCGGGCCGAAACACGAGGGGGTCCAGGAAATCGTCGTCGATGCGGCGGTAGATCACGTCGACGCGCTGGGGACCCTGGGTGGTGCGCATGAATACTGCTTCGTCACGGACGAAGAGATCTTGTCCTTCCACCAGTTCGATGCCCATTTGTTGAGCCAGGAAGGCGTGTTCGAAATAGGCGCTGTTGTGGGAGCCCGCGGTCAATAGAACGACGGTGGGGTCGGCGACTCCGGTGGGCGCTACGCTGCGCAAGTTGTCGAGCAGCACGTCGGGGTAGTGGTCGACGGGGGCGATGCGGTGGCCGGAGAAGAGCTCGGGGAACAGGCGCATCATCATCTTGCGGTTCTCGAGCATGTACGAGACGCCGGAGGGGACGCGGAGGTTGTCTTCGAGAACGCGGAATTCGCCGGCGTCGTCGCGCACGATGTCGATGCCGGCGATGTGGGCGTAGATGCCCCCGGGCACGTCGACGCCTTGCATCTCAGGGCGGTACTGCGAGTTACAGAGAACCTGTTCAGCGGGGATTACGCCCGCTTTGAGAATTTGCTGGTCGTGGTAAATGTCGTGAATGAAGGCATTGAGCGCGCGGACGCGCTGCTTCAGGCCGCTCTCCAGCCGAATCCATTCTTCGAGCGGCACGACGCGGGGCACGATGTCGAAGGGGATCAGGCGCTCGGCGCCTTCGTCTTGGCCGTACACGGCGAAGGTGATGCCGACGCGGTGGAAGAGGGCGTCGGCTTCGGCGCGCTTCTGTGCCAGTCGTTCGGCGGGCTGATGGGTGAGCCATTCTGCATAGCGCAGGTAGTGCGCGCGCGTCGTGCCATCGGCCAAGGCCATTTCGTTATACGGTTTACTGCCCAAAAATCCCCCTCCGTTTGGATGGGAGCAAGTTCCCTGCCATCGGGGTTCGATGGCTCTCAATCATGTACTTACAACTATTGCGCCGCAATGATGCACCAAGTCAAAGCGCGGATTGACGGGGACAGGGGCACCTTTGGTGCGTCAGGGTCCCAGGTGGCGGGCGAGCGCATCGGCGGCTGCGACGCTGGGGTCGCCGGCAAAGCGGGCGGGAAAATCCGCGAGCAGGGTGCGCGCGACGCGTGGGGTTCCGCCGCCGGCGGCGGCCATGCGCGCGATCTGCAGTGTGGCTGCGGCGGACTTGGGGCGAAAGGTGGGGTCGTGGGTTATGCGGCGGGCCACGACGTCGAGGGCCTCGCCGTTGCGCTTCAGTGCGAGCAGGCGGTCGACGTAGTCTTCGGTGAGGCGGGTGATGTAGCGGGGATCGCCCCAGGCGGCGACTCGGCCGCACAGCCAGCGGTAGTCGTCGGGGGCGTTGCCGCGCGAGGTTAGCCAGGTCTGCAATTGTTGCCAGGCCTGGGTGTGGGACCCCACGCGCATTTGGCCGTAGGCGTCGGTCACGGCTTTCTCGCTGTCGCGGAGATCGTGTTTGCGTCGGAGTTCCTCGGTGCGTTCAGGCGAGGCCCAGGTCTCCAGGCCGAGCTCGTGACGGCGTTCGTACAGTGCGCCGCCGAGTACGCTGAATACGGACAGAATGCAAAACATATATATCGCGATTTGCACTGGTAACCAAAGTTCCCACCGGCCCAGCAACGCTATAAGTAATGAGTAGCCGCCGATGATCGCGAGAACGAGGGCGTACATGGGACCTAAGCCTAGGATCATGCGGACCCAGGCTACGGGATATGCGGCTTTGAAAATGTTTCGCTCCAATCCGAGGATGGCCACGGAGGCGGGCAGGAACAGTGCGGCCGCCACGGCGATGACCCGTCCTGGGGTGGGACCCATCTTGGCTTGCGCGAAATACACAGCGGCAAAGATCAGGCCTAAGATGACGACCTGGGCGAGGGGGCGTTGTTCGTCGAGGGGATTCAGCATCTGGATGTCGAGAGCGGGCGATTCGTCGAAGCCGCGAACGGTGTGGTCAAACAGGATGTAGGCGTACTTGAAGAACCAGGACGTCAATATGAGGGCGAGCGGGAGGCCGAAGAGGCCGGCCTTGGCGGCGATGGAGAGAAGTAAGGCGAAGACGAAGACGATGACGACGCTGGCGGCTCCGCCTCGGGCGGGGCGGAGGAGGTGGGGGATGATTTTGGTGTTTGGTTCTTTCAGCAACGACATTGTGACCTATTGAGATCGTTGGGATGAAGGCGCCCCAACGTGCATCCAATCAAGCATCTTCGTAGGTGATGTATTACGTGGTAGTGCGGACGAGCTGGTTACGAGGCAGCTTTCCAAAATAAGTGTTTTGAATATGTGTGATTTAACGGCGTAATTTCGGCGCCGCCCAAATAGGGCTTCACCAGCCGGCGTGCAGTGTAAAAATATATGGGAATTATCGGGTAATCATTGAGAAGCACTGCTTCGGATTTTTGAAGCAACAGAATTCGCCGATCTGGATTTGGTTCGATTCGCGCGGCGTCAATCAGGTTGTTGAATTCGGAACTCATGTAACCCGGATCGTTCTGGATATTATTCTTGGAAAAGACTTCCAGGAAGCTTGCGGGATCATTGTAGTCCGCGTACCAACCCAGGCGAGCGACGTCCCACCGAGCGTGATCCTTTCTGCCGGCCAGAAATACCCGAAATTCGTCGCTAACGAGATCGGTAGAAACGCCGAGATTTTTTTTCCAGCTGGCGGCGATTGCAATCATGATGCGCTGAATACTTTCACCGCTATTAAAATAGAGCGTCAGGTGGAGCGGTTTCTTTTCCGAATATCCGGAGCGTGTGAATAGGGTTCGGGCATACGCTAGCTTCCGCTCGCGTGGCCATTGGGACCACTCGTAGGCGGGAGGGTTGTACCCGCTAATACCTTTTGCAACGAATGTATAGGCGGGCGTCACGCCGAGGGTGACGTGCTCCGATATCAATTCTCTGTCGACGGCCATGGACAGCGCCTGGCGGAGATCACGGTTGTCTCGAAGCGGTGGCTCGGAGACATCCAGAGCAAGGTATAGCGTCCCTAGTATTGGCGCCGCCTGTATCTCAGCACCGTGGTCTTGAGTGATTCGATCAAGATCGGGTGCCGGGATTGTGGATGTCATGTCCACTTCCCCGGCAACGTATTCCCGAATCTCCGTCGCTTCGGACTCCGCGTTGACGTAGCGAACGCGTTCGATCAAGACATTTGATGCATTCCAATAATTCACGTTTTTGGCCAACTCGATAAATGACCCGGTAACCCTGCTTACCAATGTATAAGCGCCGTTGGATACCTTGGTCTTATCCGCGGCTCCTGCGGGTCGCATGTCCGCATTCGAGTGACCGTGCGTAGGGGCGGCGATGGGCTCCGAAAGAATCTGCAAGACAAACGGAGCCGGGTGCTCAAGCTCGATCCGCACAGTGGACTCGCCGATCGCGGTGACTCCGAGGTCAGTCACTTTTTTGCGACCCGCTATGATGTCGCCCGCGCCTTTGATGACCGCTAACAATGCAGACGATCCTGAAGCTGTTTGGGGATCAACGGCACGTCGTAATCCCTGAACGAATTCTGCCGCGACGATCGGATCGCCATCCGACCACTTGACCATGGGTCGAAGCAAAAACGTGTAGACAGTACCAGTCTCATCTACGGTCCAAGATTCCGCAGCGCCGGGCACGATTTGTCCGTTACGGTCTTGCGCGGTAAGCCCTTCATAGAGATCACGCAGAACTGGGAAAGAAAAGGTGTCCTCGGCCAACTGAGGATCCAGCGTGCGGGGTTCGCCGGCCAATCCGCGCCTGAGTATCCGTATTGCATTTGACTTATTGCCCTGAAATCGCGCCGGGCCATCATCACCATTGCTTTGACCCTTATCCGTGCATCCGGCGACGCCCGCCAGGACAGCCAGAAGCACCCCGCATCGCAACAAAACCCTTGCCGATTCAAGTAGTTGTCGGCGTGGATTTACAGCAACACGAATGATTTCAGTGGCTTGTTGCATACATTTTCAATGTTTTGACATAAGCTTGGCGACCCATAATTAAGAGAAAACACCAATTTGTTTGCGAAATGTGTGAAATCGTTCACAAATGCCGGATAATGTAAAAACTGCACTGTCGATGTCGCTTGTGCGGCTACTCAGGCCGCTGGTGAGGATTATGTTGCGAGAAGGCCTTACATATTCTCATTTTGCTGGCATCGCACAAATGGCGTTCGTGGAATCGGCTGCCAAGGACTTCGTAGGAAAGGGAATGAAATCGTCGCTCTCATCCGTGTGTGCACTTACTGGAATGACACCCCAGGAAGTCAAAGGCGTGCTGATCGAGCAAGAGCGGTTCAACTCCAGCGAGCTACTTGAGGTGTCTAATCCGTTTGCCCGTGTTTTACATGGCTGGCACAACGACCGGGATTACGTTGGCCCTTACGGATTCCCGGTGGATTTACCGTTTGAGGATAGTCCGCTCAGCATTACCAATTTGACGAATCGCCACGCTGCGGGCGTTTCACCCGAGGTTGTACTGCAAGAGCTCAAGCGGGTTGGCGCGGTGACGGAAGTTGGCTTCAACGTCTGGAAGCCATTGAAGCAAGAATATATCGAACCGAGCCTTTCACCCGAAAACCTCGGTCGAATGGCCAGTCTGGTGGAATCGTTGATGTCGACGTTAGAAAACAACACTCGTGGCAAAAGAGACGGCACCGATCTATTCGAACGGACGATGATCGTCGATACGCCGCTGACGAGCGCTCAGCTGCTCGAGTTGCAGGGGTATCTGAAGGTTGTTGGCGGCCAATTTTTGCAACGCGTTGACACTTTCGCTGCGGTAGATCTTCAAAACATGGGTGTCAAAGCCGGCGATGTTGCAGATATTCGCGCCGGACTACAGTGCTTTCTATACGTTGAATCACCTCCCGACGACACGAAGTTACGGGACGCGATTGAGTTTACTCAGCCTATACATTGACTTGAATTTACGTTGAAGGGAGAAGGGGATGAAGGATAGGAAGCTAGGGATTACGGCTGCGATCGCTATGGGTGCGATCACGACGATATGTTGCGCAGCGGTTGCACCCGCCAGTGCGGAAGTAACGGCCGCACAACTCAAAAATGTACACGGTGCGGAACTGCAGGTCCTGGGCGAGGTTGAGAGCATCGACCTCAATCACGGCGTGCTCGTGGTTGCCGGACAACATGTCTCCATAGCCAAGGAGACTACCTTTTCGTACAACGGTATTCCGGTTGCAAACCAGGTTCATGCGCTGCGCATGATCCAGCCCGGCGATTTGCTTGCGGTCTCTGGTCCACTCGACGCGCCTGCGCTCTCGGTCAGCCGGTTGAAAGAAGACTACGTTGCGGGGGCAACCACTGTTTTTGTCAAGGCTAAGGTGCTTTCGATCGAGCCATCAGTGGGCCGAGCCAAAGCCGATCAACTAGGTATCGATTTAACCCCGGCCATGGCGGATGCGGAGTATGTCAAAGTTGAGCCGGGACAAGTCATTGAAGCTGTCGGTACCCAGCCGACCGCGCGCGGACTGTTGCTAGCCTATAGCGTTTCACCCAGTTCAATCGTCGGGACCTCGAAGGCGGCGCCCCAGTCGATCGTAGGCACGTCCTCAATCGTGGGTACCTCGTCGATAGTTGGTACTTCATCGATCGTAGGTACTTCAAAGGCGGCGCCGACATCGATCGTTGGCACTTCATCCATCGTCGGTACCTCAAAGGCGGCACCTCAGTCGATCGTAGGCACGTCCTCAATCGTGGGTACCTCGTCGATTGTTGGCACGTCATCAATCGTTGGGACTTCAAAGGCGGCGCCGACATCGATTGTCGGTACTTCATCGATCGTAGGCACTTCAAAGGCTGCACCGACATCGATCGTAGGGACGTCAAGAACCTAAGTTGATTCGATTCAGAAATTGAACGCCATCCGTTAGTTTGAACGGTGTGCGGGCATCTGCGACCGCTCGTGCGCTTGAGTGGCCGTCTCTATTTGCGCTCGGCCTTGGCTTCGAAATTCGATTTTGATCGTCGAGATTTTGATGGCCGAGTCCACGCAAAGATAAGAACGCCCAACTCTCCAACCCCCTTTCGTCTGGATCTGCGGATGCGATGTGCCTCAATGTCTCCGTCCACCGAGTCCATGAACGCTGTACCGCGTCCCTTTATGTCTCGGAGGATTGGGTTAATTTTTCTGAGGTCTATTTCTGGCACATAACAATTTCTCTCTAGCAACAGAGTTGTGTCCGTTCTCTGCACCGAAAAATTTCTTCGCAACGTATCCAGATATCGCTCGATGACAAGAGCAGCCCTCGGAACCTCAAAGTCAGGGAGGACGAATACTCGTTTGAGGGCGATAAAGTGTCCACGAGCGTCGATTCGTACGCTTGGGGATCGTCGCATTAGCTCGACAGCGAGCGCGGCCGAAATCTTCACGCGCGACAAGCGCACGAGGCTTGGGACAGATTGTGGGCCTCGACTCACGGCCAGCGGCAACGGGCGACCTTCCGCGTCCAAAAATCTTGGCAGCGAAAACCAAGTAGACATGACCATTCCCATGTCTTCGTACGCACGCACCAGTCTCCGGTATTCACGAACGCTTCTGTCTAATTTCCGACTGCCGCGCGGTTGTCGCGTGGACTCCACGATAAATTTATTTGAAATGTCATTTTCGCGTAAGAACGCAAACGTGGCTGCCAGCAGGGCCATAGCCCCCTGCTGTTTTGCGAGTTCCGAAAAAGAAGGTCGCGAGTTTTTGGTCATAGCTGACCCTTTGCAACCGAGCGGTCTATTGCACCGGTAGGTCCCTTGCTATTGGTCGGGCGACGTTGTCGCCGAAGGTTCTTACGACGCCTATAGGTTGTCTTAGATTTGGATTGCGCCGCTCCTTCGATATCATCCTGAAAATAATAAACCGTGACTCCGAGACGATACCTTGTCGCGGTCTTGGGAATTGATCGTTTTGCCTTAACCGAGGATCGACTAAATAGAGAATTGGCGCTATTTATAAAGTTCGCTCCCTGTTCAGCGATCTCCCGACGAACTAACGAAACCATGTCAAGGTCGGTCTCTTCTGCAAGGGCGGTCCCCTCAAAGAGAGGTTTCGATGTGCGCCGTAGGTTGTTCGATAGAGTCCCGAGTAGATCCCTGGTCCGCTCTCCTATCGCTGCAATCGCGCTGTCTGTCATTCCCGTCAGAATTGGAATGCGGGATTTTGCTTTTACTCGTTGATCCTCAAGCCTCTCCACTGCGTCGATCTGCGTGAGCTCATCTAACATAGCGCGCACGGGAATCCCTCGACTATGCATTGCCACTAACTGCTCAAAGCTGCGTCGCTTGCCAAATATTGGCAACACTGCGGGGTCTCCGTTTGCCGCCAAAAAGCGAGGATTGTCGAACCAAGCAGCCAGGACATTTCTTGCAGGATGCTGCTCTAATCGCTTGCCAGGCGACGCATCGTCGGACCGAAGTATCCGTGAAACTTCAGACCGCGGCAGCCCGGTAATTATTGCGACCCGGGATTTGCTATCGCGGCCGCTTTCCTTAGTCACGCGCCTGGCAGCGGTCCGAACCGCTCTCTCCCTCACTATTTGACTAAATTCGCGTACGGTGACACCGGTGTCGAACATCAGGTCAACCAACGGATCAACCACGCGCTTCAGCGCGACGATTGTCGCCTCTTTTAGAGGGTCATTGAAACGTGATTTGTGCGGCGCTGCTGTTTTTGGCATTTCTCGTTGAACGATATCATTTGTGCAAAAAATTAGACACAGAAACAGGCCGTGCGATGCCGCAGTAACGCACTTGGTGCCGTAGCGACAACTCGGCGGATGGCAGTAGTAGACCCGCAAATAAGAACCTGGGATAGAAACCTAAACTTAGATGTTTTGCTGCAACCAGAGGGACAGCGCGGCTGAAGGGCATTACAATTAACAGGGCGAGTTACAGGTGAACCGTTTCGGCGCATTCCGGTATGTGCATATCTGACGGTAATACGCAAATATTGAGCTAGTTCCCCATGTCTCACTCCTTAGTCTGTTGGCGTTGCGGCGCGTCTCTCGCGGCGCTCAGTTTGCCGCTCCGAAGGCTGGACGTCTGCAAGGCGTGTAATGCGGAGCTGCATGTGTGCAAGATGTGCGTTGAGTACGACACGTCGTATGCGAAGCATTGCAAGGAGCCCACGGCGGAGGAGGTGCGCAAAAAGGATGAGGCGAATTTTTGCGATCACTTCAAGCCCAAGGCGGGGGCCTATGTTGCGAAGGACGGTGCGGAGTTGGCGCGGGCGAAATCGGCGCTCGACGATCTATTCAAGAAGTAATGGGCGAGCTCTGTCGCCGGCATGAGTCACGCCGGCGTTCGATACACCCCATCTAGAGAGGCGCGGATCGTTTCCGCCACTGATCGGGAGAGAAAGCGAAATTACGACCCCGCCACGACGATGCGATTCCGATGTCATAGCGCCATTTAGAAAGTACGGTACGCAAAAAATGGTTGCTCGAAGTGTGGACGCCCTGACGCTCAAGGGCAGGTCGACGGCCGTAACGACCTTGATCCCGGCAATCCGCTTTACCGACTAGCCGACCCCAGTCTCCCAATGCCGCCAAGCCGTCGTAGGCAAACAGCCCAATACCGGCACCTAGAGCACCGAGCAGCAGGCCGTCAACGCTCAAAGCGAACAATCGCTGCCAAAAGTGCATATTCCGGCTGATAGAGGACAGGGTTTCCAGAGCAACGTGGACAGTGATTCCAGGGGACCGTGGACAGGGTTCCGGGCTGATGCTGGACAATTTCCGCAGTGAGCCGGAATAGCGTTCACGATGCCGTGCCGGTATGGTGGACAGGATAATGTCGATCGGCACGGGCGCCCCTTATTGGTTACCACGCAGCACCGTGCGCTGCCTGCAAGTGATGATTAATCTCCGCTATACTGCTAGTTATCGCAGTTTCAGCGCTTAACCTACATCATGTTGGATGTTAAAGAACAGCGGCAATACCTGTCGGAGCTCGGGATCCGCCTGAAGACGTTGCGTCTCGCGCGTAACGACACCATGGCCGTCTTTGCGCAGCGCCTTGGAGTCAGTGCAGGAACGCTCCGGGCGATGGAGCATGGCACGGCCACGGTTCAGATCGGCGCTTGGGTCAAGGCCCTGTGGGTTCTTGACCATCTCGATGACCTGAACGGCGTGTTGGCCCAGAAGGAGAGCCTCCTCGAGCAGGCGCGCGCGCCGCGTACCCGCAGCAGACAGCGCGCCTCGAGGCGACCTTGATCAAGCATATATTTGTCTGGGTGCGACGCGCTGATGGCGCGATCCACCTAGTCGGGGAACTGGCCACGACGGCTCCGGACCGCAGCAGCGGGCGCTTCGAATCCGAGTTCGAATACACGCGTGCATGGGTGAGCGAGTCTGGCGCCTTCGCGCTTGATCCGGTGTCTCTCCCCCTCGATGCCGCTCGACGGTTTCGCGCCGAGATGCTGTATCCACCTCTGGCGGTGTTCGAAGATGCGCTGCCAGACGATTGGGGTCGGCGCTTACTCGCCGCGGCGATCACTGCCGATGGCAGCACGCCGACATTACTTGAGATGCTGCTGCGCATGCGCGGCGGGGGCACCGGGGCACTCCTATTTACGGCGACCGATACCACCCCTCACCCCGATCAAAGCGTTCCAAGCACCGCGCTGTCAAAGCTCCTGGCAGCGGCCGCACAATTCGAGGCCGGGACACTGCCGCCGGGCGATGAGTTTCGCCGTCTCTTGGAGGGCAGCAGCCGCGCCGGCGGCGCGAGGCCCAAGGCGCTCGTACACGATGGGTCCGGCGAGTGGCTCGCCAAATTTCCCAGTCGCGCGCGCGATGATGCGTATGACGTCGTTGGCCTCGAAGCCACCTGTCTGACGCTGGCTCGGCGCGCGGGACTTGAAGTCCCGGAGTCGCGATTGCAGACGATCGGCGCTCGGCGCGTGCTCATGGTCAAGCGCTTCGACGTCAGTGCTCAAGGCGGTCGGTACCACATGGTGAGCCTGCGCACGCTGTGCAAAGAGCGTCCCGGCAGATACGTGCACAGCTATTCGGATCTCGCTCAGGTGCTGCGCAAACATTCGGCTTCCCCCGCCGATGACTTGGCAGCGCTGTATCGGCATATGGTCTTCAACGCCGCTATCGGCAATGTCGATGATCACCTCAAGAATTTCTGGATGCTGGTGCGTCCCGGTGGGTTTCGCCTTGCACCGGCGTTCGATTTAGTGCCGGACATCAGCGGTCGAGGCGAGCACACACTGTCCTTTCAGCAAGGCTTTGCCTGCCCGGCGCGCGCAGAAATGATCGCGCTAGCGGCTGAATGGGGCGTGGCACGCGCGGCGGGCATCGTTGAGGACGTCGTCAAGGCCACTTTGGGCTTCGCCACGACAGCTCGAAGACTCAAAGTTCGCAATCCGAGCAGCTTGCAGAAAGTATGCACCGATGTGCGCCGGCGCACTGGACTGCTCAGTCGCTGAGCGGCCGAGACATTCTCGCAACGCGTCTGATTCGGAGGATCGTCCTCGGCGTAACTCGACACGGAGAGTGACCGCATTTCTACGAGTCGCCATCCGTGCAAAGCGACATTTGTGCGTCAAACGTCATGCACCTATCGCTGTGATCCTTCTCACACCGCCGCGGAGTTGAGCTTCAGCGCGGCAGGCGATGGCCGATTGATGGTTGATGCAACCGACCCTACGTTCCTTCCCGTCGCGCTCGCGCAGCGAGGGGTTCTCGCTCGTCGAACTGGTGGTGGTGATCACGCTGTTGGGGATCCTTTGCAGCGTCGCCATTCCGCGCTTCACGCGTCTTGAGAATGATGCGCGTGCGTCCGAGGTTGTCGCATTGAGCCTCAATCTGCGCAGCGCGTCGGCGGCGGCCCATGCGCAATATCTGGAGTCCGGCGGCAGGCTTTCGTCCGCGAATTTGGAGGGTCGGATCATCCAGCTCACGAATGGCTATCCGGACGCGGGACCGAACGGCATTCGGTTGGCGGTGCCGGATCTGTCGAGCTTCACGGTCGGTTCCAGCCCTACATCGGTCACTTTCTCAAAGACCGGGGCGCCGGCCGCCGCCCAATGTGCGGTGGCGTACCGTGTCTCGCCGGCGGCTCCCAGCGTGGCTGCGATAACCGACCTTTACACCGGGGGTTGTTGACCCCACGGGGTCCCTGGGATCCGATTCAGGGAAACCCTCATCCAACAGTGCGGGATACTCCTCGCATCTGATGGGTGTATAAACTATAGCGTCGGGAATTTTTTGAAGGGCCGGAGTACGAAAGGATGGCAACATCTCCGGATTATCTAAGGCTCGCGACAAGTTCGACGCGCGCCTTGGCGGACACGGCGCTCGATAGCCTTCGCGATGCCGTGGTGGTGGCCGATGCCCGCCACAAGCATTTGCCGGTGGTACTGGCCAATGCGGCTGCGCGCCGCTGCCTGACCCCGGCATTTCAGGCGTTTGGCCTGATCGAATCCTCCTTGCAGCGTTGGCTGGGTAGCGCCTCGGCGTCGTGGATCGAGACGCTGCTGGCTGAGATGCCGGATCCCGGCTCGCCGACCCGCTGTGTTCTTGAATGGTGCTGCGCTGAGGGCGAGATGTCCGTCATGACGGATATCAAGCCGCTGGCCATGGTTCCCGGGCAGCGTCTGGTCATGCTGACGTTTACTCCGGCACCCGAGCCCGAGCCCCAGGTCCAGCTCCAGCTCGACTCGCAGAGCAGCGGCGACCGCCGCCTGCTGGCGCTCACCGAGCAGGCGCGCGACATCATCGGCGTTGCCGGGCCCGACGGCACGCTGCATTACGTGAGCGGGGGGGTCCGAAATTCCCTGGGCTACACCTCCGAGGAGCGGCGATCGAACAATCTGTTCGAGCACGTGCATCCGGACGACCGCGAGGCGCTGCGCGCCAAGTATCAACAGTTGGTCGACGGTGAGATCAAGAGCTATTCACGCGAGTTCAGGGTCCGGCACAAGGATGGCTCCTACCGCTGGTTGGAGTCGAGCTACACATCCGCGCTGGATGATCCGCTGATCGCCGGGGTGGTGGTCAATTCGCGGGACATCACTGAGCGGAAGATCGCGGAGTGCCGGCTCGCCCAGCGCGAGGAAGTGTTTCGCCTGGCGGCGGACGCGGTGGACGGGGTCATTTACGAGTGGGATGTGGTGAGCGGCTTCGTGCACCGCTCCCGGGGCGTGCTCGAGGTGCTGGGAATCGAGCCCGAGGATCTCGAGCCCACCACCGATGCCTGGTGGGAGCGGGTGCATCCGCGCGATTTCGAGGGGCTCAAAAGAGCGACGCATTTGGGGCTGCTGAGCGGCCGGGGCTGGACCACGACCTATCGCGTTCGAGACGTTCGGGGGCGCTACCGATCTATCTTGGAGCGCAGCCTGGTTCAGCGCAACGCCGGCGGCGATCCGGTGCGCGCGATCGGCTGCTGCGTCGATGTGTCGGAAATCAAGCGGGTCAACGACCTCCTGGCTGAAACCCAACGTACTGCCAACATGGGCGGCTGGGAATACAGCTACATGACGCGCGAGCTCACCTGGACCGATGAGATGTTCCGCATCTATGAGGCGAATCCCAGGGAATTCGCCGTGTCTTGGGACTCGATGCTGGCGCAATGCACCCCGGACTCAGTGCAGCGGTTCCAGGATGCCTGTGCTCGATGCGAGGCGGCCGGCGGACAACTCGACCTCGAGCTCGAAATCACCACCCTCAAGAACCGGCGCATCTGGGTGCGGATCATCGGGCATCTGGAGCTCTTGGACGGCCGCCCGTTCCGCGCCTTCGGCTCGGTGCAGAACGTGCAGGCGCAAAAGCTCGCGCAGATCGCCCTGGAGAACAGCACCGGGTGGCTCAAGCTCTCGATGAACATGGCGCACATGCACGCCTGGCGCTGGGATCGGGCCCGAGATGTGTTCGAGTTCGCCGTCGTCGACGGCCAAAAAGGGCACTTGCCCAGCGTATTCCCCGGCATGAAGAAGCTGATGACGGAGGTGCATCCCGGCGATCGGCATGCGGTGAGCCGCGCCATCGACGATGCGTTTCAATATCAGCTGGAGGTCCAGAAGGAATTCCGGCTGAAATCCAGCAACGGCCGGTACCGATGGTACGAGGCCATTGCGCGTCCCTTGTTTGACGGCGACCGGGTGCCGCGCGGCTTGGTGGGCGTCATCCAGGACATCACCGAGCGGCGCGACTCCGAGGTGCGTCTGCGGCGGTCCGAGGAATTGCTGCGCGCCACCACCGCGAACACGGCGGATACGCTGATGCTGGTCGACACGGGCCTCAAGGTCCGGTTCATCAACAGGAATGTCGACGGCATGACCATCGAGCAAATCATCGGGCGCGAGATCGGCGTTCTATTGCCCGAGTCGGCGCGCGACGGCGTGCTGGAGAAGCTGCGGCATATCCTCGACACGGGAGAGACGGCGACCTACGAATTCGAGTCCGCGGATGCCGATGAGGTGCGGTACTTCGAAAATCGCGCGGTGCTGGTGCGCGACGATGGGATCGGCACCGGGATTTCGATTTCGACGCGCGACATCACCGAGCGCAAGCATCTGGAGCAGGAAATCCTCGATGTCTCCGGCCGGGAGCGGCAGAGCATCGGGCGCGATCTGCACGACGGCCTGGGACAGGAACTGACCGGCGTGGCCTTGATGCTGCGGGGCCTGGGGAGCCGGGTCCAGGAGCGCTGTCCGGATGCGATGGGCTCGATCAACGAAATTGTTGCGCTGGTGAATCAATCCATCGAGAATGCACGCTCGCTGGCGCGGGGGCTCCTGCCGGTGCGGACCGAGACCGGGGGCCTGGTGTCTGCGCTCAAGGAGCTGGCCTCGCGCAGCCGTGATTTGTACGGCATGGAAGTCAACTTCCGCGCCGAGGTGTGGCCGGCGCTCAACTTGGATGAAACCGACGCGAGTCACCTCTACCGCATAGCACAAGAGGCGCTCACGAATTCCGCCCGGCACGGCCATGCCACTCTGGTGGACATATTCCTGCTGGTCTCGCGCAGCACTTTTTTATTGTACATCACGGACAACGGTGAGGGTTTTCACCTGCCGACGTCGCCTTATACAGGTATGGGACTGAAGATAATGAAGTACCGTGCCGGCATGATCGGTGCAAAGTTCGAGATTGCTCCCAATGAGCCACGGGGTACCGTGGTTCGCGTGACGGGGGAACAACCAGTGACGGCCGCCCCCGCAACCGGCGCCCGCCACTAAGGAGAGAGTGATGATGGCTGCCAGCAACACCTGGATACGTTCGTCGGTTTCCCCATCGGGGCTCAATACCGGCAAGCGCAAGGTCCGGCGCGTATTGATCGTCGATGATCATCCGATCGTGCGCCAGGGATTGCGCCGCGTCATGGAGAATGAAGAGGACCTCACCGTGTGCGGCGAAGCCGAAACCGCCCGCGATGCGCGGACCGCCATCAAGGAACTCAATCCCGATGTGATGATCGCCGACATCAGCTTGAAGCAGGGTGACGGCATCGAGCTCGTGCGCGACGTGCGCGCCCATCATCCGCAGCTGCCGATCCTGGTGCTGTCCATGCACGACGAAACCATCTATGCGGAGCGCATGCTGTCCGCCGGAGCCAATGGCTACATCATGAAGCAGGCGGCCAGCGAGCAGTTCCTGGTGTCCTTGCGGCGCGTGCTCGACGGCGGCATCTACGTGTCCGAGGCCGTGGGCAACAACATGATTCAGAAGTTTGCGGCCGGCGGCGCCTACATCTCGGCCAACCCGATCGACCGGTTGAGCAACCGCGAGCTGCAGATTCTGCACATGATCGGCAAGGGCATGAGCACCCGCGAGACGGCGCATTCCCTGAACTTGAGCATCAAGACGGTCGAGTCGCACCGGCAGCGCATCAAGCGCAAGCTGAACCTCACGACCGGGACTCAGCTGGTGCAATACGCAGTGAATTGGTTCACGGGCCGCGAAGGCGCCGCCACCGGGTATGTCGTCAAGGACGCTGTGGTCAAGGGCGAGCGCAGCGAGACGTCCTAGCCGCCTCAAGGCTTAAGGCAGGCTTTCCGAAGGAGGGTCCCGATGCCCGGCGCTCACCTCACGCATGGTGCCGCCGAGAGAGATCGGCTGCCCGGCGGCATTGCGTTCGACCGAGCCCTGAACGCGCCACCATTCGAGCCGGCTGCCGCTGACCTGCACCCGGACCTCGAGGTCCAAGGGCACTTGCCGCTCCAGATGATTGCGGATGGCGAGCAGCAACTCCTCCCAGGCGCCGGCCGGCAGATACGGCTTTAAATCGTCGAGCCGGGTGCGCTTGACCGCCGCCGGCCATTGCAGGCGCCGGTAAAACCAAGAGTTGAACCGGACGGAGCCGTTCCACAGAGTCAATTTCCACACTCCGTGGCCGCCGGCCGGCGGTTCGGCCGCTCCGGGTGAGCGCGTTTTGGGGGATCGAGAGGGCGAATCTGACATCCCCTCCTATCGGTCCGCCGTGACCCGCACTTGATGGGCGGCAAGACCTGTGCTAGGCACAAGCCTGAGCGATCAGCGCACAGTTCCGACAAATGCTGCGCATGAGCGCTGCTGCGGAGATTTACAATAAGTCACGCCGACTTGGGTCAAGTCGAGACGCGCGGCGCCGATAATCCCAAATACTAGAAACCGGAGAGGGTTCCCCGACGTGTCTGAACTGGAATCTGTGACATCCCTCACAGTCGAACCCTCGGCGACCATTTTGCTCGCCGAGGACGATCCGGTGACGCGCATGCTCATGACCCGCTTTCTCAACAAGGCGGGGTATGAGGTCGATGCGGTGGCGAACGGCTCCGAAGCCCTCGACAAGATGACGGCGCGCTACTACCCCATGCTGGTGACCGACTGGGAGATGCCGGAAATGGACGGCGTCGCGCTCTGCAAGGCGGTGCGCAACATGCAGCTGGACGGATACGTTTACGCACTGCTGCTCACCGCACGCGACGCCAAGGAACACATCATTGCGGGGCTGGAAGCGGGCGCCGACGACTACCTGATCAAACCCGTTCACGAACCCGAATTGATCGCGCGGTTGAACGCGGGCCGGCGCATATTGAACCTCGAGCATTCGCTGCGGGTCGCGAATCACCGCAACCGCATTCTGTCGATCACCGATGCCCTCACCGGGGCCTACAACCGCCGCTATCTCATGGAGCAGCTGCCGCGGGAGCTCGAGCGCTGCCGCCGCTATGCCTATCCCTTGTCGGTGCTCATGTGCGACGTGGATTTCTTCAAGAAGATCAACGATGCGCGTGGCCATGCGGCGGGCGACGATGTGCTGCAGCAGTTCGTGGCGCGGGCGCAGAAGATCCTGCGCACCAACAGCGACTGGGTGGCGCGCTACGGCGGAGAGGAATTTCTCGTCGTGCTGCCGGAGACCCCGTACGCGGGCGCCATGCACGTCGCGGAAAAAATCCGCGCCCTGATCTCTTCGGCTCCGTTCGCCACCCGCGCCGGGGATGCCATGGTCACGGCGAGCTTCGGGGTCGCATCCACCGGACCCTGTGGGCCCGACATTGCGCTCAAAGTCGACACCTTGATTCGAACCGCGGACGAGTGCCTGTACCGCAGCAAGGAAGCTGGCCGGGATCGCATCAGCGGCCAGGAAATCGCGGTCTCCCCCGCGCTCGCGGCGCACGCCTGACCTAAAAGTCTGCGCGCGCCTCAGCTGGCCTTGCGCAATTCGGCGTTGACGGCCTGCAGCCTCGCGGAGAGCTCCTGGACCAAGCCGTCGATTTCCGCCACGGAGTTCGCGCGCGCCGCGCTCTCCAGGCTCGAGGCCGCCGCGGCGAGGCCCGAGGCGTGAATATTGGCGCTGGCGCCCTTCAATGCATGAGCACGCTTGCCGATGGTGGCAAGATCGCCGACGCGCAGCGCCGAGAGAATCTCCGCCAGACATTGGTCGCCGCTCACGACGAAGGTTTCCACCAGCTCCCGTTCGAATTCCGCGTCCCCGCCCGTGAGCTCGCGCAGGGCGTCCATGTCGACTTCCACGCGCCCGGCGTCGGGCTTCAGATAGCGGAGGAGGCAGGCCACCAGCTGAGCGGCCTCGATGGGTTTGCCGAGATGCGCGTCCATGCCGGCCGCGATGCAGTTGTCGCGATCCTCGCTCATGACATTGGCGGTCAGCGCGATGATGGGTAGCCGCTTGCCGCGGCCGCTGAGGCGCTCGAGCTCGCGGATGCGCCGGGCCGCGGTGAAGCCATCCATGACCGGCATCTGGCAGTCCATCAGCACGGCGTCGTAGCTTGATTCTGCCATGCGCTCCAAGGCCTCGGCGCCGTGGTTGGCAATGGTGACCTCCGCCGCCAGCTTCTGCAGCATGCGCTGCGCCACCCGCTGATTCACCGGGTTGTCTTCGACCAGCAAGATGCGATGGCCGCAGAAGGTGGGATTCGCCTGCGGCGTGGGCGGGAGCTTCGCCTTGCTCGGCACTCTGCCCGTCAATACCTGGGCCACCAGCGCGGTGAGAGTGCAGGCACGGATGGGTTTGAGACCGACCGCATGCGGGTGGTGCGCCCGCTCGGCCGGGTCGTGCTCCGCGCCGAACAGGGACAGCAAAATGAACGGCAGGGCGGCATGGCGCGGATCGGCGCGCAGCTTGTCCAAGAGATCGAGTCCGCCTTTCACGGGCATGAGCTCATCGGCCAACACCAGGTCGAAGTCCGGATCTTTGGCCAGTTGCTCCAAGGCTTCGTCGACCCCTCCCACCGAGACCGCGTCGAAGCGTGCCAGCCGGAGTTTCCGGGCGAGGCTCTGGCGGCTGACGGAGAGATCGTCGACGATGAGGATGCGGCGGCCGAGCCCGACGGCTTCGCGCTCCGCCTGATCCACCACGGCGTCGACTTTCAGGGTGACCCAGAAGCTCGAGCCGCGTCCGGGCTCGCTGCGCACACCCACCACGCCGCCCATCAATTCGGCCAGGCGCTTAACGATCGACAACCCCAGGCCGCTGCCGCCGTAGTGGCGCGTGGTGGAGGAATCGATCTGTGAGAAGGTCTTGAACAGGCGGTCGAGCCGATCGGGCGGAATGCCGATGCCGGTATCCGTGACCTCGATGCGAAGGGTGAGGCGGCCGCGCTCATCGCAGGCGCCGGTGGCATCGAGGACTACGTAGCCCTCATGCGTGAATTTGATGGCATTGCCCATCAGGTTCATGACGATCTGGCGCAGGCGCCCCGGATCGCCGCGGACGGTGACGGGCACATCGATGCCGACGTTGACGATCAATTCGATGCCCTTCACGGCGGACTGCAGGGACATGGCGGCGACCGTCTCATAGATCACATCGCGCACATTGAATTCCACCGCTTCGAGCTCCAGGCGATCGGCCTCGATCTTCGAGAGATCGAGCACGTCGTTGATCAAGGAAAGCAGGGCCTGGGCGCTGCCGCGGATGATGTCGACGTATTCGCGCTGGGTGTTGTCCAGCGTGGTTTCCGACAGGATCTGCGACATGCCGATCACGCCGTTCATGGGCGTGCGGATTTCGTGGCTGACGTTGGCGAGAAAATGGCTCTTGGCGCGATTGGCGGCCTCGGCGGCGAGTTTGGCATCGATGGTCGCCTGCTCGGCGAGCTTGCGGTCGGTGATGAGCTGCGACGAACCGGCCACGCGCAGCGCCGTGCCATCCGCGGCGCGTTCCGACTGCGCGCGCGAGCGCAGCCACTCGTAGTGCCCCGCCTTGTGCTGCGCGCGATATTCCACGTCGTAGATCGCGCCGTGTTCGAGATGATTCTGCACGATTGCCCTGACCATTTCGCGGTCTTCCGGATGAATCATCTCCCGATAGCGCTCGCGGGACTCGCTTAGTTCGCCGACGCCGAAGCCCAGCATTTCTTCGAAGTGCGGGCCGAACCAGAGCGTATCGGTCACCAGGTCGATTTCCCACAGCCCGTCCTGGGTGCCGCGCACCGCCCGCTCCAAGCGGGCCTCCGCGGAATCCAGGGCCGCCTCGGCGCGCTTCAAGTCGCTGATGTCGACGATGGCGCCCGTGACCCGCACCACCTTGCCGGACTTGTCGCGCGTCACCGTGGCTTTCTCGCCGATCCAGCGCTGGCTGCCATCGTCGAGCACCACCCGGTATTGGCAGCGATAGGTCGGATCGTCGGGCGTCGTCTCGAGCGGCTTGCTGCGGCTGCGCTCGAGGTCATCCGGATGAACCCGCGCCAGCAAGAGGTTGAGATCGTCGAGTCGGGTCGAGGGCGGAATACCCAGCAGCCGATGGAAGTTGTCGGAGCAGATGCGGCTGTTGCGGTCGAAATTGAAGTCGAAGGTCGCGACGCCGGCGGCCCCCTGCGCGATGTTCAGCGACTCGGTGGCGTAGCGCAGCTTCTCTTCCAGCTGCTTGCGCGGAGTGATGTCGCTGATCGTGCCGACCACGCGGACCGGGAGGCCTTCGGCATCGTTCACGACCTCACCGCGGCCGGCCAGCCAGCGGATCTCGCCGTTCGCCATCAGCGCGCGGTATTCCGCCTGGTACTTGGTGCCGGAGTCGATGGCGGCGCCCAGCTCCATCGCGACGGCTTCGAGGTCTTCCGGGTGGATGGTCGCCACCCATTCCTCGCGCGTCAGCGTCTCATCGCGGCGCCGCAAGCCGATGAGATCGAAGAACAGGGGAGTGCCGCCGATGTTGCCGGTCACGAGATCGAGGTCAAAGACGCCGAAGCCTCCGGCAGCCGCGGCAAACTCTAGAAAATCGGCGGATTTGCGCATGCAACAACCAGCACAGTTAAGCCCCCAAGGCTCAGGTTATCGGCGGGACCCGGAGCCTCTTGAGCTATCATCGAGCTTCAAATTCAAGGGGTAACGCGTGCGGACAGTGAAGGTTTTGGCGGGCGTGATGGGGGGCATCATCGTCCTCATCGCGGCAGGGCTCGTCGCCGTGTGGTGGCTGGTCAATCCGAACGACTACAAGGGCCGGATTGCCGCGGCGGTCAAGGAATCGACGGGGCGAGACCTGGTGCTCAAGGGCGATATCAAGCTGTCGGTATTCCCCTGGGTCGCGTTGGAATTGGGGCCGGCGAGCCTGGGGAATCCGCCGGGGTTCGGGGAGGAGCCGTTTCTGGCATTCAATCGCGCCTCCGTCCGGGTGAAGCTGTTCCCGCTCCTGGCCAAGCGGCTGGAGATGGACCGGGTCGAGGTGGACGGGCTGGACCTGCGGCTGCGCAAGAACCCTGAGGGCACCGGCAATTGGGAGAACTTCGGGCAGGGGCAAAAGCGCGCCGAGAATGCGGGCAGCGACAAGGTGGGCGGGAACGTGCCGGCGCTTGCCGGCATACAGATCACGCATGGGCGGGTCAGCTACCAAGGCATCGTGGTCGAGAACTTCAATCTCGAGACGGGCGCCTTCGGCGGCCACGGCGTCACTCCGGTGAGCATCAGCTTAAACGCCAACCGCGGAGCGGCGGGCGAGAGCCTGACCTTGAACGCGCAATTCGACTTGAGTATGGACACTGCGCTCAAGCGCCTGCGGCTGGACGCCGTCAGCTTCAGCGGCTTGCTGGGCCGCGCCGGCGATGGCCCGCCGGAGCATTGGGAGATGTCCGCGCCTTCGATCGAGATGGATCTTGAGGGTCAGACGGCGGCGGTGCCGGCCTTTGCGGTGAGCTACTCGAACGCGCGCCTCACGGGGAAACTGCAGGCGACGAAAATTATCGACGACTTGGGGGTGACGGGTTCGGTGGCGCTGTCGCCGCTGGTGCTGCGCGAGTTTGCGCCGCACTTAGGGCTGGTGCTGCCCAAGACCCGCGATCCCAGAGCGCTGGCGCAGTTCTCCGCGAGCAGCGATTTCAGCTACTCCTCGAGCGGTCTGCGTCTGGAGCAGTTGCAGGCGCAACTCGATGACACGCATCTCAAGGGCAATGCCGCCCTGGTGGGGGAGCCGCGGGCGCTGAAGTTCGATCTCGCTGTGGATCAGATCAATGTGGATCGATATCTCAGCGCCGACAACGGGGCGGCCGGCGCCGCGCCTAACCTTCAGTCGAAGACGGTTGAGAAGGAATCGCCGGCGGGCGAAACGTCGAAGACGCTCGACGCGGACGGCACGTTGACCATGGCATCGGTGCATTTCTCGCCGCTGGATTTTTCGAATGTGCACGTTACCCTCGTCTCAAAGGACAATGTGGTGCACCTTTATCCAGCGCTGGCGCACATCGACGGCGGCACCTATTCGGGCAACATCACGCTTGATCGCCGCGGCGCAACGCCTACTTTAAGCATGGATGAGCACTTGAGCGGGGTCGACATGGCCCGCTTGATGGCCGGCACCTCGTACAAGGGACGACTCACGGGGGGCGGCAACGTGAACCTCAAGGCCACGGCGCACGGCGCCGCACTGAACGGGTTCATGCAGACGCTCAATGGACACTTCGATGCGAATCTCGCGGACGGCGCTCTCGAAGGGGTGGATCTGGGATACGAGGTGGGCCTGGCGCAGGCCTTGGTCAAGCACACAGCCGCGCCGACGCGCAGCACGCCCGCGCGCACGAAGTTCGATGCCGTGAAAATGTCGGCGGAGATCAGCAACGGGGTGGCCAAGACGCAGGATCTGACGATTTCTTCGGCCGTGATGCGCGTGACGGGCCAGGGCAGCGCGAATCTCGTGAACAAGGCCATCGATTTTCAAATGGTCGCGAGCTTCTTCAAGACGCCGGGCGTCAGCGCCGCCGACGTACCGCTCAAGATCACGGGGACGTATGTGGATCCGACGGTGAGGCCGGATGCCGAGGCGCTGGCCAAGGGAGAGCTCAAGCAGAAGCTTCAGGACGTGCTCAAGAAGAACGGGTTGGAAGGGTTGTTCGGCAAGTGACCCTCGAACCCGAACAATTCACGGAGCGATTGCTCGAATGGTTCGAGATTCACGGGCGGCACAATCTGCCCTGGCAGCAGAATCCCACGCCGTACCGAGTGTGGGTGTCGGAGGTGATGCTGCAGCAGACTCAGGTTGCCACCGTGATTCCGTACTACCAGCGATTCATGGAGCGATTTCCGGATGTGCAGTCGCTGGCGGCGGCGCCGCTGGATGAGGTGCTGCATTTGTGGACGGGGCTGGGGTACTACGCGCGGGCGCGGAATCTGCGGGTGTGTGCGCAGGCGCTGGTTGCCCATCATGGAGGGGAGTTTCCGGAGGAGATCGAGGCGGTGACTGCGCTGCCCGGGATCGGGCGATCCACGGCGGGGGCGATTCTTGCGCTGTCGCGCGGGCGGAGGCATCCGATTTTGGACGGCAATGTGAAGCGGGTGCTTGCGCGGGTGTTCGGCATTGGCGGGGATCCAAGTTCAGGCGCGGTCGTCGCGGCGCTGTGGTTGCAATCTGATGCGTGCACGCCGGCGGTGGGGGTCGGCGCGTATACCCAGGCCATCATGGATTTAGGGGCGACGATATGCAGTCGGAGTTCACCGGCATGTACGGTGTGTCCGATGAGTACCGGGTGCGTCGCGGCGCTTGAGGGACGGCAGGAGGAATTGCCGGGGCGCAAGGTGAAGCGTGCGCGGGGATCGCGCGAGGCTACTCTGTTGATTGCCGAGACGGACAGTGATGGGTCGATCGCCGTGCTCGTGGAACGACGACCCGCCGTGGGGCTCTGGGGTGGGCTATGGTCACCGCCGCAGTTCGAGAGCGAGTTCGCGGCGCTCGATTGGTGCCGCAGGGAAATCGGCGAGCCGGAGGTGGAGTCGCGGGCACTTGCGCCTATTCATCACGCCTTCACGCATTTCGATTTGCGGCTCAATCCGCTGCGCGTGCGCTGCCAGCCGAGCGCCGGGGTTCACGATGGGGAAGACCGGTTGTGGTACCGGCTTGGAAGTCCGCCGCGAGTCGGGTTGCCTCAGCCCATACGCGCGTTGTTCGAGCGACTGCGCGCGGCGGAGGGCGGTTAGCGTAATATTGGCGGATGGCACGAAAAGTTTACTGTGTTCTCTTGAAGCGCGAGGCCGAGGGCCTCGACTACCTGCCCTGGCCCGGCGAGCTGGGCAAACGCATTTACGACAGCATTTCCAAGGAAGCCTGGGCGCAATGGGTGGCGCATCAGACCATGCTGATCAATGAAAACCGGCTGACGCCGATCGAACCCAAGGCGCGGGCGTTCCTAGTGGGGGAGATGGAGAAGTTTTTGTTCGGCAGCGGGTCGGAGAAGCCTAAGGAATTCGTGCCGAAATAGCGGGAAAGAGGGATAAAGAGAGGCGGCGACCTCTCGTAAGTGACTGATTCTACGATTATTCATTGACGAGGCGCGATCACGCCTGTTTAATACGCGGCTCCTCGTGATACGGCCAGGTAGCTCAGTTGGTAGAGCAGCGGACTGAAAATCCGCGTGTCGGGGGTTCAATTCCCTCCCTGGCCACCATAAAATCAAAAACTTAGGCCGGCCGCGTCGCCACCGAGCGTGGAATAAAACCCGCCAAGTGGAATATTCGCCTATGCGCGGTTCGAGCACCCAATAGATCGTCAATCGTGGAATATGCGCCGCGGTGTGGAATATTCCGCCACTCACGCGCTTACTTTTCTGCCCGCCCGCGCACGCCGAGGCTTCCTCACGTAAACCATCTGCGTCGTCTTCCGGTCGCTGTGAGCGAGCCGATTGTGTGCGGCTTCGAAGTCGTCCTCGTCCGTCGCGTTCTTTGCCCGAAGGTCATTGAACGTGAAAGGTTCCTTCAGTACAGGTTCGAGCGTGACAACCCCGTTCTTGCGCCTGCGGCCTTTCAGAGCAGTCTGGATGAGACGGTGCCAATTGCTCCGAAATCCGCTGCCGGTGAAGGGGTCGCCCTGAAGATTACAGACCAGGGTCGGACGGATATCGGGGCCGAGCTCATGCGCGCGTTCGATGACTTCGCGCAGCTCGGCAGACCATTCGACAATTACGATCTTCGAAGTCTCTACGATCTTTCCGTGACGCGGATGGCGGCGCTTGGACTTGGCCGGCCGAAATACCAACCCCTCATCCGAGTAAACTTCTGGGTCGCGATTCGGGAGCGTCAACAGATCATCTTCGCGCTGACCTGTAATCGTTGCGAGATCCATCGCGATCTTCATGGCTGGACTTGCGATGCTGTAGACCGCCAGAAACTCACGGTCCCACACGTAGCGCGTGCGTGGCGACTCCGACAGACGTTTGAGCTCATGGCAGGGGTTCGTCGCGACGGCATGCGGACCTAGTGCCCGACGCCACCCAATGGCCTCGCGAAAGACGGCCGAGAGACAGGAGATGTGCCGGTTCGCCTGAACGTTTCCCGACTCTCTGGCCAGCGCTGCGCGGAACTCAAATATGTCGGGCGCCGTAACCTCATTGGGTGCAGTCAATCCGAACGAAGGACGCAACCGCTCAATGTAGCCCTGGTAGTCCGACTGCGTACGCCTCGCAAGGGTCGGAACGATCTCGACCAAGAAGCGATCAAACACCTCGCTCATGGTGTGCATCGCCGCGGGCGCGGCACGCTGCGCGAGATTGCTGTACATCTCGCTCTCGGTCGTGCCGAGATCGATGCGGCGCTTCGTGCCGGGCGGCGGATCCTTCGACAACTTGGGTTTGAACCAATAGCGCCCCGACTCGAAGTAGACCCTCTGTGGCAGATGCTGATAGACGCCCTTCCTCGCCGGGCACCCGATAGGGTCGGGTTCCGTCCTGCACGAGCGTTCTGGCAAGACTGGGTACACCGCCCGTTATGAGATGCCCCTGAATCTCTCCGCAAGCTCATCATATTGGGCCGAGAATCGCCCCGCATCGCGTGCCTTGAGCTTGCGCAGGTTGAGTAGCTTCCACTGCAGCGCCGGGAGGCTCTGCAAGTGGGCGAACGGCATCATGTTCCACTCAGGCTCAGCGCGCACCAGCGACAGGAGAAAGTCACGATGGCGTTGGGTCAGAGCACGTGGTAGCTGCATCATCACGCGTTCTTGGGTTCGCTCGAGCAGGTGTAGCGCCACCTCGTCGTTCGTCAGCCCCGCGAATTCGTTTGTGAAAGCCGGCTCGAGCGCCAAAGCCTTTGGGAACAGAACTTCGTGAACGGGGCGATTGTGACCGGCGAGATACGCAACGAAGCAATCTACGAAGGAGGGTTGCCAGCCGAACCGCTCGAGCATCTTCAATACGTCGAACATGTCTCGGGGATGCTGCCGGTCCAAGGCGGCGACCAGCTTACCGCCGTAGAGTTCGGCGGGATCAAGGACAGGCAGGGCGATGTCGCTCGTGAAGAGTTCTTGGGCGATCGGCATGAGTGGCCGTTGCGTGACGGGCAATACGGTACCTCTAAATACGTAGTTGACTTCGACTTTGATCCGCAATCCGCTGTCTTCGACGAACAGTTTGACGTCATCGCCGCTTTTCGTGGTGGGCAGGCTAGCGTGGTAACCCAAGGCCGAAATTGCGGTCTTGGCGGCTTTGAGGTCCGCTGCGATCGCGCGCAGTGCGTCCTCGCGACCTAGGGCATGATCGGTAAACACAACGTCGATGTCGACAGAGAGCCTCGGCATGTCGTGCAGGAACAAGTTGAGTGCCGTGCCACCCTTGAGTGCGAAGCGCGGCGACTGGAACACGGCTGGAGCTATCGCCAACAGTAATCGAACGGTGTCAACGTATTCCTGATTCATGAACGCCTCAGGTCAATGCGCTCGCCGGATTTCGCAATCGTCACCCAGCGTTTCCCACCGCCGATTCGTTGGCTATGCCGCTTGGCAGCAGCCGCCCATGGAAGATCAAACTCTCTTCCGAGCAGCTCTGCCAGGCGGACAACCTTGATTCTCGTCATGTGTGCCAGCAACTTGTCGAAGGTCTTCTTGCGCAACGTACGCAGGCTCTCGACGAGTTGCCGCGTTTCCTGAAGCGATTGAGCTTTTCCAACGTCGCTAAGCAGTTCGAGGAGCGCGCGCTCGGGTACGGAGACGAGTATTTCAGGCCGGCCGTTTGGGATTGACTGTAGCCCGAACCCGACCGGTAGCTCGCCATCGAAGAGCTGGGTCGATTGGTAGCGGCTGGCAAAACGCTGTGTAAACCAGCCCGGCAAGCGCTTCGGCTCGTCGCCCCATAAGGTCAGGACTTCTCGAAAGGTGATGTTCTGCCGGATTCCGCGCCAGGCGAGGGCGGTTTTTCCGCCGACATGAAGGCCAGGTACGTGGTGACCGAGATATGCCAGGGAACCGTCGCGGGTCAGCGTGTCGCCCGGCAGCATGTAGACGCCGCGGCCAAGGTGAGTGAGCCATCCAGTGCGTGCGAGTGCCGAGGCTCTGAATGCACTGACGCCATAGGTCAGCAATGCGGCGGTGCTCAGCGGCTCGCCGCGGGGGAGCTCGCTTAGCACGCGCTTGAATGAAAACGAGTCCTTATTTGATGCCATAGATCAACTATAGCTGTCAAATCATACAGCCACAAGGCAATTACGAATAAATTAACTTTAATAATTGACCTTATACATCAATTATCGAAATCATTACATGCCAGGCGGTGTCTGATTATCACCCGCATTCTCGTAGCTCGGCTGTGGAATATTCTCCCGTGGCATCTATACAAAACAAAGCCTTATCTCATCGCAACTACGCGAAATATTCCACGATTCCGTCTGCTTTAATTTGTTACCGTTCAAAGGTTTAGGTAACTTTCCGACCTGGACTATGATCCGCGGGTAACATTTGGCAGGAGGCAAACCCGGTAACAATCTCTCATGAGGCAACACGTCGGAAGAAGTAATTGACGCCGGCCACAGTGTCGATACCGTTCGCAGTATGAGCTGTAGCGCAACGCCAGCGTTCCGTGCGTGGCGTGATACTCGTCCCACAGCAACTGCAGCGTCACATGCTTATGGCGCTTAAGCTCCGTGTGGATCGACGCGCAGTCCGGCAACACGACCTCGCGCGTCTTGCGCTCGGCCCGCGCCTGCCAGATCCGCCGTTCCAGTTCTGCATCGTCCAGATGCTGCGCTTCTTCCCAACTGACCCCGGCGGCGCGCACCGCGTATCGGTACTTCGAGACCGCGCCGTGCGAGAGATTCAGCGCCCGGCCGACCTCGCGCGCCGACAACTTGCTCGATTCGAACTGGATGATCTGCCTGAGCTTGGCGATCGGGAGTCGCGGATTCGACATCGGCGGTGAGATTCCTGCGTGACTGAGGGTTTACGGGGATGAAATCTCGCGTGAACACTCCACTTATCTTTCAAGAATCGAACGGGAGATTCACTGCCAGCTCGTTGTCTTTCTCAACGAAGTCGACCCTGAGCTGCGATTCGGGCTTCCGGCGAGTCAGGACACTCTTTGGCCTTCCCAGCCGAGGTCTTTCAATGTCTGTTGAATGAGCTTTGACATCTCGGAGTTGGGTCCGCGCTCCAAAAGCTTGGTGAGGAAGAAGCCGCCTTCCCCGGCTTTAGAGGGTAGTCGACCGTACCGCTTTCCGAAAGTCCCAAGAAGAGTACCCAACTCAATACAAATCACCTCGCATCCATTCGCCAGCACTTCCACGTCGCGAATCAATGCTTCTTCCAGCGGGTCTGGTCGATTCAGAAACATACATGAGACTCGAGTTGGATTAATCTGGGTGTTAACAAGCTGTTTGGGAGACCCACCGTGAACCGAGTAGGCGCTCAATAGTCGGTATAAATCGGACATAGCATTCGGCATCCCGCTCGCCGAGAATCTCTTTTGGATACCTTTGGACTTTAGAGTGTCCGCTTGCTTCCTATCGGGCTCGGCGACGAACGCATTGGCAAAGGCTCTGGTATCGGGATCCGACAGATACTCACCCTTTGATGGGTCTTGCCAGAGATGGGCAAGCACACCCATATTTTCCAGACTTCTACGGACTGCGAATCCTGCATCCCAAATCACTCCTCTCATGACGAGGTAAGGGACAAGCCCGAGATCCTTAAAAGCGCCACCGGTAAGCGACAGCGTCCAGAATTCAGCATCTCTAGAAAATTGCGAAGGAAAATGATTAGCTGCCATCGCAACCAACTCGGTCTGAATCTCCGGCAAATAGAGCTGCGCCCAACGGCGATACACAAGTAAGCGAGCAACCTGCCAAGGTTGCGTCGCAGCCAGTGTCTCGCAAAAGTCTTGATCGGCTTTGAAGGTGTGAGTAAGGCGATCTAGACCATCTGATCTTGTGTCGGACATAGGTAGTTCTTTCTCGGGCCACGTTTGATCCGAAGCACATTTTTCAGAGCACCAGGGTAGTGCGTGATAAGAGCTGTCGATGCGATATTATGGAGTTCGTCGGATATGAGCAAATCAACAATGAAAGAAGAACAATCGAATAGTGGTGCCGCATGAGCCTATTCGAAGACACCAATCCGCGTGCGCTTAAGGATCTGCTTGCCGAGGTTCACTCTCGAACAATGGCTTTGCCGGATTTCCAGCGCGATTTCGTCTGGGGCCACGCAGGAACTGATCGTCTCGATAGCCAGCAATTACCCAGCCGGCAGCATTCTTCGGGTCCGAGACGCCAAGTGGGTTTTCGCTGCCCGCGCGTTCGAGGGTGCGCCTGGCCTCGATGGGCAAAAGCACGTGCAGGTGCATAAAGAACACGAGCGTTTCCGGCAGCGGTTCGCTTGGCGGGACGAGCGGGCAACCAACTTCCAACCTACTTTCGTTAAACCCTCTTTTATTGGTTCTAGAAGGAAGTTCGATCCGGGGCCTTACGTACCCACATTATTGGTTTGGCAGGCGCTAAGAAGTACCAGCATTGAGGTAACCAAGAGTGTGCCAGAGGAATTGGCGAGACAGTTGTGCCTTGGGATGGGTGTTCGACTCCCGACTCACGCATCGCGAGACCGTTGGTCGGGTGGTTCGAACTATGCGGCGCGGCACCGAAATTGCGCACAGCAGCGTTAAGTCGCTCCCCGCGAAGAGCATCAGGAGGTGATGGCGTGGTAGGATGACAAGAACTAATTCCCGCCCCCACGGACAATATGGCTAGGAAGCCACCTGCACCGTCGCCCGCCAAGTTGAGGCTCGAGCTCAGCGAACCGGCGGATTTAGCCCGATCCAAAATATCCGACCGCGTAACCAAGGGGGAGGAACTGCGCAGCAGGCAACCTCGATCACCTGCCGATTTCGATACCTTGAAGGAGGACCACGACGCTTGGACCAGCTATAACGGGTTACTTCTCCGGAGATTGTTCACAAACGACGAATTGGAACGTGAATATCTGGACAGCCCATACAGACCCGGACCCGTCGCTATCGTACCCGGCCTCGGCTACAGCAATCCCAACGAGCTGCAAGACTTGCGCAATGATATCAACGCGGAAATCGGATCCCTCAAATCAATTCTCGGGCGGTTAGACCTGATCCCGATA